>Ga0182735_1000025_pt1 | contig 302904 bp, 274 predicted proteins | sample eDN5th30CKraftMG_FD_128524 | JGI IMG/M metagenome (GOLD analysis project Ga0182735, IMG submission 128524) | Enriched Miracle-Growth compost microbial communities from Emeryville, California, USA - eDNA 5th pass 30_C Kraft MG (version 2) (version 2) ... | reverse complement strand
TCACCGCGCTGTCCTTGCCAACGCTGTAAAGCATCACAGGCTTCGCCGCGTCCGCCATAACCTCGCGCAGAATATGAAGACTCTCCGCCTCCAAACGGTCCAGATGGGTCAGCATCGTCGTCACCTAGCCATCCACCATTTTCGATGCGGGGCTAGAGAGGAATCGCCCGTATGATTTTGCATTCAGGCCATCTGGGCGCTGCATTTCGCACTCGATCGAGACCGATCTAAAAAACATTGTGATCCTTTGACGATAATTGTGCATGCCTCGCCCAAGGCATTGCTTTTAGACCGCGACTAGAAGCGAAGCTGGTTGTTGCGCAAGACGCAAAATGGAGAGGGCATCAATTTTTCGGCTTGCCGACATTAATGTTCGACAAGTGGAGACGCGGACGCATGTTGCACAAGTCCAAAACAGGGCTCGTCGCGCAAGCAAATACTACTAAGGATGGGAGGTCGGTCGAGGGGGTAGGTGAACGTGGCGGCAAGAACGCTGGCTGAATGGGTAGGCCGTGAGCGGGCAGGCAATCGATCATGGCAAGAGTGAATACGTCGCCATAGTTGAGACGAGGAGCGAGGTTTTCGATCTTGTGTTTGTATCCATAGAGGATCAGGGCCAAAGCTCAGTCGAATCTCAAATTTGGCGTGAGGGTCGCTGACTAGCACAGCAGGGCGTAGAGCGTTTCACTCCATACAATACTCTGTAAATGCTGGACAACCCCCTCTGTTCGTTTCACCTTAGGTCGCGATATCAACCGCGGGAATCAAGCGCCTAGCTGTAGGGCGGTGACAGGAGCAATGCCGATCACATTCGCCTTCGACAACAGTTTCCACCGCACGATGGAGGGCTTCTACGCACCGGCCGAGGCGGCGCCGCCGCCTGCGCCCAGCTTGCTCGCCTTCAATCGCCCCCTCGCCGAGAAGCTGGGCCTGATCCTCGGCGCAAGCGACGAAGAGCTCGCCCGCCTCTTTTCGGGCGGCGAGCTTCCCGAAGGCGCCGCCCCGCTCGCGCTGGCCTATGCCGGACACCAGTTCGGCCATTTCTCGCCGCAGCTCGGCGACGGCCGCGCGCTGCTGCTCGGCGAGGTGGTTGCACCGGGCGGCGCGCGTTTCGACATCCAGCTCAAGGGGTCCGGCCCGACGCCCTTTTCGCGGAACGGCGACGGCAAGGCGGCGATCGGTCCGGTCCTGCGCGAATATCTCGTTTCCGAGGCGATGGCCGCGATGGACGTGCCGACGACGCGCGCGCTCGCCGCGGTCGCGACCGGCGAGCGCGTGCAGCGCGAGCGCGCGCACCCCGGCGCGGTGCTCACGCGCGTCGCCGCGAGCCACATCCGCGTCGGCACCTTCCAGTTCTTCGCGGCGCATTTCGGGGCCGAGCATCTGAAGCAGCTCGCCGACTATTCGATTGAGCGTCATTTTCCGGATCTCGCCGACGCGCCCAACCCGCCGCTGGCGCTGCTCGACAAGGTCGTCGCGCTGCAGTGCGACCTCGTCGCGCGCTGGCTCGGCATCGGCTTCATCCACGGCGTGATGAACACCGACAATGTCGCGATCAGCGGCGAGACGATCGACTATGGCCCCTGCGCCTTCATGGACCGCTTCGCCGCCGAAACCGTATTCAGTTCGATCGACGCGAACGGCCGCTACAGCTATGCGCGTCAGCCGCAGATGATGCACTGGAACATGGCGCGCTTCGCCGAAGCCTTGCTCCCCGCGATCCACGCCGTCGACGAGAGCGGGGTCGAGGAGGCGAAGACGGTCGTCGCGCGGATTCCCGACCTCTTCCGCACTGCCTGGCTCGCGCGGATGCGGGCCAAGCTGGGGCTCGAAAAGGCGTTCGAGGGCGAAGGCGCGCTCGTCGATGCGCTGTTCGCCGATCTCGAACGCCACGCGGTCGATTTCACCGGCTTCTTCCGCGCGCTCGCCTCCCTGCTCCGCGGCGACGGCGATCCGCTCGCCGCGCTGCTGCCCGAACCCGACGCGATGGCGCCGTGGATCGCCGACTGGTGGGCGGCGATCGAGCGCGAGGGCGCCGACCCGGTCGCGCGCGCCGACGCGATGGACGCGGTGAATCCGCTCTATATTCCGCGCAACCATCTGGTCGAGGCGGCGCTCGAAGCGGCCGAGAGTGGCGACATGGCGCCCTGGTTCGCGCTGCTCGAGGTCGTCCAAAATCCTTTCGTGAAGCGCGAGGCGTGGGGCGACTATGCGAAACCCGCGCCTGCCGATTTTGGTCCCTATATAACCTATTGCGGTACCTGAAAGGCGTAGCCGCCGACCCCTTTGCCGAGTTGAGCGGAACCCTGCGGCTTGCTAGGGCGCTGCGGCTCAATCGAAAGCAGGAGCATGATCGTGTCCGACTCCCCCTCGTCCCCCGCCGCCGGCCGCAAGATCGCCGTCGTCGGAACCGGCTATGTCGGCATCTCCAACGCGGTCCTGCTCGCGCAGGGGAATCGGGTGGTGGCGCTCGATATCGATGCGAACAAGGTCGCGATGCTCAACGACAGGCGCTCGCCGATTTCCGATGCGGAGATCGAGGAATATCTGGCGAACAAGCCGCTCGACCTCGTCGCGACGACCGACAAGCGGACGGCCTATGACGGCGCGGAGTTCGTGATCGTCGCCACGCCGACCAACTATGATCCCGACACCAATTATTTCGATACCGGATCGGTCGAGGCGGTGATCGCCGACGCGCTCGAACAAGCGCCGGGCGCGCTGATCGTCGTCAAATCGACCGTGCCCGTCGGCTTCACCGAGCGGATGCGCGCCGAAACCGGCAGCAACGACATCATCTTCTCGCCCGAGTTCCTGCGCGAAGGGAAGGCGCTCTACGACAATCTGCATCCGTCGCGGATCGTCGTCGGCGACACGCACCCGCGCGCCGGCGAATTCGCGCAGCTGCTGCTCGCCGCCTCGCTCGACCCCGATACGAAGGTGCTGCAGACCGGCAATACCGAGGCCGAGGCGATCAAGCTGTTCGCGAACACCTATCTCGCGATGCGCGTTGCCTATTTCAACGAACTCGACACCTATGCCGCACTCCACGGCATCGACACGCGCCAGGTGATCGAGGGCGTGTGCCTCGATCCGCGCATCGGGTCTTTCTACAATAATCCCTCCTTCGGCTACGGCGGCTATTGCCTGCCCAAGGACACCAAGCAGATGCTCGCCAATTACAGGGAGGTGCCGCAGAATCTGATCCAGGCGATCGTGTCGTCGAACACCACGCGCAAGGATTTCATCGCGGCCGAGATCATCAAGCGCGCGCCGCGCACCGTCGGCATCCACCGCCTCGCAATGAAGGCGGGATCGGACAATTTCCGCGCCAGCAGCATCCTCGGCGTCATGAAGCGCATCAAGGCGAAAGGGATCGAGGTCGTCGTCTATGAGCCGCTGCTCGAAGAGGAACTTTTCTTCAATTCGCGCGTGATTCGGGACCTGGAGGAATTCAAACGGGGCGCCGATGTCATTATCGCCAACCGCGTCACCGACGACCTCGCCGACGTCGCGGAAAAGGTCTACAGCCGCGATCTGTTCGGCGCCGACAGCTGATCCGGCGTCCGGCGGCTGCGTCGGGCTGCACCGCGCGATTGGCCGCAAAGCCCAGAGAATGCGATTGCGCTGCCGATCCGGGCAGGTCACAAGTGCGGATCGGCAGAGACTTGATGCGAAATATTGAAAAGCCTCGCATATTTTTCGCGCCCTGGCGTTTTGCGCGCACGCTGTGCGCCGTGCCGGCATGGCTGATCCTTTCGGCAGCGCCCCTGGCCTGCGGCAACGTCGCTCTGGCGCAGGATCAGACGCCGCCGCCCGCCGCCGAGGTGCAAGACGCCCCCGGTCCGGTCGAGCCCGGCGAGATCGCGGCGCCGACCCCGCCGCCGCCCGAGGTCCAACTGCCCGAGGTTGCGCCGATCATCGACGAGGGCGAGTTCGAGGACGCGATTCCGCCGATCAGCGCCGAGGACGATCCCGAACTCGACCGCCCGCTCGAATCGATCGCCGAATTCGAGCGCCGGCAGGCCGAAAAGGCAGAGCAGGACAGAACCCCGCAGGACGCTGACAGCGAAGGCGCGGCGCCGCCGACGGTGGACGGCACGCCGGTCCCGGCGCTCGCCGACGGCGATGCCGCCGAGCCGATCGGCGACGCACCGATCAGCGACAGCGAGCTCGCGGCGCCGCTGCCCGCGCTCGAAGATTTCAACGTCGAACCCGTAGAGTTCGCCGAGCCCGAGGAAGAGGGGCGCGATCGCAGCGTCGAATATAGCGTCCAGATCACCGGGCTCGACGGCCCCGACGTGCGGTCCGACATCGACCTCGGCGACCTGTTCCACGATCTTTCGGCGCTCGAGGACGGCGACGGCAAGGCCGACAATGTCGCGATGCTGCGCGCGCGGCTCGGCGCCGATGCCGAGCTGATGCAGCGCATCCTGTCGTCCGAAGGCTATTATGACGCGCGGATCGAAACGCGCATCGACCGGGCGCCGGTTGAAGGAAATGGCAATGGCCAAGGGCAGGGACGCCGCCGCCGTGGGCCGCTGACCGCGGTGATCGCGGTGACGCCCGGCGCGCGCTACACATTTTCCGACATCACGATCGAAGCCGAGCCGACGGTGCCGCCGCGGCTGATCGAGGACAATTTCGCGCTGAAGGCCGGCGAGCCGATCATCGCCGAGCGCGTGCAGGGTGCCGAGGCCGCAATCGCGCTCAAGCTGCCCGAGGAGGGCTATCCCTTTGCAAAGGTCGGACAGCGCGACATATTGCTCGATGGCGCGACCGCCGAGGGCGCCTACACGCTGCCGGTGGCGATCGGCCCGCGCGGGCGTTTCGACGGCATCACGACGAAGGGCGACCTCGCCTTCGACGCCGAGCATGTCGCGCTGTTGTCACGTTTCGAGCGCGGCGATCTCTACGACAGCCGCAAGGTCGACGATCTGCGGCAGGCGCTCGTCGCGACGGGGCTGTTTTCGAACGTCGCGGTCGAACCGAAGCAGACCGGCGAAAGCGCCGGCGACGGTGCCGAATATGTCTCGATCGACGTCACGCAGGATGCCGGGCCGCCGCGCACCATCGCGGGAACGGTGGGCTATGGCACGGGCGAGGGGGTTCGGCTGGTCGCGAGCTGGACCCATCGCAACCTCTTTCCGCCCGAAGGCGCGCTGATCGTTCGCGGCGTCGCCGGAACGCAGGAGCAGGGCCTGGGCGTGACGATGCGCCGCTCGAATGCGGGGCGCCGCGACAAGAGTTTCGAGCTGGTCGCCGAAGCGACGCGCAGCCGCTACGACGCCTATAATGCGCTGACCGGCCGCGTCGGGGTGCGCTGGGCCTATGAATCGACACCGCTGTGGCAAAAGAAATTCACTTATGCCTATGGCGCAGATTTGATCGCGACGCGCGAGGATGATTATGACTTCGCGCTCGGTGAGCGGACGAACGACTTTTATACGATCCTCGGCCTGACCGGGCAGGTGGGAATGGACCGCACCGACAGCCTGCTCGATCCGACCAAAGGGTTCCGCCTGACCAGCCTGATCCAGCCCGAAGGGTCGATGCGCGGCGATTTCTCGCCCTATGTGCGCACCCAGATCGACGCGAGCGGCTATTATCCGGTGACCGACAATATTGTCCTCGCCGGCCGCGTCCGCATCGCCTCGATCCTTGGCGCCTCGCGTGAGAAGCTCGCGCCGTCGCGGCGCTTCTATGCCGGCGGCGGCGGGTCGGTGCGCGGTTTCGGCTATCAGGAACTCGGGCCGAAGGACCCGAACAACGATCCGATCGGCGGGCGCAGCCTCAACGAGGCCGCCGTCGAGGCGCGCTATCGCTTCGGCAATTTCGGCATCGTCGGCTTCGTCGACGCGGGACAGGTCTATACGAGCTCGCGGCCGGATTTCTCCAATTTGCGTTACGGCATCGGCGTCGGCGCGCGCTATTACACCAATTTCGGGCCGATGCGCTTCGACATTGCGACGCCGATCGACCGCCAGCCGGGTGAATCGAAAATCAGCGTCTATATCTCGATCGGGCAGGCCTTCTGATGACGGGCAACGCGCGCCTCGACGCCGAGGGCGAAACCGCGGCGCCGGCGCCGAAGGGCTGGTCGCGGCGCATCGCGCGCGGAGTGGGGATCACGCTGCTCGGCCTGATCGCGCTCGCCGCGCTGTTCCTGATCGGGCTCAACAGCGATGCCGGGCGGCGCTTCGTCGTCACCCAGATCGAAAAATATGAATTCGAAAACGGGATGAAGATTGGCATCGGCCGGCTCGACGGCTCGCTCTATGGCGAGATGATCGTGCGTGACTTTTCGCTGTCCGATCCGAAGGGGCGCTTCCTGATCTCCCCCGAAATCCGGATCGACTGGCGGCCCTTCGCCTATCTTGCGAACCACATCGACATCCGCTCGGCGACGGCGAAGCGGATCACGCTCGAGCGGCTTCCCGAATTCAAGCCGGTCCCCGATACCGGCGAGCCCTTGCTCCCCGACCTCGATATCGACGTGGGCAAGCTGACGGTCGATCGCATCGTCTTCGAGCCTGCGGTCGCGGGCGAGCGGCAGGAGGCGCGGCTTTCGGGCAAGGTCGCGATCGCCGACCGCCGCGCGCAGATCAGCGCCGAAGCCGAGACGATCGGCCCGGGCGCCAAGGGCGATGCCATCGACCTGCTACTCGACGCGGTGCCCGAGAAGAACCGGCTCGCGATGACGCTCGATCTCCGCGCGCCGCAGGGCGGGGTGCTCGCGGCGATGGGCGGCTTTACCGAGCCGCTCACCGCCAAGCTCGACGGGCGCGGCGACTGGATGAAATGGGACGGCACGCTCGTCGCCGACCTTGGCGCCGATCCGCTCGCGCGGATCGGGCTCGCCGCGCGCGACGGGACCTTCGCGGTGAAGGGCAAGGCGCAGCCGTCGCGGCTGCTCGACGGATCGGCGGCGGCGCTGCTCGGGCCGGAGACCGAAATCGCGCTCACCGCGAAACTCGCCGAGCGCAAGGCGGCACTCGACGGGCGCGTCGCGTCGGACGCCATCCGGCTCGGGATCAGCGGCGGCGTCGATCTCGGCACCAATCGCTACGACGCGCTGCAACTCGCTTTCGTCCTGCTCCGCCCGGGCGCGATCGCGCCCGGCGTGCGCGGCGACGGGGTTCGCGCCAGCGCGCGCTTCGACGGCGCCTTTGCGACCCCGACGGTCGAATATCAGGCGAAGGCGAATGCGCTCGGCGTCAACGACATCGTCGTCGAGGCGCTGAGCCTCGGCGGCAAGGCGCGGGTCGATGCCGATCAGATATTGATCCCCGTCGCGGGGCGCGCCGCGCGCATCCGCGGGCTCGATACCGTTGCGGGCGGGCAACTGACACAGGTGCGGTTCGATGGCGACCTCGCCTGGTCGGATGGCCGCCTGCTCAGCGACAATCTGCGGCTGCGATCGCCGCGCATCGACGCGAAGGCGATCATCGTCGCCGACACGAACAAGGGGTTCTACACCGGGGCGATCGACGGGCGCGTCAACAATTACCGGATCGAAAGCGTCGGCATTTTCAACATCGACACCAATATGGATCTGAAGACCGCGCCGCGCGGCGGGTTCGAGATTGCGGGCAATGTCCGGGCGCGTTCGACCAAGCTCTTCAACAACGGCCTGCGCGACCTGCTCGGCGGCAATGCGGTGACGACCGCCAATGTCCGCTACGGCACCGACGGGATCGTCCGCTTCAGCAATCTGCGCCTGACCGCGCCCTTGATGCGGGTGACGGGAGGGCGGGGTAGCTATTCGCCCGACGGGCGGATCGAGCTCAGCGCGCGGGCGAATTCGACGCAATATGGACCGCTCGGGGTCGAGGTCGCCGGCACGATCAGCGACCCGCGCGCGGTGCTGCGCGCCGAGCGGCCCGGGCTCGGCATCGGCCTCGCCAACCTCGAGGCGCGGCTGACGGGCGCGCCGAACGGTTATCGCCTCGCGGCTACGGGCGACACCGACTACGGCCCACTCGAGGCCAATGTCGTGCTGCTGACCGCAGCGGGGCCGCTGACGATCGATGTCGAGCGCGCCGACCTGTCGGGGATCGAGATGAAGGGGCGTCTCGTTCAGAGCGACGCCGGCCCTTTCACCGGGCGGCTCGACGCGTCGGGGCAGGGGCTTGGCGGCCTGATCCGTCTTGGCGCCGATGGCCGGTATCAGACGGCGGCGATCAATGTGCGCGCCAACAATATGACCCTGCCCGGGCCGGCGGGGCTGGTGGTCGGTTCGGCGGTCGTCGATGCCGATGTGACGCTCTATGACCAGCCGCGGATCGTTGCCGACATCCAGCTCGCCGACACGCAGCTGCGCGAGATCGACATCGCGGTCGGCCGCGTCAAAATCGACTATGCCGGCGGCCGCGGGCGCGCGCAGGCGCTCGTCGAGGGGACGAGCGGCGTGCCGTTCCGCGTCGCGGTCAACGCCGACCTGCGGCCCGCGCTGTGGCGCGCATCGGTGAAAGGCCGCGCCACCGGCATCGCGTTCGAAACCGAATCGCCGGCGCGGATCGTCCCCGGCGACGACGGCTATGAATTGCTGCCGACGACGCTCGACCTCGGCCGCGGCAGCAGCGCGCGGATCGCGGGCAAATATGGCGACGGTATCCTGCTGCAAAGCCGGCTCGACCGGGTGAATATGGCGCTGCTCAACGCCGTCTATCCCGACATGGGGCTCGGCGGGCGCGCGAGCGGCAGCCTCGATTTCGCGCAGGCGAACGCCGACGCCTTCCCGCGCGCCGACGCGCGGCTGACGATCGACAATTTCACCCGCACCACCGCGGCGCAGGTCAGCGAGCCGGTCGACGTCAATTTCGCGGGCAAGCTGCTCGCCGACGGCGGCGAAGCGCGCGCGGTGATCCGCAAGCGCGGCAGCGTGATCGGGCGCATGCAGGCATCGCTCCGCCCGCTCGGCCCCGGCGCCGGTCCGTGGACCGAGCGGCTGCGCGCCGCGCCGCTGGGCGGCGGCGTCCGCTACAATGGCCCCGCCGAAACGCTGTCCTCCTTTGCCGGCATGCCCGACCAGCGGATCGCCGGCCCGGTCGCGGTCGCCGCCGATTTCAGCTGCAGCCTTGCGGCGCCGTGCCTGAACGGCGTCGTCCGCGGCACCGGCATGACCTATGAAAATGTGACCTATGGCACGCGCTTCACCGACATGACCGTCAACGGCCGCTTCACCGGCAACCGGCTCGAGATCGAAACGCTCACCGCGACCGCCGGCGACGGCAGCGTCAAGGCGAACGGCTTCATCAGCCTCGCGCAGGCCGAGGGCTATCCGATGAACCTTACCGCGACGCTCGACAATGCGCGGCTCGCGCGCAGCGACAATATCGCCGCGCGCGCGACGGGCACGCTCAAGCTCACCAAGGCGAAGGGCGAGACGGCGCTGCTGTCGGGCGAGCTGCGGCTGCCCGAGACGCGCTATCGCTATGTGCGCGAGGGCGCGGCGCAGGTGCCGACGCTCAGCGGCGTGCGGCGCAAGCCGCCGACGGGCCGGCGCCGGATCACCGGCGAGGGCATGGCGGCGGCGAGCGGCAGCCTGTTCGACGCGCTGCGCCTCGACGTCCACCTGCGCGCGCCGGACGAACTCTATGTCAGCGGCATGGGCCTCGAGTCCGAATGGGAGGCCGACGTCACGCTGGCGGGGACGACCGACGCGCCGCGCGTCAGGGGTGAAATCGAACTGGTGCGCGGGACGCTGGGGTTCGCGGGGCGGTCGTTCCAGCTTCAGGAGGGCCGGGTGACCTTCCCGACCGGCAACGCCTATGATCCGTCGATCGAACTCACCGCGACCGAGACGATCGAGGATGTCGAGGTTGCGGTGAATGTTTCGGGACGTGCGATGGACCCGCAGATCACCTTCTCGAGCGTGCCCGGCCTGCCGCAGGACGAGATCGTTTCGCGAATCCTCTTTGGCGATTCGGTGACGTCGCTCTCGCCGATCCAGGCGGTGCAGCTCGCCGCCTCGCTCAACCAACTGCGCGGCAGCGGCGGCGGGCTCAATCCGCTCGGCGCGCTGCGCTCGGCGACGGGTATCGACCGACTGCGCGTGCTCGGCCCCGACGACGCCGAAGGCCGCGGCACCGCGCTCGCTGCGGGGCAGCATATTTCGAACGACATCTATATCGAGATCATCACCGACGCGCGCGGCTATACCGCGACCCAGCTCGAAATCAGCCTGTCGCGCGCGCTGTCGATCCTCAGCCAGGCGGGCGGATCGGGCGAAACGTCGCTGTCGATCCGCTATCGCAAGAATTACTGATGCGCGGCGCCGCGATCCTGCTGCCGCTGTTCCTGCTCGGCGCCTGTCACGACGAACCCGACTTCGATGCGCGCTACGACAAGGCGGCGCAGGAAATCGAGGCGCGCGCCAAAGCGATGGACGCCGATGTCGCCGCAGCCGACGCGGCGGCAAAGGGCGATGCCGAGGCGGACACCGCGCGCCCGAGCCGTTAGCAATTTAAGCTTGTCAGCACGCCGCGCCGCCGCTAACCCGCCGCCGTCATCTGGGGAGTAGCCAGCCGTCGCCCTTTGCGACGGGCCGCCGCGTCAACATACTCGGTCGAGAGGCCGTGGTGCGGTGGGAGCGGGATCACCGTTCGGGCGAGACCAATGGCATCGTGCCTCCGTCCGGGCCGGGCGGCGGGCGGGATGTCCGTTGGAATCGCAAAGCCGCCCGGCCCCGGAGTTCGTTCATGGAAGCCTTGTTCACCTCGACCGCCGTCGTGGCGCTCGCCGAGATCGGCGACAAGACGCAGCTGCTGGCGATCCTGCTCGCCGCGCGGTTTCGAAAGCCGGTGCCGATCATCCTCGGCATTTTGGCCGCGACGCTCGCCAATCATGCGCTCGCCTCGCTGCTCGGCGCGCAGGCGGCGGCGTTGCTCGACAGCCCGGCCTTTCGCCATGCAGTCGGGCTATCGTTCGTCGTCATGGCGGGCTGGACGCTGATTCCCGACAAGCTCGACGCCGACGAGGCCCCCGCGCCGCGTTTCGGGGCGTTCCTGACCACGCTCGTCGCCTTTTTCCTCGTCGAGATGGGCGACAAGACGCAGGTTGCGACGATCGCGCTCGGAGCGCGCTTCCACGATGTCGTCGCGGTAACCGCCGGCACGACGCTCGGCATGATGATCGCCAACGTGCCGGCGATCTTCCTCGGCCACGAACTGCTGAAGCGCGTCGATCTCGCCAAGGTGCGGCTGGTCGCGGCGATGCTGTTCCTGGCGATCGGCCTGTGGGTGCTGGCGCAGACCGCGGGTCTGATCGGCTGAGCTATTCGCCCGGCGCTCGCTTTGCATTGCGCATCGCGAGCGTGCGCTCGAAGGTCCAGCTCGATCCGCACATCGCGTCGAGGCCGCGCTGTGCGGTCCAGCCGAGTTCGTCGCGTGCGCGGTCGGGGCTGGCGTAGCAGCTCGCGACGTCGCCGGCGCGGCGGGGGGCGATGCGATAGGGGATTTTGACGCCGTTCACCCGCTCGAAGCTCGCGACCATGTCGAGCACCGAATAGCCTTCGCCGGTGCCGAGGTTCCAGATGCCGAGCGGGGCGTCGCCCGCCGCGATCGCGCCCAGCGCCGCGACATGCCCCTCGGCCAGATCGACGACATGGACATAGTCGCGCACCCCGGTGCCGTCGGGCGTGTCATAGTCGTTTCCGAACACCGACAGTTCGGGCAGGCGGCCCGCCGCGACGCGGCTGATGAAGGGCATCAGATTATTCGGAATGCCGCTGGGGTCTTCGCCAATCAGCCCGCTGTCGTGCGCCCCGACCGGGTTGAAATAGCGCAGCACCGCGATCCGCCAGTCGGGGTCCGCGCCCGCGATGTCGGCCAGCATCTCCTCGATCATCAATTTGGTGCGGCCATAGGGATTGGTCGCCGAGGTCGGATGCGCCTCGTCGAGCGGCAGATATTGCGGCTGGCCGTAAACGGTCGCGCTCGACGAAAAAACCAGCGTCTTCACGCCGCTGTCGATCATCGCCTCGATCATCGCCAGCGTCCCGCGGACATTATTGTCGTAATATTTGATCGGCTCGGCGACCGACTCGCCCACCGCCTTCAGCCCAGCGAAATGGACCACCGCCTCGGCGCCATGCTCGCCGATCGCGCCGCGCACCGCAGCGCGGTCGCGAATATCGCCGACGACAAGCGGAATGGCCTTGCCAGTGATCGTTTCGAGCCGGTCGATGACGTCGGCCTGACTGTTCGACAGATTGTCGAAACAGATGATGTCGTGTCCGGCAGCCGCGAGCGCGACCGCGACATGGCTGCCGATATAGCCGGCGCCGCCGGTCAGGAGAACTTTCAACTCAGCACCTCATTCTCGTTCGGGTCGGCGCGAGCTAGCGCGATTGCGGGGGCGCTGCCAAGCCTTGCGGGGTGCGGTGTCGCATTTGGGCGACGATCGCCTGGCCGGGTTCAGCGGATCTGCCTTTTCTCGAGCTTTCGCGCGAGCGTGCGGCGGTGCATGCCGAGCCGGCGTGCCGTCTCCGAAATATTGAATCCGGTTTCGACGAGCGTCTGGTGGATATGTTCCCATTCGACCGTCTTGATCGAGGTCGCGCGCGCGTCGAGCGAGGCGTCGACATTGCCTTCGGTGCGCTCGAACGCGGCCTCGATATCGTCGGTGTTCGACGGCTTGGCGAGATAATAAGAGGCGCCGAGCTTGATCGCCTCGACCGCGGTGGCGATGCTCGCGAAGCCGGTCAGCACGACGATCCGCATCGTCGCATCGGCGGCGCGCAGCGTCTGGACGCAGGCGAGGCCCGAGGCATTGCCGAGCTTCAAATCGACCACCGCATAGCCTGGCCGATAGTTGGCGAGCAGCGCATCGAGCTCGTCGGGCCCGTGCGCGACGCGCACCTCGTAATCGCGGCGCTCGAACGACCGCCTGAGCGTGCGCGCGAAACTCTCGTCATCCTCGACGATCAACAGGCGCCGCGCGTCGCTCATGATCCGTTTCCTTCCTCGCGCGCGATCGCCGAAATCGGCAGGACGATGCGGACCAGCGCGCCGCCCGCATCGCGGTTCGCGACGCTCGCGCCGCCGCCGAGCTTGCGTGCGACGTTGACGAGCAGGAACAGCCCGAGCCCGCCGCCGGGCCGGCCTTTGCTCGAACGATAGGGCTGGCCGAAATGTTCCAGCATCTCGTCGCTGAACCCGGGGCCGCGATCGGCGATCTCGATCACCGCCATGTCGCCGTCGCGCGATGCCGTGATGCCGATCCAGTCCGGGGAGACTTCGGCGGCATTGTCCATGACATTGCCGATCACCTGGCGCAGCGCGGGGTCGGACACGATCGCGACGTCGGGGCCGAACAAATCGTTGAACTCGACCGTTCCGGGCATCCGCCCGGCGCGCGAGGCTTCGACGATTTCGGTCAGGAAAGCGCGCATCGTCGTGAGCTGCGGCGCCTCGCCGCGCGCTTCGCCGGCCGACATCAGGATGCCGCTGACGATCGCCTTGCAGCGCTGCACCGCGGCGTCCATGTCGGCGAGATCCTCCTGCAATTCGGCGTTGCGTGCGACCGCGGGTGCCGCCTTCCAGTCGCCGATCAGGACCGACAAGGTCGACAGCGGCGTGCCGAGCTCGTGTGCCGCGCCCGATGCGAGCAGGCCCATGCGCACGATATGATCCTCCTCGGCCGCGCGCTGGCGCGCCGTGGCGAGCGCCGCGTCGCGCTCGCGCAGATTGCGGCTGATCCGGGTGACGAAGGCGACGAGCAGCACCGCGATCAGCACGAAACAGACGAGGCTGCCCTTCAGATACAGGCCGAGCGGATCGACGGCATAGCGTTCGGGCAGGAGGAGCGGGGTCGGATTCATCCGCAGCGCGGCGAGGCCCGCGAGTGTCGCGGCGACGATCGCCCACGACGAGCGCGGGCTGAGCAGGATCGCGCCAATCACGACCTGAAGCAGGAAGAGCGAGGCGAAGGGATTGGCGAGCCCGCCGCTGTGATGGAGCTGCCATGCAAGCGCCGCGACGTCGAAGAGCAAGACGGCGGTCAGCTCGATATTGGTCACCGCGCGCCCGCGCCCGAGCAGCGCGAGGCTGACGAGATTGATGAGGACGAGGACAACGAGTGCGGCGAGCAGCGGCGGCAGCGGCAGCACGATGTCCATGACGCCGCTCACCACCGCGATGGTCGCGAGCTGGCCGCCCACGGCGAGCCAGCGCAGCTGGATCAGCAGCGCCATGTTGCGGCGCCCGGCGTCGGCTTCGGGCGGCGCGATGGTTAGCGATGCGTCGGTCATCAGACGTCCCTATTGGACCCAAGCGGCGCCGGACGCCACAGGCGCCAGGCGAAAAACAGACAGAGCAGGGCGAGGGCGACCCAGGTCAGGGCATAGACGAGATGATTGTCGGGAAAGCGAACGACGGTGAGCCCGCCGACCGGATAGCCCTTCGCCTGCGCCGCGTCGGCGTCGATGAAATAGGGAGCAACACGGCCGAGTCCTTCGGCCTTTGCGATCGCCGCGACGTCGCGCGAATACCAGCGCCCAGCGCCGGGATCGTTCGCGCGCAGGAAGGCGCCGCCGGGCTCGCTGATCCGCAGCAGGCCCGTGACGGTCACACTGCCTTCGGGCCGCGAGGCGGCATCACGCTCGTTCTGCGGCACGAAGCCGCGGTTGACGAGCACCGTGAAGGCGGGGGTTTCGAGCGGGGTGAGCACCCAATAGCCGGCGCCGCGATCGGTGACCGCCTTGACCAGCACCGCCTTGTCGTGCCGGAAATGGCCGCGCGCGCGAACGCGGCGATAGGCGTCCTTGGCGGCCGAAATCCCGGGCCATGCGGCGGGTCCGGGCGCCGCGACGGGCGCCGCGTGGATGCGGGCATTGACCGCGGCGATCAGCTCGTGCTTCCACGCCCGCCGCTCGACCTGCCATACCCCCAGCGCGACGAACCCCGCCGCGAAGAGCAGCGCGAGCGCCGTCAGCAGCGCGCGTTTCACGGCAGCTGGTTCATGTCGTGCGGCATCGGCATCATGTTGGTGTTGAGGTGGTGCATCACCCACAAGGAGCCCGCGAGCATGATCCCGACGACGATGATGGTGAAGACGAGCGAGGTCAGCGACCAGCCGCCTTCGGCCTTGGGCGTCATGTGAAGGAAGAAGATCATATGCACGACGATCTGCACCACCGCGAAGCCCATGATGATCGCCGCGGTCACGGGCGCCGAGAGCGGCATGGTCATCACCATCCAGAAGGGGATCGCGGTCAGGATCACCGACAGGATGAAACCGATCATATAGTCGCGCATCGATGCGTGCGGCATCTCGATCTCGTGATGGTCGCCCGCGGTGTGGTCGTGGTTGGCGCTCATCGCAGCATTCCCATCAGATAGACGATCGTGAAGACGCCGATCCACACGACGTCGAGGAAGTGCCAGAACATCGACAGGCACATGACGCGGCGCTTGTTCGCGGCGATCAGTCCATGCTTGCCGAGCTGGACCATCAGCGTGACGAGCCACACCGTGCCGAAGGTGACGTGAAGCCCGTGGGTGCCGACGAGGGTGAAAAAGGCCGAGAGGAAGGCGCTACGCTGCGGCGTCGCGCCGATCTCGATGAAGTGGTGGAACTCGTAGAGCTCGATGCCGAGGAAGGCGAGGCCGAAGAGGCCGGTAATCGCGAGCCACAGCTGCGTGCCGCGGACCTTGCCCTGCTGCATCTGGAGCACCGCAAAGCCATAGGTGATCGAGGAAAAGAGCAGCATCGCGGTGTTGAGCGCGACGAGCGGCAGTTCGAACAGATCCTTGGGCGCGGGTCCCGCGGCATAGTTGCCGCCGAGCACAGCGTAGCAGGCAAAGAGGATCGCGAAGATGAGGCAGTCGCTCATCAGATAGATCCAGAAGCCCAGCATCGTGCTGTGTCCTTCGGGATGCGCCTGTTCCTCGAGGTCGTAGAAGCGCAGCTCTTCGGGCGCAGCGGCGGGGGCGAGGGTCGTCGTGCTCATGTCAGGCTCCCGCCGCCGCGAGCTGGCGGCTGCGCGCGTCCTCGACTTCGGCGATCGTTGCCGCCGGAATATGATAGTCGCGCTTGTAGTTGAAAGTGTGGCCGATCGCGGTCGCGACGAGTGCGACGAAGCCGAGGCCGGCGAGCCACCAGATGTGCCAGACGAGCGCAAAGCCCATCACCAGGCTGATGCCCGCGAGGATGATCCCGGCGCCGGTATTTGCCGGCATGTGGATGTCGCGAAAGCCGCCGATCGGGCGCTCGTGCCCGCGCGCCTTCATGTCGTGCCACGCGTCGAGATCGTGGATCACGGGGGTGAAGGCGAAATTATAGGCGGGCGGGGGCGAGCTCGTCGCCCATTCGAGCGTACGCCCGCCCCACGGATCGCCGCTTTCGTCGCGCAGCTGGTCGCGCTTCCAGATGCTCACCGCGAACTGGACGAGCATCGCGGCGATGCCGACCGCGATCACCGCGGCGCCGATCGCGGCGACGACGAACCAAATCTGCAGGCTGGGGTCGTCAAATACGCGCATCCGCCGCGTGACGCCCATCAGGCCGAGGATATAGAGCGGCATGAAGGCAAGCCAGAAGCCGACGACCCAGCACCAGAAGCTGACCTTGCCCCAGAAGACGTCGAGCTTGAAGCCGAATGCCTTGGGCCACCAATAGTTGATCGCCGCGAACAGGCCGAACAGCACGCCGCCGATGATCACATTATGGAAATGCGCGATCAGGAAGAGCGAATTGTGGAGGACGAAGTCCGCCGGCGGCACCGCGAGCAGCACCCCGGTCATCCCGCCGACGACGAAGGTCAGCATGAAGGCGACCGTCCACATCATCGGCAATTCGAACCGGATGCGCCCGCGATACATGGTGAACAGCCAGTTGAAGAGCTTCGCCCCCGTCGGGATCGAAATGACCATCGTCGTGATGCCGAAGAAGCTGTTGACGCTCGCGCCCGACCCCATGGTGAAGAAATGGTGCAGCCAGACCAGATAGCTCAAAATGGTAATGCAGATCGTCGCATAAACCATTGAGGTATAACCAAAGAGCTTCTTGCCCGAAAAGGTCGAGGTGACCTCGGAAAAGACCCCGAACAGCGGCAGGATCAGGATGTAAACCTCGGGGTGGCCCCAGATCCAGATCAGGTTGACGTACATCATCGCCGACCCGCCGAAATCATTGGTGAAGAAATTGGTTCCGACATAGCGGTCGAGGCTGAGCAGCGCGAGGCACGCGGTGAGCACCGGGAAGCTCGCGACGATCAGGATATTGGCGCACAGGCTCGTCCAGGTGAAGACGGGCATCTTCATCAGCCCCATGCCCGGCGCGCGCAGCTTCAATATGGTGACGATCAGGTTGATCCCCGACAATGTCGTCCCGACCCCCGCGATCTGTAGCGACCAGATATAATAATCGACCCCGACATTGGGGCTGTAGGCGATGCCCGACAGCGGCGGATAGGCGAGCCAGCCGGTCTGCGCGAATTCGCCGACGAACAGCGAGATCATGCACAGCACCGCGCCTGCGGTCGTCATCCAGAAGCTGAAATTGTTGAGGAAGGGAAAGCTGACGTCGCGCGCACCGATCTGCAGCGGCACGACATAGTTCATGAGGCCCGTGATGAAGGGCATCGCGACGAAGAAGATCATGATCACGCCGTGCGCGGTGAACACCTGGTCATAATGATGCGCGGGCAGATAGCCTTCGGACCCGCCGAACGCCATCGCCTGCTGCAGCCGCATCATGATCGCGTCCGAAAAGCCGCGCAGGAACATGATGAGGCCCAGGATCATGTACATGATCCCGATTTTCTTGTGGTCGATGGTGGTGAACCATTCGTTCCAGAGATAGCCCCACAGGCGGTATTTGGTGATCGCCGCGAAAATCGCGAGACCGCCGATCGCGACCGCGATGAAGGTGACGACGAGGATCGGCTCGTGCAGCGGCAGCGCATCGAGCGACAGGCGGCCGAGGAAGGGGCCGGTTTCGGGAGCGGGATGGGGGGTCATGTCTGTTGTCTCGGGCGATCAGGATCGGGGCGCGGAGCGGCTGGCGAATGCGACGGCAGGTTCGGCGCGCGCGTCGGGGCTGGGCAGGCCGGCGCCGGTCAGCGGCGCGAGGTCGGCGGGCGCGGCGTCGGGCCGGTCGTCCTGGGCGAGCAGCGGCGAGCTGCACAGCGGGCCGACATAGCGCTTGCCCCAATAGCCGGGCTCGGTGCCGCGCGCGGCGAACTTGTCGTAGGTCAGGCTGCGGACGTTGTGGATGCCTGCGATACCGGCGCCGCCGGCGGCGTCGATCGACATCATATCGTGCATGCACATCTTGCCGGGCTCGACGCAGAGGTTGACCACCGCGTCGAACAGCTGCGGCTCGACCGACGCGAAGCGCTGCACGGGTACTTTTTCGCTCGGCTTTTCGAGCCTCAGATAGGCGGCCCGGTCAAGCGTTCCGCCGCCCGCCTTGGTCTGGTCGACCCATTTGGCAAAGTCTGCGTCGGACAGGCTTTTTACCGCGAAGCGCATGTTCGAAAAGCCGGCGCCCGAATAATTGGACGAGAAACCGGTATATTGGCCGGTCTTGTTGAAGACGCCGTGAAGCTTGGTCTCCATCCCCGGCATCGCATAGATCTGACCGGCGAGCGCGGGGATGTAAAAGCTGTTCATCACCGACGAGGCCGAGATGCGAAAGCGCACCGGATGATCCACCGGCAGCGCAAGCTCGTTGACCGTCGCAATGCCCTGCTCGGGATAGATGAACAGCCATTTCCAGTCGAGCGCGACGACCTGGACGTCGATCGGCTGCGTTTCGGCGGCGATCGCCTGGCCGGGCGCGGTGCGCGCGAGCGGGCGATAGGGATCGAGCAGGTGCGTCGCGACCCAGGTCACCGCGCCGAGGCAGATGATGATGAGCAGCGGCGCCGCCCAGATCACCAGTTCGAGTTGAGTCGAATGGTCCCAGTCGGGCCTATAGGTCGCTTGCCTGTTTGCCGCGCGATAGCGCCACGCGAACAGGACCGTCAGTATCATCACCGGCACGATGATCAGCAGCATCAGGCCGGTCGACACGAGGATCAGATTGCCCTGCTGGCGCGCGACGTCGCCCGCGGGATCGAGCACGACGAGGTTGCAACCGGCGAGGAGCGGAATCGCGGCCGCGGCGAAAAACAGTCGGAATCGGCGCGCAAGGCGGGGGGCAATGCTAGGCATGCGGCGCCACTAGGCCGACTTTGTTGCACTGCACATAGGACATTTTGTCCAATCCCTTGATCGCGATCAATGACGCAGAGGGCGTTCCATGCACGGGCCCAATGCCCTAATATACCGACTCGCGCGGCGGCAAGCCCGGCTGGCCCCTCGCAAGCAGCAGGAATACGCTTTTCATGGTTGCCGATACCGCGCCCACCGAGCAGGCCGAACGCGATGCGCGTGCGCTTCACGAAGATGGCCACCCGATTTCGCCCGCCGAAATTGCGATCGGGGTGATCATCGGGCGGACATCGGAGTTTTTCGACTTCTTCGTCTATGCGATCGCCTCGGTGCTCGTGTTCCCCAAGCATGTCTTTCCGCAGTTCGACCCGCTGACCGGTACGCTCTGGTCGTTCGCGATCTTCGCGCTCGCCTTTTTCGCACGGCCCGTGGGAACGGTGATCTTCACCGCGATCGACCGCGCCTATGGCCGCGGCGCGAAGCTGACGATCGCGCTGTTCCTGCTCGGCGGTTCGACCGCGGCGATCGCCTTCCTGCCGGGCTATGATTCGATCGGGCTCGGCGCCGCTGCGCTGCTCGCGCTGTTCCGCATGGGGCAGGGCGTTGCGCTCGGCGGCTCGTGGGACGGGCTCGCCTCGCTGCTCGCGATCAACGCGCCGGCGGGCAAGCGCGGCTGGTATGCGATGATCCCGCAACTCGGCGCCCCGCTCGGCCTGATCGTCGCGAGCCTGCTGTTCACCTTCCTGATTTCGGCGCTGCCGGCGCAGGATTTCCTCGACTGGGGCTGGCGCTATCCCTTCTTCGTCGCTTTCGCGATCAACGTCGTTGCGCTGTTCGCGCGGCTGCGCATCGTCGTGACGCCCGAATATGAACGCTCGTTCCAGCACCGCGACCTCGAGCCCGCGCCGATGATGGAAACCTTGCGCTCGAACTGGAAAGTGATCGCCGCGGGTGCCTTCGCACCGCTCGCGAGCTTCGCCATGTTCCATATGGTGACGGTGTTCCCGCTGTCGTGGGTCTTTCTGTTCACCGACGAGACGCCCGCGCGCTTCCTCTTGATCGAGGCGATCGCGGCGTTTGTCGGCGTCCTCGCGATCATCGCCTCGGGCCTGCTCGCCGACCGCGTCGGGCGCCGCACGATGCTGGGCTTCACCGCGGCGGCGATCGCGGCGTTCAGCGGCTTCGCGCCGCAGCTGCTGGGCGCCGGTGAGGCGGGCGAGGCGGCGTTCATGCTGCTCGGCTTTGCGCTGCTCGGTCTGTCATTCGGCCAGTCTTCGGGGGCGCTGTCGTCGGATTTTCAGCCGCGTCACCGCTACACGGGGTCGGCCTTCACGTCGGACCTCGCCTGGCTGTTCGGCGCGGGCTTCGCGCCGATGGTTGCCCTGTGGTTGTCAAGCGAGTTCGGCCTGATCGCGGCGGGCGGTTACCTTTTGTCGGGCGCGATCGGCACGCTCGTCGCGCTGTGGCTCAACCGCGAGCTTGCCCGCAACATCGGCTGAATATTCGTGAATTGAAAAACTGCGTGCAACCGCGAAGGCGGGTGCCCATCTCCGGCGGCGCTGTTTCGAACCGGCAGGAGATGGGTCCCCGCCTTCGCGGGGACACACTTGATTTGCATAGCGCAGCTCATCCGCCGCCGGTCACTTCCCGAATGTCACCCCGATCCACAGCGTGCGCGGGGTGCCGAGGTCGATCGATCCGCCCTGGTTGCGCGTCATCACCTGCGTGTCGGTGACATTCTCCGCGCGCAGGACGAGCCGGGCACGCGGCGCGAGCGGGACTTCGGCATAGAGGTCGAGCGTCGTCGCGGCCTTCAGGACATCGCTTTCGAGATCATCCTCATATTGCGCGCCGACATAGCGCAACGTGCCCGCAAGGCTCCAGCCGGGCGCGGGCGCGAGGCTCAGTGTCGCGCTCGCCGCCCAGTGCGGCGTCTGCGCGGGGCGGTTGCCGTCGAGCGCGGCGGCGAGGCCGCTGCCTTGCGCCTCGGCATCGGTATAGGCCGCCGAACTGCGAAATCCGACGATCCCGCGCGTGATCCCCGCCGACAGCTCGACCCCGCGCGCGTGGATCGCGTCGAGGTTGCGGCGCTGGCGCAGGTTGGTGTCGACGGTGACGTTGGCGACGGCATGCTTGACCTTGTTGTCGAACAGCGTCGCCGACAGGTCGACGCCCTCCGCGGGGGTCAGGTCGACGCCGGCCTCATAGCCGACGAGCCGCTCGTTGCGCAGCTCGGCGTTGGCGAGGGTGGTGACGGGAAAGACGACGAAGGGACGGTAGAGTTCGTTGAGCGTCGGCAGCCGCAGCCCGCTATAGGCCGCGGCGCGCAGCCGCAGCGCTTCGCTCGCCTGCCACGTCGCGCCGCCGCGGATCGAGCCTTGCCAGCCCGATCGGTCGGCGAAACGATTGTCGGCGACGACCACGCCTGCGCCGTTGCGTTCGGTGAAGAAACCGCCGGCGATGACATAACGGTCGGCGCGCGCGCCCGCGGTCAGCGTCAGCGCGCCGAGGCTCCAGTCGTCCTCGACGAAAAGGCCGAGGTCGCTGTTGGTGCCGCCGGCGTTACGGCGCGCGGTGACGTTGCCGGTCATCGCGCTCAGCGCATTTTCGAAAAGCTCGCCGTCCGAGCGGCGATAATCGGCGCCGAAGCGCAGCACATGGTTGCCGCCGACGGGCGGACGCAGTTCGATCTTGCCGCCGAGCCCGGTCGAAGGGGTATTGCGCTGGTCGAGCACGGGGACGTAGCTGCTCGACGAAATCACGATATTCGAAAAATTGCGCGCCTGAACATAGGCGAGCGCGTCGAATTGCCAGTCGCCGCGCCCGACCATGCGCAGGCTCGCTTCCTGTCCCTCGCTCGATGAATCCGCGCCTTCGAAGCGCAAGGTGCGATGGTCGTCGAACGCCATTGCGCGCGCTTGCAGCTCGATCGTGTCGGTAAGCGGGGCGACGAGACGGATCTGCGTCGACCAGCTGTCATAGGCGGCGCGCGCGGTCGCGGGGACGCGCTGATCGGCCGGGGTGGTATAATAGCCCCGTCCACGGTCCCAGCGCCCCGAGACGACGGCAAAGCCGGCACCGAGCGGCGCAGCAAGCGTCGCGCTCGCTTCGGTCTCGCCGCGGTCGTCGACGAGCAGCGCGCCGCTCAACGGGCCGAGCGTCTCGGCATTGGCGCTCGCCAGTTCGATTGTCCCGGCAAGCGCACCGGCGCCGAACGGCCCCGATCCGCCGCCACGCGTGACGCGGACGCTCGCCAGCCGCTCGGGAGCGAGGGCGGAGAAGGGGATATAGCCGAAGAAGGGATCGGCGACCGGCACGCCGTCGAGCAGCATCGCCGCGCGGCTCGTCGCATTGCCGCCGAGCGCGCGCAAGGTGATGCCCTGCGCCGACGGGTTCGACGCGCGGCTGTCCGAGCGCCGGAACTGCTGGAAGCCCGCGACCGAGCCGAGCGCATCCTCGAGCCGGCCCGAGGCGGTCGCGGTCAGCGCGTCGCGGTCGATCAAGGTGACGTCATAGGCCGGCGTCGCGGGCGTGTCGGCGAGCCCGGTGCCGGTGACGACGATCGGCTGCTCCTGGGCGAGAGCCGGCAGGGGGATGAGCACGAGCGCGGCAAGGGGCAAGGCGGGGAGGCTGGGTGCGGCGATCATGGTCATTGTCTGGGAAGCCCCTCCGCTTCGATGTTTCGTCGGCGGCGGGAGTGGATATTGCGCGCGCAAGATGCTCTAATGCCGCTCCACCACTGCCGGGACCGACGCCATGGCCGACCGCAAGCCGCACTACAAGAATTATACCGCACCCGCCGGCGGATGGGGTGCCGCCGCGGCGACCGCCAAGGTGCTGCTCGAACAGAGCGTGGTGACAAAGGGATCGCGCGCGCTGCTCGCGATGAACCAGCCCGGCGGCTTCAAATGCCCGAGCTGCGCCTTTCCCGATGCAAGCTGCACCAAGACCTTCGAATTCTGCGAAAATGGTGCGAAGGCGCTCGCGCACGAGGCGACCAAATTCCGCGTCACGCGCGACTTCTTTGCGCAGCACAGCGTCAGCGAGCTGATGGCGCAGTCGGACTATTGGCTCGAAATGCAGGGGCGGCTTACCGAGCCGATGCGCTACGATGCGGCGAGCGACCATTATGTGCCGGTGAGCTGGGACGAGGCGTTCGCGACGATCGGGCGGCATCTGCGCGCGCTGGACAGTCCGCACCGGGCCGAATTCTACACCTCGGGCCGTACCCCGAACGAGGCGGCCTTTCTCTATTCGATCTTCGTGCGCGAATTTGGGACGAACAATTTTCCCGACTGTTCGAACATGTGCCACGAGCCGACGAGCCGCGGCCTGCCGCCGGCGATCGGAGTCGGCAAGGGGACGGTGATCCTCGACGATTTCGACCATGCCGAGGCGATTTTCGTGATCGGGCAAAATCCCGGCACCAATTCGCCGCGGATGATGACCAACCTCGTCGAGGCGCGCAAACGCGGCGTGCCGATCGTCGCGGTCAACCCGATGCCCGAGCGCGCGCTGATCCGCTTCACCGAGCCGCAGGACGTCGCGCAGATGGCGACCTTCGGCTCGACGCCGATCGCGAGCGAGTTCGTGCATGTGAAGATCGGCGGCGACCTCGCGCTCTTGAAGGGCATGATGCGCGTGCTGTTCGAGCGCGAGGCTGCGGGCGAAACGCTGCTCGACCACGCCTTTATCGCCGAACATACCGAGGGCTTCGAGGCGCTGCGCGACGATATCATGGCGCAGGACTGGGACGAGATCGTTGCGGTGTCGGGGATTTCGGAGGCGCAGATCCGCCGCTGCGCCGAAATCTACATCGCGTCGAACGCGACGATCATCTGCTACGGCATGGGGCTGACCCAGCACCAGAAGGGCTCGCAGCTGTTGCAACAAGTCGCGAACCTGCTGCTGCTCAAGGGCAATTACGGTAAGCCGGGTGCCGGCATCTCGCCGATCCGTGGTCATTCGAACGTCCAGGGCGACCGCACCGTCGGCATCGACGAGCGGCCGAGCGAGGCCTATCTCGACCGCGTCCGCGATGTCTTCGGCTTCGATCCGCCGCGCGCGCACGGCCATCACACGGTCGAATCGGTCGAGGCGATGCTGGCGGGCGAGGCAAAGGTCTTCATCGGCCTCGGCGGCAATTTCGTGCGCGCGGTCCCCGATACCGACCGCGCTTATGAAGCAATGGCGAAACTCGACCTCACCGTGGGCATCGCGACCAAGCTCAACCGCGGCCATCTGGTCCACGGCAAGGAGGCGCTGATCCTGCCCGTGATCGCGCGGTCCGAACGCATCGAGACCGCGGACGGCGAGCAATTTGTGACGATCGAGGATTCGATGTCGAACGTCACCGCCTCGCGCGGCGTGCTCGACCCGGCGAGCCCGCATCTGCTGCCCGAGGTCGAGATCGTCTGCCGCATGGCGATGGCGACGCTGCCCGAAAGCTGCGTGGGCTGGGCGCACTATATCGACGATTATGACGCGATCCGCGACAAGATCGCCGAGGTCTATCCCGCGATCTACGAAGGTTTTTCGGAGCGGATCGAGGCGCCGCAGGGATTCCACCTCGACATCGCGCCGCGCCGCCGCGTGTGGCTGACGCCGAACGGCAAGGCGAATTTCCTCATCCTGCCCGGTCTGCACGTCGACGCGCCGGTCGACGATGCCGATATGCTGCGGCTCGCCACCGTCCGCTCGCACGACCAGTTCAACACGACGATCTATAGCTGTAACGATCGCTATCGCGGCGTGCACAATGACCGGATGGTGGTCTTCGTCAATGCCGAGGACCGCGCGGCGCGCGGGCTCGCGGCCGGCGCGACGGTCGTGCTCGAAACGATCGCGAGCGACGGCCTTGCACGGCGGGTCGAGGGGCTGACCTTGATCGACTATCCGATGCCGCGCGGCGCGCTCGCGGGCTATTATCCCGAGCTCAATCCGCTGTTGCCGCTCGACTATTATGACCGGACGAGCGGCTGTCCGGCGGCGAAATCGATCCCGGTGCGGATTGTGGCCTAAAGGTCGGGCTCGCCGCTGATCAGCAGCGCCGAATCGGAGCGGGCGAGCGCGAGCAAGGTCAGGCCTGCCGCGGCGGCACGCTCGGCGGCGAGGGTCGTCGGCGCCGAGATGGTGACGAGCATCGGACAGCCGGCGCGCACCGTCTTTTCGACGAGTTCGTAGCTGCACCGCGCCGAGAGCAGGATGAAGCCGGTCGCGGGATCGCTGCCCGCGCGGGCGAGCGCGCCGAGCAGCTTGTCGAGCGCATTGTGGCGCCCGACATCCTCGCGCACGCAGCGAATGTCGCCCGCGGGAGAACAGAAGGCGGCAGCGTGTGCCGCGCCGGTCGCGCGCCCGAGCGGCTGATGGTCGGCCAGCGCGGCGAGCGCCTTGGCGACGGCGTGGCGGTCGGTGTCGATACGCGCCACGATCGGCGGCAGCGGGCGCAGCACCTCCTCGATGTTTTCGAGGCCGCAAAGGCCGCAGCTGCTCTCCCCGACCCGCCGCCGTGCGCGTTCGAGCGCGAGGCGGTTGCGGTCGGGCGCCAGCCACAGGCGGAGCGCTACCCCGCCTTCGAGCGGCTGAACATCGACGCGCTCGATTTCGGCGGCGCGCTCGACCAGCCCTTCGGAGAGCGCGAAGCCGACGGCATAGTCTTCGAGGTCGGCTGGGGTCGCCATCATCACCGCATAGCCGATACCGCCGACCTCGATCGAAATCGGCATTTCGACGGGAACGTCGCGGACGATCCCGGCATCGGGGATCGCGCCGAAGCCGATCTGCCGCACCCGCAGCGGCACCGAGGCGCGGGTGTCGGTCACAGCGCCGCCGCCGCGTGCATCACTTGCCGCCCGTCACCTGCAAAGGCGCCGAGCTCGATCGCATCGCCGCTGCCGCGCAGTACGAGGTGCAGCGGCTCGCCGGCGATCGCGGGCGAGAGCCCCCGAAAGGCGAAGTGCGCGAGGCGATTGTCGCCGAACTCCCGCCGCGCAAGATCGAGGAGCAGCGTCGCGGTGAGCGGGCCGTGGACGACGAGGCCGCGATAGCGCTCTTCGGCGGTCGCATAGGGTCGGTCGTAGTGGATGCGGTGGCTGTTGAAGGTCAGCGCCGAATAACGGAAGAGCATGGCCTCGGAAGGCTCGACCGCGCGGTGCGTATCCCATTCGCTCGCGTTGAAGCGCGCGTCACCTGGCGGAGGCGGCGACAGCGGCGCGTCGGGGGCGGCGGCTTCGCGAAACACGATCGACTGGCTTTCGCGCACCGCGACGCCGCCGTCGCCATGCGTTTCATGCGCGACCTCGACAAAGACGAGCGCGCCGCTGCCGCCCTGTTTAGCGGTGATCGCGGCGATGCGCGATAGGCGCTCGATCGCTTCGCCGGGGCGCAACGGGCGCAGGAATTCGACCTGGCTCGATGCCCACATGCGGCGGGGCAGGGGGACGGGGGGCATGAAACTTTCTGCACTGTCGGTACGGCGCGGGTGGCCGTCGGCGCCGAGCGCGGCGGTCGGCGCGTCGGGCAGCGCGAGGCACCAGTGAAAGCCCTGCGGCACCGCGCCGTCCGCCGCCGCCTCGCGGTCGAGCGTCGCGAGCCAGCGCGTCAGCGCGCCCGCCTCGATCCGGTCGCGGCGCGTCTCTTCGCGGCCGATCCACTGCTGCCAATCGCTCATGATCTCTCCTCAGCCCCGCTTTTCGGTCCAGACCGGCGGCGATGCAAGGCGTCAGGGAATGACGCGCCCCTCGTCGCGGCGCGGCATCGGCGCGACGGCGCGCAGCAGCAGCGACGACAGCGCCAGCCAGCCCGCCGCCGCGAGGATAGCCGCGGGGAGCGTCCAGACGTCGGCGAGCGTGCCGAGCAGCCATGCGCCGAGCGCCATGCCCCCGAAAGTTACCGCCTGATAAATCGACAGGCAGCGGCCGAGGATCGCCTCGGGCGAGCGCAGCTGCATCGCGACGTTGAGCGTCGTCATCGTGCAGACCCAGCATATGCCGGCGACGAAGGCGGCCGCGACCACCGGCGGCAGGCTGCGCGAAAAGGCGATGGCGACGAGCATCGCGGCAAAGACGAGCGACGAGGCGCCGATCAGCGTGTCGCTGCCCCAGCGGTGGCGCGCCTTTCCGACCCACAGCGCGGCGAAGATCGACCCGGCGCCGAACCCCGCGAGCGAGAGGCCATAGGTGAGTTCGGTGCCGAGCAGCCGGTCGCGGACGACCGACGGAAGCAGCGCCTGGAAGCCCGCCGCGCCGAAGCCGAAGGCGAAACCGCGCACGAGCACGCGGCGCACCGGGTTCGACTGGGCGCAGAAACGGATGCCGGTCGCGATCGCCGAGAGGATCGGCGAGCGCTTCGGCGGGGTGATCTCTGGATGCCAGCGCAGCAGCACGACGATCAGCGCGACATAGCTCAGCGCATTGAGCCCGAAGCCGAACGCCGGCCCCGCGAAGGAAATGAGCAGCCCGCCGAGCGCCGGGCCGACGCTGCGCGCGAGGTTGAAGGCGATGGTGTTGAGCGCGATCGCCTGCGGCAGATGCTCATGACCGACCTGGAGCCGCACCGATGCTTGCCACGCGGGGGCGTTGAGCGCGGTGCCGCAGCCGACCGCGAGCGTGAAGCAGAGCAGCAGGAAGGGGGTGATCGCCCCAGACCAGGTGATCAGCGTGAGCAGCGCCGAGACGATCAACATCCCGGTCTGCGCGGCGAGCATCACGCGGCGGCGGTCGAAATTGTCGGCGATCGCGCCGGCGAAGACGCCGATCAGCATGATCGGGATCGTCGCGCTCGCCTGAACGAGCGCGATATAAAGGTGCGAGGGCGTCAGCTCCGTCATCAACCAGGCGGCCCCGACCGCCTGGATCGTCGAGCCCATGTTCGACGCGAGGTTCGCGATCCAGATCGCGCGAAAGGCGGGGAAACGGAACGGAGCGAGCGAGGAAGGAGCGGAGGATTTGTCGGGACTCACGCCATCGGGCCTAGACGGGGGGCTGTCGCCTCGCAAGCCCATGCGCCCCAGCGACGGCTCAACAGGTCAGCGCCGCCTCGAACAGGCAGCGGAAGCGATATTCGCATTCGGCGCGCTGCGCCGCCGAACCGTCGAGCGCATCGACCTTCATGATCGTGCGCAGCAGGCCGATGCCCATCAGGATGGCGAGCAGCATGTTCGCGCGCAGCTCGGCATGTTCGTCGCCGATGATCTCGGCGAGCGGACCGAGCACATCGAGGTGGACGAGGTCGCGAATGATTTCGCCTGCCTTGGGCGACGAAGCCGAGCGCAGCATGATGACGAACATCTCCATCCGGTGCTGCCGGTGGTCGTCGCCATCCTCGACGACGAGCTGCGCCAGATAGGCGGGAAGGTCGGCCGCGGTCAGCGGCTCGCGAATGAGCTGGTCGTCCTTGTCGACCGCCACGACCTCGCGGAACAGCCCTTCCTTGCCGCCGAAATAACGGCTGATCAGCGCGACATCGACGCCCGCATCGCCCGCGATCTCGCGCAGTCCGACGCTGTCATAGCTTTCGCGCAGGAATCGCTCGCGTGCCGCCGCCAGTATCGCGGCGCGCGTCGCCGTGGCGTCGCGCTTCCTGACCGTCGTGCTTTTCGTCATGGTTGCCGTCTATCATGACTGAGAAATAAATCAACAACTGTTGACTTGCCTGCCGAGGCGGATTAGTCGGCACAAAGGTATCGCGCGGCACCTCCCCCCTCCCTCATGCCGCGCGATGCCGAACCGCCCGTAAAGAAAAGAAAAGTTCATGCCCATGCGCCCTCTCCTTGCGCCTTTGCTCGCCCTTTCGATGCTGCTCGCCGCCTGTTCGGGCGGGGGCGAGGGGCAGGGCGGCCCGCCGCAATTGCCCGTGACGGTCGCGAATCCGCTCGTGAAGCAGATCACCGAATGGGATGATTATGTCGGGCGATTCGAGGCGATCCAGAGCGTCGAGGTGCGCCCGCGCGCGTCGGGCTATCTGACGCGCACCCATTTCACCGACGGTCAATATGTGAAGGCGGGGCAGCTGCTGTTCAGCATCGACGCGCGCCCGGCGCAGGCGGCGCTCGATCAGGCACGTGCGCAGCTCGCCAGTGCGCAGGCGACGCTCGCCAATGCGAAAACCGAACTCTCGCGCTCGACGACGCTCGCGGCTTCGCAGGCCGCGAGCCAGGAAGAGGTCGAGCAGCGCCGCGCCGCGCTGCGCACCGCCGAGGCCAATGTCGCGGCGAGCCGCGCCGCGGTGCGCGCCGCCGAACTCAACGTCGGCTTCACGCGCGTCACGGCGCCGATTTCGGGCCGCGTGTCGCAGCGCCTTGTCGATCCCGGCAACGCCGTGACCGCCGATCAGACGGTGCTCACCACCATCGTTTCGACCAACCCGCTGCACTTCAGCTTCCAGGGTTCGGAAGCGAATCTGCTCGCCTATGAAGAGCGCGGCGATACGCTGCTCGGCGCGCCGGTGCGCATCCGCCTTCAGGGCGAGGACGACTATCGCTATCAGGGCCAGATCGATTTCGTCGACAATGCGCTGTCCACCGGGTCGGGGACGATCACGGTGCGCGCGCGCGTTCCCAACAGCGACGGCAAGCTGCGCCCCGGCCTCTTCGGCCAGCTTCAGCTCGCTGCCTCGGCGCCGCACGATGCGGTCATGGTTCCCGACACCGCGATCGTCACCGACGCCGCGCGCCGGCTCGTCTATGTCATTGGCCCCGAAAACAAGGTGCAGGCGCGCCCGGTGACGCTCGGCCCCGTGATCGACGGGCTGCGCGTGATCCGCAGCGGCCTTGCCGCGAAGGATCGCGTCGTCGGCGGCATCCAGCGCGCGATGCCCGGCCAGCCGGCCAAGACGCAGCCCGGACGCATCACCGCCAACGGCAAGGTCGTGACCGAGAAAGGCGCGGCGCCGGCCGCGAAGGGCGCTGCCGCGAAGAAGGCGAGCGCCCAGTGAAGTTCAGCCGCTTCTTCGTCGACCGCCCGATCTTCGCGGCGGTCATCGCGATCTTCATCACGCTGATCGGGGCCTTTTCGTATCCGCAGTTACCGCTGTCGCAATATCCGGAGATTGCGCCGCCGACGATCAGCATCACCGCTTCCTATCCCGGCGCCTCGCCCGACACGATCGCCGAAACCGTCGCCTCGACGCTCGAGCAGGAGATCAACGGCGTCGAGAATATGCTCTATCTGCAATCCTCCTCGACGCAGGGGGTGGCGCAGATCACCGTGACCTTCGAACCCGGCACCGACCTCGATGCCGCGCAGGTGCTGGTGCAGAACCGCGTTGCGCTCGCCGAGCCGCGCCTGCCCGAACAGGTGCGCCAGATCGGGGTGCAGGTGAACAAGCAGGAATCGGGATTCCTGATGATCGTCGCGCTGACGTCGACCGATCCGGCGATCGACATCGACTATGTCGGCAATTACGCCAATTCGACGCTGCGCGACCGCCTGCTTCGCCTCGACGGCGTCGGCGGGGTACAGATTTTCGGCGGCGGCTTTTATTCGATGCGCGTGTGGATCGACCCCGACAAGGCGGCGGCGCGCAATCTGACCGCGGGCGAGATCATCGCCGCGCTCGAAACGCAGAATGTCCAGGTCGCGGGCGGCTCGGTCGGCGCGCCGCCCTATGGCAAGGGCAACCCGGCGTTCGAACTGCCGCTCGAGGTGCAGGGGCGGCTCGTTTCGCCCGATCAGTTCGCCAATGTCGTGATCAAGACCGACGTTCAGAATGGCGCGATCACGCGGCTGAAGGACGTCGCGCGCGTCGAGCTCGGCAGCCAGGACTACAGCGTCCGCGGCGTGTTCGACGGCAAGCCCGGCGTCGGCATGGCGGTGATCCAGCAGCCCGGCGCGAACGCGCTCGACGCATCGAACCTCGTGCTCAAGGAGGTTGAGGCGGCGTCGAAGGATTTCCCGCCGGGGCTCGAATATCAGATACCCTATAATCCGACCGAATATGTCGCGGCCTCGGTCGAGGCGGTGCAGCACACGCTCGTCGAGGCGCTCATTCTCGTCGTTCTGGTCGTGATGGTGTTCCTCCAGACATGGCGCGCGGCGATCATTCCGATCATCGCGATACCCGTCTCGCTCGTCGGCACCTTCGCGGTGCAGCTCGCGCTCGGTTTTTCGATCAATTCGCTCTCGCTCTTCGCGCTCGTGCTCGCGGTCGGCATCGTCGTCGACGACGCGATCGTCGTGGTCGAGGCGGTCGAAAAGCATATTCGCGAAGGGCTGAGCCCGCGCGAGGCCGCGCACCGGACGATGGACGAGGTCTCGGGTGCGCTGCTCGCGATCGGCCTCGTGCTGATCGCGGTGTTCGTGCCGACCGCCTTCGTTCCTGGCATCCCAGGCATCTTCTATCAGCAGTTCGCGGTGACGATCGCCGCGGCGACGCTGTTTTCGACGCTGACGTCGCTGACGCTGTCGCCCGCGCTCGCCGCGCTGCTCCTGAAGCCGCACGAGGAGGGGCATCGGCCCGAACCGAAGAATCCGGTGCTGCGCTTCGGCCGCCGCGCCGCGGACAAGTTCAACGAAGCGTTCGACACGCTTTCGGATCGCTATGGGCACACCACGTCGAAGCTGGTTCGCAGGACCGGGCTGATGCTGATCATCTATGCGGTGCTGCTCGCCGCGACCGGCTGGCGCCTGACTGCGACGCCGACGGGCTTCATCCCCGAGCAGGATCAGGGCTTCCTGATCGGCGTCGTCCAGCTGCCGCCGGGCGCCTCGCTCGATCGCACGAGCGAAGTGCTGGCGCGCACGCAAGAGGTCGTCTCGCACATGGAAGGCGTCGACGGCACCGCATCGTTCGCGGGTCTCGACGGGTCGAGTTTCTCGACCGCCTCGAACGCCGGCACGATGTTCATTCGGCTCAAGGACTGGGAAGAGCGCGGCAGCAAGCTCAGCGCCACCGCCCTGTCGCAGAAATTGTCGGGTGCGCTCGCGATGGCGCTGCCCGAGGCCAACGCCTTCGTCATCGCGCCGCCGGCGGTGCAGGGGCTCGGCAATGGCAACGGCTTCCTGATGATGATCGAGGGGCGCAGCGGGCAAAGCTATCGCGAGCTGGAAAAAGCGACGCAGGCGATGATGGGCGCGGCAGCGCAGAACGATCAGGTGACGCAGGTCTTTTCGCTGTTCAACACGGGCAGTCCGCGCATCTTTGCCGACGTCGATCGCGACAAGGCGCAGATATTGGGCGTCGATCCGAGTCAGGTCTATGCTGCGCTCGGCACCTATCTCGCCTCGACCTATGTCAATGATTTCAACTTCCTCGGCCGCACCTTCCGCGTGACCGCGCAGGCCGAACCGACCGCGCGCAGCCGGCTAGAGGATGTCGGACGGCTGCAAGTGCGTTCGTCGACGGGCGAAATGGTGCCTTTGTCGTCGGTCGCGACCTTTCGCAACGACAGCGGCCCGACGCGCGTCGTGCGCTACAATCTCTTCCCCGCGGTCGAGCTGCAGGGTCAGGCGGCGCCGGGCGTCTCGTCGGGCGATGCGCTCACCGCGATGGAAGGCATTGCCGCCAAGACGCTGCCCGACGGCTTCGCCTATGAATGGACCGCGCTCGCCTATCAGCAGAAGGCGGCGGGGAGCAGCGCGGTGCTGATCTTCCTGCTCGCGGTGGTGTTCGTCTTCCTCGTGCTCGCGGCGCAATATGAATCGGTGCCGCTGCCGCTGGCGGTGATCCTGATCGTGCCGATGTGCATCCTCGCGGCGATGCTTGGCGTCAATCTGCGCGGCATGGACAATAATATCCTGACGCAGGTCGGCCTCGTCGTTCTGATCGCGCTCGCGGCGAAAAATGCGATCCTGATCGTCGAGTTCGCGAAGCAGGGCGAGGAAGAGGAGAAGATGTCGACAATCGACGCCGCCGTTCACGCCGCACGCTCGCGCCTGCGCCCGATCCTGATGACCAGCTTCGCCTTCATCTTCGGCGTCATCCCGCTCGCGATCGCGACGGGGCCGGGGCAGGAGATGCGCCAGGCGCTCGGCACGGCGGTGTCCTTCGGCATGCTTGGCGTGACCGTCTTCGGGTTGATCTTCACCCCGGTCTTCTACGTCGTGTGTCGAGGGCTTGCCGAGCGCGGCAAGAATTGGGTCAAGGATCGCCGTCGCCGCAGCGCCGCCGCCAAAACGAACCCGGAGGCGCAGTGATGAAGACCCGTTCGCTCCTTCTCGCCGCGACCGGCGCGCTCGCCCTGTCGGCGTGCGCCGTCGGCCCCGCCTATCATTCGCCCGAGCCCGCGGCGCCGTCGCAGGCGCCCTTCCTCGAAGCCGGCAAGTCGCCGGCCTTCACCGGCGATCAGCCGCCGGGCGAATGGTGGAGCCTGTTCGGCGACCCGACGCTCGACGCCTTGGTCGAACAGGCGCTCGCCGCGAACACCGATCTGCGCGTCGCCGCCGCCAATCTGGCGCAGGCGCGCGCGGTGCTCAAGGAATCGCAGGCCGGCCGTCTGCCGACCACGAGCGTCGGCGCGAGCGGCGCCTATGCGCGTCAGCCTGGCGCGACCACCGGCATCGGTCCGGTCGAAGGCGAAAGCTATGACGTCGGGCTCGACGTCGGCTATCAGGTCGATCTGTTCGGGCGCGTCGAAAGCGCGATCCGCGCGAGCCGCGCCGACGCCGACGCGGTGCAGGCGGCGTTCGACCTCACCCGCATCACCGTCGCCGCCGAAACGACGCGCGCTTATGCCGACGTCTGCTCATACAACCGCCAGCTCGCGGTCGCGCAGGAAACGCTGCGGATTCAGGAACAGACGTTCGACCTGACGCGCCGGCTGTTCGAGGGCGGCCGCGCGACGCGGCTCGACACGGGGCAGGCGGGGGCATTGCTCGAACAGACGCGGGCGACCTTGCCGACGCTCACCGCGCAGCGCTCGGCGGCGCTCTATCGGCTCGCGGTGCTCACCGGCAAGCCGCCCGCCGAGGCGCCCGAAGTCGCGCTGCAATGCCAGGCGCCGCCCGAACTCGACCGGCCGATCCCGGTCGGCGATGGTGCGAGCCTGCTCGCGCGCCGACCCGACATTCGCCGCGCCGAGCGCGAGCTCGCGGCCGCCGCGGCGCGGGTCAATGTCGCGACCGCCGACCTTTATCCCAGCATCAGCATCGGCGGCTCGATCGGATCGACCGCGACCTCGCTGTCGGGAATCGGCGATTCGGACAATTTCCGCTTCTCGATCGGCCCGCTGATCTCGTGGAGTTTTCCCAATATCGCGATCGCCCGCGCGCGGCTGCGGCAGGCTGAGGCGGGCGCCGACGCGGCGCTGGCGACCTTCGACGGCACCTGGCTTTCAGCGCTGCAGGAAACCGAAAGCGCGCTTGCCAATTATGCCGGCGAACTCGACCGGCTTGCGGCGCTGCGCCGCGCGGCGGACGAAGCCGGCGAGGCGGCGCGGATCGCGCGGTTGCGCTATCGGGCGGGACGCGAGAATTTCCAGGTCGTGCTCGACGCCGAACGCTCGCTGGCACAGGTGCAGGCGACGATCGCGCAGTCCGAACAGCAGCGCTCGACCTATCTCGTCGCGCTGTTCCTCGCGCTCGGCGGCGGCTGGCAGGATGGGGCGAACGCCGGCTGAACGAAAAGGGGTGGGACGCACCCCCGCCGTCCCACCCCCGTGCGCCCCCACGAGAGGGCGGCTTGTGGGCGTCAGGCGATCTCGATGCGGTTCCGTCCGGCCTGCTTGGCGCGAAAAAGCGCCTCGTCGGCGGCTTTCAGCGCGGCGCGCGGTTCGGGATAGCCGAAGACGTCGGCGACCCCGCCCGAGAAGGTGATGACCCCGAAGGGCTGGTCGGTCTTGCGGTTGATCAGGCGGCGATCGGCGAGCCGTTCGCGTGCATCGTCGAGCTTCTTCGCGACTTCGCTCGGCGTCAGCCCGCGGAACAGCATCACAAATTCTTCGCCGCCGTGGCGCGCGACGTGGCAATTGTCGTTCGAAATCTGCGCCAGCGTATCGGCGATGACCTTTAGTACGCGGTCGCCCGCATCGTGGCCGTGCAGATCGTTGATCGCCTTGAAATTGTCGATGTCGCAAAAGGCGACGCTCAGCGCGAACGGGGTTTCCTTGCCTTCGCGATAGTGGCGGTCGAACAGCGCCTCGAACGCGCGGCGGTTCGGCAGGCCGGTCAGATAGTCGACCTCGGCGTCGCGTTTGGCGCGCGCGAGGTTGCGGCGCAGCGATTTGGCCTCGTCCTCGCTCTTGCGCATCTCGTCCTCGGCCTTGCGCGTGCGGTCGAGCATCGCCTTGGCAAGATCGGCGAGGCTGGAGACGATCTGGCCGGTCTTCTGCAATTGTTCGAGGTCGGTCAGATGATCCTCGAGCTCGCTGCCATAATCGCGCGTCATCTGGTGCGCGGCCTTGCTGCGCGTCTGGAAGGCCTCGAGATTGGTTTCAAGTTTCGCCATCAGGCGTTCGAGGTCGGCCTGCCCCTTCGGGTTCGCCTCTTCGCCGCACATCTCGTCGATCCACTGCTGGGTGACCCCGCCGTGGGTGATTCCGCGCGCCGCGACCTGACGCGCGAGTTGCGGATTGCTGCCCGAAAAGGCGCCATGGGCGATCACCAGATTGGCGGGCGACACGTCGAGATCATTGTCGAGCAAAAAGCGGCCGATCGCCTCGATCAGGTCGGCGCGAACCTGCCGGACGCGACTGGGGTTTCCATCGGGCGGCGCGTCCGCATCGGCGGCGATGCCGCTGCGACCGGGGCGGAGCCCCAGCCAGCCAAGGAGCCGCCCTACCGGCTCGCCCGAAGATGTCGCGTGCGTGGTCATGCGGAGATTAACGGGCGGCGGGGGCGGCGTTTAAGCCGGCTTTGCTCCATTTTCGCGGCAAATTTTCGCGACGCGCCGCGAAGGCCTTGCTTCCGTTGGCTTTACCTTGCGCGGCGCAGCGCTTAACCCCGTCCGCGCATGATTTCGATCCTGTCTCTCGGCCGCAAGCGCTTCGCGGGTCTGCTCGCTTGGCTTGCGCTGGCGTCGCTAGGCGTCGTCGGCGCACCGCGCGAGAGCGCGGCGTTCGACGGTCATGCGCAGAAACCGGTCATGGACGCGCTGCAGACCGGATCGGGGCCGATCCTTCGCTCCGCTGCGGTCAAGATCGGCGCTGCCTGCCGCAATGGCGACGACGATCGGGGTGCATCGGGTGGTTCCGGTCCTGCCGGGTTGCCGCCGGCGATCATGATCGCGGCGCCCGTTGCCGCAGCTCCGGTCTACGAACCTGCCGCCGCTTGCGGCGGCGCGCTCGCCCGCCGCCGCCCCTATGCCGCGCGCGCGCCGCCGGCTCGCCCTGTCTGAACCTTCGCCGGGCGCCATTCGGGCGCCCCGATGACGGTGCGTCTCCTGGCGGGGGCGCAATGACGGATATGATCATGACAGACGACAAGGACGGGTCTGCTGCGCAGGCTCAGGCGGCGCGTGCGGAGGATATTTTCCGCCGCTATCCCGCCATCACGAAAGAGGAGGCGCAGGAAGCGCTGACATTTCTCAAGCGGGGGCGTCACCTCGATGTGGGGCGGGTGACGGGCATGGCCGAACTCCAGACCAGCATCGAAGCCTTTCGGCACGAACATCGCCGGACGCTCCGCATGAGCATGGGCGAATATGCGATGTTCGCCGCCGGGGTGCTCTTGTTCATCGGCGGGCTGTTCTGGGTGCTTGCCGGATAATTTGGTTCCGGTCGCCGCGGGCGTCTTGCCGCGCCCGCGGCCTCGCCCTATCGTCCTTGCCATGACGATATCCCGCTTTTTGAACGGCTTGCTGCTGGCAACGGCACTCGCCGCCACCCCCGCCGCGCGCGCCGACGAGCCACGGTCGATCCTGTTCGTCGGCAACAGTTTCACCCAGGGCGCCAATTCGGCGGTGCTGCGCTATCGCGTCGATACGGTGACCGATCTCAACGGCGGCGGCGTCGGCGGCGTGCCGGCGCTGTTCCGTCGCTTTGCCGAGCAGGCGGGGCAGGACTGGACGGTTTCGCACGAATTGCGCGGCGGGACGACGCTCGCACAGCATCTCGCCGACCGGCTGGATGTCATCGCGAGGCCGTGGGACGTCGTCGTGATGCAGGACTATAGCGTGCTCGACCCCCAGCATCCCGGCAATCCGGCGGTAACGGCAGGAAGCGCACCCGCGCTCGCCGCCGCCGTCAGCCGCGCCAATTCCGACGTGCGCGTCTATCTGACCGCGACGTGGTCGCGCGCCGATCAGGTCTATAAGCCCGCCGGTCATTGGTACGGGCAGCCCATCGCGAAAATGGCGCTCGATCTGCGCAGGGCGCTCGACGGGGTCGATGCGGCGTCCACCGACATCGACGGCGTCCTTCCGGTGGGCGAAGCCTGGAACCGCGCGATGGCCGAAGGGATCGCCGATCCCAACCCCTATGACGGCGTTGCCTTCGGGCAGGTCGATCTGTGGAGCTACGACCAATATCACGCGAGCGCCGCGGGCTATTATCTCGAGGCGCTTGTCGTGTTCGGCCGCGTGACGGGTGTCGATCCGCGCAGTCTGGGCAGGAAGGAACTTGCCGCACACGAAATCGGCCTCGATCCGCGCATCGCCGAAGCGCTTCAGCGGGTTGCGGCCGAGGAGTTGGGACTTCCCGCCGCGCCCTAATTCAACGGAGCATCGACTGCCGGCCCGTCGCTGTCGCCATATTGGCGGCGCAGCGCGACGAGGCGCTTCTTCATCGCCGCGATCCGGCCCTGCATCGCGGGGTCGTCGATGCGGTTGTGCATCTCGTGCGGGTCGCTCTTCAGGTCATAGAATTCCCACGCGTTGATGTCGTCGCTGTAAAAGCGGATCAGCTTGTAGCGATCGTTGCGCATCCCGTAATGCGCGCGCACCGAGTGAAAGCCCGGAAATTCGTAATAATGGTAATAGATGTCCTTACGCCAGTTCGCGGGCGTCTGGCCGCCGAACAGCGGCACGAGCGAGCGGCCCTGGATCGTGTCGGGGCCCTTCACCCCGGCAAGGTCGAGGAAGGTCGGCGCATAGTCGATATTCTGGATCGGCGCCGCGATCTTCGTTCCCGGGCGGATGTGACCGGGATATTGGATCAGGAAGGGCGTGCGCAGCGACTCCTCATACATGAAGCGCTTGTCGAACCAGCCATGCTCGCCAAGGTAAAATCCCTGGTCGGAGGTGTAGATCACCACCGTATTCTTCGCGAGCCCGCTCTCCTCCAGATAATCGAGCACCTTGCCGACGCCTTCGTCGACCGCCGCGATCGTGCCGAGATATTGCTGCATGTAGCGCTGATATTTCCATAGCGCGAGGTCGCGGCCCGAAAGGTTCGCCTCGTTCATCTTGTCGTTGTCGGCCTGCATCGCGGCGTCCCACTGCGCCTGCTGGTCGTGGGTCATCCGGTCGAAGGCACCGGGCCAGCGATTGTAGCGCAGCCGCGCCGAGCCCTTCGCGACCGTCATCTTGAGGTCGTGCCCCTCATACATGTCGCGATAGATGTTCATTTCCTGCGCGGCTGCCGCCTTGCGCCCCTTGTAATCGTCGAAATAAGTATCGGGGACGGGGAAAGTGACCCCCTGATATTTGGTGATGTGGCGCAGCGCCGGCATGAAATTGCGGTGCGCGGCCTTGTGGTGGATCAGGATCGCGAAGGGCTTCGACTTGTCGCGTCCGTTCTTCAGCCAGTCGAGGCTATAGTCGGTGATCAGGTCGGTCGTATAGCCTGCGACGATGCTGCGCCCCTTCGGCGTGATGATGTCGGGGTTGTAATATTCGCCCTGGTCGTCGAGCACCTTCCAGTCGTCGAAGCCGATGCCCTTCGGCGTCCCGTTGATATGCCATTTGCCGAACATCGCGGTGGTGTAGCCAGCCTGCGCCAGCGCGCGCGGCCACACCCACGAGCTGTTGTCGAACTGGTTGCCATTCTGCTTGAAGCCATGCGCATTGCTCTGCCGCCCGGTCAGCATCGTCGCGCGGCTCGGCCCGCACAGCGAGTTTCCGACAAAGCTGCGCGTGAAGATCGCGCCATTCTTTGCGATACGGTCGATATTCGGGGTCGGGGCGAGCTTGGAGAGCGCCGAGCCATAGGCCGAGATCGCCTGATAGGCGTGATCGTCGGACATGATATAGACGATATTCGGCCGCGGCGCCGGCTGTTCCTTCGCCGACGCGACGCCCGCGAGCATCAGCGGGACAGCGAGCGCGGCGAGCGAGAGATGATGGCGCATCCTTCGTCTCCTATTTCGCGAGCTCGAAATCGGCCTCGGACCCTTCGGCCGACGACGGCCCGACCCACAGCTTGAACTGCCCGGGCTCGCTGCCCCAGTTCATGTCGGCGCGCGTGAAGGCAAGGTCGGCGTCGGTGAGGGTGAAGCTCACCCGTCGCGATTCGCCCTTTTTGAGCATCAGCTTGCGAAAGCCCTTCAACTCCTTCACCGGCCGCGTCACCGATCCGACGAGATCGCGGACGTAAAGCTGGACGACTTCCTCGCCGTCGCGGGGGCCGCTGTTGGTCACGGTCACGGTTGCCGTGAGCGGCTCGCCGGGCCGGATGCTCGTCTTGCTCAGCGTCACCGGCGAATAGGTGAAGCGCGTGTAGCTGAGGCCGTAGCCGAAGGGATAGAGCGGCGTATTCGGCGTGTTCAGGTAACGCGAGACATATTTGGCGTTCGGATCCTCGGGCTTGATCGGCCGGCCGGTGTTCTTCATGTCGTGGAAGATCGGCACCTGCCCGACATTGCGCGGGAAGGTGATCGGCAGCTTGCCCGACGGATTATAGTCGCCGTACAGCACGTCGGCGATCGCGGGGCCGCCCATCGTGCCCGGATACCAGGCCTCGAGGATGGCATCGACATTGTCGTTCGCCCATTCGATGCTGTTCGGCCGTCCGCTCATCAACACGAGGATGATCGGCTTGCCGGTCTTCTTGAGTTCTTCGAGCAGCGCCTGCTGGTTCCCGGGCAGGTCGAGCGAGGTGCGGCTCGCCGCCTCGCCGGTCATGTCCCAGCGCTCGCCCATCGCGGCGACGATCACGTCGGACTTCTGCCCGAGCGCGATCGCCTCGGCGAAGCCGTCGGTCTTGCCCGCATCCTCGAAGGCATAGCTCGCGCCCTTGGCATAGGCGATGCTCTGGCCCTGCGGCGCGCGCGCCTGCATGCCTTCGAGCAGGGTCACGGGGCGCGTCTTGCGGTCGCCCGCGGCGGCCCAGCTGCCGATCATGTCGGCCTTGCTGTCGCCGAGCGGGCCGATCACCGCGATCGACTTCGCCGACGCGGCGAGGGGCAGGGCACCGTCATTCTTCAGCAGCACCATCGACTTGCGCGCGACATCGCGCGCGGCCTCGAGGAAGTCGGCGCGATAGACGGTCGCCTTCTCGCGCGCTTCGTCCGAATAGCGATAGGGATCGTCGAACAGGCCGAGGCGATATTTCATCTCGAGGATCGCCTTCACAGCGGCGTCGATGCGCGCGACGTCGACCTTGCCCTCTGCGACCGATTTGGCGAGGTTTTCCATATAGACGGCGCCCTGCATGTCCATATCGACCCCGGCGTTGATCGCCTGTTCTCCCGCCTGTTTCAGATCCCTTGAATAGCCGTGCGCGACCATTTCGTTGATCGACGTGTAATCGGTTACGACGAAGCCCTTGAAGCCCCATTTGTCGCGTAGAACCTCGGTCAGCAGATAGTGATTCCCCGACGCCGGAACGCCGTCATATTCGTTGAACGAGGTCATGAAGGTCGCGGCGCCGGCATCGGCTGCGGCCTTGAACGGCGGCAGATAGATGTCGCGCAGCGTGCGCTCGGAGATGTCGACGGTGCTGTAATCGCGGCCCGCCTGCGCCGCGCCATAGGCGGCGAAATGCTTGACCGTCGCAAGGATGGTGTCGGTGGCCTTCAGGTCGCTCCCCTGGAAGCCGCGTACGCGCGCTTCGGCGATGCGGCTGCCGAGATAGACGTCCTCGCCGGCGCCCTCGGAAACGCGGCCCCAGCGCGGGTCGCGTGCGATGTCGACCATCGGCGCGAAGGTCCAGTGAAGCCCCTCGGCCGCCGCCTCGGTCGCTGAAATTCTTGCTGATTTTTCAATGGCATTCAAATCCCAACTCGCCGCTTCACCAAGCGAGATCGGGAAGATGGTGCGGTGGCCGTGGACCACGTCATAGCCAAAGAGCAGGGGGATTTTCAGCCGCGTCTCCTCGACAGCGAGGCGTTGCAGGTCGCGCGTATATTTGGCGGTGAAGGCGTTGAAGATCGACCCGATCCGACCCTTGCGGATATCCTCCTGATAGCCCTTGCGCATCGTCGGGCCGGTCGAGTCCCAGTCGCTGGTCAGCAGCGACAATTGGCCGATCTTTTCCTCGAGCGTCATCTTCGCCATCAGGTCGGCGATGAAGCGGTCCATCTTCGGATCGGGCTTCTCCCACCCGGTCGAATCGACCGGCGCCGATTCGGCCGCGGATTTCGCCAGCAGCGGCGCGGGTGAAAGCGCGCCGGAGAGCAATAATGTCGCGAGCGTCAGGTGCGTGAGGTTGCGCGGCATCGACGGCATGATTCGTCCTTCCCAAAATATTGTCTTGGCGCTTCCAGCACGGAGAAACGGCTGAAATCCACCCTTATCGAAGCGAACATCCTATGTTCGCCCGTGTTGCTTGCCCCCTATACAGCGATTGTGAAACCGGTTACAAACCCAAAATACCAAGACGGGCTGTCCCGCGATTCGTTGTCATGCCGGTGGCAAGGCCGGCCGACGGAAGAAGCGAGCGCGGGCGCCGGGGCTACAAAAAGGGAGGATGCCGTGACGTCAGTTCAGTCTCATATCATTCATCGTGCGCGCCGTTCGCGCGCTCGTGCACTCGCCGCCGCACTCGCGTGGAGCAGCGCCGCCGGCGCGCTCGCGCTCGGCGTTGCGGCGCCCGCGCATGCGCAGGTGTCGAACGCTTCGCTGCGCGGCACGGTGAAAGCCGAAGGCGGCGTCAGCCAGGTCACCGCGATCAACGTCAACACCGGCTTCCAGCGCAGCGTCGCGGTCGATGCGAACGGCGGCTATAATTTCGCGTCGCTGCCGGTGGGCACCTATCGGCTCGAGCTGACGACGCCGAACGGCGTGCGCAGCACCGACGAATTCACGCTTCGCGTCGCGCAGAATGCGGTGCTCGATTTCGATTTCTCGGCGCCCGACATCGCGACCGCCGGCGAGGATGCGATCATCGTCACCGGCGCCCGCATCCGCACGATGGAAGGCGGCGAGGTGGGCACGAACATCAGCCAGCGGCTGATCGAACAGCTGCCGCAGAACAACCGCAACTTCCTCGCCTTCGCCGACCTTGCGCCGGGCGTCCAGTTCATCACCAACGGCAGCGACCAGTCGCGCCTTCAAGGCGGCGCGCAGGGCAGCAACGCGGTCAACATCTTCATCGATGGCATCGGGCAAAAGGACTATGTCCTCAAAAACGGCATCACCGGCCAGGATTCGACGCAGGGCAACCCGTTCCCGCAGCTCGCGATCGGCGAGTATCGCGTCATCTCGTCGAACTATAAGGCCGAGTTCGATCAGGTCAGCTCGGTGGCGGTCACCGCGGTGACCAAGTCGGGCACCAACGAATTCCACGGCGAAGGCTTTTTCGATTTCACCAATCAGGATCTGCGCGACCGGCTTCCGAACGAAATCTATCCGACGACGATCGACAAGGTGCGGACCAAGGACATGCAGTTCGGCGGTGCGCTTGGCGGGCCGATCATCGAGGACATGCTGCACTTCTTCGTGACCTATGAGGGCAAGCGCCGCACCAACCCGCGCGACATCACCCCCGGGCTCGACCTGCCGGTCAGCTATTTCCCCTCCGAATATCAGGGCTATTTCGGGCCCGCGAACGAGACCTTCAACGAGAATCTCTATTTCGGCAAACTCGACTTCACCCCGACGTCGAGCGATCTGTTCGAATTTTCGGTCAAATATCGCGACGAATCGGGCGAACAGCTGAACAGCGGGATCGGTGCCTATGACACGCGCACCATCGCGAAAGTCGAGGAGTGGCGCGGGCTCGCGCGGTGGGAGCATACCGCCGATACGTGGATCAACGATTTCAAGGTCGCCTATGAAGATGTGACCTGGGGGCCGCGCCCGGTTCAGTTCGGTAACGTCACCCTGTTCAACGCGATCTTGCCGAACCAGGACGGAACGACGCGGCGCGGCGACATTCTGCGCTTTGGCGGCGGCACCAATTTTCAGGACAAGGGCCAGTCGGGCTGGCAGGTCTCGGACGATTTCACCTACACCGGCTTCGACAATCATACGATCAAGGCCGGGGTGAAGGCGAAATGGATCGAACTGCACACGACGCAGCTCAACGGCGTGAATCCGGTCTTCACCTATAATGTCACGTACGACCCCGACGGCGACGGCAGCTTCAACGACAGCATTCCCTACCGGATGCAGTTCGGCGCGCCGGTCGGCGACGCCGATCCCAACATCACATCGGACAATTTCCAGCTCGGCCTCTACATTCAGGACGATTGGGAGGTTTCGGACCGGCTGACGCTCAATCTCGGCGTGCGCTGGGATTATGAAAAAACCCCGGCCTTCCTCGACTATGCCCACGACCCCGCGATCGCGGCCTTCGTCAGCGGGCAGGCCCCCTACACCGCGCCCGATGGCACGGTGACGCCGCCCTACACCAATCTCGCGAACGCCGATTACGACATCAACGACTATATCTCGACCGGCAGCGAGCGAAAGGCGTTCACGGGCGCATGGCAACCGCGCGTCGGCTTCACCTACGAGATCGACGAGGAAGGCCGTTTCGCGGTGTTCGGCGGCTATGGCCGCTCCTATGACCGGACACAGTTCGACTTCATCCAGCAAGAGCTCATCCAGGGCCTCTATGCGACGCGCACCTTCAACTTCAACAATCCGGGCGACGGCGACAATGTCTGCACGCCGAGCGCGACCTGCATTCCCTGGGATCCGGTCTATCTGACCCAGGCCGGGCGCGACGCGCTGCTCGCCACGCTGCCACCGGGCACGGGCGGCGAGTTGCGCTTCATCAAGAACGATCTGAAGATGCCCTATTCGGATCAATTCAGCCTGGGCGTGCGTGGCCGCTTCAACCTGCTCGATGCCGAAATCGGCTACAGCTATGTTAAAAGTCACGACGGCTTCGCCTATCTGCTCGGCAACCGCAACGCGGACGGTTCGTTCTTCGTCATCAATCCGACGACCGGCAACCCCGGATCGCCCTTCGGATCGCCGCCGGCGCCGTTCGGCAGCATCATCATCGGCACCAACGGCATCGAGACCCGCGCCAACACCGCCTATCTGAAGCTGTCGAAGCGCTACACGATCGCTTCGCCGTGGAGCCTCGATGCGACCTATACCTTCACCGATGCCGAGGAGAACCGGCAATTCGGCGAGGTGTTCAGCCTCGATTTCCCGAGCATGGAGGATTATCCCTTCATCACCTCGACTGGCGTACGCAAGCATCGCTTCGTCGTCGCAGGGACGGTCGATATTCCGGGCGGCTTCACCCTGTCGGGCAAGTTCCAGATCGCATCGCCCAAATATCTGGCGCGCGTCGTGAACACGCCGCAGACGGCGACCACGCCGGCATCGCGCGACGTGGTCTCGACCAAGACCGACGGCAACGGCGATCTGTGGGGCTATCGCCAGATGGACCTGTCGGTCACCAAATATGTGCCGATCCACTTCATCAGCGACGAAGCGCGGCTGCGCTTCCGCATCGACATCATCAACCTGTTCAACGATCGCAACTACAACAGCTTCAACGCGGAAACGGGCGCTCGCAATGTCGAGAATGTCGCCATCGACGGTCCGCCGCGGACGATCAAATTGTCGGCCGGTTTCCAATTCTGACCGGTCAACACTGCGGGCGTCCGGTCACATCCCCCTCCCGTGACCGGGCGCCCGCTTCATTTTTGGAGTATAAGATGACTTTCCGGCTCGGGTCGCTCGCCTTGCCCCTCCTGGCGCTCGCCGCCTGCACCGCAACCGCGCCGCCGTCGCCGGCCGCCCCGCCCGAGCAGGGCGAACTCGCGCCGCTCGGTGAGGCGCAATTTGCCGAAGATCTGACCGAGCGCACCTTCCGCTATTTCTGGGAGACGACGAGCCGCGAGCGCTGCCTCGCGCCCGACCGCTGGCCGAGCAACCCCTTCTCGTCCATCGCCTCGACCGGCTTTGCGCTCACCGCCTTCGGAATCGGCGCCGAGCGCGGTTATGTGACCCGCGACGAAGCGGCAGAGCGGACGCGCGACTGCCTGCGCTTCTATTGGAGCGCGCCGCAGGGACCGGCGGCGAGCGGCGTCACCGGCTACAAGGGCTTTTTCTATCATTTCCTGAACAATGAAGACGGCACGCGCCGCGGCAAGACCGAGCTGTCGACCGTCGACACCTCGCTCTTTCTGGGCGGTGTGCTCTTCGCGCAAAGCTATTACGACCGCGATACGCCGGTCGAGGCCGAGATTCGCGACCTCGCCGAAAAAATCTACGGTCGCGTCGACTGGACCTTCGTCCAGCGCGAGAATAGCGACATTCCCTCGGGCAATGGCGGCGGGCCAAAGGCGATCGCGATGGGCTGGTATCCCGATCGCGGCGATGGCGGCGCATTCGGGACGCACGACTGGGTCGGCTATAACGAAGGCATGCTCGTCTACGTCCTCGCGCTCGGGTCGCCGACGCACGCGGTGAGCAAAGAGGCGTGGGACAAGGGCTGGGCCGCGCATCTGGACGAGGACTGGGGCCGCTTCTATGGCCGCGACTTTCTGCAGTTCGAGCCGCTCTTCGGGCATCAATACAGCCATGTCTGGGTCGATTTCCGCGGCATCCAGGACGCATTCATGCGCGGCAAGGGCATCGACTATTTCGAAAACAGCCGCCGCGCGACGTTGTCGCAGCGCGACTATGGCGCCGACAATCCGAATGATTGGACCGACTATAGCGCCGACATCTGGGGCTGGACCGCGTCGGATGGCCCTGGCTATTCGAAGGACGAATATAGCGTCAACGGCACGCCGCGCAGCTTCAACGGCTATATGGCGCGCGGGGTGAGTGCCAAGCGGATCGTCGACGACGGCACGATCGTCCCGACCGCGCCCGGCGGCTCGGTCGCCTTCGCGCCCGAAGCGGCAATCCCCGCGCTGATGGCGATGCGCGCCAAATATGGGTCGCGGCTCTATAGCCGCTATGGATTCAAGGACGCGGTGAACCCCAGCTTCACCTTCACCGACGCCGGCTCGAAATCGGGCGCGGTCGATCCGCAAAAGGGCTGGGTCGCGGACGACTATCTGGGCATCGACCAGGGCCCGATCCTCGCGATGATGGAAAATCACCGTAGCGGGCTGGTGTGGAAGGTGATGCGCAAGAACCCGCACATCGTCCGCGGGCTGAAGCGCATCGGTTTCACCGGCGGCTGGATCGACGAGGCGAAGGCCGAATAGCGGCGCGCCTGTTACGATAAATCGCTTCCCGGTTCCATTAAGGTCCTCGAGCCTCAGGGCACGGTGAGCGTCCAGCGCACCTCGTCGCGTACCGGCCCCGCAGGAAAGTCGCCGCGCGCGGTGACGACATTCTCGCCCGGCGCCAGCGTCGCCTCGGGAAGCATGCAAATCCGGTCCTCGCAGGCGATGTCGCCGAGCGAGGCGCCGTTGAGCGTCAAGGTCACGCGCGGCGCGTTGCTGTAAACCTTGATCGCGGTCTTCGCCTCGCTACGCTCGCGCCAGCGGCGGCTGGTGATGTGAACGACCGGCGCGTCCGACCATTGCGCCTTGTAATAGAAAAAGGCGTCCTTTTTCACCTTGCGGTCGTAGGTGACGAGCCCCTTGTCGTTGATGTCGGTCGCGTCGCCCTCCTGCCGCACCTTCGAAGCGAAATCGAACATGTTCCACACCCACGTTGCCCACAGATAGGGGCGGTCGCGCAGCTGCGGCCAGCTTTGTTCGTGCAGCCAGCTTTGATATTCCTCGGGATGCGGCCGGCCGCCGGCGTTGATCTTGTGGTGTGCGGGATCGCCGACATGCTGGGTGAGCGCACCGCCGGCGCCATATTCACTGACCGACAGCGGCACCGCGGGATAGCGCGTGTGCATCCGGTCGAGATGCGGACCGAGGTCAGCGGGCTTGCCGTAATACCAGCCGTAATAGCGGTTGTAGCCGACAAGATCGGTGATCCCTGTCAGCGGCGGCTGAACGGGCTTCGCATCGGGCGTCAGCATCTCGTGCGTCGCTTCGCAGCAATCGGCCATCACCGTCGGGCGCGTCGTGTCCTCGCTGTGCGCGAGCGCGTTCAATTCGCGCAGCAGCGGGCGCGCGTCGGCCTTGGGATCGAGGCGGCCGAGCGCGACGTCGAGATCGACCTCGTTGCCGACGCCCCAGGTGACGACCGAGGGATGATTGTAATTCTGCCGGATCAGCTCCTGCAATTGCTCGCGCGCATTGGCAACGAGCTCGGGCGAGGCGGTCGCCGCGCCGAACGAGATCTTGTTCACGAACGGAATCTCCGACCAGACGATCATGCCGTAGCGGTCGGCGAGTTCGTACCAGTCGGGCGCGTGCTGATAATGGGCGAAGCGCACCGTGTTGGCGCCCATTTCGGCGATCAGCGCCATGTCGCGTTCATGGTCGGCGCGGCTGAGCGCCCAGCCCTGGCCCAGATAATCCTGGTGCCGCGATACGCCGTGGAGCGCGAGATGCCTGCCGTTGAGGAAAAAGCCCCGATCGGGATCGAAGCGGATCGTGCGGAAACCGACGGGCACGCTCACCGCGTCGAGCGTGCCGGCGGCATCGGCGAGGCGCGTGTCGAGGCGATAGAGATAGGGGTCGGCGCGCCCGTCCCAGCGGTGCGGCGCGGGAACGTCGATCGAAAATTCCACGCGTTGCTGGCCCGCCGCGAGCGGACGCGTCGCCTCGGCCATGCTGCGGCCTTCGGCATCGCGCAAGGTCGCGACGAGGCTCTGTCCCGCGGCGACGCCTTCGAGTTCGACGCGGACGTCGAGGCGTCCCGATCCGTCGCTCTCGACCGTCGGCGTCGCGAACACCCCCGCGCTGCCATGATCGCCGAGCGCGATATGGCTCGGCGCGACGTGGAGCAGGCGCACGCCGCGATAGGGGCCGCCGTGGATGAAGAAATCGCCGTCGAGCGGAATCACGTCGGCGGTGCTGCTTTCCGGCGCCGGCGCGCTGTTGTCGGCGCGCAGCAGCAGGACATTGTCGGCGGCGGGGTCGAGATAGTCCGTAAGATCGAAGCGGAAGCGCGACCAGGCGCCCGCGTGGCGCCCGACATGGCGGCCATTGACCCATAGATCGGCGATGTTGCCCACCGCGTCGAACTCGATGACGTGGCGCTTGCCCGCGGGCAGGGTGCGGCCGTCGAGGCGCAGCCGGTACCAGCCCTTGCCCTGCCGGTTGTCGGTCGCGTCGGTGCGCCCGATGCGATATTCGCCGAGCCGGTTCCATGTGTGCGGCAGCGTGACCGCCTGCCATTCGCTGTCGGGCAGCGCGAGCGCGGCTTCGGGGGTCAGCGCGTCGTCGAAGCGGAATTGCCAGCCCCCGGCGAGTTCGGTTGCATTACGTGCGGGCGGTGGCGGCGCGGCCGGCCGCGGCGGCGTCGCCGTGCAGCCGGCGACGAGCAGCGCGGCGATCAGCGTCAGCCACCGCCGCACGATCAGCAGCCCTTGCCGACGCAAAGGTCGGCCAGCACCGGATAATGATCCGACGGCAGCCGTCCCGCATTCTGCTGCGTGATCGTCGCATGACGCAGGACGGTCACGCCGTCGGTCACGAAGATATGGTCGATCGGATGCGGATTGGCGGCGTCGATCTTGAAGCCGGTGAAGGTGCCCGCAGGGCCGAAGTGCGGCGTGCGGCTGATGTCCTTCGTGTCGTGCAGCGCGATCAGCCCGGCGTCCGGCGCGAGGATCGCCTTATAAGGCGGGCTGCCCGTCTCGCTGTTGAAATCGCCCATCAGCACGACCGCGTCGCCCGCTTGCCGGTGCGCGCCGATCCAGCGGCGGATCAGCTTCGCGCTTTCGACCCGCGCGACCTCGCCGATATGGTCGAAGTGCGTGTTGACGACGAGGAAGCTCTGCGCAGCCCCCTTGTCCTTCAGCCGCGCCCAGGTCGCGATGCGCGGCAGCGCGGCGTCCCAGCCCTTGCTCGGCGTCTCGGGGGTCGGCGACAGCCAGAAGGTGCCCGAGCCGAGCAGCGCGAAGCGATCGCTGCGATAGCCGAGCATCGAAAATTCGCCCGCCTGCTTGCCGTCGTCGCGACCGACGCCGACGAATGTGTAGGCGGGCAGGTCGGCCTCGACCGCCTGTTTCTGGTGGAGCAGCACCTCCTGCATCCCGACGAAATCGGGCGCATAATAAGCGACGAGGTCCGTCAGCGCCTTCCTGCGGTGCGGCCAGGCGTCGGCACCGTCGGAGGCGAGGTCGAGGCGGATGTTATAGGTCATCGCGCTCACGCGATCGGCGTTGTCCTTCGCCGCGGCGGGCAGGGCGAGCAGCGCCGCGAACAGGGTGATCAGCCAGCGTTTCATGCGAGATTTCCTCCATTGGTCTTGATGATATTGGCGTAATAGCGCGCGCTGCGCTTGGGGCTGCGCACTTGGGTTTCATAGTCGACGTGCACGATGCCGAAGCGCTTCGAATAGCCCAAGGACCATTCGAGATTGTCGAGCAGCGACCAGACCATATAGCCGCGCACATCGACGCCCGTTTTGATCGCATCGCCGATCGCCGCGATGTGCGTGCGCAGATAGTCACAGCGCAGCGGGTCGTCGATGCCGTCGGGGCCGGGTTGCGGCGGATCGTAAAAGGCCGCGCCATTTTCGGTGATATAGACCGGGATATCGCCATAGCTGTCCCTGAACCACTGCAGCATATCGGTGAGCGCGGCCGGACAGACTTCCCAGCCGGTCGTCGTGTGCGTCGCATTCTGCGGCACCGGCGCGGCGCCGACCGGCCACGCGCCCGGATCATCCTTCACGACGCTGCGCGTATAATAGTTGATGCCGATGAAATCGAGCGGCTGGCGGATCTCGGCCATGTCCTCTTCAGGCCATTCGGTCCACGCCTCGCCGAAAATCTCCGTCAGCTCGGCGGGATAGCGGCCTTTGAGCGCAGCATCGAGATATTGCCGGTTCATATAGGCGTGCGCGCGCTCGGTCGCCGCGATGTCGGCGGCGCTGTCGCTTGCCGGATATTTGGGCTCGATATTGACGACGAGGCCGATGTCGTGCGCGCCCTCGGAGCGATAGGCCTCGACCGCGCGCCCGTGCGCGCGCATCAGATTGTGGCTCGCGATCGGCGTTTCGAAGAGGTTGCGATGGCCGGGCGCGAGCGCGCCGTGGAGATAGCCGCCGTCGGTGATTACCCACGGTTCGTTGATCGTCACCCATTTCTTCACGCGTCCATCGAGCGCGCGATACAGTGTCGCGGCATAGTCGGCGAACCAGTCGGCGCTGTCGCGATTGAGCCAGCCGCCGCGATCGTCGAGCGCGACGGGCAGGTCCCAATGGTACAGGGTCAGCAAGGGTTCGATGTCGTGTTTGAGCAGCTCGTCGACGAGCCTTTTGTAGAAGTCGAGCCCCGGCTCGTTGACCCGGCCCACCCCCTCGGGCAGCACGCGGCCCCAATTGACGCTGAAGCGATAGGCCTTGAGCCCGATTGCCTTCATCAGCGCGACGTCGGCTTCCATCCGGTTATAATGGTCGCACGCGACATCGCCCGTCTCGTCTTTCGCCGCCATCAGCCGCGGGTCGTGGCTGAACCGCTGCCAGATGCTCGCCCCCGCGCCGTCGGCGAGCGGCGAGCCCTCGATCTGATAGGCGGCGGTTGCAGCGCCCCACAGGAAGTCGTCAGGAAAAGCGCTGTTCGTCATTCATTGTCCTTGTCGCTGGGGAGGGGCGGCCGGCTCATCCTTTGACGCTCCCGGCAAGGAGGCCGCTCAGATAGAAGCGCTGGAGCGCGAGGAAGAGGATCAGGACGGGGAGGGTGGTGACGACAGCGCCCGCCATCATCAGCTCATTGTCCTGCACATGCTCGCGGCTGAGCGCGGCGAGCGCCACCGGCAACGTATAGAGATTCTGGTCGGCCAGGACGATCAGCGGCCACATGAAATCGTTCCAGCTCGACAGGAAGACGAACAGCGCGAGCGTCACCACGACCGGCGTCAGCAGCGGCAACACGATGCGGCGCAGGATTTCGCCTTCGCTCGCGCCGTCGATGCGCGCCGCCTCGAGCATTTCGTCGGGGATCGACAGGCAATATTGGCGAACGAGGAAGATGCCGAAAATGCCCGCGAGCCACGGGACGAGCACGCCGGCATAGCTGTTGACGAACCCCATCGCCTTCAGCTCGAGGAACAAAGGCAGCATCCCGATCTGCCCCGGCACGACGAGCGCGGCGACGAGCAGGCGGAAGATCCTGTCGCGGCCGCGAAAGCGCAGCTTGGCAAAGGCATAGCCCGCGGGCACGGTGAAGATCAGCGCGAGCAGCGTTGCGAGCGTCGAGACGAACAGGCTGTTGGCGAGAAAGCGGAGCGCGCCATAGGTGCCGAAAAGCTGCCGGTAATTTTCGAGGCTGGGGCTGGCGGGTAGCAGCGGCGGTGGAAACCGCGCCGCCTCGCCCGGCGCCATGAAGCTGACCGACACCATCCACAGCAAGGGCGCGATCGTGACGAGCGCAACGAGCGCCGCGAAGCCGGTGACCAGCGCCCGGCGCATCAGATCGCCCCCGCGCGCCGGGCGAAGCGCAATTGCACGAGCGTGACCGCAAGGATGCAGAGGAAGAGCAGCACCGCGACCGCCGCGCCCGATCCGAGGTTCCACCATTTGAACCCCTCTTCGTACATGAAATAGAGGATCGTCACGGTCGATTGCGCGGGGCCGCCCTCGGTCATCACATAGGGCTCGGCGAACAGCTGGAACATCGCCGCGACGGTCAGCACCGACACGAGCAGCACGGTCGGCGCGATCGCGGGCAGGGTGACGTGGCGGAGCCGCACGAACCAGCCCGCGCCGTCGATCCGCGCGGCCTCGTCGAGCTCGCGCGGCACCGTCTGCAAGGCGGCGAGAAAGATGATCATATTATAGCCAAAGGTCTTCCACGCGACGAAGATCAGGATCGCGGGCAGCGACGCTGTCGGGCTGCCGAGCCAGTCGATCGGCCCCGCGCCGAACAGGGACAGCAGATAATTGACCAGACCATAGCGCGTATGGAGCAGATAGCGCCAGACGACCGCGGTCGCGACGAGCGTCGTTACATAGGGCGCGAACAGCGCGACGCGCCAGACCGGACGCCAGCGCAGCCAGCGCGAATGGACGAGTATCGCGGCGCAGAGCGACAAGGCGACCACCAGCGGCGTCCCGATGGCAACGAACAACAGGCTGTTGCCCATCGCGTTCCAGAACAGCGGATTTTCGACGAGCCGCGCGTAATTCTGCATACCCACGAAGCGCAGATTGGCGATGTCGCCGAGCGCATAAATGTCGAAATCGGTGAAGCTGAGCAGCAGCGAGGCCAGCGCCGGGAGCAGGAAGAAGGTCAGGATCGCCGCGAGCGCCGGGCCGGTCATCGCCCACCCCGCGCGTGCTTCCTCCGCTCGCCGCTCGCCGCTCACAGCGCACGCCCCTTGTCGAGCATCCACCGCCGCTTTTCGAGCAGCCGGTCGGCGCGCCTGTCGATCTCCGCCGCCGCCTCGTCGACGCTGTAGTCGCCGCGCACCATGCGTTCGGCGACCAGCTGCATCGCGGTCACGATCCGCTCCCATTCGGGCACCTTCGGCAGCGCGCGGGCGCGTTCGAGCTGAACCCCGAACGGCGCGACGACGGGATCGCTCGCCAGCCCGGCCTGCTGCCATGCCGATCGCCGGGCGGGCAGGTCGCCGGTCAGCGCGTGAAACTGGATCTGCGCCGCGGGCGCGAGCAGCTGCGCGAGGCAATCCCACGCCCGATCGTTGGTGCGATGGTCGGCAAACACCACCAGGCTCGATCCGCCGGGCGCCGCCGAGCCGATGCCGTTCGGCCCGGGATTGGGGGCGGTCGTCCATTTGCCGCGGAAGTCTTGCGGCAGCCGCTCGCCAAGGTCGCCGATCGTCCACGGCCCCGAAATGAAGACGCTGAACCAGCCGCGCGCGAACTCGTTCCACAGGTTCGCGATCTGCGTCGCCGCCACGCGCGGCGCGAGCCCTTCGTCGAACAAGGATTTGTAAAAGGCGAGCGCCGCCTTGAATTCGGGGTCCGAAAAGGCGCCGCGCCCGTCGGCGTCGCGCAGCAGGCGCGCGCCCGCCGACAGGGCGATGGTCAGCAATTGCTCGAATTCGTTGAGCGGCAGCCACAGTGCATAATTGCCGTCGCCGGCGACCCGCTTCACATCGTGCAGCATGCGCTTCCAGCCCGCCCATTCGAGCGGCGGCGCGTCGTGCCCGGCGCGCGCGAGCATGTCTGTCCGGTAAAATTGCAGCCGCGTATCGACATACCAGGGAACCGCCCAGACCTCGTCGCCGATCCGGTTGGTGTCGACCACCGCGGCGAACTGGTCGGCGAGCAGCCCCTGCATTTTGGCGGGGACGGGGGCGATCGCGCCGATCGTCGCCATTTCGGCGATCCAGCTGTTCCCCACCTGCCCGATCGCGGGCAGCGATCCGCCGGCGAAGCCGGTGAGCAGCTTTTGATGCGCCGCCGACCAGGGCAGCGGCTGCACCGTCACGCGCGGCGCCCCGGGCGCGCGCCGCATCGTCTCGACGAGGCGCGGCAGCGCCGCCGCTTCGTTGCCCATCGCCCAGATGGTCAGCGCGTCGCCGCGCCGCGCGCCGCAGCCGCCGAGCGTGGGCAGCAGGGGCAGCGCCGCGAGCGCGCCCGTCATCCGGCGCCGCGTCAGTTCCATGCCGTTTGTTGCGCCGCCCGTCTCATCGAGCGATGGCCTGCGCCTCCGCCGGGCGCTGTTCCAGCGTCGTCCCGCGCGCCATCAGCGTCGGGGTCAGGATCGTCGCGCTCGCGGCGCCGAGCGTGTCGCCGCGCAGCAGACGCAGCAGCATCATCATGCCGGTCGAGCCAAGTTGGTCGATCTTGACCTGCATCGTCGTCAATCCCGGGCTGACGTGCCGCGCGAGTGGAATGTCGTCGAACCCCGCGACCATCAAGTCGCCCGGCACCGACTTGCCCGCTTCGGTCAGCTGCGTGATGCAGCCGACCGCCATCAGATCGTTTGCCGCGAATACGGCGTCGGCGGGAAGCTGGCCTTGCAGCAGCAGGCGCGCCGCCTCGACCCCCGCTTCCTCGGAAAAGTCGCCGGGCAGGATCACCGGGCCGCGTTCGCCCGCGATCTTAGCCATCGCATCGGCGAACCCGCGCTGGCGGTCGCGCGCGTCGCGGTTGTGCTTGGGACCGGCGATATGGACGATGCGCCGCGCCCCGCGCGCGAGCAGCGCCTCGGTCATCGTCCACGCGCCGCGATAATTGTCGACCGCGACATAGGGCAGGTCCAGCGTCGCGGCATCATAGTTGAGCAGCACCGTCGGCAGGACCGGGTCGAGATGCGCGGCGAGCGTTTCGGGCTTCAATTCGGGAGGCATGACGAGGAGGCCGTCGACACGCCCGCGCATCGCGGCGATCGCCGCCGCGGTTTCGTGCGCGCTGCCGTGCATATTGCCGAGCAGCAGATGCAGCCCGGCCTCGTGCGCCACCAGGTCGATGCCGCGGATGATCTCGGAGAAAAATTCGCCGAACAGGTCGGGCAGGATCACTCCGACCGTGTCGCTCTTGCGCCGCGTCAGGCTGCGTGCGCCGCTGTGCGGCACGAAGTTGAGCTTTTTCACCGCCGCCATCACCGCCGCGCGCGTCGGGCCGGTGACATTGCTGTGGCCGTTGATCGCGCGCGAGGCGGTGGCGACCGACACGCCGGCTTCGCGGGCGACGTCCCTCAATGTTGCCATAGGCTCTTCCCCCTCTTCGCCATGGGCCGGGCCGTCCTTGCGACTCCGGCCGGTCGCGCTCCGCGCACGGAAGATTGCCAAAGTAACCGGTTACACGGCGGCATGGCAAGCGCCTTCCTCGCCGTCCACATCGAGGCGGCGGCCGTCGACATCGAACAGGTGAAGCCGGTCGGCCGGAAAGCCGACCGGAACGCGCTCGCCTTCGCGCAGCCGCCCGTCGTCGCGGATCTGGCACGCGATCGTTTCACGCCCCGCGCCGCGCAGGTGCAGCGTCGCGAGCCCGCCGAGCCGCTCGACGAAGGCGATCGCAAAGGGCAGGCCGTCCGCTGCTCCGATCGTAACATCTTCGGGCCGCACCCCGACCGAAACCGGCGTGCCGGGGGGCAGGCTTATACCCGGCGGCAGCGCGATCGCGCTGCCCTCGGCCAGCATCACCGCGCCGCCCTCGATTGCCGTCGCGGGCAGAATATTCATCCGCGGCGCGCCGATGAACTGCGCGACGAACAGATTGGCCGGGCGCTCGTAGAGCGCGCGCGGCGTGCCGACCTGCTCGATCCGTCCGTCGCGCAGCACGATGATGCGGTCGGCGAGCGTCATCGCCTCGACCTGATCGTGGGTGACATAGAGCGTCGTCGTGCCGAGCGCGCGGTGCAGTTCGGCGAATTCATAGCGCATGCGCACGCGCAGATCGGCATCGAGGTTCGACAGGGGCTCGTCAAACAGAAAGAGCTGCGGCTTGCGCACGATCGCGCGGCCGATCGCGACGCGCTGCCGCTGCCCGCCCGACAGCGCAGCGGGCTTGCGGTCGAGCAGGGTCTCGATGTTCAGTATCTTGGCGGCGCGCTGCACCGCGGCGTCGATCTCGGCCTTGCCGGCCTTCGCGATGCGCAGGCCGAACGCCATATTGTCATAGGCGCTGAGGTGCGGATAGAGCGCATAGCTCTGAAACACCATCGCGATGCCGCGCTCGGACGGCCCGAGCGCGGTCACATCGCGCGCGCCGATGCGGATCGTGCCGCCGGTCAGATCCTCAAGCCCCGCGACCGCGCGGAGCAGCGTCGACTTGCCGCAGCCCGACGGCCCGACGATCACCGCGAACTCGCCGTCGGCGACGTCGATCGACACGCCTTTCAGCACCTCGACGTCGCCGAAGCGCTTGACTGCGCGCTCGATCGACAGCCCGGCCAAGCTCAGGGCCTACGGCCGGGAACGGCCGCCGGGTCGCCGTGCCCGATCAATGGACCGTGGCCGCGGCCGCCGCCTGCACCGGCGGCGTCCGCGCCGCGGCGAGCGCGAAGGCGCAGAGCATGGCGTAGCACAGCGCGGGCAGGACCAGCGCCGCACCGTAACCCAAGGCGTCGGAGAGGTTGCCGACGAGGAAGGGAATCGCCGCGCCGCCGACGATCGCGGTGCAGAGCAGCCCCGACGTCGCCTCGGCCCGCGCGCCCGCGCGCTCGAGTGTCAGCGTGAAGATCACCGGGAACATGATCGAGTTGAACAGGCCGATCGCCAGCGCGACGAAGCCCGCGGTCACGCCGCCAACGGTGACGACATAGAGGCAGAGGCCGCAGGCGATCGCGGTGAAGGTCGCGAGCAGCTTCGTCGCCGAAACGCGCGCGAGCAGGATCGATCCGATCGCGCGTCCGACCATCGCGCCGCCCCAGTAAAAGGCGACCGCCTTGCCGGCCTCCTGCAGCGACACGCCGGCGACCCCGTCGCTGCCCATGGCAAAGCCGAGCAGCGGCACGCCGAAGGGCGCATCGGACTGGCCCCAGACCGCGTCGCTATTCAGGAACAACGCCATCTGCGTGCCGATCGCCACCTCGGCGCCGACATAGAGGAAGATGGCGAGCGCGCCGAGCTTGGCCCAGCGCGAAGCAAAGGCTTCGCCCATCAGCTCGAAAATGTTCGCGCGCGCGGCGCCGAGCGGCGGCGGCGGCACCGCGGCATCGACGACGCGGCGGCTGACCCAGAAGAAGAGGAACAGCGCCGCGATCAATCCGCAGATCCAGAAATAGGCCGAATCGATCCCGGCGAGCGCCTGCCGCCGCACCGCCTCGGTGACGACGGCGCCTTCCTTGACCTCGACTCCCTGCAGGAACAGATGCGCACCGATCAGCGGGCCGATGAAGGTGCCGACGCTGTTGAAGGTCTGGCTCAGCGTCAGGCGGAAATGGCTGCGCTTCGGGTCGCCGAGCGCGGCGGCGAGCGGGTTCGCCGCGACCTGCAGCACGGTGATCCCGCTCGCGAGCATGAACAGGCCGAGCAGCACCAGCGGATAGACCGCCAGATTCGCCGCGGCGAGCATGACGAGGCAGCCGCCGACCATCGTCGCGAGCGCGATCAGGATCGAGGGCACCGAATGAAAGCGCGCGATCAGGGCGGCGGCGGGAAAGGACATGATGCCATAGGCGATGAAGAAGGCCGAGGCCGACAGCTGCGCCTCGGCATCGCTCAGCGTGAAGATGCCCTTCACCGCGGCGACGAGCGGATCGATCAGCGAGGTGATGAATCCCCAGGCGAAGAACAGGACGGTCACCGCGGCGAAGGCGGCGAGGGCGGTCGATCGGCCGCCGGGGGCGGTACGCGTCTGGCTGGGCAATTCCATGCGGTTGGACCTCTTCCCCTGATATGCTATGGACGCGGTGGTCTAACGAGCGCCATCTCGGGGCGCAACCGGTTCCACCGGCGCGGGCCTTCGCATAGCTTTGCAGAGTGAAATAATCGTGCGCCGCCCACTGGCGCGGCACGGCGCGACTGGTTACATGGGCCGCCACCAAACGAATCGCGCGCACTGCCCCTTCGCTGCCGGGGCGGAAGCCGCCCGCAGCAGAAAGTGGCACATCATGCAGATCAAGACCGGCCTCACCTTCGACGATGTGCTGCTGGTGCCGGGGCCGTCGGACATCCTGCCGTCCGACGCCAATCTCGCGACGAAGCTGACGAGCGAAATCAGCCTGAACATCCCGATCCTTTCCTCGGCGATGGACACGGTGACAGAGGCCGACATGGCGATATTGATGGCGCAGATCGGCGGCATCGGCGTCCTCCACCGCAACCTCACCGTCGAGGAACAGGCGGCGGCGGTGCGGCAGGTCAAGCGCTTCGAAAGCGGCATGATCGTCAACCCGATCACCATCGGACCCGATGCGTCGCTGTCGGAGGCGATCGCGCTGATGGCACAGCACAATATCTCGGGCATTCCGGTGGTCGAGGCCGCGGGCAAGCTGGTCGGCATCCTGACCCACCGCGACGTGCGCTTCGCCGAAAATCCGAAGCAGCCGGTGCGCGAGCTGATGACCGCCGACAATCTCGCCACCGTGCGCCCCGGCGTCGGGCAGGACGAGGCGCGCCGCCTGCTCCACCAGCGCCGCATCGAAAAGCTGCTCGTCGTCGACGACGCCTATCATTGCGTCGGGTTGATTACGGTCAAGGACATGGAGAAAGCGGTCACCTATCCCGAGGCGACCAAGGATGCGAGCGGCCGGCTGCGCGTCGCCGCCGCGACGAGCACTGGCGACAGCGGCGTCGAACGCGCCGAAGCGCTGCTCGATGCCGAATGCGACCTGATCGTCGTCGATACCGCGCACGGGCACAGCAAGATGGTCGGCGCGACGGTCGAAAAGATCAAGAAGCTGTCGAACCGGGTGCAGGTGCTCGCGGGCAATGTCGCGACCGGCGACGCCACGCGCGCGCTGGTCGATGCGGGCGCCGATGGGGTGAAGGTCGGCATCGGCCCCGGTTCGATCTGCACGACGCGCGTCGTTGCGGGTGTCGGCGTGCCGCAGCTCACCGCGATCCTCGACAGCGTCGAAACCGCCGAAAAGCTGGGCGTGCCGATCGTCGCCGACGGCGGCCTGCGCACCTCGGGCGACCTTGCGAAGGCGCTCGCGGCGGGCGCGTCGAGCGTGATGGTCGGCTCGTTGCTCGCGGGCACGGCAGAGGCACCGGGCGAGACCTTTCTCTATCAGGGCCGCACCTACAAGAGCTACCGCGGCATGGGCAGCGTCGGCGCGATGGCGCGCGGCTCGGCCGACCGCTATTTCCAGCAGGACATCAAGGACCAGATGAAGCTGGTCCCCGAAGGCATCGAGGGGCAGGTGCCATTCAAGGGCCCCGCGAAGGACGTGATCCACCAGCTCGTCGGCGGCGTGAAGGCGGCGATGGGCTATACCGGCAGCCGGACGCTCAAGGATTTGCGCGAGCGGGCGACCTTCGTTCAGATCACCAACGCGGGCCTGCGCGAAAGCCATGTCCACGACGTCGCGATCACGCGCGAGGCGCCGAACTATCCGGTGGGGTAAGAGGGGGCGATGACCCCCGCCGCGCGCATCCAGACCGCGATCGAGATCCTCGACGCCATCGCCGCCGCGGCGCGCGAGGGCGGGCCGCCGGCCGACGCGATCTTCGCCGAGGCGATGCGCGCGCGCCGCTATGCGGGGTCGAAGGACCGCCGCGCGATCCGCGCCCATGTCTATGACGCGATCCGCGCAGTGCGGTCGGCGCCGCCGTCGGGGCGCGCGGCGATGCTCATCCTCGCCGACGCCGATCCCGAACTCGCGGCGCTGTTCGATGGCTCATCCTATGGCCCCGCGCCGATTTCGCCCGACGAACCGCGCGCCGAGCCGGGGCTCGCACCCCCGGCACTAACCAATCTCTTCGATCCGCTCGTCGGCGAAGGCGAGGGCGACGCGATGCTGGCGCGTGCGCCGCTGGACCTGCGCGCGAACCGTATCGCGGCGAATCGCGACGACCTCGCGGCGCTCTTCCCCGAAGGCGAAGCGATCGCCGGGGCATCCGACGGCTGGCGCCTGCCGCCCGAAACCGCCGCCGCGCAGCATCCTGCCTATGCCGAGGGGGCATTCGAGGTGCAGGATGCCGCGAGCCAATATGCGGCGGCGGCGCTCGATGCCGCATCCGGCATGGGCGTCGTCGATCTCTGCGCGGGCGGCGGCGGCAAGACGCTCGCGCTAGCCTCGCTCACCGGCGACGCCGCCGACATACTTGCCTGCGACACCAATCGTGCGCGGCTCCAGCAACTGCCGCCGCGCGCCGCCCGCGCCGGGGCGACGCGCATCGAAACGCGGCTGCTCAACCCGGGGCAGGAAAGCGCGATGCTCGCCGACTGGCAGGGGCGCGCGGACCGCGTCTTCGTCGACGCCCCCTGTTCGGGCAGCGGAACGTGGCGGCGCAGTCCCGAACTGCGCTGGCGGCTGACCCCGGCAAGGCTCGAGCGCCACATCGCCGACCAGTCGCGCCTCGCCGATATCGGTGCCGGGCTGGTGGCGCCGGGCGGCAAACTTCTCTATGCCGTCTGTTCGATCATCGCGCGCGAGGGGCGAGACCAGGTGGACGATTTTCTGAAGCGGCATCCCGGCTGGAGCGCCGACGCGGGCTATCTTCCAATGGGTGTGGGACGCGCCGCGGGGCATGGTTTCCTGCTGTCGCCGGGGCACGATGGATGCGACGGCTTTTTCCTCGCAAGGCTGACGGCGCCATGTTAGCATCGCCGCGAACCAGATATTGGGAGAATGCAATGCGCGTCAGCTTTCTGGCTCTATCGGCCGGTCTGATCCTCGCCAGCCTGCCCGTCGCGTCCGACGCGCAGCGCGCCGACAGCGACATCCTGCCCGCCTCGGTCGCGCTCCAGAAGCAGGGCGAAGCCGCGCAGCATCAGGGCAATCTCGACGCCGCGGTCGATTATTATGAATCGGCGCTCGCCGCCGACCCGCGCAACCGCTCGGCGATCATTGCGCTCGCGCAGGTGGCGCGCGCGCAGGGCTTGCCGGGCAAGGCGATCGGCCTCTATCGCGAGGCGCTGCTGCTCGAACCCAACGACCTCACCGCGCTGACCGGACAGGGCGAAGCGCTCGCCGACAAGGGCGCGGTCGAGATCGCCCGCGAAAAGCTCGCCGATGCCCAGCGCGTGTGCCGCGGCGACTGCCCGCAGGTCGCCGCCCTCGAACGCGCTATCACGGCCGCCGGCGAAACGAAGCGCGTCGTCGCCGCCGATGCGATCGCGCCGAAGCCGGTGGTCACGACGACGGCGAGCAGCCAGAACTGACGCGAAGAAGGGCGGATTTCCGCGTGGGATTATCGGGCGGCGTCCGCCAATTCCCCCCCTCCCGCTTGCGGGAGGGGTTGGGGGTGGGCAGCGACGGTGTAATGGCCCACCCCGCTGCGGCTAGCGAGCAAGCTCGCAAGCCTCGCTGCCCCTCCCGCAAGCGGGAGGGGAGGCCATGAAACGCCAGAACTCTCAATTTGCTATCTGGGGCGCTCTTGCCGTCGCCATAGGCATCACCCTCTTCACCGCAACAGAATCGGAAGAACCTGTCGAGGTCTGCAAAGATGGTCATATGAGAGCATATATTCTTGCTTCCCCGGTCGACGGAAATGCGTTGGTCAAATCCAACGGGAAGATCATTGGTTTGTCGGCCGGATACGATGGCCACAAGAACATCGCAGACGTTGCCAATTTGAGCGATTTCAAGTTCTTCCTGGTTCCATTGCGTATCGAGTCGGCATGTCGACTGATCGTGCGGAACGACGTGTTCCACCTTGAGATAGACGACGTTCGGCGACTAATTCCCGTTTCCGACAGCGAGACGTTCAACGGCATCTACGCGGATTTTGGTATCGAGCCGGTAGAACTCCCGCCCCAATATCCCCCGCATCCCTACCGATAAACGCACGCATCCAGCCCATCGCGCCGCACGACGCCGATGCGCGCGCGGATCGTGTTGCCATAGCGGCGCGTAAAGCCCGACGGGCTGATCGCTTCGCGCTTCTTGGGCAGCGGCAGGATCGCGGCGATGCGCGCCGCCTCGGCGGGCGTCAGCTTGCCCGCGCCATGCTTGAAATAGCGCTGCGCCCCCGCCTCGACGCCATAGGTGCCGATCCCCGTCTCGGCGACGTTCAGATAGACTTCCATGATCCGCCGCTTGCCCCAGATCGTTTCAATCAGAAAGGTGAACCAAACCTCGGGCACCTTGCGCACATAGCGCGTCCAGCCGCTCCCCTGCCACAGGAAGACGTTCTTCGCGGTCTGCTGGCTGATCGTCGATCCGCCGCGCAGCTTCTTGCCCTTGGCGTTGCGCACCATCGCCTTTTCGATCGCAGCCGTGTCGAAACCGTTGTGGCTGCAATATTTGCCGTCCTCGGCCGCGATCACCGCGCGCACCATGTTGCGGTCGATGTGCGAAAGGCCGGTCCAGTCCTTGGTGATGCCGTTCGAGTCGGCGAGCATGGTAAAGGTCACCGGCGGCGGCACGACGGCATAGAGCAGCACCCACACCGCGCTGATCGCGATGAACCAGAGCAGCCATTTGAACGGCCGCAGATACCAGGGAAGTTTGCGGCGGCGGGCTTTGGTCGCGGGGCTCATCGCCGCGTCTCTATCGCAGCGCGGGGCGATCGGACAAGCGGGTCATTCGGGAAAGCGCACGACGCTGTTCGCCGGCGGCAGCGCCGGACCGGGGGCGAGCGGCGGTCCCGGCTGCCACGGCGTTCCCAGGTCGCCGATCGACCGATAGCCGCCGATCCGCGTCGCCCCCTCGATCAGAAAGGGCAGACCCTCGGCCGCGAGCGGCGAGGGCGCCGACGCGACGTGAAAGTGGAGGTGCGGCGCGGTGCCCTGACCCGTCAGGCCGAGGCGACCGATCGCCTGCCCGCGCGTCACCCGGTCGCCGGGCCTCACGCGGAGGCCGGGCTGCAGATGCTCGTAAAAGGCATAGCGGCCGTCGCCGAGGTCGAGCGCGATATAATTGCCGCTCGCATCGCCGATCGTCACGTCGGGAAGGTCGGCGCGCAGCTCGGGCTCGGCGAAACCGTCGCGCGTCGCGGCCACCACCGCATCGGCGACGGCGAGCACCTCGGCGCCATAGCTCAGCGAATCGGCGAGCGTCTTGCCGTCCGAGCGGTCGAAACGCCCTTTGGCGTCGACCTTCATCCAGTCGATCGCGAAACGGCCCGGGATCGTCGCGCGCCCGGCGACCGCATAGGGCACGCGGCGATGGCCGCGCTCCATTTCGGGCGCATAGACGGCGACCCACGGGCCTCCGCGCAGCGGCGGGCCGAGACGGGGGAGGGGGTGCGCGTCGATCGCGACGCGCCCGGCGTCGACGATGTGCGGCCCCGTCGGGCGCGCCAGCGTCACGCGGTGCGCGAGCGCGTCGGGCGTGCGGCCGCCCGTCAGCGGAACGTCGAGATAGGCGATGACGCGCTCGCCCGGCGCGATCGTCGGCCCTTTCCGGTCGCCTCCCGACGGGATGTGGCCAAGCGCCATCGCCAGCGCTTCGCCCGACAGCGCGAGCAGGACCGTCCCGTTCGCGGCATCCTCCACCGCGATGCGGTCCAGCGTCAGCGGCTCCGACGCGAAATTGGTGAGGTGCAGCTCATAGACGAGGTGCCGGGCGTCGCCGATCCGGACCGGGCTGGGCCGATAGGGGATTTCGGCATCGAAAGCGTCGATGACGGCGTGCTCCGGCGGAACCGCAGCCGCCGTTGCGACGGGCGCGGCGAGAGCCGCGAGCAGGGGAAGAAGCCACATGGCGCCACCTTAGGCCAGGCGGCGCCATCGGCAAATGGTCCGCGTCAGGCGCCGATCAGGCGGCGCTCGCCGGCGAGCTTGAGCATCGCCTTTTGCAGCTTTTCGAACGCGCGCACCTCGATCTGGCGGACGCGTTCGCGGCTGACGTCGTAAACCTGGCTCAGATCCTCGAGCGTCTTGGGGTCGTCGGTCAGGCGACGCTCGGTCAGGATATGGCGCTCGCGCTCGTTCAGCGTCTCGAGCGCTTCGTTGAGCAGGTCGTGGCGCACGCCGCGTTCCTCGGCTTCGGCGACGCGCTCGTCCTGCAACGGCTCTTCGTCGCCGAGCAGGTCCTGCCACTGGCTGTCGCCATCCTCACCCATCGGGACGTTGAGCGACGTGTCGCCGCCCATCGACATGCGGCGGTTCATGCTGACGACCTCATCCTCGGTGACGCCGAGGTCCTTGGCGATTTTTGCGACATTTTCGGGGGATAGGTCGCCATCCTCGAACGCTTCGAGATTATTCTTCATCCGGCGAAGGTTAAAGAACAGCTTCTTCTGCGCTGCGGTGGTCCCCATTTTCACGAGGCTCCACGAGCGCAGGATGAACTCCTGAATCGACGCGCGAATCCACCACATCGCATAAGTCGCGAGGCGGAAGCCGCGTTCGGGGTCGAACTTTTTCACCCCCTGCATCAAGCCGATATTGCCTTCGGAAATCAGCTCGCTGACCGGCAGGCCATAGCCGCGATAGCCCATCGCGATCTTCGCGACGAGCCGCAGGTGCGAGGTAACGAGCTGCGCCGCCGCCTCGCTGTCGCCATGCTCCTGAAAGCGCTTGGCGAGCATATATTCCTGCTCGGGGGTCAGCAGGGGAAATTTGCGAATTTCGGCCAGATAGCGGTTCAGACTGGCTTCGCCGCCCAGTGCAGGCACTACGGCCGGGACATTGCTTTTGTTAGCCATTGGAGAGTGTCTTCCCTAAAACCTGAAATCATCCTGCCGCGGTTGACATCCACGGTCAAAATAGATTTTCATTCGAAACCTAAACGCGCAGTTCATCGATCAGTTCCCGCATATCCGCTGGGATTTCGCTGTCGAGCGCGACTTTGTTACCGGTCACCGGATGAATAAAACCCAAATGGGCCGCGTGCAATGCCTGGCGCGTGAAATTCCGCGCCTTCAGCACATCCGACAGCGGCTTTCGGGCGCGCCCATAGACCGGATCGCCGACGAGCGGGTGGCCGATATGCGCCATATGGACGCGCACCTGATGCGTGCGGCCGGTTTCGAGCCGGCATTCGACCAAGGTCGCGCCGGCCAGCGCCTCGACCGTCCGGTAATGCGTCACCGCGCGCTTGCCGCGCCCTGCCGCGACCACCGCCATCTTCTTGCGGTTGGTCGGCGAGCGCCCGAGCGCCGCGTCGACCGTGCCGTTTGCGGGCATCGGCCGTCCCGTCGCGAGCGCCAGATAGCGGCGGTCGATGCTGTGCGCGGCGAATTGCTTCGCCAGCCCCTCATGCGCCTTGTCGTGCTTGGCGGCGACGATCAGCCCGCTCGTATCCTTGTCGATGCGGTGGACGATCCCCGGCCGCGCGACCCCGCCGATCCCCGACAGCTGCCCCGCGCAATGGTGGAGCAGCGCGTTGACCAGCGTGCCGTCGAGATTTCCTGCCGCAGGATGGACGACCATCCCCGCGGGCTTATCGACGATGATCAGATGCTCATCCTCATAGGCGATGACGAGATCGAGGTCCTGCGCGACATTATGCGCGGGTGCCGCGGCGGGGACGCGGATTTCGAGCGCGGCCGGTGCGGCCGCCTTCGTCGCCGGATCCCACAGGATCGACCCGCTCGCATCGGCGACGCGGCCGCCCTTGATCAGCGTTTTCAACCGTTCGCGCGACAGATTGGGCAGCGCCTCGGCGAGAGCCCGGTCGAGCCGCAGCCCGGCCGCCCCCTCGGTCAGCGTCACATGCAAAATCTGATCGTCCCCCGGCATCATGGGCGATGTGGCCCCGAAACGCCAAAAATCAAGGGGGTTGCGCTTGCCCTCGCGGGGGCTGCTGCCCTAGGAGCGAGGGAGCCGGAAATATCCGGAAGCTGCGCTGGGGAGCCTTGCATTCATTATGACCGATGACCGCGTCGATTTCGCCTCCATGCTGGCCTCGCGCCTGTGCCACGATCTGCTGAGCCCCGTCGGCGCCTTCGCCAACGGGCTCGAACTGCTCGCCGACGAAAAAGACCCCGAAATGCGTGCGCGCTGCCTCGATCTTCTCGAACAGAGCGCGCGAACCTCGGCGGCGAAGCTCAAATTCTTTCGGCTCGCCTTCGGGTCGGCGGGCGGCTTCGGCGAAGCGGTGCCGCCGGCAGAGGCGAAGGCGGCGATCGAAGGGATCATGGCCGACCGCCCGATCGAGCTCAACTGGATGATCGGCGACGAGCCGCTGCCCAAGCCCGCGGTGAAGATCATCCTCAACCTCGCGCTGATCCTGGTCGATGCTTTGGTGCGCGGCGGGCGGCTCGACATCGGCTGCGAACGGCAGGGCGAGGGGATTGAGATCGCGCTGCACGCCGAGGCCGAACGCATCCTCGTCGACGCCGATGTCGAGCGCATCCTGCAAGAGGGCGAAGCAAGCGCCGCCATGACGTCGCGCACCGCTCCCGCCGTGCTCGTTCAGGCGGTCGCGGCGCAGAATGACGGACAGGTGATGCTTGCGCGCGAAACCCCGACTTCGCTGCTCGTGGGGGCAGTGCTCAAGGGTCGATAGATATGTCGCGTGTCAATTAGCACTTGACATATTGCCAAGCCATGATTTACACATTGGCATGGAGATCGGGAGTATCAGGCACAAGGGGCTGCGTCGCTTTGCGGAATGTGGTTCGGCCAAAGGGGTGATGCAGCCGGACCGTCTTCGCGACATGCTGGCCTTCATCGTTGCCGCCGCCTCGTTCGATGAACTCGGCATTCCGCCCAATTTCGGGTTTCACCCGTTGCGCGGCGACCGCGCGGGATATTGGGCCATGACAGTGACCCGCAATTATCGACTGACGTTCATGCGAATCGATGATCGGACCATCGGCGATCTCGATCTGGAGGATTATCACTGATGACTGTTCAGCTTCATGCATCCTTTGCCGTCCATCCCGGCCTGTGGTTGCGCCGCAATATGGTGGAGCCCTATCGGCTGAACGTGTCGCAGGCCGCCAATCATCTGCAGGTGAGCCGCGCGACGATGAGCAATCTGTTGAACGGGCACGCCGATCTTTCGCCGGAGATGGCCGTCCGCTTCGAAAAGGCTTTCGGCGTGTCGGCGGCGACGCTGTTGCGGATGCAGGCGGCTTTCGATCTGGCGCAAGTCGAGGGCGCGGCAAAGGCGCTCAAGATTGAGCGGTTGCCGGAGCCTGCCTGAGCCGCAAAGGGCGGCTCGTCGATCACTCCGGTAAAGCCCTCTTTAACCAATGTTCGTCATGGTGGCCGCTCGATAAGGGGCACCGGTTACCGCGATGGACGATCTGCTGAACGACTTTCTGGCCGAAACGTCGGAAATCCTTGCCGAAGCCGGCGGGGCGCTGGTGGCGTGGGAAGCCGATCCCGCCGACCGCGAACGGCTCGATGCGATCTTCCGTTTCGTTCACACGATCAAGGGCAGCTCGGGCTTCCTCTCGCTTCCGCGGGTGACCGCGCTCGCGCACGCCGCCGAGGATGCGCTCGATCAGGTGCGGCGCGGCCAGCGTCAGGCCGACGCGGCGCTCGTCACCGCGGTCCTCGGCATCGTCGATCGCCTCTCCGATCTTTGCACCGCGCTCGGGACGCAGGGCAGCGAGCCCGTGGGCGACGACAGCGCGGTCATCGCCGCGCTCGCCGCGACCGGATCGGCGCCCGCAGCCCCCGCCGAAAGCACCGCCGAGCCCGCGCGCTCCGACGCCGAAGCCGACGACCTTTCGCTCGACCTCCAGGCGTGGCGGTCGATCCGCGTTCCCCTGCCGCTGCTCGACAGCGTGATGACGGGCGTCACGGACATCGTTCTCGCGCGCAACGAATTTTCGCGGATGCTGCGCGAAAGCGGCGCCGATGCCTCGCTGATCGCCTCGTTCGATCGTCTCTCCGACTCGATCGCCGCGATGCGCCAGTCGGTCAGCCACATGCGGATGCAGCGGATCGACAAGCTGTTCGCGCCTTTGCCCCGCATCGTCCGCGATCTTGCGCAGGATCTGGGCAAGAAGGTCGAATTCGCCGCGACCGGCGGCGAAGTCGAACTCGACCGCGAGATGATGGAGAATATCCGCGATCCGCTGATCCACATCGTCCGCAACGCGATCGACCACGGCATCGAACCGCTCGACCAGCGCGTCGCCGCGGGCAAGAGCGTCACCGCGACCTTGTCGGTGTCGGCGCGGCAGTCGGGCAACCAGATCGAGATCGAGGTGCGCGACGACGGGCGCGGGCTGTCGCCCGAGACGCTGGTCGCAAAGGCGCTCGCCTCGCGCATCCTGACCGCCGCCGAAGCACGCGCGCTGACCCCGAAGGACAAGCTCGAGCTGATCTTCCGTCCCGGCTTCTCGACCGCCGCCAAGGTGACGTCGGTGTCGGGGCGCGGGGTCGGCATGGACATCGTCAAGGCGAACCTCGAACGGATCGGCGGCATCGTCGAGCTGCGCAACGACGAGGGGCGCGGGCTCGCGATCGTGCTGCGCGTGCCGATGACGCTGACGATCATCTCGGGGCTGATGGTGCGCGCGGCCGCGCAATATTTCGCCATTCCGCGCGGCGCGGTTCGCGAAATTTTGCTCGAAAACAGCGATAGCGTGCGCATCGACCGCGTCGGCGGCGGCGAACTCGTCACCGTGCGCGGCGAACAATTCCCACTGCTCCGCCTCGAAGCGATCCTCGATTGCGAGGTCGACGAACGCGACGATGCCGACGAACGCGCGATCGTCATCGTCCGTCCGGGGCAGGGGCTGAGCTATGCGATCAGCGTTGCGGCGATCCACGATCATGAAGAGCTGGTGATCAAGCCCGCCGCGCCGCCGATCATGGCGACCGGCCTCTATGCCGGAACGACGCTGCCCGACAATGGCCGGCCGGTGTTGCTCCTTGACGTGCAGGGGGTGATGGCGGCGGCGGCAATCGACGCCTCCGAAAGCGGCCGCGTCGACGGCGCCGCGGACAAGGCCGAGGATGCCGCCGCCATCGCGCGCCACGCCGCGCAGCTGCTGCTGTTCCGCGACACCGATCAGCGACTGCGCGGCGTGCGCTTGTCGGTGATCGAGCGCGTCGAAGAAGTCCCCGTCCTCGCGCTCTTCGAAAGCGCGGGTCAGGTGCGCGCCCAGATCGGCGACCAGATTTTCCCCGTCCACGCCGACCGCCTGCCCGACACGCAGGGCTCGGTGAAGCTGCTGCGGCTCCACGACGGCCGTTCGGTGCTCTGCTATCCGATCGACGCGGTGATCGACATCGTGCGCCTGCCCGACGCGGTCCAGCCCGCCGCGACACCCGGTCTGATCGCGGGGGTCGTCCTCGTCGGCGGCGAACCGGTCGAGGTGATCGATCCCTTTTGGCTGATGGAACGCTATGCGGCGGTCGCGGTGCCGGCCGCCGAAACGCGGCAGCCGCTCTGTACTCTCGCGGGCGATCAGGATGGCTGGGGCGACAATTTCCTCGCGCCGCTGCTCCGCCAGGCGGGCTATCGGGTGGCCAGCGGCGAGGATGCGGGGGACGAACGGCCCGACGTGATGCTCTGCCTCGCCGACGATCCCGCGCAGTGCGCGGCGACGGGCGACGATGTGCCGATGATTCGGCTGCGCGCCTCGATCGAAGCGGCCGCGTCCGACAAGGAAAGCGTTTATCGCTACGACCGCCAGGCGCTGCTCGAAGCGCTGCGCCGGCGCATCGGGGGAGGTCACGCCGCATGATGGACAAGCTCTACCTCGTCGCGCGCATCGCCGACACGCGCGTCGCGCTGCGCAGCCGCGCGATCAATTCGGTGGTCGTCGTCGGTACGCCGGTCGCCGTCCCGGCGGCACCGCCGCACGTCGCGGGGCTGTTCGCGCTGCGCAGCCGCGTGCTGACGCTCATCGACCCGCATGTCGTCGTCGGGCTCGCCCCCGTCCCGGTTGCCGCCGGGCAGAGGGTGATCGTGGTCGACGTTGCGGGCCACGGCTATGCGCTGCTCGCCGACGCGATCGAGGATGTGTGTTTCATCGACGCACCCGAAACGCGCGTCGCGGGCAAGCTGCTGCCCGGCTGGGCGCGCATCGCCGAGGCGATGATCGAGCATCGCGGCGCCTCGCTGCTTGTCGTCGATCCCGCGCGGCTCATCGCCGAGCCGGTCGCGAGTGCTGCATGAATCGCTATCCTTATTAACGGGCTGGACACTCCTTCGCGTTACCACGGCGCGAACCTCGGGGGGTCGGAGGAATATAGAATGTCGAAATCTTGTCTGGTCGTCGATGACAGCAAAGTGATTCGCAAGGTCGCGCGTCATATCCTTGAAAGTATGGAGTTTGCGGTCGAGGAAGCCGCCGACGGGCAGGAGGCGCTCAGCTTTTGCCGCGTCAACCGCCCCGACGTCATCCTGCTCGACTGGAACATGCCGGTGATGAGCGGGATGGAATTTCTGGGGGCTTTCAACGATCTGGACTTCGGGATTGAGGAACGGCCGCGCGTCGTTTTCTGCACGACCGAAAACAGCATCGACCATATCAGGGCCGCGATCGAAGCGGGTGCCGACGAATATGTGATGAAGCCGTTCGACCGCGAAACGCTCGAAGGAAAGCTGCAGCTCGTCGGCGTTGCCTGAGGGCCGAAGGTGACCCACCCCCAAACCGAGATTCCCGCCCCCGCCGACGCCGCCGAAGTGGCGAGCGCGCGCAGCGTCCGCGTGATGCTCGTCGACGACAGCCTCGTCGTGCGCAGTATCCTCGAACGGATCGTCGAGCAGCGGCCTGAACTCAAGATTTGCGCGTCGGTCGCCTCGGCGCACGAAGCGCTCGCCTATCTGGCCTGCGAGCCGGTCGACGTCGTCGTCCTCGACATCGAGATGCCGGGGATGAACGGCATCGCTGCGCTGCCGCACATATTGGAGCGAGCCCAGGGCGCGCGCGTGCTGATCCTGTCGTCGAACTGTATCGAGGGCGGCCCCGCGGCGATCGAGGCGCTCGCGCTCGGCGCCAGCGACACGCTCGCGAAGCCTGGCAGCGGCAGCTTTTCGGGGCATTTCGCCGACGTCCTGACCGACCGTATCCTGACCCTCGGCCAGCAACCGCTTGCAGTGCCCGTGCTTCGCGCCATGCCGCCGGCCGCAGTGAAGTCCGCGCCCGCGCTCGATGGGCTGCATCCCGCCGAATGTATCGCGGTCGCCGCCTCGACCGGCGGCATCCCCGCCTTCGCCAATTTCCTGACCCATCTCGACCCGCGCGTGACCGCGCCGATCCTGCTCACCCAGCATCTGCCCGACGCCTTCATGGAATTTTACGCGCGCCAGATCGCGATGATGACGACGCGCACGGTCTGCGTTGCGAAAGCCGGTATGGCGGTCGAGCGCGATCACGTCTATCTCGCCCCCGGCGATGCCCATCTGCGCGTCGTCGAGGGCGTGCGCGGCCCCGAAATCGCGCTCGATCGCCACCCGGTCGAAAACGGCTGCTGCCCGTCGGCCGACCCGATGCTCGATTCGGTCGCCGCGCATTATGGAAAGGGCGGCGTGGCGGTGGTGCTCAGCGGCATGGGGCGCGACGGTGCACTCGGCGCGGCGCGGCTCAAGGCGGCGGGCGGCACCGTCTTCGCGCAGGCGCCCGAAAGCTGCGTCATCTGGGGCATGCCCGGCGCGGTCAGCAAGACCGGCATCGCCGCGGCGACGCTCAACCCCGACGCGATCGCGCTGATGCTGGGGAGCCTCGCGGGGGGACGCAAGCCATGATGGGTGGGGGCGGCGGCAGCGATTCGGCCTATCGCGTGCTGATGGGCGTGCTCGAATCGCGCACCGGACAGACCCTGTCGCCGAGCCGCATCTGGCGCATCGAAATGTCACTGAAGCCCGTGATGCAGCGTCACGGCATCGCCGACCTCGACGCGCTCGTTGCGGCGCTCGTGACCTCGACCAGCCGGCAATTGCTCGACGACACGGTCGATGCGATGCTCAACAACGAAACTTTCTTTTATCGGGAGCACAGCGTCTTCGACGACATCGCCGCGACCGCGCTCGATCATCTGCGCACGATCAACGCCGCGTCGCGCCGGATCACCATCTGGCATTGCGGCGTGTCGACGGGGCAGGAAGCCTATTCGATGGCGATGCTGTTCGCCGAACAGGAAGCGCGCTGGGCGGGCTGGACGATCCAGATCGTCGGCACCGACGTCAGCTATCACGCGATTTCGCGCGCGCGCGCCGGCATCTATTCGCAGTTCGAAATTCAGCGCGGCCTGCCGGTGCAGCGCATGGTGCGCTGGTTCGACCAGACCGAGGCGGGGTGGCTCGCCAAGGCCGATCTGCGCCGCCGCGTCGATTTCTCGGTGCAGAATATGCTCGTCGACCGGCCGCCGCTGGGCGGCGCCGCCGACCTGATCTTCTGCCGCAATCTGCTCCTCTATTTCGCCAAGCCGATGCGCGAAAAGGCGTTTGCGCGGCTGCGCGCCGCCGCCGCGCCGCAGAGCTTCCTCGTCCTCGGCGCGGGGGAGACGGTGCTGGGACAGACCGACCAGTTCATCGCCAGCCCGCGGCTCCGCGGCCTCTATGAACCCGCCGACCAGAAAGTGCGGCGCGCCGCCTGATCTTGCAATTTGCCCCCCGCTGGCGCAAGCGGGACGGGGGCGGCAGCAAGGATGGGCAGCGATACCGATGAGCGATTTTATCGAACGCTGGTCTCCCAATTTCGACGAGCGCGCACTGCCTATCTCGATGATCGTGCTGCATTATACCGGCATGAAGACCGGCGCCGAGGCGATCGACCGGCTCGCCGACCCTACGGCAAAGGTTTCGGCGCATTATGTCGTCAGCGAGGATGGGCAGATCACCCATATGGTGCCCGAGGACAAGCGCGCGTGGCACGCGGGCGCGTCGCACTGGCGCGGCATCAACGACGTCAATTCGGCGAGCGTCGGGATCGAAATCGTCAATCCGGGGCACGAATGGGGCTATGTCCCCTTTCCCGCCGAGCAGGTCGCGTCGGTTGTCCGGCTCGTCCATCGGCTGAAGGATTGCTATGCAATCACCCGCGGCAACGTGGTCGGCCATTCGGACGTCGCTCCGGCGCGCAAGCAGGATCCGGGCGAGCTGTTTCCCTGGGAGGAACTCGCGCGCCGCCGCCTCGCGCTGCCGCGGCCGACGAAAAAGCTCACCGACCCGCTGTGGACCGACGCTGGCTTCCTGCTCGCGCTCGAACGCTTCGGTTATGACGTGACCGATGGCTTCGCGGCGACGGTGGCATTTCAGCGGCGCTTTCGCCCCGAACTGATCGACGGGACGATCGACGGCGAATGCCGCGCGATATTGCTGGCCCTGCTGTTGCCGCAACCCGAAGGCGATTGAGGGACAGCCGCGTCCCGACCGAACTGCCTGACAGTCAGTCGCGCTTCTTGACGGTCACCACCGCGTCGATCGGCAAATCACCGTAAAGATGGGGAAAGAGCGCGCCGCCGCGCGCTTCTTCCCAGCGGATCGCGTCGCCAAGCAGCGCGAGATCGACTTCGGCGATGTGCAGCCCCGTCTGCCCTGCGAAATGCTTCTCGAGCGTTCCTTCGACCTGATCGGCGCTCGACAGGTGGATATAGCCGTCGGCGATGTCGATCGGCGCGCCGCGAAAGACGCGGTCGCGCTCGAACTCGGCCCATTGCTGCGCGGTCAATATCTTGAAGGCGGTGGCGGCGTTCACGCGCCGCCTTCCTTGGCTTCTTCCGCCGGCTCGACCGCTTCGGCGATCGCTTCGACGGCTTCTTCCTCGCTTTCCTCGATCAGCGCGGCCGAAACGACATGCTCACCCTCGGCGACGTCGAACAGGCGCACGCCCGCCGAACCGCGGCCGATGACGCGCAGGCTGTCGAGGCCCATGCGGATCAGCTTGGCCTGGTCGGTGACGAGCATCAACTGATGCGCCTGCGACGCGGGGAAGCTCGCGACCACCGGCCCGTTGCGGCCGATATTGTCGATGTTGGTGATCCCCTGGCCGCCGCGGCCGGTGCGCCGATATTCGACCGCCGACGACAGCTTGCCATAGCCGTTGGCGCACACGGTGAGGATGAACTGTTCGCGCGCCGCCAGCTCGGCGTAGCGCGCGTCGTCCATGCGGCGCGGCGCGCGGTCGGGGTCCTCGCCCTTCCACGGCGCGTGGCGCAGATAATCCTCGCGCTCCTCCTGGTCGGCGATGCCGGTGCGGTGGAGGATCGACAGCGAGATGACCTCGTCGCCCTCGGCGAGGCGCATCCCGCGCACGCCGGTCGAATTGCGGCTCTGGAACTCGCGCACATCGTCGCCCGCAAAGCGGATCGCCTTGCCCTGCCGCGTCGCGAGCAGCACATCGTCGCTCTCGTCCAGCAGCGCGACGCCGATCAGCCGGTCGTCCGCGTCCTCGCCCTCGAACTTCATCGCGATCTTGCCGTTCGACGGCACGTTGGTGAAGGCGTCCATGCTGTTGCGGCGCACGCTGCCCTTCGCGGTCGCGAACATGACGTGCAGCTTGCCCCACTCTTCCTCATCCTCGGGCAGCGGCAGCACGGTCGAGATCGTCTCGCCGGTTTCGAGCGGCAGCAGGTTGACCATCGGCCGCCCGCGCGTCGCCGGGCCGCCTTCGGGCAGACGCCACGCCTTCATGCGATAGACGCGGCCGAGCGTCGAGAAGAAGAGCACCGGCGTGTGCGTCGAGGTGACGAAGAGTTCGGTAACGACATCCTCGTCCTTCGTCGCCATGCCGGCGCGGCCCTTGCCGCCGCGGCGCTGGGCGCGGAAGGTATCGAGCGGGGTGCGCTTGATATAGCCGTCCATCGTCACCGTGACGACCATATCCTCGCGCTCGATCAAATCCTCGTCGTCGATGCCGTCGGCGGCGGGCGCCATCAGCGTTTTGCGCGGGGTGGCGAATTCGTCGCGAACAATGACGAGTTCCTCGCGCATCACGCCATAGAGTTTGACCCGGTCGGCGAGGATCGACAGCAGCTCCTCGATGACCGCCGCCAGTTCCTTCAATTCGTCGCCGATCTCGTCGCGGCCGAGCGCTGTCAGGCGGTGGAGGCGCAGGTCGAGGATCGCCTTCACCTGCGTTTCCGACAGGCGATAGACGGCGCTTTCCTCCATCTCGCCCTCGATCGCTTCGACGAGGCGGATATAGGGTGCGATTTCGCCGATCGGCCATTCGCGCGCAAGCAGCGCTTCGCGCGCCGCGGCGGGGTTCGGCGCGCCGCGGATGATCCGCACGACCTCGTCGAGGTTCGACACCGCGACGACGAGCCCCAGCAAGATGTGCGCGCGGTCGCGCGCCTTTGCGAGCTCATATTTGCAGCGGCGGGTAATCACCTCTTCGCGAAAGGCGATGAAGGCGGTCAAAATATCCTGTAGCCCCAGCATTTCGGGACGCCCGCCGCGGATCGCGAGCATGTTCGCAGGGAAGCTCGACTGCGCCGGCGTGTGGCGCCATAGCTGGTTGAGCACGACATCTGCGGTCGCGTCGCGCTTCAGGTCGATGACGATGCGGACACCTTCGCGGTTCGATTCGTCGCGAATGTCGGCGACGCCCTCGATACGCTTGTCGCGCGCCGCCTCGGCGATCTTTTCGACCAGACCCGACTTGCCGACCTGGAACGGTATTGAGGTGAGGACGATCGAGCGGCGGTCGCCGCGCCCTTCCTCGATATCGTGCGTCGCGCGCATCATGATCGAGCCGCGCCCGGTGGTATAGGCGTTGCGGATGCCGCCCTGGCCCAGGATCATCGCGCCGGTCGGGAAATCGGGGCCGGGGATGATCTGCATCAGCTCTTCGGTCGACAACGGCGCGCCGCCCTCGAGCTGGCGGTCGATCGTCGCGAGGCAGGCGTCGATGACTTCGCCCAGATTGTGCGGCGGAATGTTCGTCGCCATGCCGACCGCGATGCCGCCCGCGCCGTTGACGAGCAGGTTCGGAAAGCGCGCCGGGAGCACCGTCGGCTCTTCGCGGCTCGCGTCATAGTTGGGCTGGAAGTCGACCGTATCCTTGTCGAGATCGTTCAGCAGCACCATCGCGGTCTTGGCAAGCCGCGCCTCGGTGTACCGCATCGACGCCGGCGGGTCGGGGTCCATCGACCCGAAATTGCCCTGACCGTCGATCAGCGGCACGCGCAGCGACCAGTCCTGTGTCATGCGCGCGAGCGCGTCATAGATCGCGCTGTCGCCGTGCGGGTGATAATTACCCATCACGTCGCCGACGATCTTCGCCGATTTCTTGTACGGGCGGCCGGGGACGAAGCCGCCTTCCTGCGCGGCATAGAGGATGCGGCGATGGACGGGCTTCAGGCCGTCGCGCACGTCGGGAAGCGCGCGGGCAACGATCACGCTCATCGCGTAATCGAGGTAGGACGTCTTCATTTCATCGACGATGTTGATCGGCGACACGCCATCGTCGGACGGCGGCATAGGCGTATTTTCTTCGGTCAAGACCCGGCCTTTTTTCTGCTTATCGGGAGATGCTTCCGGCCTAGCCGATGGGGCGCCGATATGCCAGTGATTCGCGCGGTTTGGGCGGGATTTTTTCACTTTTTCGGCACGGGCGGAAAGCGGCGCCCGGCAGGGACGAAATCGAGATGGATTGCGGCGCCATGGCGGCACAGAAGCGGCTTGCCAATCGATGGTCTGCGCCTAAAGGTTCGGCGCAATGCGCTTTTCCAAGATCCCTGGCGGCCTATGGCCCTGATCGCGCTGGTGGGGGCCAGCGAGCCGTTGCCCGATGGCGGGCTGCGCGCGCTCGTGTCGGTGGCGGGCGAGACGCTGCTCGAACGGCAGGCGGCGCGGCTCGCCGACGTCGGCGTCACGCACATCGCGGTGTCGGTGGGCGCGGTGCCGGGCGAACTGCTCGCGACCTGCGACCGCATCCGCCGCCGGGGCCTGAAGGTGACGCCGGTGCGCGCCGCCGACGACCTGTTGCCGCTCGTCGAGGCCGACGACCGCATCATTCTGGTCGCCGACGGGCTGCGCGCAGGCGGCACGCATTATGCCGCGATCGCCAAGCCTGGGTCGCCCGCGATCCTCGTCACCGGCGACACGGTGCTGACGCAGGGCTTCGAACGGATCGACGCGACGCGGCGCTGGGGCGGGCTCGCATGCATTTCGCAGCCGATGGTCGCCGAACTCGCCGCGATGCCCGGCGAATGGGACATGATGCTCACCTTGCTGCGTCTCGCGGTGCAGGCGGGGTCGCGGCGGCTCTATTGCGAACCCGCGCTGTTCGAACAGGGCGAGATCGCGATCGTCGCCGATCGTCCGACCGCGGCGCTGATCGAACAGTCGAGCCTGCAACGCGTCGAATATGGCGGCATGGGGCTCGGCCGTTCGGCGATCATGATGCCGCTCGTGCGGCTGTTCGGGCCGCTGCTCGTCCGCTCGCCCGCGACCGCGCGCTATCTGCCCTTTGTCACCGGACTGGCTTGGGTGATCGTCGCGCTGCTCGCGGCGAGCGGTCTGGCGGCGGCGGGGGCGCTGGTCGCGGTGTTCGGCGGGCTCGGCCTCGCGGCGATGCGTTTCCTGTCGGCCTTTCGCGCCGAAAGCGCGGCGCAGGACCGCTGGCGCGAGGTCATCCGTACCTTCGCCTGGGTGTTGCTCGCGGTCTTTCCCTGGCTGCTTTCGCTCGCCGCGCCGGGCCATGTCATGCCGCCCTTTTCACAGGCCGCGCTGGCGCCCTGCCTCGCCGCGACGATCCTGCTCGCGCGCTGGCTCTATGTCGATTCGGGAGAGAGGCGGCGCTTCCACTGGCTATTGCCCGACGCCGATCAGGCGTGGATCATGCTCGCGCCGGCGCTGTTGTTCGGCTTCGCGCCGCTGATGTTCGCGATCCTGCCGCTCCTCGCGCTGTTTCAGATCCTGCTGTGGTTGCGCCTCGCGCGGCGCCCCGAAGCGCGGTAAGACGGCGCGCTTCAAGGTTTAGAGCGCATTAACGCCATTCTGATATGGCCCGACACGGATGAGTGACTCTTTCGCCCCCTCCGGCATCGATTTGCCGTCGTCGACGCTGCCCGCGCGCCTTGCCGAGCTGGCGGCCTATCTGGCGGCGCCCGCGGCCGGGCGGCTGACCGAGGAACAGCGCGCGCTGGCGCTCGGCATCGCGCGGCGCGTGGTGTGCGAAATCGCGCGCGAACTCGACCCGGGGATCGACGCGGACATATTGTGGCAGCGCTGGCTTGCCGACGGTGTACCGGCGGCGGCGCGGCTCGCGGCGCCCTGTTTTGCGCGCGCCGAGGAACATCGCTGGCGCGAACAGTCGATGCAGCAGAGCGCCGTGCCGTCGGTCGGCGCGGCGGGCGACGCGCGACCGGATAGCGGGCAGGAGACGCTGTCGTCGGTCGATCATGCCTATCTGCAATTGCAGATAGCCGACGGGCGGCGGCGCGATGCGCTCGGCAACCCCTGCATTGCACCGGCCGATCTCGACCCGACGCTCTTCCGCACGCTGCTGCTCGACATCGCCGCGTGGCAACTCGGCCGGATCGAGGGCGATCAGGGGGAGGGCGCAAGGCTCGGCAACGCCGTCAACGGCCTGATGGAGAAGCAGGCTAGCGCCCCCGGAATCGACGCCGCTGCGCGCGACTATCATGCGGCACTGGTGGCCGAACAGGCGCTCGCCGACGCGGCCGAAACGGCGATCGCGCGGCACGATTGGCCGGCGCTGATCGCACTGGCGGCTTCGGCGCACGGCGCGCGTTTCGAAGCGATGGCAGTGGCGCTCCTCAGCGCCGAACCGGCGGCATTGCCGTTGCTGCTTGCCCCGCTGCGCCTGGACCGCGCCGCGCTCGCGCCGCTCGAAGCCTCGCTGGCGCAGCTCACCGATCGCGCGGTTCCGGGCGATGTGGCCGGCAATCCGGTGCCGCTGGCAGAGGTGCGGGGATGACCGAACGCATCGTCCGGGGTCGGATCGACCGTGCAGGCATATTGGTCAGCGCCGATGGCCCGCTGTTGAAGCTGCAGCGCCGCGCCGGGGCAGGGCTCGACCGACCGCTGGCGCTGCCGCAGCTCGCGCGGCTCGTCGCGCTCGCCCAGCGGCTTCAGCGCGACATCAGCCGGCCGCTCTATGCCGCAGACGATCACAGCGACATCCACGCGCTCGTCCGGGTCCTGCCCGACGCCGACGGCGCGAATCTTGAGATCAGCGACTGGCGCACGGGGCCGATCGGCCAGCCGCAGGTGCCTTCGATTCCCGACATGGCCGCGGCGCCGCACGCCTGGGCGTGGGAATGCGACGGCCAGCTGCGTCTGGTCGTATTGCGCGCCGGCGCCGACGCGCCGCCGGTGCCGACCGGCTGGGAAGGCCTGTCACTGTCCGAACAGTTCGAGCTGCAGCCCAACGAGGCGGGGCGCTTCGCCGTCCTGCGCGCGCTCGGGCAGCAATCGCGCTTCGAGGGACAGCGCGTGCGCGTCGCGGGAGCCAATGCCCACGCCAACTGGATGCTTTCGGGCGATCCCCGGTTCGATGCAACCGGCCGCTTTACGGGCTTTCGCGGCATTGCGGTCCCGATCGACGGGCCGGGTTCGGGGGGCGCCGCCGCCGAGCCGCGTCGCATCGATCCCGCCTTCGGTTCATTGCCGCTGTCCGATCCGCAGTTCGGGCGGCGGATCGACGGCGCGCTGCGCGGTCCGCTCAGCCGCATCATCGCCACCGCCGAAACGATCTCGGGCCAGTTCGACGGTCCGATCCGCGCCGACTATGCGCGCTATGCCGGCGACATCGCGCACGCGGGGCGGCATTTGCTCGGGCTCGTCGACGATCTCGCCGATCTCCAGAATATCGAACGCCCGGGGTTCAAGGCGGCGCGCGACGAGATCGATCTGGGCGACCTTGCGCGGCGCGCGGTCGGGCTGCTCGGCATGAAGGCCGAGGAAAAGGGGATTCGTATCGACACCCCGCGCCCCGACGATCCGATGCCCGCATGGGGCGAGTTCCGCCGGGTCTTGCAGGTGCTGTTGAACCTTCTCGGCAATGCGATCCGCTATTCGCCGCTCGATTCGCAGATCTGGATCCGCGTCGATCGCGACGGCGACCGCGCCTCGGTGACGATCGCCGATCAGGGGCAGGGGCTGTCGTCCGACCAGCAGGACGTGGTGTTCGAGAAGTTCGAACGCCTCGGGCGCACCGACGGCGACGGCTCGGGTCTCGGCCTCTATATCGCGCGGCGCCTCGCGCGCGCGATGGACGGCGATCTGACGGTCGAAAGCGCGCCGGGGCAGGGTGCGCGCTTCACCTTGAGCCTGCCCGCGCGCGAGCCTGGCTGAGCGCGGGCCTCAACCTTCGAGCAACGCCTTCGTTGCCGCCGTGACGTCGGCCTGACGCATCAGGCTTTCGCCGACGAGGAAGGCGCGGACGCCGCTGGCGGCGAGCCGCTGGCAGTCGGCGTGGGTCGCAATGCCGCTTTCGCCGACGAGCAATGTTCCCGCGGGCACCAGCTTTGCGAGGCGTTCGGTCACCGCGAGGTCGGTCTGAAAGGTCCTGAGGTCGCGGTTGTTGACCCCGATCAGCCGCGATTTGAGCTGCGTCAGTGCGCGCTCGAGCTCGGCTTCGTCGTGCACTTCGACGAGAACATCCATGCCGCGCTCGATCGCCGCGGCCTCGATCTCGCGCATCGCGCCGTCGGCGAGCGCCGCGACGATGATCAGGATCGCGTCGGCGCCGATCGAGCGCGCCTCGGCGACCTGCCACGGGTCGATCATGAAATCCTTGCGCAGCACCGGCAAGGCGCAGGCCGTGCGCGCAGCGATCAGATATTCCTCATGGCCCTGAAACCAGGGCGCGTCGGTGAGCACCGAGAGGCATGCCGCGCCGCCGGCGGCATAGGCGCGCGCATGATCGGCGGGATTGAAATCCCCGCGGATCAGGCCTTTGGAGGGCGAGGCTTTCTTGATTTCGGCGATCAGGCCGAAGCCGGCCGCGGCGATCTTCGCCTCCAGCGCGGCGGCGAAACCGCGCACCGGGCCGGCATCGACCGCATCGAGCGCGGCGACCGAGCGCGACTTGCGGCGCTCGGCGACCTCGTCCGCCTTGGTGGCGAGAATTTCGGTGAGCTTGTTCACTGGGTGCGTCCCGCTTGTCCGTCATTGCGAGGGCCGTAGGCCCGCGGCAATCCCGAGCTGCGCAAGGCCGCTCTGGATTGCTTCGCTTCGCTCGCAATGAAGAGGAAATAAATGCTCATTTATAGGCGATCCAGCAGTCGAGCAGCGCATTGGCGAGGCCCTTGTCGATCGCCTCGGCGGCTTCCTCGACGCCCTCGACGAGCGTGTCCGCCGCGCCCGCGACGACAAGCGCTTCGGCGGCGTTGTAGAGCACCGCGTCGCGATAGGGGCCGGGCTCGCCCATCAGCAGGCCGCGCAGCGCCTTCGCATTATAGGCCGCATCGCCGCCGCGAATATCCGAAATCGGCCGCGTCGGCAGGCCGGCGTCGGCGGCGTGGCTGCGCTGCATCCGCACGCCGTCGGGGGTTACGACCGCGACTTCGTTGCCGCCAGCGAGCGAGAGTTCGTCGATCCCCTCGTCGCCCGAGATCACGCGCGAATGATCGGTGCCGAGCATATAGAGCGCCTCGGCATAGACGGGCACGTAGGCGGGGCGCGCGATGCCGATCAGCTGGCGCCGCACGCGCGCCGGATTGGCGAGCGGTCCCATCAGGTTGAAGATCGTCCGGCGGCCCAGCGCCTTGCGGATCGGCATGATGCGCGCCATCGCCGGATGATGGTGCGCGGCGAAGAGGAAGCAGATGCCGAGGTCGGCGAGCTGCGCTTCGGCCATTTCGCTCGCGCGCGCCATGTCGAGCCCGAGCGCTTCGAGCGTATCCGCCGCGCCCGATTTCGAGGACGCCGCGCGATTGCCATGCTTTGCGACCGGAACCTCGCACGCCGCGACGACGATCGACACGGCGGTCGACACATTGAGCGTGTGATGCCCGTCGCCGCCGGTGCCGCAGACGTCGATTGCGCCCTCGGGGGCGTCGATGGGGATCAGCCGGTCGCGCATCGCCTGCGCCGCGGCGGCGATCTCGACCATCGTCTCGCCGCGGTCGGACAGCGCGGACAGGAAGGCCGCGACCTCCTCGTCGCTGCCGCCGCCGTCGAGCATCGCCGCGAACGCCGCTTCGGCTTCGTCATGATCGAGAAGCGCGGTCGGGTCGGGAAAGGGGCCGAAGCGGCTCATGCCGCGTGCCGCTTGGCGACCGGCAGCCCCGCCAGCGCCATGAAATTGGCGAGCATCGCATGGCCATGCTCGGTTGCGATGCTTTCGGGGTGGAACTGCACGCCATGGATGGGGAGTTCGGCGTGGCGAAATCCCATCACCGCGCCGTCGTCGCTCGTCGCGTTGATCGGCAGGCAGTCGGGAATGTCGACGACCTCGAGGCTGTGATAGCGCGTCGCGGTGAGCGGTGACGGCAGACCCGCGAACAGGCCGGTGCCGTCGTGACACACCGGCGAGGTCTTGCCGTGCATCAGGTGGCCGCGCTGCACCGTGCCGCCGAAATGCTGCCCGATCGCCTGATGCCCCAGGCACACGCCGAGCAGCGGGCGCGCCGCATCGGCGCAGGCGGCGACGAGATCGAGGCTGATCCCCGCCTCGTTCGGCGTGCAGGGTCCGGGCGAGATCAGCATCGCATCGGCGCCGGTCGCGAGCGCCTCTGCCGCGGTCAGCGCATCGTTGCGCTCGACGCGCACCTCGGCGCCCAGCTCGATCAGATAATGAACGAGGTTGAAGGTGAAGCTGTCGTAATTGTCGATGACGAGGATCATGGACGTCGCCCTAATCGCTTTGGCGCGGTGGGGGAAGGGCGATGTCGTCGGCTCCGAGCCGGAATAAATGCGCGCAGAGGCGCAGAGATCGTAGAGGAAATAGTTCACGCGGAGACGCGGAGGCGCGGAGAGGAAGCGCCGGGCCGTCAGGCCCCATTCCATCTCGACGTCGCATCAAATCGCGGCGTGAGATGACAAGGGCCGCTTTGCGGCAAGTGCCATCTCTCCGCGTCTCCGCGTCTCCGCGTGAACCATCTGACCCATTTCTCTGCGATCTCTGCGCCTCTGCGCGCAAAATCACTGCCCGTAACCCGGCGTGCCGGCAAGCCGCACCGCTTCGCGCGCCGCGGCGAACAGCGCGCCCGCCTTTGCTTCACATTCGCGCTGTTCATACGCCGCGTCGCTGTCGGCGACGATGCCCGCGCCCGCTTGCGCATACATGGTGCCGTCCTTGACGATCGCTGTGCGCAGCACGATGCAGCTGTCCATATTGCCATCGGGCGCGAAATAGCCGACGCCGCCGGCATAAGGCCCGCGTGCATCGGCTTCGAGTTCGGCGATGATCTGGCACGCGCGCACCTTGGGCGCGCCGCTGACGGTGCCGGCGGGAAAGCCCGCGAACAGCGCGTCGATCGCGTCCTTGTCGGGCGACAGGCGGCCGATGACGTTCGACACGATGTGCATGACGTGGCTGTAATATTCGACGGTATAGCTGTCGGTCACGGTGACGCTGCCGCCGGTCGCCGCGCGGCCGACGTCGTTGCGGCCGAGGTCGAGCAGCATCAGATGTTCGGCGCGCTCCTTGGGGTCGGCGAGCAGGCTTTCGCGATTCTCGGCATCCTCGGCGCTGGTGCGGCCGCGCGGGCGGGTGCCGGCGATCGGGCGGATCGTGATCTCGCCGTCGCGCACGCGCACCAATATCTCGGGCGACGATCCGATCAGCGCGAAGCCCGGAAGGTCGAGGAAATAGAGGAAGGGCGACGGGTTGATCCGCCTGAGCGCGCGATAGAGGTCGAAGGGCGGCAGGTCGAAGGGGGTCGAAAAACGCTGCGAGAGCACGACCTGAAAAATATCGCCCGCGGCGATATAGTCCTTCGCCGCGCGCACCATCGCGGCATAGCGTTCGGGACTGGTCGCGGCGTGGCGCACGATGTCACCCGGCTGCGCGGCGGTGGCGGCGCGTTCGGCGTGCGCGTTCGCGCTCGACAGCCGCGCTGCGATGCTTTCGAGCCGGTCGTTCGCCGCCTCGATCATGCGGTCGATCGCGCTGCCCGCATCGGGCCAGATTGGCGCGATCAGGAACAGTTCGTCGGCCAGCCGGTCGAAGACGAGGATCGTCGTCGGCCGCACGAAGATCATGTCGGGCAGGCCGAGCCCGGCGCCGGGCGCGCGCGGGATGCGCTCGACGAGGCCGATCGTTTCATAGGCGAAAAAGCCGACGAGCGTCGCGAGCGCCTTGGGCAACCCCTCGGGCACCTCGAACCGGCATTCGGCGACCAGGTCGCGCAGCGCCTGCAACGTCCCGCTTTCGAGCGGGACGAAAGCCTCCCGGTCGTGGCGCCAGTCGCGATTGATCCGCGCGGCATCGCCGGTCGCTTCGAACATCAGGTCGGGATCGAGCCCGATCAGGCTGTATCGCCCGCGCGTTTCGCCGCTTTCGACCGATTCGAGCACCCAGTCGCCGCGCCCGGGTTCGATCAGTTTGAGCGCCGCCGACACCGGCGTTTCGACGTCGGCGATCAGCCGCTGCCAGACGACCGCGCCGCGGCCCTGCGCCAGCGCCTCGAGCGCTGCGGCTCTGCCTTCGAGCGCCACCGACGGTCCTATTGAACCGCGGCCGCTCCGGTCAGCTCCTTGCGAAGCTGCTCGAGCAGGTCCTTGTTGATCTGCACCTTGGCGCGGCGTTTCGCTTCGGCGGCGAGCTGGGCGACCAGCTCGTTGCCGAACGCCGGGCCGAGCGGGCGTGCGAGGCCCTTGACCTGGTCGGGGTCGATGTCCTTGGCGTCGGGGCGGTCGACCTTGCCGAGCGAAATCACCATCCAGCCGCGATTGCCGGGGATTTCGAGCGTCTTGACGCTGCCTTCGGCCATCGAAAAGAGCAGCGCGAGTTCGGGCGGCACCTGCGCGCCGTCCTTGGCGATTTCGGCGCGGCTGCCGCCGATCGCCTGAACATTGCCGATATTGGGACCGGCGGCGCGCACCGCGGCATTCAGATCCTTTCCGCCCTCGACCGCCTTCACGATCGCGCGCGCCTTGTCACGGGCGACCTTCTGGCCCTGCGCGAGGCGCCAGTCGGCGAGCAGCTCGCTGCGGATGTCAGAGAGCGGCGGCGGCGCGGCGGCGACGACCGATTTGACCGCAAAGACCGCGAACTGGTCGTTCTGCTTGAGCGTCGCAAGCTGGCCTTCGCCTTCGGACGCGCCCTGGAACGCCTGCGCGACCATCGGCGCGAGGTCGGGCGACAGGGCGAAGTCGGGCTTCGCGGGGGCGCGGCCGCTCGGCAGGATCGCCGGGGTCTCGTGCAGTTCGAGCTTGCGGTCGGATGCGACCTCTTCGATCGAAGCGCCGCCGTTCACCGCGTCCTGCACCGCGTTGTAATAGTCGACGACCGCCTCTTCGGCCTTGTTCTTTTCCAGCTGGGCGCGAATCTCGGGCGTCGCGTCGGCCAGGCTGCGCGCCGGCGTCGTGGTGACATTTTCGACGCGCGCGATCGACCAGCCGAGTTCGGTCTGCGTCGGGCCCAAAAGCTCGCCTTCCTTGGCGGCAAAGGCGGTCTTGGCGGCCTCGCTGCTCGTCGTCGCGGCATAGGCCGATTGAGTGAGGTCGCCGGTGTTGGAGCTCGAAAGCCCCGCCGCCTTGGCGGCATCGGACAGCGACGCGCCGCCGCGGACCTTGGCCGCGATGCCGTCGGCGGTCTTCTTGTCGGGGGCGATCACCTGAGCGAGCCGGCGCGTTTCCTTCGCGGCATATTGCGAAGCGTTGCGCTTGTAGAAGTCGGCGATTTCGGCGTCGGTGACCGGTGGCGCCTTCACCGCGTTGCGGTCGAACAGCGCATATTGGATCACGCGGCGTTCGGGAATTGAATAGCGCGCGACATTCTGCGTCAGATATTTGCGCAGCACATCGTCGCCGGGATCGCTCTTGGGGGCAAAGGGGCTCGCGGGCACGAAGGTCGCCAGACCCTGCCGCTTTTCGAGCAGCAGCGCGGCATAGGGTTCGGCCATCGCGGGCGGCACCGCGGGAACGCGGCCGATCGGCGCCGCGACCTGTTCGGCGAGCAGCTGCTGCGCGATGTCGCGGCGAAGCTGCGTCTCGGTCATGCCGTTCTGCGTCAGAAAGGCTTCGAACCGCGCCTGGTCGAAGCTGCCCGACACGCCGGCGAAGACCGGCAGGTCGGCGATGCGGCCGTCGACGAGCCGCTTGCTCACGCCAAAGCCCATATCTTCGGCCAATTGCTCGAATGCCGCGCCTTCGACGAGCTGGTCGAGCACCTGATCGAGCCCGCCCGATTCGACGAAGGCCGCCATCGTCAATCCGGGCTGCTGTTCGCGCGTCTGGTTATACGCCATGCGCACGCGGTCGCGCAGCTCGCCAAGGCCGATGTCGGTCTTGCCGACGCGTGCGACATTCGCGCCGCCGATGCCGCCAAAGCTCGAATTGCCGGTCACATCGCCGAGCGCGAAGGCCAGGCCGACGACAAGCACGAAGGCGAGCGCCAGAAATTTGCCGATGGCGGATCCGAAAAGGCGGCGAAGGGCGGTAATCATCGAAGGGGCAATCTTTCGCGGCTGGGCGCACGAGGGGCGCGGTCGGGCGCTGCTTTAGGCGGGAGGCCGGGCTGCATCAAGGCGGGAAACGGATTCGGCCCGCTTGCGCGCCGCCCGCGCGCCCGGCTAGGGCCGACGCACGGGCGACGAGACCCGATGACAGGAGGATGGATGGTGCGGCGCAAATATGTGGTCGGCAACTGGAAGATGAACGGGCTCAGGAGCGCTCTCGCCGAGGCCGAGGCGATTTTCGCCGGTGCCCGCGCGCGCGAACGCGTCGATGTTGCGCTCTGTCCGCCTTTCACGCTGATCGGCCCGATGGCGGCGCTTGGCGGCGCGACCGGCGGGCAGGATTGCCATGCCGAGGCGGCGGGCGCCTTCACCGGCTCGGTGTCGGCGCCGATGCTCGCCGATGCCGGCGCGGCGCTCGTCATCGTCGGCCACAGCGAGCGCCGCGAGGGGTGCGCCGAGCGCGACTCCGACGTGAAGGCGAAGGCCGAAGCCGCGCTCGCCGCCGGCCTCTCGGTGATCCTCTGCGTCGGCGAACCGCTCGCCGTGCGCGAATCGGGCGGCGCGATCGACTATGTGCTCGCGCAGGTGCAGGGTTCGCTGCCCGGTGACTTCGACGCTGCCCGCCTTTCGATCGCCTATGAACCGATCTGGGCGATCGGTACCGGCCGCGTGCCGACGATCAAAGACGTCGCCGCGATGCACGGCGCGATCCGCGCCGCCCTGTCCGAACGGATCGGCGCGAGCGTGGCGGCGGTGCGGCTGCTCTACGGCGGATCGGTCAACGGCGACAATGCCGCAGAGCTTCTCGGCGCGGGCGACGTCGACGGCGCGCTGGTCGGCGGCGCCAGCCTGACCGCCGCGAAATTCCTGCCGATCGTCGAGGCGGCGGCGGAATTGGGATAGGCGAGGGGAGCGGTCGGTTTTGGCTGATCGGTCTCTACCGTTTCGCGTGCTGACGGTCACCCCACAGGATCGCGCGATGTTCGTCGGTAAAGCCCGTGAGCCCGCCTTCGATCGTTTCGGCGCGCGCGACGCCGACTTTCATCCCTTCGGCGACCGCGGGGCGTTCGAGCATCGCCGCGCCCCAGCGCTCGACATTGGGAAAACGCCCGGCCTTGTCGATGAACTGGCGGCGCAGATAGGGCAGGGTCGCCATATCGGCGATCGTATATTCGTCGCCCGCGAGCCATTCGGCCTCGCCCAGCCTCTTATCGAGCACCATCATCAGCCGGTCGACCTCGCGGCCATAGCGCTCGATCGCATAGGGATGCCGGTCCTTGGCATAATGGGTGAAATGCGCTTCCTGCCCGAACATCGGGCCGACGCCCGAGACCTGGAACATCAGCCACTGCCAGCAAATCGCGCGCGCGGCCGGGTCGGTGGGCAGAAAGCGACCCGTCTTTTCGGCGAGATAGAGCAGGATCGCGCCGGTTTCCCACAGTGTGAAGCCGGGTCCGTGCGGCCCCTCGTCGTCGACGATGACCGGCGTCTTGTTGTTCGGATTGAGCGCGAGGAATTCGGGCTTGAGCTGGTCGCCGGCGAGGATGTCGACGGGTTCGAGCCGCCATTCGAGCTCCATTTCAATGAGCGCGATCGCAATCTTGCGCGCGTTGGGGGTGGGCCCGCCATAGAGGGTGATCATGCCGCGCCCTCGCGTCCCGGCTCCCGCCCCAGCCAGCGTGCGAGGACATCTTCGGTGTCCTGTCCGACGGCGAGCGGGGCAGGGCGGCGGACAGAGCCGGGGGTTGCCGACATTTTGGGAAAGACCCCCTGCATCGTCACGTCGCCGAGTTCGGCGTCGGGCAGGGTGACGAGCGCTTCGCGCGCCGCGAAATGCGGGTCGGCAAGCATATCCTCGGCATCGTAGACCCGCCCGGCGGGCACCCCTGCCTCGATCATCTTCGCCTCGAGTTCGGCGATCGTCATCGTCCGCGTCCAGTCGCCGATCAGCGCATCGAGTTCTTCCTGCCGCGCGCCGCGCGCGCGGTGCGTCGCATAGCGTTCGTCGTTCGCCAGGTCGGGGCGCCCCATCGCCGCCGCGAGCCGCGCAAAGACGCCGTCCTGATTGGCACCGATCAGATATTCGCCGTCGCGGCACGGATAGACGTTCGACGGTGCGATGCCCGGCAAGGTCGATCCGGTGCGCTGGCGCTTGGTGCCGCTCGCCGAATAGTCGGCGACGGTCGATTCCATCACCTGCAGCACCGCTTCATAGAGCGCCGAATCGACGATCTGGCCCTCGCCGGTGCGGCTGCGGTGATGCAGCGCCGCGAGTGCGCCGAGGCAGCCATAGGTCGCGGCGAGCGTGTCGCCGATCGACACGCCCATGCGCGCCGGCGGCCGGTCGGGATAGCCGACGATGCCGCGCCAGCCGCCCATCGCTTCGCCGATGCCGCCGAAGCCCGCGCGCTGCGAATAGGGGCCGGTCTGCCCGTAGCCCGACACGCGCACGACGATCAGCCCGGGATTGGTCTTGCGCAGCTCGGCGGGGTCGAGATTCCATTTCTCGAGCGTGCCGGGGCGGAAATTTTCGATCAATATGTCGGCCTTGGCGATCAGCTCGCGCGCGAGCGCCTGTCCGTCGGCGCTGCGCAGATCGACCGCGACCGAATATTTGTTGCGCGCGATCACCCGCCACCAGCTGGGCTTGTCGCCCTGGCCCCAGTGGCGCATCTGGTCGCCGCTGCCCGGCGGCTCCAGCTTGACGATCTCGGCGCCCATGTCGCCGAGCAGCTGGCCGCAGAAGGGCCCGGCGATCAACTGCCCCATCTCGACCACCTTGATGCCTTGCAGCGCGCCCGCGTTGCCGTCCCCGTTCGTCATATCGCTCCCTTCGGGCATCCATCTCGCCTATCATGATCCTTATGCGGCGAAACGCGCCGTAAGCCATGGCCATGATATACTTAGAATGCTATGTAATTTGCAACCTGCTAATTGGGTAAGCGGATCGGAAAGCGAAATGACGACGGAAAAGCGTGTGGAGATGGTCGAGGTCGGACCGCGCGACGGGCTCCAGAACGAAAAGGAAATCGTCGCGACCGCCGACAAGCTGGGCCTGATCGAGCGCGCGATCGCCTATGGCGCGCGGCGGATCGAGGTGACGAGCTTCGTCAATCCCAAGCGCGTCCCGCAGCTGGCCGACGCAGAGGAACTGGTCACGCTCCTGCCCGAACGGAGCGACGTCATCTATATCGGCCTCGTCCTCAATCGCCGCGGTGCCGAGCGCGCGCTCGCCACCGGGCGCATCGACGAGCTCGGTGCAGTGTGCGTGACGAGCGATACCTTCGGCATTCGCAATCAGGGGCAGAGTGCCGCCGAGTCGCTCGATGCGGCGCGAGAGATCGTCGCGCTGGCGAAGGCGGCGGGACGAGGCGGGCAGATCACGATCGCGACCGCCTTCGGCTGTCCGTTCGAGGGCGAGATCGCGGCGGACCATGTCGTCGAAATGGCGAAGCGCGCCGCCGACGCGGACCCGCGCGAGGTCGCGCTCGCCGATACGATCGGCGTCGGCGTCCCTGCGCAGGTCGCCGAGACGGTCGGCCGCGTCGCCGAGGCGATCGCGCCGCTGCCGGTGCGGGTTCATTTCCACAACACACGCGGCACCGGCCTCGCCAACGTCTGGGCGGCGGTGGGCGAGGGGGCCGCGGTGGTCGATGCGTCGCTCGGCGGGCTTGGCGGCTGTCCCTTCGCGCCCGGTTCGGCGGGAAACGTTGCGACCGAAGACGTCGCCTATATGCTGGAGCGCAGCGGCGTTGCGACCGGCCTGTCGGTGCCCGGTCTCGTCGACGCAGCGGGCTGGCTCACCGGTGTCATGGATCGGCCGCTTCCGGCGCTCGTCAGCCGCGCGCCGGTTTTCCCTTCTTGAACGGCTTTCCCGGCAATTTTGTTGCGCAAAAAGTGCAGCATTTTTGCATCACATAACCCGCAATCGTATGCAGGCCAGATTGACAAAGAGAACGTTCCCATTTAGGTGAACGTTCACATTCAACGAATGCCGCCTGACTGAATGAGCGGCTATACAGGGGAGGACCAAGGGGTGCAGGCATCTCATAAGCTTTGGCTCGGCAGGTTGCTCGTCGGCACGTCGGCGCTCGCGATGATGGGCGTGGCGCAGACGGCTATGGCACAGGACGTCGCCGACGATCCCACCGCCGGCGACGCGATCGTCGTCACCGGCATCCGCGCGAGTCTCGCGGCGTCTGCCGACATCAAGCGCAACGCGCAGGGCGTCGTCGATGCGATCTCGGCCGAAGATATCGGCAAATTCCCCGACACCAACCTGGCCGAGTCGTTGCAGCGCATCACCGGCGTGTCGATCGACCGGTCGAACGGCGAAGGGTCGGTCGTCACGGTTCGCGGCTTCGGTCCGGAGTTCAACCTCGTGACCCTGAACGGCCGCCAGATGCCGACCGCGCTGATCGGTGACGGCGGCAGCGCGCCCTCGTCGCGCTCGTTCGATTTCGCCAATCTTGCTGCCGAAGGTATTGCGGCGGTTGAGGTTTATAAGACCGGCCGGGCGACGATGGAATCGGGCGGCATCGGCTCGATCATCAACATCCGCACCCCGCGGCCGCTCGACGAGCCGGGCCTGCGCGGCAGCCTTTCGGTGAAGGGCGTGCTCGATTCGTCGCGTAACTACAGCGATCCGATTACTCCCGAAGTGTCGGGCATTATCAGCGATACCTTTGCTAACGACACGATCGGTATCCTCGTCACCGCTTCGTATCAGAAGCGCAAGGCGAGCGTGAACCAGGCGAATGTCGGCTGGCGGGATGCCTACCCCGGCGCTGTTACTGTAGAAAATAACTGGGGCGAGCTCGCCGAACCCGGAGATCCGCGTTACGACAACATCATCAACCGCCCCGGCGACGGTGATGTCTATCAGGTGCCGCAGAACGCATCCTACGACCTTAACGACATCGACCGCGAGCGGATCAACGGGCAGGCGGTGCTGCAATTCCGCCCGACCGACGCGCTGACCGCGACGATCGACTATGTCTATTCGCGCAACACGGTCGAAACGCGGAACAGCAACGTGGGCATCTGGTTCAACCATGAGGATACATCGAGCGCCTGGACCGACGGTCCGGTCGCTGGTCCCATTTTCTATTCCGAACATTTCGGAGCACCCGCCGGCACGCCGAGCCCCGATGTGCTCTATGGCGGCAAGGACCTGTCCTACAGCGGCGCGTTGACCAAGAATCGCGCAGAGAATAATTCGCTCGGCTTCAATCTGGAATGGCAGGCGCCGGGCGGCGTCACCGTCGAACTCGACGCGCACCATTCGACCGCGCAGGTCAATCCGGTCAATCGCTTCGGGTCGAGTGTGTCGCTCGGCAACGCGGTTTTCGGGATCGAGAACCAGGCGATCAATTTCGAGAACGACCTGCCGGTCCTGTCGTACGAAATGTATCCCGGAATCGACGCGCTCGATCCTTCGTTCATCACCCCGACGGGCAACGCATTCCGCAACGCCTATTTCCGCAACGAGATCAATCAGGTTCAGTTGCGCGGTCACTATGACCATGACGACGGCTTCCTCGACAGCATCGATTTCGGCGTGTCCTTCGTCGACAGCAAGGTGCGTTCGGCCTTCGGCACTGTCCAGAACGACGATACCTGGGGCGGTGCCGGTCCGGCGTCGGATATTCCCGACGATATTTTCTCGCTGGTGACGCTGCCCGACAAATTCCCGGGTCTCGCTCAGCCGGGGATGATCGACAGCTTCTATACCTTCGACTTCGAACGGCTCGCCGATCTGGTCGAGGAGAAATATCAGGCATGCAGCGATCCCGCGACCGGCGCCGCCGAGCCCGGAACGTGTCTCGCGGTCTTCAACACCGACCGGCGCATTCGCGAAAAGACGATCGCGCCCTATCTGCAGGTCGCGACGGAATTCGACGCGTTCGACAATCCGGCGCATTTCGTGGCGGGTGTGCGCTACGAGCGAACCGATATCGCCTCGTCGGCGCTCGTGCCGGTTCCGACGACCACGACCTGGGTCGGCGACAATGAGTTCAACGTCGTCTTTTCGGGCGAAAGCGACTTTACGCGGTTCAAGGGCACCTATGACAATTGGCTGCCGGCGATCGACTTCGATATTTCGCCGATGGAAAATGTGAAGCTGCGGGCGTCGTACAGTCACACGATCACGCGCCCCGACTATGCCAGCATGCAGGGCGGACGCACGATCGATACGCTGTTCCGTGTCGGCGGCGGCACGGGTGCGCAGGGCAATCCCGGACTCATTCCGTACAAGTCGAAGAATATCGATCTTTCGGCCGAATGGTATTACGGGCGCGACAGCTATATTTCCGCCGGCTTTTTCCATAAGGATGTGAGCAACTTCATATCCTCGACCCGTGTCGACAGCTATGCGTTCGGCCTCACCACGCCGGTCAACGGTCCGCGCTGGCAGGCGGCGCAGGCCGCGCTTGGTCAGGATGCGACCGTCGGGGAAATCCGGCAGTATATCATCACCAACTTCCCCGATACCGTCACCGGCACCACGATCAACGCCGCGCCGGGCGATCCGCTGCTCAATTTCGAGATCACGCAGCCGATCAACAGCGATCAGAATGCGGCGATCGACGGCTGGGAATTCGCGCTCCAGCACAGCTTTTGGGATACCGGCTTCGGCGTTATCCTGAACTATACGATCGTCAACGGCGACGCGACCTACGACAATACGCAACCGTCGAGCGTCGCGCAGTTCGCGCTCACCGGTCTCAGCGACAGCGCCAATGCGGTCGCCTATTATGACAAGGGACCGATCCAGGCCCGCGTCGCGTGGAACTGGCGCGACAAATTCCTCGCGGGAACGGGGCCGAACCCCTTCTATGTCGAGGAATATTGGCAGATCGACGCCAATGCGAGCTACGAGTTCATGCCGGGCCTGACCGGCTTCGTCGAGGTGATCAACCTGACCGGCGAAGGTCGGCGCGGGCACCTGCGGCACAAGAACAACGTCACCTTCGCATCGCCGGGTTTCGCCCGCTATTCGGCCGGGGTTCGGTTCAACTTCTGACGGGCTGGCGGCATCCTCCGCCGCCTCCCTGGCGTGAGAGCCGCACCGCTTGCCCGGTGCGGCTCTTTTGCGTGACGGCGCGCGGCGGCTCGCCTAGGATATTGGCATGAGTGACGCGATCGCGACTGTTGTGATCCTTGGCGGCGGGACCGCCGGCTGGCTGTCCGCGTGCCGGATTGCGGCGGCGCGGCCCGATCTGGAGGTCACGCTGATCGAGGCACCCGATATTCCCACCGTCGGGGTGGGTGAGGGGACGTGGCCGACGATGCGCGCGACGCTCGCGGCGATCGGCATCGACGAAGCCGAATTTCTGACCGCCTGCGACGGATCATTCAAGCAGGGATCGCGCTTCGACGGCTGGGTCGATGGCGGTGAGGGGGACCGCTATCTGCACCCCTTCACGCCGCCGCCCGCCGTGCCCGCCGGCGACCTGATCGCTGCGTGGCGCGATGCGGAGGGCGCCCCCGATTTTGCGTCGGCGATGACACCGCAGGCGGCGGTGTGCGCCCGCGATCTCGCGCCGCGCCAGCGCGCGATGCCGGCCTATCAGGGCGCGCTCAACTACGCCTATCATCTCGACGCGGGGAAATTCGCGGCCCTGCTGCGGCATCATGCCGTCCAGCGTCTCGGCGTGCGGCACATCGCCGATCAGGTGATTGAGGTTCGCGCCAACGAAACGGGCGACATCGCGGCGCTGGTGACGCGCGAGCAGGGCGCGATCGCGGGCGATTTCTTCATCGACTGCAGCGGTCATGCCGCGATGCTGATCGGCGGTCACTGCGGCGCGGGGTGGATCGACCGCAGCGATATACTGATCAACGACCGCGCGCTCGCGGCGCAGGTGCCGACCGCGCCCGGCGCGCCGATCGCGTCGCAGACGATCGCGACCGCGCACCGCGCGGGCTGGATCTGGGACATCGCCCTGCCGAACCGCCGCGGCATCGGCTGCGTCTATGCGAGCCGGTTCATCGACGATGACGCGGCCGAAGCCGAACTGCGCGCCTATATCGGCCGCTGCGTGCCGCAGGCGCTCGATGTACCCGTGCGGCGCCTGACCTTTCCAACCGGCCACCGCGATCGTTTCTGGCGGGGTAATTGTGTCGCGATCGGCCTGTCCGCCGGGTTCATCGAGCCGCTCGAAGCCTCGGCGATCGTGATGATCGAACTCTCGCTCAACGCTCTGATCGAGAATTTTCCCGCGCGTCGTGCGGTGCTGCCGGTGCTCGCCGAGCGCTTCGATACGTTGTTCCGCTATCGCTGGGACCGCATCGTCGAATTTCTGAAGCTCCACTATCTGCTCAGCCGCCGCGACGAGCCCTATTGGCGCGCGCAGCGCGACCCCGCGCATGTGCCCGGGCGGCTGGCGGGGCTGTTGGCGCTGTGGCGCGATCAGGTGCCGTCGCGCTGGGATTTCCCGCAGATCGACGAGATTTTCTCGGCCGAGAGCCACCAATATATTCTCTATGGCATGGGCTATCCGGTCCCCGGTGGGTTGGTGGCGAGTGACCGCGCTCGCGCGGCGATCGCCGAAAATATGCGCCGCGCCCGCGCCATGACAGCGGCGCTCCCCGCCAACCGCGATTATTTGGGCGCGCTGTTCGCCGATCGGAGCGCGGCAAACGTGCAAATGGAAGGATTTTGATGACCCAGCACGCGCCCCTCGATAAGACACTTCACCGCGACCTGCGCGTACGCACCGATGTCGGACCCGACCTCGGCGACGCGGTGATGGCGACGCTGACGGTTCCGAGCGAATTCCGCAACATACAGGGGCATTTCCCGATCCTGTTCCGCCGCGAGGCAGGGCAGTCGGACTTTATTGCCGTCGCGCTGTTCGGCTTTGAAAACGGCGAAAATCTGTTTCTCGAGGGCGATCGCTGGGACGCGCGCTATCGTCCGCTGTCGCTTGCGATCCAGCCCTTCCTCGTGGGCCGCCCGGCAAGCGGCGACGGTCCGGGGCAGGTCCATATCGACCTTGGCCACGCGCGGATCGGCGGCGACGGCGAGGGCGTCCGGCTGTTCGACGAAAGCGGGATGGCGACCCCCTATCTCGAGGCCGCGGCCGAACGGCTCGGCGCCCTCGACGACGGCTATCGCGCGAGCGGAGCTTTCTTTGCGGCGCTGCGCGATTACGATCTGCTCGAACCCTTCACGCTCGACATCGAACTCGAAGACGGATCGAAAAATTCGCTCGTCGGCTTTCACATCATCGACGAGGCGAAGCTGCGCGCGCTCGACGGCGCGGCGCTCGGCCGGCTGCACGGCGAGGGGCATCTGATGCCGATCTTCATGGCGCTCGCCTCGCTGTCGCAGATATCGGAGCTCGTCGCGCGCAAGAACCGCCGGATGCGCGATGGCTGAACGCGACGCCGCCATTTACGACCGGCTTGCGCGCGTGCCGGAGGCTGCTTGGGATAAGGGGGCAGGGCTCGACGCGCTGCTGAAAGGTGCGCGCGAGCCCTTTGTCCTGCGCGGCCTCGTTGCCGACTGGCCGCTGGTCGCTGCGGGCAAGCAATCGGCGCGCGCGGCGCGGCGCTATCTGGTCGACCATGCGCGCGACCGGCCCTTTTCGGTGTCGATCGGGCCGCCAGGTCACGACGGACGGCTGTTCTATGACGCCGACATGGCGATGAATTTTCGCAGCGGCACCGGCAAGCTCGTCGATATTTTCGCAGGCATCGATGCGGCCGAGGAGCAGGGCGAGGAGCGGACCGTCTATCTCGGTTCGATCGATATCCCGTCGCATTTCGACGGGCTCGACGAGGCCAATGGCGTCGATCTCGGCGCGCGCACGCCGTTCAAGAGCATCTGGATCGGCACGCGCACGCGGATCGCCGCGCACAATGATTTTCCCGACAATCTCGCCTGCTGCGCCGTCGGCCGCCGCCGCTTCACGCTCTTTCCGCCCGATCAGTATCGCAATCTCTACCTCGGACCGATCGACCATACCCCTGCGGGGCGCACGGTCAGCATGGTCGATTTCGACCGGCCCGACCTCGACGCGCATCCGCGTTTCGCCGAGGCGATGGCGCAGGCGCAGGTCGCCGAACTCGAACCCGGCGACGCGATCTTCATCCCGTCGATGTGGTGGCACCATGTCGAGGGGCTCGCGCCGTTCAACATCCTCGTCAACTATTGGTGGCGCGAGACCCCCGCGTGGCTCGGCCAGCCGCAAGCCGCGCTCAATCACGCGATCCTCGCGATCCGCGACCTGCCCGCCGCCGACAAGGCGATCTGGCGCGATCTGTTCGACTATTATGTTTTCGATGCCGATGAGAGCCTCACCGCGCATATTCCCGAAAAGGCCCGCGGCGTGCTCGCGCCGCTGACGGCCGAGACTGCGGGGCGTTTGCGCGCCTTCCTGCTGAGGATGTTGAGCAAATGAACGAAGAGAAGAAAATCCAGCGCATCGTGATCGCGGGCGGCGGCACCGCGGGCTGGATGGCGGCCGCGGCGATCGCGCGGACGCTGGGGGCTGCGGTCGAGCTGACGCTGGTGGAATCCGAAGCGATCGGGACGATCGGCGTCGGCGAAAGCACCATCCCGCCGCTCGTCAACTATAACCGGCTGCTCGGGATCAACGAGGCCGAGTTCATGCGCGCGACGCAGGCGACCTTCAAGCTCGGCATATTGTTCGACGACTGGAAGGATGTCGGCATCCGCTATTTCCACAGCTTCGGCCTCACTGGAAAGGATCATTGGTCGGCGGGCTTCCAGCATTTCTGGATGCACGGGCGCGCGAAGGGGCACGAGCAACCCTATGACGATTATTGCCTCGAGCTGGTCGCGGCGCTCGAGGGCAAGTTCGCGCATCTGCCCGACGACCGGATGAATTACGCCTATCAGCTCGATTCCGGCCTGTATGCGCGCTTCCTGCGCCAGATGGCGGAAAAGGACGGCGCAACGCGGATCGAGGGCAAGATCGGCCGCGTCGAGCTCGACAGCGAAAGCGGCGACATCGCCGCGCTGATCCTCGATGGCGACCGCCGGATCGAGGGCGACATCTTCCTCGACTGCACCGGCTTTCGCGCGCTGCTGATCGAAGGTGCGCTGCACGCGGGGTTCGACGACTGGACGCACTGGCTGCCATGCGACAGCGCGATCGCGCTGCAGACGCCGAACGTCCGGCCGCCCGTTCCCTACACGCGCGCGATGGCGCACGATGCCGGCTGGCAGTGGCGCATCCCGCTCCAGCATCGCAGCGGCAACGGGCTCGTCTATTGCAGCCGCTATCTCGACCGCGACGCCGCGCTCGACCGACTGCTCGGCAATATCGAGGGCGAACCGCTCACCGAGCCCAATTTCCTGCGCTTCACCAGCGGCGTGCGGCGCCGCCAATGGTATCGCAACTGCATCGCGATCGGCCTGTCGGGCGGTTTCATGGAGCCGCTCGAATCGACGAGCATCCACCTGATCCAGCGAGCGGTGCTGCGTTTTGTCCGCATGCTCCCGGCGGGCCGCGTTAGCGCGCGCGACGTCGCGGAGTTCAACGACCAGCAGGGGCAGGACATGGATCAGATCCGCGACTTCCTGGTCCTGCACTATAAGGTCACGAACCGCCGCGACAGCGCCTTCTGGCGTTACTGCGCCGACATGCCGATTCCCGACAGCCTGGCGCAGAAGATAGAACTGTTCCGCGAAACCGGACGCGTCTTTCGCCGCAACGAGGAATTGTTCGCCGAAAACAGCTGGGTTCAGGTGATGATGGGGCAGGGGATCGAGCCGCAAAGCTACCATCCGATCGCCACCAAGCTGCGCGACGACGAACTCGAAAAGCTGCTCGCGACGATCCGCGGGCAGGTTTCCGAGACGGTCGCAAAGCTGCCCGAGCATCACGCCTATGTCGCGCGCTATTGCGGTGCGGAGGCGGCCGAAGCGGCATGATCGCGGCACTCGGCCTGATGCTCGCCGCGGCGGCGGCCACCCCGGCGCCTGCGGGCGAGGCGGAGGATTGGCGGCTCGTCTGGTCGGACGAGTTCGACGGCCCGGTGATTGACCCTGCGAAATGGGATTTCGACGTCGACTGCTGGGGTGGCGGCAACAACGAGCGCCAATGCTACACCGACGATCCGCGGAATGCAGCGGTCGAGGACGGCCGGCTGGTCATCACCGCGCGCAAGCAGCGTGCGACCGGCCCCGCCTATCCGGCGGCGCAGCGCGCCGATCCCGAAAAGGCGAAAGCGACCGCGACGAAGGACTTTACCTCGGCGCGGCTCGTCACGCGCGGCAAGGCGGCGTGGACCTATGGCAAGATCGAAGTGCGCGCCAGGCTGCCGCAGGGGCAGGGAACATGGCCCGCGATCTGGATGCTGCCCGACGAGGCGCATTACGGCGCATGGGCGGCGTCGGGCGAGATCGACATATTGGAAGCGGTGAATCTGGGCGTCGCGTGCAAGGACTGCGCGGGCGGCGTCGAGAACCATATCCTCGGCACGCTGCATTTCGGCGCCACCGCACCCGATAACCAGCACAAGGGCGCCGAAACCGCGCTGCCCGCGCCGCTCGACGGCTGGCACATCTTTGGCATCGTCTGGCGCGAGGGACGGTTCGACTGGACGCTCGACGGCCGCGTCTATGCGACGCAGGTCGCGGGCGACTGGAACACGGTCGCAACCGACGATCCAGCCGCGCCCTTTGACCGTCCGTTCCACCTAATCCTCAATCTCGCCATCGGCGGAGGTCTGCCCGAAAGCCGGACGGCGGGCGGGGTCGATGAACAGGGTTATCCGAAGCGGATGGAAGTCGATTGGGTTCGCGTCTGGCAAAGCGACGCGAAGGACGCTAGCAGCGCAGACGAGGCGGGGGGCGAAGAAGACTGATGGGGCGTCGACGGCAGTCGGTAACGATCAAGCATGTGGCCGCGGATGCAGGGGTTTCGCTGCAGACGGTAAGCCGCGTCATCAACAACGAACCCAATGTCCGGCCCGAAATGCAAAAGCGGGTGCAGGCCTCGATCGACAAATTGGGCTATGTGCCGTCGATCGCGGCGCAGCGGATGAGCGGGTCGCGATCCTATCTGATCCTCGCGATCAACGACCGCGAGCGCACGATCGCCGACTGGCGCGGGCGGCAGGGGATCGACTGGGTCGACCAGATGCTGCTGGGCGGAATGCTCAAATGCGCCGAGCTTGGCTATCGCATGATCTTCGAGCTCGTCGATACGCACAACGACCATGTCGAGCGCGAATTGCGCGCGACGATCGCCGCGCTTCAGCCCGACGGCGTCGTGCTGACCCCGCCGCATTCGGACAATCCGCTGATCGTCGGCCTGCTCGACAAGGCGAAGATACCATTCGCGCGGATCGGCTCGCTCGGCAACGGCACGGGTATTCCGCTGACGATGGACGACGAAGGCTCGGCGCAGCTTGCGACCCGGCACCTGATCGACCTCGGCCACCGCCGCATCGGCTTTATCGCGGGCTCGCCCGAATATAATCTCAGCGGCTGGCGCGTCGACGGCTGGCGCGAGGAGATGGAGGCGGCCGGGCTCGCCGACGAAGCGCTGCTCGCGTGGGGCGATTTCAGCTATGCCTCGGGCGAGACCGCGGCGCGGACATTGCTGGGCAGCGCCGATCCGCCGACCGCGATCATCGTCAGCAACGACCAGATGACGCTCGCGACGCTCGAGGTTGCGCGCGCGCGCGGGCTTGAGATTCCGCGCGATCTTTCGATCGTCAGCTTCGATAATACCCCGATCGTGCGCTTCACCCAGCCGCCGCTGACCGCTGTCGACCAGCCGATCGCCGATACGGTATCGCGCGCGGTCGAACTCATCATCGCGGCGCAGCGCGGCGCCCCGGCGAGCAAGGCGCCCACCGTCGTGCGCGGCAGTCTCGTCGAGCGCGGCTCGACCGCGCCGCCGCCCAAGGCTCGCCGATGACCGATCAGGAAACGCCGCGGCGCCAGTCGCTCGCTTTTCTGTTGCTCTATGCGCTCGCGGCGGCGGGCGGCGCGATGGCCTATGTGCCCTTCCTCACCATCCTGCTCCCCGCGCGGATGACCGCGCTCGCGGGTGAGGCCGATGTCCAATATCTCGGCTATATCACCTTTTGCGGCGCGGTTGCCGCAAGCGCGGGCGGCATCCTCTTCGGCTGGCTCAGCGACCTCACGCAGAATCGCCGTACCTGGATCGCCGTGGGTCTGGTGCTGACGATCGCGCTGCTGCTCGCCGTCCCGCTCGCGCAGGATGTCGGCATGCTGATCGGCATCATCATCGTCTGGCAGCTCGCGCTCAACATGATGCTCGGGCCGCTGTCGGCGTGGGCGGGCGACTGCGTTCCCGACGCGCAGAAGGGGCTGCTCGGCGGACTGCTCGCCTTTTCGCCGACGCTGGGCGCCTGGTCGGGCGCAATCGCGACGCATCCCGGCTTCGTGTCGGTCGATGGGCGGCTCGGGGTGGTGGCGCTGATGGTCGCGGGCGCGGTGCTGCCCGTATTGCTGTTCGGCCGGCCGCGCGCCTTTCCAGACCTCACCGCAAACCCCGTGGTCGTCGCAGGCGAAGTGCGCGCCGCGCCCAAAGGACCGGCGATCCGCATGTGGCTCGCGCGCCTGCTCGTCCAGATCGCCGAGGCGGCGCTGTTCGCCTATCTCTATTTCTGGTTCCGCTCGATCGATCCGACGATGGAAGATAATGAAAAAGCACGGATTTTCAGTGTCGCCTTGACGCTTGCGGTGCCGATCGCGCTCGTCGCGGGGCGCTGGGCCGATCGCAACGACCGGCCGTTCCTGCCGTTGATCGTCGGCGCGAGCGTTTCGGCGGTGGGGCTCGTCGGCATGGCGCTCGCGGCCGACGCCGATGGGGCGAAACTCGCTTATCTGCTGTTCGGGATCGCAACGACGGTTTTCCTCTCGCTCCATTCGGGGCAGACGCTGCGTATCCTGCCGCGCCCGGATCGCCGGGGGCGCGACCTCGGTATTTTCAACCTGACCAACACCATGCCGTCGCTCATCATGCCGTGGCTGACCATCTCGCTCGTGCCCGGCTTCGGGTTCGAAGTGCTGTTCCTGCTGCTTGCCGTGCTCGCGGTGGCGGCGGTGCTCTTGCTCGCCACGATGCCGCGCGCGCTTCGGAACTAGGCGCTTGATTTCGCATCGCCGCTATGCGAGATCAAAATTTGATAACGTTCACAAAATAGATTGGGAGAGACATGAAGCGATCGGTATTTGCGATGGCCACGGCCCTTTTGCTCGCAGGCACCGCCTTTGCCGCGGCGCCCGAAGACAGCGCCGGATCGGCAATCGTCCATCCCGACCTATGGCCCGCGGCGAAGAGTCCCGCGGCGATTACCGACGCGGCGACCGAGAAGCGCATCGACGATCTGCTCGCGCGCATGACGATCGAGCAGAAGGTCGGCCAGCTGATCCAGGCGGACATCAGCACGATTACGCCAAAGGATCTCGAAACCTATCCGCTCGGGTCGATCCTCGCCGGTGGCAACAGCGGCCCGAACGGCAACGAGCGATCGAGTGCGGCCGACTGGGCGGCGCTCGTCGGCGCCTTCCGCGCGGCGTCGCTCCAGCCCCAGGCGAATGGCGTCGCGATCCCGATCATCTTCGGCGTCGACGCGGTGCACGGCCATAACAATGTCCCCGGCGCAACGCTGTTCCCGCACAATATCGGCCTCGGCGCGGCGCATGAGCCCGAGCTGGTCCAGCGCATCGGCGCCGTGACGGCGGCCGAGATCGCGGGCAGCGGCATCGAATGGACCTTCGCGCCAACGCTTGCGGTGCCGCAGGACCTGCGCTGGGGCCGCAGCTACGAAGGCTATTCGTCCGATCCGAAGCTCGTCGCCGACTATGCGCGCGCGATGGTCCTTGGCCTGCAAGGGACGCTCGCGACCGGACGTCCGGTCGGCGCGAACCATGTCGCGGCGACCGCCAAGCATTATCTTGCTGACGGCGGCACCTTCGAGGGCAAGGATCAGGGCGATGCGAAGATCGGCGAGGAAGAGCTGATCGCCAAGCATGCACAGGGTTATCCCGCGGCGATCGACGCCGGAGCGCTCACCGTGATGGCGAGCTTCTCGAGCTGGAACGGGGTCAAGAACCACGGCAACAAGGGGCTGCTCACCGACGCGCTCAAAGGCAAGATGGGCTTCGAAGGCTTCGTCGTTGGCGACTGGAATGGTCACGGGCAGGTCGCCGGGTGCAGCGTCACCGATTGTCCGCAGGCGGTAAACGCGGGGCTCGATATGTATATGGCGCCCGACAGCTGGAAGGGGCTCTACGAAACGACGGTGCGGCAGGCCAAGGACGGCACCATCTCCGCCGACCGGCTCGACGACGCGGTGCGCCGCATCCTGCGTGTCAAATTCAAGCTCGGCCTGTTCGACGTCGATCACGTCGACCGCGGCAACCCCGCGGTCGTCGGGACGCCCGATCATCTTGCGGTTGCGCGCGAAGCCGTCGCCAAGTCGCTGGTGCTCCTCAAGAACAATGGCGGCGTGCTGCCGATCAAGCCGGGGGCGAATGTCCTCGTCGCGGGACCGGGCGCCGACAATATGGCGATGCAATCGGGTGGTTGGACGATCAGCTGGCAGGGCACCGACGTGACTCACGCCGACTTCCCCAACGGCCAGACGATATGGGAAGGGTTGAAGAGCGCAATCGACGAGGCGGGCGGCAGCGCGACGCTCTCGGCCGACGGCAGCTTCACCGCCAAACCCGACGTCGCGATCGTCGTGTTCGGCGAAGAACCCTATGCCGAATTTCAGGGCGACGTTCCGACGCTCGATTACCAGCCTGCGGACGCGAAGGACCTTGCGACGCTCAAGAAACTGAAGGCCGCGGGCATTCCCGTCGTCGCGGTCTTCCTGTCGGGCCGACCGATGTTCGTGAACCCCGAAATCAACGCCGCCGACGCCTTCGTCGCGGCGTGGCTGCCGGGTTCGCAGGGGGCCGGGGTCGCCGACGTGCTCGTCGCGGGGGCGGACGGGCACAGCAAGCGTGGTTTCACCGGCACGCTGCCCTTCGCCTGGCCGGCCGATGCGCGTTCGCCGGTCGAAAAGCCGCTGTTCGAGGTCGGCTATGGCCTGACCTACGGCTCGGCGCGCCGCGTTCCGGCGCTCCCCGAAGATCCGGGCGTCGATGTCGCCGCGATGATGAACGTCGAGACCTACTTTGCCGGCGGCCGCGCGCGCGCGCCGTGGAGCCTGTCGATCGCCGATGCCGGCGGCTCGCGGCAGGTCGAATCGGGGCCGCTCGACAGCAGCTACGGATTTCTCGCGACGCGCTCGGTCGATGTGCAGGCGCAGGAGGACGGCAAGTCCTTCGTCTGGACCGGGCCGGCGACATTCAACCTGTCGGGTCCGGTGTCCGACCTGACGCGCCAGCTGAACAACAGCTTCGCGCTGCGGCTCGACTGGCGGATCGACGCCAAGGCGGCAAGCCCGGTGACGCTGGCGTTCGGCGGCGTCCCGCTCGCGATCGGTCCGATGATCGCAGGCGCACCGCTGGGTCAGGTTTCGACGCTGAAAGTCCCGCTGCGCTGCTTCGCCGATGCCGGCGCCAATGTGCAGCGCATCGACTATCCCGTGTCGCTGAGCGCCGACAAGGGATTTGCCGCGACGCTGCTGGCGGCGAAGGTCGAAGCGGTCGGCGAGAATCTGCCCTGTCCGGCGAAAGCGGAATAGGGCTCAGGCCCCGCACGACTCCCGGACGATCAGGTTCGTCGGCAGATATTCGGGCGGCTGTTCGGCGGACGGATCCATGATCTGTGACACCAGCCGGCGGCCCGCTTCGAGCGTGTCCTGCTGGATCGTCGTGAGCGATGGCGTGCTCAGCCGCGCGAGCAGCATGTCGTCGTAGCCGACGACCGAGACGTCCTTCGGAACCGAGCGTCCGGCCTTGCGCAGCGCGCGGATCGCGCCCAGCGCAATCAGGTCGCTGGTCGCGACGATGCCGTCGATGTCATGCCCGCGCGCCAACAGCTTTGCGGCCGCGGTTTCGGCCGATTCGAAACCGAAATCCACCCGCACGTCGAGCGCCGGAGCAAAGGGGATATCGTTCGCCTCCAGCGCCTCGACATAGCCCTGGCGCCGCTGCATCGCTTCGGGGTCGCTGCTGCCGAGGAAGGCGATGCGCTTGCGGCCGAGGCGGACGAGGTGGAGCGTCGCACGGCGTCCGCCGAGCAGATTGTCCGACCCTACCGAATGATATTTCTGCCCGGGCAGATGCGCGCCCCAGACGACGAAATTGCTGTTCGTCTCGGCGAGGCGGTTGAACTCGTCGTGGAGCATCGACTGGCCGAGGAAGATCGCGCCCTTGGCGCGGCCGGTCGTCATCACCGCGACCAGATCATCGTAGTTGCGCGGCGCCGTGTGGCTGACCGTGAAGTCGCAATCGCGCGCACGCGCCGCTTCGCCGATGCTCGCGAGAAGTTCGAGGAAAAAGGGGTGCGACAGCGGCAACGGCCGACCCTGCATATGCGGCGTGACGACGACGATCGACCCTTCGGCGCCGAGCGGCGCGGCGGGCATCGAACTGCGGAACGGGTAATTATTCTCGCGCGCCAACGCCCAGATCTTCTTCTTGGTTTGCGGGCTGATGAGCGGATGGTCGTTGAGCGCGCGCGACACGGTCGAGATCGAGACGCCCGCCATCTTCGCGAGATCTTCCAATCTGGTATTGCTTTGGGTCATAAACAGGTCATCCGTGTCTGACGTCGTCGAGCGTTAGCCGCGTGGGGGGAGGCAATGCAAGATTTGCATAGCGGGGGCGAGGGACCACGCAAGCGCGCCGCGGGCGGCTTTCGGCTCTGGAGCATGTGCTTTGCGCTGTTCGGCATCCAGATCGTCTGGGGCCTGCAGAATGCGAACACGAGCCGCATCTTCCAGGCGCTCGGCGCCGACGTGGCCGAATTGCCGCTGCTGTGGATCGCGGGGCCGATCACCGGGCTGATTGTCCAGCCGATCGTCGGGCATCTCAGCGACCATTCGCGCTCGCGCTTCGGACGGCGGCGCCCTTTTCTCGTCGCGGGCGGGCTGCTCTCGGCGCTCGCGCTGGTCCTGATGCCCAATGCGGCGACCTTGTGGATGGCGATCGCGGCACTGTGGCTGCTCACCGCGTCGAACAATATCGCGATGGACCCCTCGCGCGCGCTCGTTGCCGACAATCTGCCGCACGAACAGCGTGCGCGGGGCTATGCGGTGCAGGTTTTCTTCATCGGCAGCGGCGCGGTTTTCGCCTCGGCGCTGCCGTGGGTTCTCGTGCACTGGTTTGGCGTCTCGGGGGTCGCCACTCACGACGCCTTGCCTCCGTCGGTGCGCTTCGCCTTTTATGTCGGCGCCGCTTGCCTGCTCATCTCGATGTTCTGGACGGCGGCGACGACGCGCGAGCGCATCGGTGCCGGCGGTGCCCGCGCAGCAATCCCCGATCGCGAGGGCGAAGCGGCTCCGCTCCTGCGCCGCGCGTCGGCGCTCGCAGCGGGCGGCGGGACGCTGCTCATCCTCGCGCTGGCGCTCGATTGGCAATGGGAAGTCGCGCTGCTCGCCGGCGCGGCGTTGCTGGTCGGGACGGCCGAGATTGCGGTGGCGCGGCGCCGCGCGCGCGGCAATGGCGCGCTGGGGCTGCTTCAGATCGTCGAGGATTTCCGCTGCATGCCGCACGCGCTTCGGCAATTGGCGCTCGTGCAATTTTTCACCTGGTTCGCGCTCTTCGCGATGTGGATCTATGCCGTGCCGGTCATCGCGCGCACGCATTATGGCGCGGGCGATGCGACCTCGGCGGCATTCAACGCCGCCGCCGACTGGGTGGGCGTGCTCTTCGCCGGCTATAACGGGGTCGCGGCGCTCGCCGCCCTGGCGCTGCCGATGGTTGCGGCGCGGATCGGCGAGCGCGCGACCTATGGCCTCTGCCTGCTTTGCGGCGCCGCCGGGATGGCCGGATTCGTGGCGCTGCCCGACCCGGGGCTGTTGTGGATGGCAGCGATAGGGATCGGCCTTGCCTGGGCGGCGGTCCTGTCGCTTCCCTACGCGATCATCGTCAACGCGGTCGCGCCCGAAAAGGTCGGCGTTTATCTCGGAATCCACAACATCTTCCTCGTCGTCCCGCAACTCGTCGCGGCGGTCTGCCTCGGCCCGACGGTGCAGCTCTTCTTTGGCGGAGAGCCTGGCCCGGCGCTCGCTTTGGCCAGCGTGTTGCTCGCCCTTGCCGCGCTGTCCGCGCTGTTTATCCGCCCGCTGCCCACGCTCGCCGAACGGCGGGTCCAGCGGGGCTGAGCAGCTCCGATTCGATGCGTCATTCGCTCTCCATTATGCAATAATTTGCATAAAATTCGAGGGAGCGCAAACGTATTCAGCAAGGGCGGGCGCCGATTGTCGCCGGCCCCGGAGACGAAAATTTCCCTGTAATCCACGGAAAAGATAAATATTACAGCGATCTGTGGCGATTTGGAAAATGCGCTTGCCAATCGTGCAACAATACGCAAAATAGTGCAAACGCAGCGCAGGCAGGTCGCCGGCGATTCTGCGCGAACGATAAGCCCGGCCAAAGGGCGATCAGGGAAGGGGAGAGGGCATGAAGCTCAACGCATTCGGATTCGATCGCAGCGCTCGGCTGCGCGGCGGGGCATCGCTGGCGGCGCTTGCTGCGGCGGGGTTGCTGGTGGCTGCGCCGGCGGCAGCGCAGGATAGCAACGCACCCATCGACGACAGCAGCGACGCCTCGAGCACCGACATCGTCGTCGTCGGCGTGCGCAGCGCGTTGCAGGATGCGCAGGATCGCAAGAAGAACGCCGACACCGTCGTCGACTCGATCGACGCGACCGACATCGGTGCCTTTCCCGACAATTCGGTGGCAAGCGCGCTGCAACGCGTGCCCGGCATCACCGTCTCGCGGCTCCAGTCGACCGACGACAGCACCCACCCTTCGGGCGAGCCTGCCGGCGTATTGATTCGCGGCCTGACCTTCGTGCGCACCGAAGTGAACGGACGCGACAGCTTCTCGGCCGACAGCTATCGCGGGCTCAACTTCAACGACATCTCGCCCGAACTGATGTCGCGCGTCGATGCCTACAAGAACCAGACCGCCGAGATGATCGAGGGCGGGATCGCCGGCACCGTCGATCTGCGCACGCGCCTGCCGTTCGACGAGCCCGGCCTCACCGTCACGGCGAACGCCAAGGCGACCTATGGCGATCGCTCGGACAAGTGGAACGGCGAATTTTCCGCGCTCGTCAGCGACACCTTCGACACCAATATCGGGCGCTTCGGCGTGATGGCCGACTATGCGCGCAGCCATGTGGTGACGCGTACCGAAAGCGTGATCATGGACAAGATCCGGACCTATTGCTCGTCGGGCGCGGTCGACGCCGAGGGCATGGGGATCGTCAACGGCGACGGGACGGTCAATTGCGACACCAATCCGTTCGGCGGCACCGGCTGGGCTTTCGCGCCAGACGGCATCCGCTATTCGCTCGTCGATTACGACCGCACGCGCGAGGGGATTGCGCTCGCGGGGCAATATGAAAGCCCGACCGGCGACGTGCGCGCGAGCGTGCAATTCCTCCAGTCGACCTATCACAATGCCTGGCTGGAAAATGCCTCGCACGCGATCCTCGAGGGCACCTATTACGGCACCCCGGCCTTCAACCCCGTGGCCTCGACGATCCTGCGACCGCAGATCGGCAGCGGCGGGCTGACCTTCGGTGCCGACGGCATGCTCGAATCGGGCGTGCTGACGCAGGCCTATGGCAGCTGGCGCGGCAGCTTCGAGAATGCGGGGGTGATGACCGACACCGGTTCGGCGGTGCCCGGCCAGCCCTTCGTCGACTATTGCCCCGACCCGGCGGCGTGCACCAACGGCCTCTATTTCCAGAACGAGGCGCGCAATTTCGACCACCGCGAGAAAACGCGCGACATTTCGGCGAATTTCCAGTGGGATGCGACCGAGCAACTCCACTTCAATTTCGACGGCCAGTGGATCAAGGCGAACACGACCAACGACGACATTCTCGTCGCGACGGGGTCGATGGCGGACTATGACTATAGCGTCAACAAGGACGGCACCCCTGAAATCTCTCTGCTGCCGGGATCGGGGGTCAACTATGCGGCGGGCGGCCTCGCCAATCCGCACAATTACTGGATCCCGTTCATTCAGGCGCATCTCGAGGACAATGACGCGAAGGAATTCGCGCTCAAGGGCGACGCTGAATATGAATTCGAGGGCAACGACTGGATCGACTCGCTGAAGGTCGGCGTGCGCTATTCGGATCGCGAGCAGAATGTCCGCTACTCGACGTTCAACTGGACCCCGATCGCCGCGAACTGGAACTGCAACGGTCCGGGCTTCAACGTCGACAACACCGCCCCCGCGGCCTATCCCGCCGGCTGCGGCGCGCGGCCCGATTTCCAGGGCTATGGCGAAGGCCTGTTCGGCGGCTACAGCCTCGGCGGCAATTTCTACAATGGCACCGCCTATGACAATGGCGACCTCGTCTATCTGACCCGCGATGCGATCCGCGATCGCCAGCGCCTCGTCGATGGCCTTTCGGGGCCGAATACCAGCCCGCCGATCCTGCCCGGCTGGTCGCCGATCTGCGACCGCGCCGAGGCGACCGAGGGCTGCTTCACCCCGTCGGAGGTGATGCAGGTCAAGGAAAAGACCAAGGCCGCCTATGCGATGCTGAAGTTCGGCGGCGACAATGCGATGCTCGGCGGGGTCAATGTGCGCGGCAATATCGGCGTGCGCATCGTCGAGACGAACATCAACAGCATCGGCAGCGTCGGCTTCCCGCAGCCGAACACCTTCACCCAGCTGCAGAATACACCGTGCGGCACGCCGCTGCCGCCCGACGCCGTGGTCAATCCGGCCTGCTATCTGACCGACGACCTGATTGCGTTCGCCGACGGCGGCGGGACGCCGAACACTTTCAAGGCATCCTACACCAACGTGCTGCCGAGCCTGAACGTCCGCTTCGGCCTCGACGAGCATAATTTCATCCGCTTCGGCTATTCGCGGGCGATGGCGCGGCCCGATTTCGGGCTGCTCAGGAACTTCGTCTCGATCCAGGCGCCGATCATCGATGCGACCGAGGACAGCCCGTATATCGTGCGCGACGGCGCCGGGAATATCACCGGCTATGACTTCGTGTTCCGCGCCGAATCGGGCTATGCGGCGCTCAAGCCGATCATCGCCGACCAGTTCGACCTGACCTTCGAACATTATCAGGGCAGCACGTCGTTCCACGCCGACGTCTTTTACAAGAAGCTCAAGAATACCGTTGCTTACGGCGAATTCCTGCGCACGTTCGAGAATAACGGGTCCGAGCAGACGGTGATGATGCGCGGCCCGCGCAATGTGAAGGACGGCGGCGAGCTTTACGGCCTCGAAACGGGCTTCCAGACCTTCTTCGACTTCCTGCCCGGCCTGCTTTCGGGCCTCGGCATGCAGGCGAACTACACGCTGGTCGAGCAGAGCGGGATCAACAATTCGAATCTCGTGACGCAGGGCGCGCTCGATGCCGGCGGCACCGGCGGCTTCGGCGCGGGGCTCGATGTATCGGGCGGCCGCGGCGCGGTGATCGACTCGCACCGGCTCGCGGGTATTTCGAAGCATACGTTCAATATCGTCGGCCTCTATGAGAAAGGCCCGGTCGCGCTCCGCCTCGCCTACAACTGGCGCTCGCGCTTCCTGACAAACAATCTCGATTGCTGCATCGGCCTGCCGGTCTTCCAAAAGCCCGTCGGCTTCCTCGACGGATCGATCCGCTTTTCGCCGACGTCGTGGCTCGAGCTGTCGGTCGAGGGACAGAATCTGCTCGGCACGACGACCGTCTACCAGCAGCAGATTTTCGGCGACACGGCGCTGACGCCGGGCGCCAAGCCGGTCTATCGCGACTCCAACTGGAACCGCGTCGATCGCCGCTTCCAGTTCGGCGCGCGCGTGAAGTTCTGACTAAGGGGGAAGGGGCGGCCCCGTGCGGCCGCCCTTTTTACCGCGATCGGGAGCGGGCATGGCGAACGGCGCATACAGGATCGTCATCTTGGGCGGCGGCACGGCGGGCTGGATGGCCGCGGCGGGGCTCGTCCGCCTCCTGCCCGCGGCCGATTATGACATCACGCTGATCGAATCCGACGCGATCGGCACCGTCGGCGTCGGCGAGGCGACGCTGCCGCATATCAAGGCCTTCAACGACATGCTCGGGCTCGACGAGGCCGCGTTCATGCGCGCGACAATGGCGAGCTTCAAGCTCGGCATCGAATTCGTCGGCTGGGGGCGCGCCGGCGAGCGCTATATCCATCCCTTCGGCACCTTTGGCGAGCGCTGGGCCGGCGCCGATTTCCAGCACCACTGGACGCGCGCGCGCCTCGCCGGCAGCGACCGCCGCTCGCTTCAGGATTACAGTTTCGCAGTCGCGGCGTGCCGCGCCGGCGGTTTCGAGCATCCCGGCGAGGACCCGAAGTCGATCCGCTCGACCTTCAGCTATGCCTATCATTTCGACGCCGGACTCTATGCGCAATATCTGCGCGAGTGGGCGACCGCGCGCGGTGTCCGGCGCCTCGAGGGCAAGGTGATCGACGTCGCGCGCGACACGGAAAGCGGCGATGTCGCGTGCGTGACGCTCGAATCGGGGGCCGCGATCGCGGGCGACCTGTTCGTCGACTGCTCGGGCTTCCGGTCGCTGCTGCTCGGCGGCACCCTGGGCGTCGCGTGGCACGACTGGAGCGAATGGCTCCCCTGCGACCGCGCGCTTGCGCTGCCGAGCGCGGGTACCGCGCCGCTGCTGCCCTATACACGCGCGACGGCGCAGCGCGGCGGCTGGATGTGGCGCATCCCGCTCCAGCATCGCACCGGCAACGGCCATGTCTTTGCGAGCGCATTCTGCAGCGAGGATGAGGCGTGCGCGACGCTGCTCGCCGGGATCGACGGCGAAGCGCAGGGCGAACCGCGCCTGCTGCGTTTCCAGGCCGGGCGGCGCGCGCGCGGCTGGGCGGGCAATGTCGCGGCAATCGGCCTGTCGAGCGGCTTTCTCGAACCGCTCGAATCGACGAGCATCTTTCTGATCCAGGCCGCGGTGACCGACCTCGCCGCGCTGATGCCGCGCCGCGGCGAGCGCGTCGATGCGCGGCTGCGCGACGAATTCAACCGCCTGTTCGAACTGCATTACGACCGCACGCGCGACTTCCTCGTGCTCCACTATGCCGCGAATGCGCGCCAAGGCGAACCGCTGTGGGATCATGTGCGCCACATGGCGCTGCCCGACAGCCTGTTGCACAAGATCGAGCTGTTCCGCGAAAGCGCGATCGCGCCCGACTATGCGCTCGGCCTTTTTTCGCGCGACAGCTGGCTCGCGGTGCTCGAAGGGCAGGGGGTCGTGCCGCACGCCAACAATGCGCTCGCCGAGCGGCTGCCGCTGTCCAAACTGCAGCGCCGGCTCGACGATCTCGCGGATCGCATCGCGGTCAACGCAGCGGACATGACCCCGCATGCCGAATTCATCGCGAGCTATTGCGCGGCGGCGGGGGTGACGCTCCCCGGCGCCGCGGCGAGCGCGGCGTGATGCGCGTCGCGATCCTCGGCCATGATGCGCCGCTGTGGCTCGCCGCGGCGACGCTGCGGCGCGCGCTCGGGCCGGCGGGCGTGCAGGTCGCCGCCGTCGCGCTCCCCGATCGCGGCGCGCCGGGCGATGTCTGGCGCGCGCTGCCGGGGATCGAGGCGTTTCACAACCAGATCGGCGTCGAAGAGGCGGCACTGCTGCGCGCATCGCGCGGCGCCTTTTCGCTCGGGCAGAATATCGTCGATGCGAGCGGCGCGAACGCCGAGCCGCTGCTGCTCGCTTATGGCGGCATCGGCACCGGGCTCGACGGCGAGGATTTCTTTCCGCACTGGGTGCGGGCGCGGCACGAGGGGCTGGGGGCCGGGCTCGACGATTTCTCACTCACCGCGAGCGCGGCGCGGAGCGGCCGCCTGTTCCTGCCCGATGCCGAGAGCGAGCGCTATGGCCGCGCCGATTATGGCTATCACCTGCCCGCAACCGACTATGCGCGCAGCCTCAAGACGATCGCGAAGCAACTCGGGGTCGAGGCGATCGAGGCGCGCGCCGTGGAGGCCGAGCGGGGCGCCGAGGGTGTCGCCGCGCTGCGCCTCGACGACGGCACCCGGGTCGAGGCGACGCTGTTCGTCGACGCGACGCGCGACGGCTTGCTGCTGCGCGGCGCTATGGACGAGACCTTCGAGCCGTGGGCAGCGCCGGGCGATCATATGCTCACCGCGCGCGCGCCGCGGTTCGCGGCGGTGCCGCTCTATTCCGAAACGCGCGCCACGGCGGACGGATGGACCGCGCTCTATCCGACGCTGACGCATGTCCATGTGGAGCATGTCTGGTCGGGACGCGCTGGCGGCGCGGAGGCCGCCGCCGCCGCGGCGAGCGGGCTCGCGCTCGAAGAGATCTGCGTGCGCCCCGTGACGACCGGAGCCACTGCGCAAAGCTGGGCCGCGAATGTCGTCGGGATCGGCGAGGCGGCGGTGGCGTTCGACCGGCTGCACGGTTTCGCCCTGCATGCCGTGCAGCTGGGGCTCGTCCACCTGATCGCCTGTTTTCCGGGGCGAGGTGCGATGACCGCACGCCGCGCCGAATATAACCGGCTGATGGCGATGCACATCGCGCGCGTTCGCGATTTCGAGGCAGCGCATCTCACCCTGCAGCGCCACGCCGGGCCTTTCTGGGACGCGGCGCGCGCGACGCCGCTTTCCTCCGAAGCCGGGCATCGGATCGCGTTGTTCCGCGCGCGCGGCGAGATCGCGCCGCACGAGGGCGAGAGCCTGCCGCCCGATGCGTGGCGCGCGCTGCTGATCGGTCTCGGGATCATGCCCCGGGGCTGGCGTCCGTCGGTCGATCGACTGCCTCCGGCCACCGCGACGGCGCATTTTCGCAAGATGCTCGGCTTCGTTCGCGAAGCGGTACAGAGTCAGCCGACGCACGACGCGGTGCTCGCGCGGATCGTCCAGCGTGGCTGAGCCCGCCCGTCTCGACACGCCCGCGGCCGAACCGTCGCCGCTCGACCGCTTGCCGCGCGTGGCGAGCCGGCGGCGGCCGTCGCCCACCGACTTCGCCGCGATCGTCGCGGCAGGAATGCCCGTCGTGCTGAAGGGTCTCTTCGACGACTGGGTCGCGCTGGCGGCCGGGCGCGCATCGCCCGGCCGCCTGATCGCCTATATTGCGGGGCTCGATCGCGGAGCTTCGGTTCCGGTGATGGAGGCGCCGGCGCGCGCGAAGGGGCGCTTCGCCTATCGCGCCGACATGCGCGAGTTCAGCTTTACCAGGCGCAGCGCGCCGCTGCGCGACACGCTCGCGCGGATCGAGGGGCTGATCGGGCAGGCGGATGCTCCGACGGTGGCGATCCAGATGCTGCCGCTCGCCGACGCGCTTCCGGGTTTCGTCGCGCAGAACCCGATGCCGCTGCTCCCCGCCGACACCGGGCCGCGCTTGTGGCTCGGCGGCGCGGTGAAGACGCAGACGCACAATGATCCCGACCATAATCTCGCCTGCGTGATCGCCGGGCGCCGGCGTTTTCTGTTGTTCCCGCCCGATCAGGTCGCGAACCTCTACATCGGGCCGCTCGACAATCCGCCGCCGCTGTCGCTCGTCGACCCCGAGGCGCCCGACCTCGACCGCTTCCCGCGGTTTCGCGAGGCCATGGCGACGGCGCGCATCGCGCTGCTCGGTCCGGGCGATGCGCTCTTCCTGCCGCGCTATTGGTGGCACCATGTGACCTCGCTCGATCCGTTCAACGCGATGGTCAACTATTGGTGGGGCGGCAGCGAAAGCGGGCTCGACACCCCGAACAACATCTTCCTCGCGGCGCTGCTCGCACTCCGCGACTTGCCGCCCGGCGAGAGGGCCTATTGGCAGGCGATGTTCGAGGCGCATGTCTTCGACGACCCCGACACGTCGGCCGCTCACATCCCCGAAAACCTGCGCGGCGTGCTCGGCGTCATGCGCGCCGACGAGCGCGCCGCGCTGCGTCGCCGGCTGCTCGCAGCCTTTCGTTCGTGATCCTCCCCAGAAAGAGATTTGCTCCATGATCCTGAAGACGCCCCTTCTGCTCGGCCTGTCGATGCTCGCCCTGGCGACTCCCGCTGCAGCGCGCGAATGCGTCCAGTCGCCAGGACGGGTGCTCGAACTGTGCGTCGCGGTAAAGGACGGCGAAGCGCTGTACGAGGTGACGCGCGGCGACGTGACGGTGATCGCGCCGTCGCGGCTGGGGCTCGCCTTTGCTGGCGAAGCCGACCCGCGCTATTCCGCGATCGCCGACGTCCGGCGCAGCGCGTCGGACACGACCTGGGAGCAGCCGTGGGGCGAGGCGCGGCTGGTGCGCGACAATCACAGCGAGCTTACACTCACGCTCGCGGGCGACACGCCGCTCAGCAAGGCGGTCGGCGTGACTTTCCGCCTTTTCGACGACGGCTTCGGCTTTCGCTACGACTATGCCGCTGTTCCGGCGGGGCAGCAGGTGGCCGTGACCGCCGACCACAGCGGCTTTCGCACCGTGGGCGCGTATCGGGCGTGGTGGTACGACGCGCTCGGCGTCGATCGCGACGAATATCTCTACAAGCCGACCGACGCGCGGCGGATCACCCTCGCCGAAACGCCGCTGACGCTGAAGGGCGACAATGGCCTTTACCTCAGCTTTCACGAGGCGGCGCTGGTCGATTTCCCTTCGATGCTGCTGCAGGGCGACGGCGCGGGCGGCTACAGCGCGTGGCTGATGCCGTGGCCCGACGGGACGCTCGCGAAGAAGACGGGACCCTTTGCGACGCCGTGGCGCACCGTGCTCGTCGGCGACAGCCCCGCGGCGCTCGCCGACAGCCGCATCACCCTGAACCTCAACGAGCCGAACAGGCTTCCCGACATCGGAAAATGGTTCAAACCCGGCAAATATGTCGGCATCTGGTGGGAGATGCACCTCGAAAAATCGACTTGGGGCAGCGGGCCCAAACATGGCGCGAATACCGCGAATGTGAAGCGCTACATGGACTTTGCGGCGAAGTACGGCTTCGACGGTGTTCTCGTCGAAGGCTGGAACAAGGGCTGGAACGGCGACTGGATCGCCAACGGCGACAAGTTCAGCTTTACCGAGGCCTATCCCGATTTCGACATGGACGCGATCGCGCGCTACGGCAAGGCAAAGGGCGTCAAGCTGATCGGTCACAATGAAACCGGCGGCGCGATCGAAAATTACGCGCGGCAGCTCGACGCGGCGCTCAAGCTCTATGCGGATCATGGCGTGTCGATCATCAAGACCGGCTATGTCCGGCCAAGCGGGACGATGATCGATGGCGAAGGCGGCCAGCAGTGGTTCGCCGGCCAATATGCGGTGCGCCATCATCTCGACGTCGTGAAACGCGCGGCGAAGCATCATATCGCGATCGATACGCACGAGCCGGTCAAGGATACGGGGCTGCGCCGTACCTGGCCCAACTGGGTGAGCCGCGAGGGCGCGCGCGGACAGGAATTCAACGCGTGGGGCGACCCGACCAACCCGCCCGAACATATGACGATCCTGCCCTTCACGCGCCTGCTCGGCGGGCCGATGGACTTCACGCCGGGCATCTTCGACATCGTGCGCGGCGGCAAGACCCTGACCCGGCGGGTTCAGTCGACGCTGGCGACCCAACTCGCCGAATATGTCGTCGTCTATTCGCCGATCCAGATGGCCGCCGACCTGCCCGAAAATTACGAGGCGCGCCCCGACGCCTTCCGCTTCATCCGCGATGTGCCCACCGACTGGGAGGTATCGAAAACCCTGCAGGGCGCCATTGGCGACTATATCGTCGTCGCGCGGCAGCAACGCGGGGGCGGCGACTGGTATCTGGGCGCGATTACCGACGAGGAAGCACGCGGCCTGAACCAGCCGCTCGCCTTCCTCGCCCCCGGGAAACGCTATGAAGCGCAAATCTACGCCGACGGCCCCGGCGCCGATTATCGCACCAACCCTGAGGCTTTGGCGATCAGCAAGCAGATCGTGACGAGCGCCGATACGCTGCCCCTCGCGCTTGCTCCGGGCGGCGGTGTCGCAATCCGCTTCCGTTTGCTCGACTAGGCCGTGAACCCATAAATTAGCCGTTCGCTTCGCGATTTGACCGATTTTGCTCAGGGCGTCGTCGAAAAATCCGGAAATATCGGCATATTCCTGCGCCTTTCCTTCTCGCCCTGAGCAAAATCGCTTCAAACCTCGATCGGCTAATTTATGGGTTCACGGCCTGGATCGGTCGGTCTTTTTTCAACTGGAGGATTAAAGCGCCGCGCGAACAATGCTAACGCGCCCGCCAAACCGACAGGCTAGGTGGAGCGGCATATGCATTTCGACGTGGTGATAGTGGGCGGGGGCCATGGCGGGGCGCAGGTCGCGGTGATGCTGCGGACGCAGAAGTTCGAAGGCAGCATCGCGATCGTCGGCGACGAGCCCGAGCTCCCCTATGAGCGCCCGCCCTTGTCGAAGGAATATTTCGCCGGCGAAAAGGAATTCGAGCGCATCCAGTTGCGCCCCGCGAAATATTGGGACGAGCGCGAAGTGACGATGCTGCTCGGCAAGCGCGTCGTCTCGGTCGACCCGGCCGCTCACACTGTCACCACCGACGGCGGCGAGACGATCTCCTATGGCAAGCTCGTCTGGGCGACGGGCGGACATCCGCGGATGCTGCCGATTCCGGGCGGCGATCTGCCGGGCGTGCAGGGCGTGCGCACGCGCGCCGACGCCGACGCGATGAAGGCGGCTGCCGAGACCGCAAGGCAGATCGTCGTGATCGGCGGTGGCTATATCGGGCTCGAAGCCGCGGCGGTGCTCAGCAAGGCAGGGAAGAAGGTCGTGCTTTTGGAAGCACTCGACCGTGTGCTCGCGCGCGTCGCGGGCGAGAATCTGTCGCGTTTCTATGAAAAGGAACATCGCGAGCATGGCGTCGATGTCCGCCTCGGCGTGTCGGTCGAGGCGATCGAGGGCAGCGACCATGTCACCGGCGTCCGGCTCGCGGACGGCGAAGTGATCCCTGCCGATCTGGTAATCGTCGGCATCGGCATCGTTCCCGCGGTCGAGCCTTTGATCGCGGCGGGGGCCGAAGGCGGCAATGGCGTGCTCGTCGATGCCTATTGCAAGACGAGCCTGCCCGACGTCTATGCGATCGGCGACTGCGCCGCGCACGAGAACGCCTTCGCCGAGGGCGCGTGCATCCGCCTCGAATCGGTGCAGAACGCGAACGATCAGGCGAATGTCGTCGCCAAGGGCATCTGCGGCGTCGAGGCGCCCTATCACGCGATCCCCTGGTTCTGGTCGAACCAGTACGACCTGAAACTCCAGACCGCGGGCCTGTCGAACGGGCACGATCAGGCGGTGCTGCGCGGCGATCCGGGCGCGCGCAGCTTCTCGATCGTGTACCTCAAGGCCGGCAAGGTGATCGCGCTCGACTGCGTCAACGCGACCAAGGACTATGTGCAGGGCCGCATGATCGTCACCGCCGGGGTGAGCGCAACGCCCGAACAGCTCGCCGACACCGAAACGCCGCTCAAGGCGTTGTTGCCGGCGTAGGGCGCCCTCAGAAGGCTTCGCCGATCCCGAAATAAAAGGCCGCGCCGTCCTTTCCCCACGCGACGTCGGCGCGCAGGTTCACATTGGCGTCGCGCGAGGCGAGGTAGCGGATGCCGATCCCGCCCGAGGTGAGCACGGTGCTGTGCTTCCAGATCGCGCCCGCGTCCTCGGCGATCCCGCCGACCCCGAAAAAGGCGACGCCGCCGAGTTTTCCGAACAGATGCTGGCGCAGTTCGGCCTGGATCGCCCAGCTCGCGCCGTCGCGATAGCGTCCGGTCTCATAGCCGCGCAGGTCGCCGTGCTGGCCGAACAGGCAGAGATCGTAATAGGGCGCGTCGTCCGACACGCTGCACGCCTGTTTGCGGATGCCCAGCACCGTGGTCTTGCCGAGCGGGAAATAGGCGTTGGCATCGAGCTCGAACTTGTGGTGCTCGAAATCGCTCCCGAGCCATGATGCGCCGTAGAGGAGGCTGCCGGTAACATAGACGCCCTTGCGCGGATTGGTCGCATTGTCGCGCTTGTCGAAGGTGAAAGACGGCCCGATCATCCCGATCGCGCTGTTGCGCTCCAATGCCGGCGGCTCCAGATCGGGCCGCCCGAGAAGCGGGACCTTGATCGTCGAATCGAGGTCCATGTAGAGCAGCCGCGCGCCGACATAGAGGTGGCTGAGGAAGCCCTTGTCGAAAATCCGAACCTGCGCATCGGCGAGCCCGGCGAAGGCTTCGTCGTGCAGCTTGATCGAGATGCCGGCCGACCCGGCGTTGGGGCCGATGCCGTAAAAGTTGAGATTGGCCTGCCCATAGCCGGCAAAGCCGACGAAGCGGACCCTGTCGTGTGCGTCGGACATGCGGTGAAAGACGCCGACGCCCCAGCTGTCGGTGCTCGTATAGCCGCCGCCGAGGCCGGTGACCCACGGCTGGTCGGCCTTGTTGGGATTGTAATAGAGGACCGCGGCGCCCGCGATGCCGGTTCCGAACGCCGGATTTGAGATCGGGATCGGCGCGACGACCAGATCGGCTTTGGCGCTGGGCGCTGGTTCGGCCTTCTGTGCCGGGGGAAGCGGAACCTCGACCCCCAGATCGTCGGAGGCAAGCGTCTGCGCCTGATCGGTCATTTCCTTGACGGGCAGATTCTGTGCGGCGGCGGGGGCCGCGCCAAGCAGGAGCCCGGCAAGGATCAGCAGGGTGTGGCTCGCTTTCACGGCTCGGGGCACAAGGTTCGACCTCCGCTCGTCGGGCTGTTGACCCGAGCGATTGTTTCGGCTGACTGCGCCGAACGCGATAGGGGGAAGTCTGGTCGTTCGCGGGGGCAAACCCTGGCCGGCCCGGTCGCGGCGATGGAGGCGGCAAGCGCCGAAACCCCGTCTTCGCAGGGCACGGAGGGCGGGCGGGCCCTGCCGGAGCGCCGCGCGGGACCATTGGCGCAGATCTTGCGCCTCGGTATTCGTCCGCCGGGCGTTTCGGGATAACTCCCCGGGTCCAGGCCGCGAACGATGCGCTATGCAGGGCGCACACCCCCTATGCGATTGCGATGGAGTAAGGATGCGACGACCGGCGCTTGCCCCCCTGTTGATCATGGCAGCGGCGGGTTGGACGAGCCCCGCATCGGCCCAGCAACCGGTCGCCGCCGCCCAGCCGGCGTTCCCGTCGGGATCGGCCCCTCCCGGCGACGAAGAAGAGGCCATTGTTGCCCCTGCGGATCAGGTCGAAACCGAACGCAGCTTCGGTCTGTTCCCGATCGGCGCCCGGCAGGCGATCGAGCGCGGCTATGATCTTCCGCCAGCGCTCGGTGCCAGCGGCATGTACATCCACAATGTGCAGAATATGGACAGCCGCAACCTCGCGGTGACGGTCGCCCGCGGCGCCGACCCGCCGGAGGATGCCAATCTGATCGACGTTCCCTTCGTTACGACGCGAAAACTCGAAAGCCACACGTCGAATTCCGAATTCAAGGCCGACCTGTGGGTTCTGCCCTTCCTCAACGTCTTTGCGGGCGTCGGCAAGGTGCGCGGACATATCGACATCGACGTCGACATCGACCTCGACGCCGTCGTGCCGCCGCCGATCTGCCGGCCCGCCAATCCGTGCGGCCATGTCGACCTGCCGTTTCGTGGTACGGTCGACAATACCACCGTCACGGTCGGCGCGATCGCCGCCTATGGCGGGCACGACTGGTTCGCCGCGCTCGCCGTCGCCAAGACGCTCAGCGTTTCGGAAAAGGACCGGTCGAACATCGAAACGACGAACATCGGCCTGCGCGCTGGCCCACGGCTTCACTTCAGCCCCGAGGTGATTCTGTTTCCCTATGCCGGGGTGAATTATTTCGACCTCGACGCAACCGTCTCGGGCGTCGTGCGCAGCGGTCCGGTGTTGCCGGGCGACGACACGGTGAACCTGCGCTACCGGATCGACCTGTCGAGCAGCCGGCCGTGGAGCGTCATCAACGGCTTCAATCTGGCGCTCAGCCGCCGTCTGTCGCTGCAGGCCGAATATGACTGGGGTGAGGGATCGGACCGGTTCGTGCTGACCGCGACCTATCGCCCTTAGGGGGGTGCTTGTCTTCAAATGGGCCGGCAGGTCGATCGCGGGGGGGTAGCGGGGATCGACCTGCCGACCTTGGAACGAGGCGCCGCCGGCGCCTCGCAGGAAATGGCGGCAAGCCGCTGCCGCCATTTCTTGTCAGTCTGCCGGTGCCGGGATGGATAGCAGGCAGGATGCGTCCCGCCGGTTCGCAATCGCGGCTATTTCGGCGCGCGCCGCGGCCAGATCGGCGGTGAAGGCCGGGTCGGCGTGCAGCCGCGCCACGGTCGCTGCGGCAATCTGCCGTCCCGCTTCGACGTCGCTCGCCCAGTGCGCGTTGCATACCATGCGGCTGACCCCGAAATCGCGCCCGCGTTGCAGGATCGCGTCGTCGCGCCCGGGATCGATCTCGGTGAGGACCAGAGCCCACCCCCAGCCGAGTGCGCTGTGTCCCGACGGATAGGATCCGTCCTTGCGGAGCATCGCTTCGTCGGGCGGGAAGCAGGTGCGGCCTTCATGCGCGACGAAGGGCCGCGTTCGCTGATAGTGATTTTTGGCCTTATAGGTCGACAGGCCGACGTCGATCGCCATTCTGCCGAGCAGCCGGTACAGGACAGGCGTCGCCTTGGCGTCGGGCGTGAAACCGAGCGCGCAGGAAAAGGCCTCGAAGATATGCGGCGGGTGCAGATCGGCGTCCGACGCAGCTTGCTTCCAGCGGTCGCTGTCGGGCGGCACGCTGGTTTCGCGGCTCGCTTCCTCGTCGCGCGCAAACGCCGCCGAACCGGGCTCGGGCGGCGGGGGCAGCAGCGCCAGGCTGTCGGGCAGCTGGTCGCGCGCCAGATAGCCCGGCGGCAGCGCCGACATGTCGGGCTGGGCGAAAGCGGAACCTTGCAGCAGCAGGAGCAGCGCTCCCGCCACAACGCCCGCCTTTTGCGTCATCATGTCCGAATGCCCCCTTTGCTGTTGCCAATGTCAGCAGACCATTTTTTGGCGTGTGCGCCTATCGGGGTTTTCCATGACCGCGGATTGGATGCCCGGATCGAGCGCGGCCGGACCGGTTCGCCGCGTCCGCCCACGCTTTGCGCCGTCCGCCCTCGGGACTGCCACGCGCAGGCGGTGGGGTAAATCCCGATAGCTTCGCGCGGCCGGAAAGGGGAATTTGGCATGGTGCTGTCAGGGAGACCCGAGATGAAGAGCAGACATTTGGCCATCCTTCCCGTGATGCTGGCGCTCGCCGCCTGCGCGAATACGCCGACGGTGAACTATGACGCCGACCCCAGCGCCAATTTCGCGGCCTATAAGACCTATAGCTGGGCTTATCAGAAGGTGCCCGACGGCGTGAACCCGCTGATCGCCGACCGCGTTCGCACGTCGATCGACAACAGCCTCGCCGCGCGCGGCTATACCAAGGCCGAACCCGGCGATTTCGCGGTCGGCTTCACCATCGGCTCGCGCGACCGCGTCGAGGTCAACGACATGGGCGTCTATGGGCCTTTCTATCGTCCGTGGGGCGGCTGGGGCGGCTGGACCGGGCCGCAGGTCGACGTGCGCAACGTCACCGACGGGACGCTGGTCATCGACGTCTACGACACCGGCACCAAGTCGCCCGTATGGCACGGCACCGCGACGCAAGAGGTCACGAAGAATTCGGGCTCGCAGGAAAATATCGACACTGCGGTGAATGCGGTGCTCGCGAAATTCCCGCCGCCTCCCGGAAAATAGGGCCTCAAAAGGCCTCGGCGATCCCGAGGTAAATCCCCCTTGAATCCTCGCCGATCGCGAAATCGAGGCGCAGGTTGATGTTGGTCTGACGCGACGGGCGGTAGCGCAGGCCGACGCCGCCTGCCGGCAGGACGTTGCTCCGGTCGAGTTCTCCCAGCGCCGGCGCAATCCCGCCGAGGCCGGCAAAGACCACCATTCCGACCCGCCCGAACAGCTGGCGGCGCAGTTCGGCCTGCACCGCCCAGCTCGCGCGGTCGCGATAGCGGCCGGTCTTGTAGCCCCTGAGGTCGTTCTTCTGACCGAAGAGACACAGATTATAGAAGGGCGTGCCGTCCGACGCGGCACACAGCCCTGCGTGAAGCGCGAGCACGGTTTTGGTGTCTTGCGGAAGGTAGGTGCTGACGCCTGCGGTCAGCTTGTGCGATCCGAAATCGCCGCCGAGCAGCTTCGCCCCCCACATCCATTCGGCATGGGCATAGAGCCCGCGCCGGGGATTGAGCGTGTCGTCGCGCGTGTCATAGGATAGCGCCGGGCCGATCTGGATCAGCTGACCGTCGGCTTCGTCGTCGGGGATCGCAAGATCGGGATATTCGGGCGGCAGATCCTGTTCGTGCGTCTTGCTCGACAGATACAGCATCCGTGCGCCGGCATAGAAGCCGGGGGCGACGCGCATCTGGCCCTGCACCCGCAGCGCAACGAATTTTTCGTCGAGATTGACCGACACATTGCGGTCCCCCGCCGCCGGCCCGATACCATAATAATCGGCGACGAGCTTTCCCGTGCCCGCAACCCCCGTAATCCTGAACCGGTCGTTGTCGAGCGACATGCTGTGGAGGCCGCCGAGGAGCCAATTGCCGTTGCTCGTCTTCATCGCGGCCGCGCCGCTGATCCACGGCGAGGGGGCCTCGTTGGGATTATAGAAAATGACGCCGGCGACGACCAGGCCGGTGCCGAGCGAAGGGCTCGTGATCGGCAGCGGGACGGCAAGCAGATCCTTCTTTCCGGCCACCTGCGCCGCGGCCTGCACCTGCTCGTCGATCTCCTCCATCTCTTCCGCCTGCTCGGCGGCGAGCGCGGGCGTCGCGGTGCCGAGCAGCAGGGGCAGCAACAGCCGCGGAAGGCAGCGGGACGGTCGTGCCGCCTTCGGGGGGAAAAGCGCGCGCATCGTACCCAAGACTTAGCGGTCTTCGCGCGCCGATAAATCCCCACTAACCCCGAGGTCGAGAGGGACGGCTCGCAGCATCGCTCGCGGCGATAATTCCGCCATGTCGGGGAAACCCCCGATTGGGGGAATGCCGCGCTTTCCTGATGCTTGGCGAACCGGCCGTTCCCGGCCGACAACCGAACGGATGTCCGATGAAGCCTCCAGTCCGCATGATGCTCGCGGTTGCGGCCCCCTGCTTAGCCGCGCTCGCCGGCGCGCTGCCCGCGTCGGGACAGGAAAATCCGCCGGCTTCCTCTGCCCCGGAGTCCTATCAGGCGCCGGAGGGTCCGCCGACGGAAGACAGCACGGAGACGGCCAAGCCCGAATCGAAGTTCCACCGAATGTTCTTCGACGAGACCGACGGCAAGCTCGACTTTTCGCGCCTGCTGGAGAAGGGCGGCTTTTTCCCGATGCCGGTCATCATCACCGAACCCGCGGTCGACGGCGGCTTCGGGGTCGTCGCGCAGTTCATCACGCTGCCAAAGGAAAAGGGCGGCAGCATGACCCGGCGCATGGTCGGCGCGGTGAAGACCGGCAATGGTTCCTATGGCTATGGCTATTATCAATCGGGTTCGATCGCCGATGGGCGGATCAGCTATAAATTCGGGGCGGGGCGCGGAAAGGTAACGCTCACCGCCTATCCGCGGCTGCTGCCGGCAGGCCTCGAATATACCAACAAATATGATTATGGCATTCTCGGATCGGTGCAGTTTCACCTCGCCGATCGCCGTTTTTCGATCGGACCGCTGCTCGATTTCCGTCAGATCCATTCAAAGATCGACATCGCGGGCCTGCCGGAGCAGCTCGACGACGCCTTCGACCGCAAGCTGAACACCGGCGCCGTCGGGCTCGGCGTGCATTTCGACGATCGCGACAACGCGCTGAGCCCCACTCTGGGGAGCAACCTCTATGCCGAGGGCAAGTTCAACCTCGACGCGCTCGGCAGCGACAGGGAGTTTCAGAGCTACGCGCTCCACGGCTATGGCTTTCAGCCGCTATCGCCCGACTGGCGGCTCGGCGCGAAGGTTGAGGTCGACGCGGTGCGCGGCAGCTATCCCGCCTATTTCGCGAGCTCGATCAATCTGCGCGGGGTCGAGGCGCGGCGCTATCAGGGTGGCACCGCCGTGAGCACCGAGCTGGAGGCGACGCGGCGGCTCGACGATCGCTGGTCGATCGTCGGCTTTGCCGGCATGGGCTACACCGACGCCGGCGGCAAGCGGATCTATGCGGATTCGGGCACGATCGTCGCGGGCGGCGCAGGATTTCGCTATCGTATCGCGCGCAAGCTGGGCCTCGACGCCGGGGTCGATGTCGCGGTCGGTCCCGGCGGTGCGATCTTCTATCTCCAGTTCGGCCACGCGTGGGGCTTCGGCATGGACTGAGGCGATCGGCGCAGGCCTTACGTTCCCGTAGGGGGCGCTCTCGTCGCACTGCCGAAACTGCCCGGCGGCTGCGCCTTCATCATATCGAACAGTTCCTGCATCGGCCGATTGTCCTCGACCACGCCGCCGCCCGTCGCGCGATCGAGGTCGATGATGAGCAGCAGCGCGCTGCCGAACAGGACGAGCAGCAGGGCGGCGGTCAGCCGGCCGCGCTCGCCCGACAGGACATAACCGAATACCCCCGCCGCGACGAATTGATAGACAAGCAGCACGACGAACACTTCCAGCGGGACGTGCGATCGTCGCGACTGCTGCCGCGCGGCATCGTCGTCGATCATCTCGTTGATCGATTCGATATAGATGCTCGCAAATTCATGGTCGGGGATCGCCGGATAGGCGTCGACGAGTGCCGACCACAGCTGCGTGATCATCGCATTGCTCCGTGCCAGCAGTTCCTGCTGCTTCGGCCCGCGCGGCTCGCGCGCCAGCACGATGCGGTTTTCGGTATAATCCTTCAGCAGATTGCCGATCGCGCTGCGGTGTGGCTCCTCGATCAGCTGCGTGCGCAGATAGGCGGTGCCGATCGCGTTGGATTCGGCAAGGACCATCGAGCGCCGGTTGTCGAAGCGATCGACCGCCATCGAAAAGGTGAAGCCGACGAGCAGCGCGAGCAGGCCCATGACCGCCGAGACGATATAGCCGATCTCGGAGCCCTCGTCCTTGTCCTCCGCACCCTCGCTTTTTTTGGGGGTTTTCCGCTTTCTGCCGCCGCGCAGCAGCCACCCCGTCAGCGCGGCGATCAGCATGCCGCCATAAAGAACGATCCCGATCAGCCAGATCGGTGTGGTCACCAGCCAAAGCCCAAATGCCGACATGCCGCGCTCCTTCCTGAAGGCGGCAATCTGGCAGCGTCGCGGGGCGGGTAATATCGGTAGAAATCCCCAAAACCGATTTCGCCGTTCGGGAGTTCGCGCCGGCGGGACGGCGTTTGGTGCGGCAAAAACCGGCTTCGTTGGCCGGCTTCGCGCGACCTTCGCTCATCCCTCGCTGGCGGATAGAGGGTCGGGTTCCCCCATATCCATAGTTATTCCCGATGGACGCCTTCGCCGGAATAGGCAATCATCACCCATTCCAGTGGCTGCGGCGCATTGCGCCCGACGACGAGAGGGAGGCCATGAGTAGCCCTGTCAGGCGTATCGTCATCGCGGACGATCATGAAGCGATCCGCGTCGGAGTTCGAACAACATTGTCGGCCAACCCCGACTGGCGGATCGTCGGCGAAGCCGACAACGGGCGCGACGCCCTGGAAGTGATCCGCTCGACGCAGCCCGACATCGCCATTCTCGATTATTCGTTGCCGATGATGAACGGCCTCGAGTTGACCCGCGCGGTCAAGCGCGAGTTGCCGCGGGTGGAAATCCTGATCTTCACCATGCACGATCGCGAGGACGTCCTCGCGGAGCTGCTGGCGGCGGGGGTGCGCGGCTATCTCGTCAAGTCCGACGCGACCAAGCACCTGCTTTCGGCGGTCGAGGCGCTGGCGATCCGGCGACCCTATTTTTCGGGACAGGTGTCGCAGACCTTGCTCGACCGTTTCGTCGAATCGACGACGCGGACGACCACCAATTCGCCGCTGACCTCGCGCGAGCGGGAGATCGTGCAGTTGATCGCCGAAGGGTTGCTCAACAAGGAGATCGCGGCGATCCTGGGGCTCAGCATCAAGACGATCGAAACCCACCGCGCCGCCGCGATGCACAAGCTCGACATCAAGACCGCGGCGGGACTGGTGCGCTACGCCGTGCGCAACAATATCATAGAGCCCTGAAGCCCCCGTCGGCGTCAAGCTGCGCCACGTTCAGCGGGCATTGGCTGTTCAACAGCCGCGGCGCGATCGCGGTGACCACGGTGCCATGGCCGCCCGCGCGAACCGAAAAGCGACCGCACAACCCCGCCATGCGCGCTTGCATGCCGCTGAGGCCGACCCCGCCGCGCTCGCGTCCTTCGACCACCGCATTGCTTTGCTTCCAGCGGCCGTTGTCGCGGATACGAAGCACCTGCCAGTCCTGTCGCGACGTCAGGCGGATGCGGGCGAAGCGCGCGCCGCTATGTTTGTACACGTTCATCAGCGCGGCCTGCGCGACGCGAAAGATCGCGAGCTCGGCCTCGCGGCTTGCGGCCGGGCGATAGCCGCGGCCGTCGAACGTCATGTCGATGCCCGTGCGCGCCGCCAGCCCCGCCACGAGCGAACTCAGCGATTCGACGAGTCCGAAGCGGTCGAGTTCGGGCGGGTTGAGCAGATAGCTGAACGAGCGGATCTGTCGCTGCAGTTCGTCGATTGTGTTCTGCGCCGCATGATGCGCCCGGATGCGCGATTCATCCTTGCCGCCGGTGAGCGACTGGACTTCGAATTCGAGGGCGAGCAGCTGCTGCGCCAGAACATCGTGCAGATCGCGCGCGATCCGCCGCCGCTCGTCGTCGCGCGCCTCGAGCGTCTTGATGTGCAGATCCTCGGGTGTGCAGACCATGGCACCGCCCGTCGCCGACATTTCGTCGGTCAACCGCTGGATTAAACTGGAATACTCAAAGGAAACCATGCCGAGTGCCCCTCAATTCATCTAAATGAATTTTGATTGCACGATCCCGACCCTCCGATGCAGTATCGCTACCGCAAAGGAGCGACGTTCCCCCCAAGTCAGAATGCTACATAAAATCCCTGAACAATCAACAGGGAAATACACACAATTACAAATAGCTCCTGCCGTTATTCTGTATTCGATTTAATTGTCATTAATTGGTAAAGTTTCGCCTTACACAGCGAAAGCCGACATGGCTCGTCGACGTGTCGATCGGCTGGGCATGACGCGCCGCCGGACGATAGCGCTGGCAGTAATTGGGGGCGCACAGATGTGATCCACCTTTGAGTACTTTGCGCGGAATGCGAATCTCGGGTTGCGCCGGGTCATAGCTGCGTTCGCGCGCCGCGCCGCGCGGGTTGCGGGGCGCGCAGCAGGGGCGGCTCGTCGTCGCTTCGTGACCCTCGGCGAAATAGTCGCTCGTCCATTCCCAGACATTGCCGATCATGTCGAACAACCCGTATCCATTGGCGGGAAATTCCCGAACCGGCGAGGTGCGGGCATAGCCGTCGGTCAGCAGATTTTCGTTCGGAAACGCGCCTTGCCACGTGTTCGCCATCGGCTTGCCGCCCGGCATATAATCGTCGCCCCAGCCATAATCTGCCCGGTCGAGACCACCGCGCGCGGCATATTCCCACTCGGCCTCGGTCGGCAGCGACTTTCCGGCCCACTTCGCATAAGCCTGGGCATCGTCATAGGAGACGTGGATTACCGGATGGTCCTCGAACCCTTCGATCGACGAGTCGGGGCCGAGCGGATGCCGCCAGTCGGCGTCGAAGCGATAATCCCACCAGGCCATGCTGTTCAGCGGCACCGGACGGCCCGGCGGCGAAAAGACGAGCGAAGCGGGCCTCAGAAGTTCGGGAAGCGCACCTGGATAATCGGCGGGGTCGGGCGCGACCTCGGCGGTCGTGACATGACCGGTCGCTTCTACGAATGCGGCAAAATCGCGGTTCGTCACCGGGGTCACGTCGATCCAGAAACCATCGACGGCGACCGGATGCGCGGGCGCTTCCTCGGGATAATGCTTGTCGGACCCCATCCAATAGGTGCCGCCCTCGATATAGATCATGCCCTGCGTCGATGGCGCGGCGTGACCGAGGTCGTCGGTATTGGGACGCTTCTCCACAGAAGCCCTCCTTTTCCTTAAGGGATAATAGAGAATTCTAGGGGGTTCCACCATTGGTATTAACCCCGAGAAAGAGCGGCGGGCGTGGCATATGACCAGTCCGTGCGCGGGGCAGCTTGCTCGGCGATCGTCGCGAGCTGCGGCCATGCTATACCGGAGGCGGCTATCCGAACAGCGAAATATTGAAGATGATGCTGAGCAGGGCGAGCAGACCAACGATCAGCAACAGGATCGCCACGACGAGCGCGACCGAGACCGGATAGGGACTCTGGCCATGGATCAGATCGCTGTCGATCATTTCCTTGCGCAGATGGCGCAATTGCAGCGCGAACTGCACATGCCGCCAGATTCCGCCGATCAGGATGATCATGCCCAGCACGATCAATATGCCGCCGAAATTCCCCGGCGCCCGGCCGCTGACGATCGCGCCCGAATCGGCCAGCTTTCTGAACGCCTGATAGATGGTAAAGCCGAAACTGATCATCGACAGCGAGGTCCGGATTTCCGACATCAGCGTCCGGTCGGCCGACATGCGCGTGCGCTGGATCGACATGCCCGTGCGCCGCATCGACATTTCGGTGCGGTTTTCCGACAGGTCGGTGCGGTGCATCGACAGATCGGTGCGATATTCGGACAGATCGGTCCGGTGTTCCGAAAGGCCTGTGCGATGGCGCGAGAGCCCGGTGCGGAAATGCGAATAGATGGTAGGAATCTCTTCCCCCTGCGCCGAACTGGTGTCCGGGATCGGCGGCACCGGGCTCGGCGTGAGGCGCTCGGGGCGAACGGGGGGCTTGGCGGGTGTTTGTTCGGCCATGCTGGAGGCTTCCCTGCAAAAAGTGGGTCGATAATGGCAGACACTTCCCCGTCGCGCCCCGGGTCGGCAATCGGGGTTACCCCCAAGCCGCGCGAAATCCGAGCCTGAACCGGCGAAACGCCGGCCCCCCGAAACGCTCCGCGACAACGCGGCCGCGCGTCCAAACTCCCGAACGTGCGGGATAATCCCGATGGCCAGAGGCGACGCAGCACGGGAATATGATGCGACTATTGACTATCGCCATCGGGAGGCTGCTTCATGATTTCCAAACCTCGGCCGTTCGGGGGCGGCCTCCTCGCGCTGGCCTTTTGTCTTGGCTGCCCGGCTTCGCTGGATGCGCAGGAGGCTGCGGCTCCCGTGGACGCGCCCGCCGCCGCCACGGCGGATGAAACACAGGTCGACCTGCCTCCCGATACGGCACCGCCCCCGGCGGCGGCAGGCCAAAGCTCGCTCGCGCAGCAGCTCGCCAATCCGGTCGCGAACCTGATCTCGGTGCCGTTCCAGGCGAATTATGATTGCTGCTACGGCGAGCGCGACGGCGATCGCTTCACGCTCAACATCCAGCCGGTTATCCCGGTCAGCGTCGGGGACGACTGGAACCTCATCACGCGAACGATCGTGCCGATCGTCAGCCAGGAGCCCACCGTCGTCGGCGGCGAAGGGGCGACCGGCTTCGGCGATGTCCTGCAAAGCTTTTTTCTCTCGCCCAAGGAAGCGAAGAACGGCCTCGTCTGGGGCGTCGGGCCGGTTTTTCTGTGGCCGACCGGAGCCGATGCGTTCAGCGCGCAGAAGTTCGGCGCCGGCCCGACCGCTGTGGTGCTGAAGCAGGGCAAGGGCACGACGCTCGGTCTGCTGGCGAACCATATCTGGTCGGTGGCAGGGAAATCGGCCTATCCCGACATCAGCCAGACCTTCCTCCAGCCCTTCTTCACCCGCACCTTGGCCGATTCGACGAGCTTCACGCTCAACACCGAGACGACCTATGACTGGAAGTCCAAGAACTGGGTGGTGCCGATCAACTTTTCGGTCGGGCATGTGGTCAAGGTCGGCAGCCAGCCGATCAACCTCACCGTCGGCGCGCGCTATTATGCCGAGCGACCCGACGGCGGCCCCGAGTGGGGCACGCGCTTCGTGCTCACCTTCCTGTTTCCGCAATAGGAAGTACGCCGCCTGCAGGGCTCAGAAAGAGGCCTGCAGGACGAGGGCCGGACCATAAAGTTTGTATCGCACGCGGCCGTTCCAGCGATCCTTGTCGACGCCGAGGCGATAGTCGACGTAGCGATAGACCACGCCCACCGCGATATTCTTCGTCGCCAGATAGTTGACGCCCGCCTGAACATTGACCAGCCGCCCGTCATATTGGTCGACCTTGAGCGACAGATAATCGACGCGCCCGTTGAATTCGACCTTCGGCGCGATCTTCCATGTCGTGAAGACGCCCAGCGTCGGCAGCGGCGCGAGCACCTTGCGGCGACGCAGTTCGCTCGAGGCACTTTCGCCGCCGACGCTGCCTTCACCCACGATCGACAGGTCGAAGCTCGTGACATGCGCGCCCAGCGCGGCCCCCAGCTCCAGATTGTCGTTCTGAACAAAGGCATAGCCGACCGTCAGCCGATAAATGTCGCTGTCGAAGCCGCTTTCGACCGATGCATTCACCGGATAGGTCACATTGTCGAACACGATGTCGCGATCGAGCGCCGTCGAGCCGCTGCGTTTGAGCTTGTAGAAGTCTGCGCCGACGATCACTTTGCCGAAGCGCGCACCGGCCGTGATCGAGGGCAGAATCTCGTCCTTGTCGAGCTTCAAATCATTTTCGAAGTCGATATCGGTGCTCGGAATCTGCTGGTTCGCTGCCGCGACGCGCACGTCGGTGTCGACCTTCGGGAAAAAGGCCATGGCGCTGATCCAGTAATCATTATCGAGCGTCTGCGCCTCGGCGGGTGCCTGCCATGCGAGCGCGCAGGCGAGGGCGAACAGCGTCCGGCCGGCGGCGAAGGGGCGGGGTCGGCCGGCCCCGCGCGGGCCGCCGTCTGCTGCGGGAAACACCTTGTCCATGCTTTGCTCCTGACAACGGCTTGTGACCTGTCCCACCGGGCGTTCAGCGAGAGCCATCGCGCCCGGGAGGCGGAGGGGCAGAGTCGGCCGCGCGGAGGAAGAAATCGTCGCCCCCCTGTCGACCCGTGACATCGCCCGCCGTCTTCAAAGGCGTGGAACTCCACGGATGCTCGTCAGAATAGGGGGCATCCAGGCTCTCGGGTATCAGGGTGTTTCCCGAGAAAGCTGGGCACGAATCCCGAACGCCTGGGGAAACGCCCGAGGCGACCTCTTTCGCGGCTTGCGCCGGGTGTGGGTCGGGGCGGCCCCTAGGGTCAGGACCCATTAATTCCACATTCGAGGCGTCGAAATGGCGAAGATATCGGGCCTTTGGGGGTGCAGCGGGTAGCATCGCTACCCGCAAGGCCACGAAGGTCCGAGATCGAAGCCATTTCGGCGTCCCTTCGGGATTTGACCGATTTTGCCCATGGCTGCGTCGAAAAGCCTTGAAATATATTCATATTCCGGCGCCTTTCCTCCTTGCCCTGAACAAAATCGCTTCAAACCTCGAACGTGGAATTAAGGGGTCCTGACCCTAGGCGGGCCTTGGGGCGCTTCTGTTGCCCGCCAAGGGTTAATCCCGATAAGCGGACGCGGCAGGGAATGCCACAATCGCCGCGTGACAAATCGACGGAGATTGACGCATGCGACTGTTGAAAACGATGATCCTGACCGGCGGCGTGCTGGCGCTCGGCCTCGTGCCGGCTATGGCGAACGCCACCGAATCGGGCGCTTCGCTTTATCTGCTCGGCTCGGGCGGTCCCGGCGCTGCCGTCATGCCTCCGGTCGAAGGCGTCTTCTTCGACAAGACCATCTACGTCTATGACGGCGACGCCAGCGCGCGCCGGCAATTCCCCCTGAACGGCAATATCGTTGCGGGTCTGGACGAGACCATCGTCGCGAGCTTCGATACGATCCTCGCCGTCCCCTCGACCGACTTCCTCGGCGGCACGCTCGCGGTCGGCCTAACCTTGCCGCTCGGCGCGCCGATCGTCGATGTCGATGCGGTGCTGACCGGCCCCGGTGGCGGCAGCGTGTCACGAGGCCGGCACGACAGTACGCTCACCGTAGGCGATCCCGTGGGCGTGGTGATGATGGGCTGGCACGGCGAGAAATGGCACGTCCAGCTGTCGAGCATGATCAATATGCCGCTCGGCCATTATCGCGAAGATCAGCTCGCGAACCTGTCGCTGCACCGCTTTGCCGTCGACGGCTCGGTCGCGGTGAGCTGGCACGACCCCGCTTCGGGCTGGGACGTGTCCGCAAAGGGCGGATATACGCTCAATGGCGACAATGATTATACCGGCTATGACAGCGGCGACGAGGTGCACCTTGAGGGGGCGGTCGAGAAAGCGCTTTCACCCAAATTCTCGCTCGGCGCCCAGGCCTATTATCTGAAGCAGGTCACCGACGACCGCGGCGGAGCGCTCGGCCCGTTCAAGGGCGAAGCGGTCGCGGTCGGTGCGACCGCCGCCTATAATGTCGTGATGGCGGGAACCCCCGCGACCTTTCGCGGGCGCGTCATGCAGGAACTCGACACGACGAATCGCCCCAAGGGCACGTCCTTCTGGCTCGATTTCTCGATCCCGCTGACGATGAACATCCCCGGGCAATAGTCTGGCCGGGGCGGCTCCGGTGGAAGAAGCCCTCCGCCTGATCGCCAGCTATTCGGCGCTCGCACTCGAAGCGGTCGTCGCGCTGATCGTGATGTACGGCGCGTTCGAGGCACTGGCGCGGATGGCGCAGCGTGGGCTGCGCCGCGAAGGGCGATGGAGCCGGCGGCAAATCTGGCTGCAGTTCGCACAGTGGATCGTGCTCGCGCTCGAATTCGCGCTCGGCGCCGACATCATCCGCACCGCGGTCGCGCCGACGTGGGACGATGTCGGGAAGCTCGCTGCGATCGCCGCGATCCGGACCGGGCTGAACTTCTTTATCGAGCGCGACATCTATGAGTTCGAACCGCGGCCGAAGCGCGCCTCTGGCGAATAGGCCATGCGATGCAGGGTCGAAATCGCGCCGCTTCAGCACAATCCCCGATGGGGTTTGAAGCGGTGGACGGGCAGACTGGCGAGGAAGAGGCGCGAATCCTGCGCGATTCCGCAACTCGTCCGGCAAAGGAAAGGATGAACTCATGGTCAGTCCAGCAATATTGCGGTTCGCGCTGCTGCTCGGCGCTGCGCCGCTCGTCGGCGCCGCCGCACTGGCACAGGATGACGCAGCGAAGCCCGCGGCGAGCGCGTCCGCGGCCGACGACGACGGCAGCAACCCGATCGACCCGGAGGCCATGGCCGCGGTCGACAAGATGAGCGCGGCTCTGCAGGCGCTCTCCTCCTTCCACACCCAATCGGACATCACGACCGAGGTCGTGCTCGCGACCGGGCAGAAGATCCAGTTCGGCGGGACGATGGACACCTATGCCCGGCGCCCCAACGCCTTCAAGATCGTCACCAAGGTCGATGGCAAGTCGCGCGAACTCTATTATGACGGCAAGACCTTCACCATCTTCGCGCCCACCTTGGGCTATTATGCCGACTTTCCGGCGCCCGGGACGATCGCGGCGACGATCGACAAGGCGAGCGACGAGTTCGGGATCGAGGTGCCGCTCGCGGACCTCTTCACCTGGGGAAGCGATCCCGCGATCCGCGCACGCGTGCAGGAAGCGATGGTGATCCGGCCCGAAACCATCGGCGACCGCACCTGCATGCACTATGCCTTCCGCCAGGAAAATGCCGACTGGCAGGTCTGGATCGATCAGGGCGCGAAAGCGCTCCCGTGCAAGATCGTCATCACCAACAAGACCGATCCCGCGATGCCGCAATATTCGGCGGTGATCGACTGGGCCTCGACCGCGGTTCCAGCGAGCGAAAACCTCGCCTTTTCGCCGCCGGCCGACGCGCACCGGATCGCGATCACCGACGTTTCCGAAATCACTTCTGACGGAGAAGGGCAATGATCCTCATCGTAAACGGCGGCCTCCTGGCCGCATCGCTGGCGCTGTCGGTGCCCGCCGCGCCGACCGACGTGCCTCGCGTTGCCGGCGAGCCCGCATCGTCGCTGCTGGCGCTCGACGCCGAATATCTGCAGCGCACGCGGTCGGCGCCCAGCCGGTCGGGCACCGCGTCGCGGCCAAAGGGTTCGCACCCGCCCGCGCGCAGCGGCGCGAGCGCGAACGTCAATCATTCGAACGCGACCCGCAACCGCAACGTCAACAACACCAACGTCAATCGCAACGTCAATCGCAACACCAACGTCAACCGCAACGTCGATGTGAACGTCCACAACGACTATCACGGTGGCGGCTATTACCACGACGATTGGGATGATTGGGACGACCACTGGCATCCCGCCGCGACGATCGCCACCGCGGCGGTGACCGCGGCGGTCGTCGGCAGCATCGTGAACAGCGTTCCGCCGAGCTGCAGCACCGTCGTCGTCAACGGCATCAGCTATTCGCAGTGCGGAAGCACCTGGTACCAGCCGCAATATGTCGGCTCCTCGGTCCAGTATGTCGTCGTGAATCCGCCCCGTTGATACCTAATCCCTTGGCCAGAAAGTCACGTCCATGACCCTTCTCATGATCGTCAAGCTGGCCACGGTGCTCAGCATCGTGCTGCTGCTCTTCGGACTCGCCCTACGGGCGAAGGTCGCCGATCTCGGCTATCTCGTCCGCGAGTGGCGGCTCGGGCTGGGCGCTTTCGTCGCGATGTTCGTGTGCGTGCCGGTGGTGGCCTTTCTGCTCGCGCGCTTCCTCGATCTCCAGCAACCGGTGGCGATCGCGCTGATCGCAATGGCGTTATCGCCGCTGCCGCCGATCCTTCCGGGCAAGCAGCTGAAGGCGGGCGGCGAGGCGAGTTATGTCACGGGACTGATGTTCGGCGCCTCGCTACTTTCACTGGTGGTGGCGCCGCTCGGCGTGTGGGTCGCCGCGCATCTATTCGATGTCGACGTTTCGGTTGCGCCGTCGGCCCTCGTCAAGCCGCTGCTCATCTCGGTCTTCGCGCCGATCGCGCTCGGACTGCTCGCCGCGCCGTTACTCGGCAAATCGGTGCCGCGGGTCAGCGAGATCTGCACCAAGGCGGGGACGATCCTTCTCCTCCTCGTCGTGCTCGCCTTTCTCGTGCTCCTCGGGCCGCCGATGTGGAAGCTGGTCGGCGACGGCACACTGCTCGTCTTCGCCGCGGTCGCGGTCGTTGGGCTCGTCACGGGCACCTTGCTCGGCGGGCCGAATCCCGGCGACAAGGCGGCGCTGGCGCTTGCGGCGTCGGCCCGGCACCCCGGCGTGGCGCTCGCGATAGCCGTCCATACGATGCCGGACGTGCCGCTGATGCCCGCCGCAGTCGTGCTGTCGCTGATCGTCTCGATCGTCCTCAGCTTCCCCTATTTGCGGATCGTCGGCCGCAAACAGGGCGACGGAGGTGTCGCAGCGGCCGCGCCGCCGTCCTGATCCCGAAGGGCGCGGGATTTATCGTCGTCCGATCGCGTAATCGATCCGGATCCGCACCCAGCTGCCGACCATCGGACGGCCTCCGCGCCTTGGCGGCCGCACGCGGAATTGCCAGGCGGCGGCCAGGATCGCGCGGGTGATCTGCGAGCCCTGCGGATATTCGTCGAGCGCCACGCAGTTTTCGACGCGATACTCGGGCGCCGTGCGGCAGGCGATCAGGCCCCAGCCTGGACCGCTGGCGGTCGACAGATAGCCGCGCAGCTCGTCATCGCTCGGCTCGCGGTACCAGGCGGCTGCATAGAGCGGTTCGCCATTGGGCGCCGTCCCCACTTGCGGCGTATCTTGCGAGGCTGCACCGCCGCTGTTGGCTGGTCCATAGACCTGCCCGTCGGATGGACGAAGAACGGCGCGGGGCGTCCGCGGCGCGGGCGGCTGGGCGCTCGGCGCCGGCAGCGTCGGTCCGGGCTCCGGTTCGACCACCGGCGGAGGCGGCGGCACGGGGACTTGCGGGGCCGGTTCGCTGGGCGGGGGCGGCGGTGTTTCCTTGGCCTGCTCGCGTTTCGGGCTCTCCGCCGCCGGCGATTGTTCTTTTTTCCCGGCGGTTTCGAGCGTGACGAGCGTGACCTGTTCGTCGCGCACATCGGCTGGCACGCCGACGCCGAAGGCAAGCAGCATGAACAGCAACACGCCGGTGATCAGCAGCGTGAGCCCGATGGACAGCACCCGCCGTCCGGCGCCGATACCGGCCATGTCGGCGGCGGGTGCAGCCCGGGCAACAAGGATGGAGAGCAATCGTCGGTAGCGGCGACCGCTGGTCAGGATATCCGGCGCCGCCATTTGCGCGGGAATAATGGGCCGCCGGAGCGATGACAAGCCGGCTAAGCCGGTGAAGCCGAATTCGGCGAACGGGGTGGCGACGCCGTTGCCGGCCCGCAAAGGCGCGGTTCGAAAGGAAGGGAAATGGTGGACGCACTAGGGCTCGAACCTAGGACCCGCTGATTAAGAGGGGGTTCGTTCGCCGATATTATTTAACAATAGCAGTAACTTAGATGCATCTGTGTATAATCTGCTTGAACTATAAATACCTGTATTCCAACGCGCCCTACCATATCCTACGTCGCAAATTCACCTACATCAGGCGGCATGCAAGCGAGATCCTTTGATCCGAGATTCCAAGGCCAAGGCGTACCAATGGCGCCCGGGCGAATCTTCCAGATCGCCAGACCCTAAACCATCGCCGGCTGAATTTGGGAGCCTGGAGCAGATGGGAGGCCGCGCGCTCCTCTATGGGCTTGCGCCGACGCTGTCTGGGATGTGTGAGCGGGTGTTGCCCATGACGGTGGGATATGGGCAAAGGGCGGCATTTCATCCAACCGCTCCGGCGCGGCAGGGAGCGACTCCCGTAGCCTCCTTTTCCTAAGCCGTCCCAGCCTCCCCATTGAACAGATCGCTCGTGGCGGAATGCGATCGGCGGTGGCCGAAAGCGCTGAAATCCTCAGCTCGCGGCCAATCCGCATTTATTTTTCAGCCAGGTGGACTAGAATATGCCACGATGCTACAAACTAGTCCGGTAAAAAATGAAGCAAGCGCAATGTTTAGGGATCAGTATGGACTTAAAAGAGAAATTATCAGAAAATGTGGTCCAGCTTGCGCGACTCGGACTGGCTGGCCGATCGCAGGATGTCCAAGCTTATCTTCGCCAGGCAGTTCGGCGGCTTAAAGGCCAAGATCCTGCCCTGGCGCGGGAATTGTCAGAGCTGCTGGCGAGGGCACCGACGGCGCTTTCGCCGCTGCGCGATTTCGGGAGCGCGCTGGTCCCGGTCGACGCGGATTCGCGACTGGCTCTCGCGAAAACCGAATACCCCATTATCGGCAGCGACGCTCCCATTCTTGACGATGACCTGCGCGTCAAGCTCGAGCAGGTTGCATCGGAACGCGAACATCTTTCGACCCTGGAAGCACAAGGCCTCGGGCCGACGCGCTCGTTGCTTTTCGTAGGGCCGCCGGGTGTCGGCAAGACGATGAGCGCACGCTGGCTGGCCCATCTCCTCAACCGCCCTTTGATTACGCTCGATCTCGCTACGGTCATGAGCAGCTATCTTGGCAAGACGGGATCGAACATCCGGGCGGTCCTCGATTATGCGAAGAGCATCGAATCGGTGCTCCTCCTCGACGAGTTCGATTCGATCGCGAAACGCCGCGACGACGACGGCGATGTCGGGGAGCTGAAGCGGCTCGTCACCGTACTTCTGCAGGAAGTCGACGACTGGCCCGCCTCGAGTTTGCTCGTCGCGGCGACCAATCATGGCGAGCTCCTCGATCCCGCCGTGTGGCGTCGATTTGACGATGTTCTCGAGTTCCGGCTGCCGACATTGGAGCAGCGAGAAGACGCATTACGCGCGGCGTTTGGCGAAGATGCGCAGAAAATCGACAGCTGGCTCCCCGTTCTCACAAGTCTCTGGGAAGATCGCTCATTCAGCGATCTGACCCGAACCGCCCAGTGGATCCGCCGTCGCGCTACTACGAAAGCGGTCAATCTGGATGAGGTTCTGCTTGATCGGATCGGCAGCGAGCTTCGAGCAAGTGCTCCGGATTTGCGCAAGCGCGTGGCGGTTCTTCTCGCCAACCAGGGCATGAGCGACCGCCGGATCAGCGAAATGGTCGGCATCTCGCGCGATACAATGCGCCGCGAAAGGAGAGGGGGGAAGAATGGCTAGTCCGCGATACCTGATCGGTCAGGGCGAGAAGCTCTCCGAAGAAATCGCCCGTCCTCCACGTGGAATGGGTGACAAGGCGCATCCCTATTCCTTCGCCGAGGCGCGCCGTCGCCTCGCTCCGCAGTGGGCGCAAACGGCCGATGGGCTGACCGCGCTGCCCGACCTTGCCTGCCCGGCCGGACAGGCTGCGCTCGAACTCACCCTCCATCCGAGCTACCTCGCCAAATCCTATTACCCGGCGACTCTGCTGCGTGAACTTGACCTCATCCATCTCGGGTCGCGCGCAGCGCATGTCGTTCCGGAAAAGGTCGTGTCCGCGCGCGCTGAAGAGCGCGGAATGGCGCAGCCGGCGCCCGTCCTGTTTCTCGCCGGCAATGCGGAGCGGCTCGCGGAATTCGGCGCCGTGGTCAGCAGCTGGCGGCCGGCCGATGAGCGGATCGAGGGTGATTTTCGCAAGATCGAGAGCGTCCGAATTCCGAGCGTCAACCGGCTGAAAAAGCTTTCCGACCGGTTTCAGGATCGCGATGAAATCCCCATGGAGGTCGTCCTCCATAGTCCTGAACCGACGACCGGGCGCAACCATAACTATGTGATCGATGCTTTCGAAAGCTTCATGCGGTCGCTCGATGTGTGGTGCGATATCGATCGAACCCGCCATGCGGGCGGTCTCGCTTTCCTGCCCATTCGGGCACCGCGCGTCCGTCTCGACGCAATTCTCGACTTCACCTTCCTGCGTGCGCTCAGGGAGGTGCCGCGCATCATCCCTTTCGACCCTGTAGCGCGCTCGGTCGGCGCAGCCTTCCCGGTGACGCTGTCTGAAGAGGCCTCGGAAGCGAGCGATATCGCTGTCGCCATTTTTGACGGGGGGCTTCCAGCCAATCACGGTCTCGACCAGTGGGTGACGCTTCACGACGCACCCGGCGTGGGCAGGCCGATCGCCGCGGGGCAGGCGCATGGGCTGGCGGTCACCTCCGCCTTTCTGTTTGGCCCATTGATTCAGGGCGAACCAACCCGCCGGCCGCATGCGAATGTCGATCACTGGCGAGTTTATGGCGAAGGAGACAATGACGATTTCGAGGCCTTTGCGCTTCTCGACCGGATCGAAGAAATCCTCACCTCTCGCCGCTATGATTTCATCAACATCAGCCTCGGCCCCGATTATGCGATCGATGACGACGATGTGAGTCCCTGGACCGCCCGGCTCGATCAGCTTCTTGCAGGTGGAGAAACCGTCGCGACCATCGCATGCGGCAATAATGGCGGATCGGACCGGCAGAGCGGACTACACCGCATTCAACCGCCGTCCGACGGCGTCAATGTGCTCGGCGTGGGAGCGAGCGACGGGTTCGGTGCGACATGGGCGCGGGCGCCCTATAGTGCGTGGGGACCGGGCCGGAGCCCGGGCTACGTCAAACCCGACTTCGTCGCCTTTGGCGGGTCTCACGCGAGCCCGTTCCTCGCGCTCAACGGCGTCTCGCCGGCGTCGGCGCAGGGGACGATGGGAACGAGTTTCGCGGCTCCCGTTGCGATGCGATGCGGCGCGGGCATCCGCGCTCAGTTCACCGAGAGTCTCTGGGCGCCGGCGGTCAAAGCGCTTCTGGTCCACCAGGCCAGCGGCGATTTCGACAAGCGGCCGGAAATCGGCTGGGGCCTGTTGTCCCACGGCCTCGGCGATCTCGTCCTCTGCGACGATTATGAGGCCCATATTCTCTATCAGCGGCAAATGCCGACCACGGGCGCGGTTCGGCTCTATCTGCCTATTCCCGAAGGTTTAACCGGGAATGTCGAGATCAAGGCAACGTTCAGCTTCTATTGCGACGTCGATCCCGAGGATGCGATCAATTACACGCGCGGCGGGCTGGAGATCCAGTTTCGGCCGGATACCACGACCATCCCGCCTCCCTATGTGAAGGATGGCAAGATCATCACGCCGACCGTTCCCGCTTCGGACAGTTTCTTCTCGGCGAAGAACTTCTACGCGACCGAGCATATGCATCGTGACGACGCGCAGAAATGGGAGACGACACTGACGCGCACGAAGACCAAGCGCGCTGCTTCGCTCAACCAGCCGGCATTCGACGTCAGCTACATCGCACGCGAGCACGGGCATGGGGGTGCCCGGCCGTCGAACATGAAGTTCGCGCTTGTCCTGACCCTGCGCAACCGATCCGCACGCGATCTATATGACCGGGTGATCGTCAGCTCCGCCAATCGCCTCCAGCCGATGCGCCCGCGCGCTGGTGTCCAGGTACCGGTCCGACTGTCGCGCTAAGCGACGCGCATGGTTGATGATATCTTTGAATGGCCGTGGCCGACGGGAGCTGGCGCCGATCATATTCTCAAGCGCCAGTGGGAACTGGTCGACTTGCTGTCGGCCAGAACACCGATCTTCCTCGACACCAATTTCTGGGTCTGGGCCCGCCAGGCGGCATTTAATGAGAGCGACGCCCCCGAGCTGATCTCCTTGCTCGGCGCGCTTCGATTGGCGGTCGAGTCCGGAAAATTCTTCTTCCCGGTCACCAGCGACCTTATCGCCGAATTCAGCAAGCAATCGCCCGAGCGTCTCGCTCGCACGATGATGCTTGTCGACCGCCTCAGTCTCGGCGTCGCGATGGTGCCGCATCACGAGCGCACGGCGATCGAGATGGAGAAATTCAACGCCCGGGCTCTTCCTGACTATGCGCCCGCTCCGCGCCCGCTGTGGACCTGCTACGCTTTCGCGCTCGGATATGAGGATATGCGTCCCCCGGGTGTCGAGGTAGATGACACGCTGCTGGTGGCGCTCGCGGAAAAGGCCTGGATGGGTCAGCCATCGCTGCTCGCGCGGATGGTGCCGCCCGAGATGTTCGCCGCCCGGTCGGAGAGCGAGCGGATGGCGACCTGTCTTAACGAGCAGGAAGCTCTTTACGCCCATGAAATCGACAGCCACGCCACCGCGCTGCGGATGGAGGTGACAGGGGCCGCGAGCATGCTCGCGGGCATTGCAGCCCGCGAGTACCGGCGCATGGCCGCCGCCGCCGGACAAGACCGTGAGGCGGCGGACATTGAAAACAGCGTCAGGGTCGGCCGGCGCGTCACCGGCATGATCGCCCAGGCGCTTGAGAAGGACGAACATCGCCGTGCATTCGGCAGCCTCTACGTCCCCGCGATGCTGCACGCGGCGGTGCGATCCCAGGCAAACCGCAAGATCAAACCGAACGATATCTTCGATTTCCGCCATGCGGCGGCGGCGCTTCCCTATTGCCGCGCCTTCCTGACCGATGGTCCGCTTCGCAGCCTGCTCTCGAGCGGCCATGTCCGCCTCGACCGGCTTTACGGCTGCGAAATCGCGGCGAGACCCGCAGAAGCGATCGAACTGATCGGCCGCCTGGCTCTGGCCTGACCTCCGGGACCGCGGCTCATTGGAAATTTGCGCGGCCTATCCCGGCCGATTTTGCGGGCAGCCGGCAGACGTTCCGGCTATCAGGCTGCATGACCATGCGCTTTGGCAAACCCTCCGAGATTGCGCCGGCGGACAAAGCCGCCTTCATCGACTTCGTCAGCGCGGCAGGCGAGGTGGATCGCGCCATCCTGCCCGGCCTGGTCGAGGGTGCCGTGGTTCTGGTCATGCACTTCGACGGCGACACGCTGATCGGCACGGCAGCGATCAAGACTCCATATCCCGCGCATCGGCAGGGAGAGTTCGCGAAAGCGAACGCCTCTGGCGAGGCCGACGCTTTTCCCCTCGAGCTTGGCTGGGTCGTCGTGCGTGCCGAATATCGGAAGCGCGGGCTTGCGCCCGAACTGGTCCGCGCGGCGGTCGACCTGACGACCGGACAAGGCATCTATGCCACGACGAAGACGCCGCGGATGCTAACGATCCTTCGGGAGTGCGGCTTCACGGTGCTCGGCGATTCCTACGCTTCGGTCCTCAATCCCGAAGCCAGACTGACCTTGCTGGTTCGGCGGGCCGGCGGCTGATCATGTCAGAAAGGTGAGGGCGCCGCGGTACAGTTGGTCGAGCTCGCCATCGGTGAAGATGCGCAGGGGCCTGTAGTCGAGCTGGTCGTCGCGGCGCGCGGCCTCCGGCGTCGCAATATATAGCCTTTGGGTCGGCTTCATGCGCGGCGCGATGTGGCGCGCGAGCAAATTCGGCGCGCCGGGCGCATAGGCGGTCATCACCAGCGAGACATCGGCAATATATTCGCCGAACCTGACCCACGCGTGGCCGTCCCAGTCGAGATCGGTCCTGAGGGCACCGCGTACCGCGGTACGGCCGAAAACCGGTGAGCCGGCGACCACGAGCGCGCCGCCAACCAGCGCGGCCGAAGCATGGCTGAGGTGGTGAAGCCTGCCGGCATAGAGCGCACTCATCATCACGCAGGCGCCGGCCTTGCGCGGAAATGCGCGCAGGACGTCGTGGCCCACCGACACGAGCGCATCGAATTGTTCGTCGCTCAGAGAGATAGAGCCAGTCATCGGCGTCAGGTCAGCGCGGCCGCGACCTGATTGATCGCCGCGACGAAGCTTTGGAGCAATTGGCGGCCCTGCATTACCGCGGGCGCGCTGTCGTCGACCGCCGCGCGCGCCTTGCCGCTCGCGATCTTGCTGGAACCGATGTGCGCGTCGGCGAGGCGGAGATCGTAGATGCCGAAAAGCGGCGCCATCATCGTCGCCGCCGCAGCGTCGGAGCTGTGATGCGCGGCCAGTTTCTCGAGCGCCTTCAGCGACCCCGGCTTCTTCTCGGCCTTGGGCAGGGCGAGCGCGGCGACGATCGCATCGACGTCAATGCGCTCGATGAACAGGCGGGTCAGTTCCTTCGATAGATCGAGCAAGCCGTCCGGCTCGGCGGCCAAAAAGCGGTGCGCACGCCGGAGCAGCATGGGAACGGAGTCGTGCGCGCGTAATAGCGGGGCACCGTAGCGCGTGGAAAAAGCACTCTCCAAGGCGCCTATCGCTTGAGGCAGCTCGCGTTCGGGCGCAGTCGTCGCGGCGGGCTGAACTTCCATTTGTGCCGCGAACAGTTCGCGCGACACGCCGCCATCCGGCGTGACATTGTGCGCGCTCCACAGGCGCTGCTCCCAGGGCTGCAGGCCGCCAATGTCCTTGGCGAACACCGTGATCAGCCCCAGGTCGTTGATCCCGAAATGCACGCCGTGGCCGGTCGCTCCGAGCGATCCGGTTTCCTCGGTGGCCCAGCGAAGCTTGGCGCTGCGATGCCTGAGCAATGCCGAAACGATCGTCGGGGCAAAAAAGAGCCACGACATAGCCCCGGCCAATTGATCGGCCGTCGCCCGCGTTCCGTCATTCTTGAGCGCGAAGGTGGTGGTGTGCGGATCGGCGTCGCCGCGGACGCGCGTGCTGAGCGTCCCCGGCTCGACCCATTCAGTCCGCCAGAGTGCGCCCCTCGTCCAACAGTGATCATCTGGATCGGGATAGTCGGCCTCGACGGTTATGGCTTCGTACCGGTCACGGCCGCTCTCTTCCGCACGGCGATCGTCGGTCCAGCCATAGGCCGGCTTGTCGGCGGTGACCGCGATCCGCTCGCGATAGCTCGAGCAATAGAGCGCCATGCCGCGGGCGGCGAGATAATCACGCAGGAATTCGGCCTTGATCTCGATAACTGCCGGCTCGCCGTCGTCGTTGCACTTAAGCCGCACCACCTCGATCCAGCCCTCTTCGGGGCGGAACCAGCTATCCTCTTCGCGCACCAGCCCGAGCGCGACGCACAAATCGGGATGCAGATGCCAGATATTGCGGTTGTCCTGCTCGAGATGCTGGTCGATTACGAGATTTATGCCGAGCGCCTTGCTCCCGCTCCGAAAGATATCCGCGGCGCTGTACCCCCAACGCTCGACGCCCGAGCGATGCGGATTCACATCGAGATCGCCCGTCCATCCGAGCTTCTCGGCGGCCGCGCGATGCCCGTCCTCGACCGCAGCGGTGGCGATTCCGACCCATTCCTCCAGCCGGTGGATGTCGGGCTGGCCGGTGTCGAAGGCAGTGTCGATGATCTGGCGCAACGGAATCCAGGACTTTCCCTGAAGCGGCTGCACGTCGTGCAATTCGAAAAAGGCTTGAGGTATGGGCACGGTCAAAAACTCCTTGCCGATCCTATACCGCCAAGACCGCCAAATTCATCAGAAGCTTCGAGCCCTGACCCGGAACCCGCCGTCATTATCCGGCCGGGACGTTCCCCTCAAAAAGCGGTTTGCGTTGAGATGATCGTTCTAGTCGACGAAGCGAATAATCGTTCGATCTTAGTAGGTTATGACGATCTTGGCTCGTGCTGCCAATGCCGGGTTTTCGCGCTAGGAGCCACATAGGAGCCACGCGGATTGACGCCCTATGCGAGAACGCTTCTCGTCTCGAGCGGAATAGGCACCCGATCAAAAGCTAGAAATGCTGGGTCGACCGCGGTGTCGAACGATCGGGACGTGCCGGTTATCGCCTGCGCCAGTATCGATCCGATCGCCGGGCCGAGCTTGAACCCGTGACCGCTACAACCATTGGCGGCATAAAGTCCCCCGATCGGTGTCTCGCCGACGATTGGATGCATATCGTCGTAGTTGATCGTGTAGAGGCCGCTATAGCCGCGTACACGGCCGGCAAGTATCGCCTCTGGCAAGCGGTGCTGAAGCGCATGGAGCTTGGCAGCGGCAAACTCGTCGTCGTGGTAGGGCGCGAAACGGTCAGGATTGTCGATCCATTCGCGCTCGTCCTCCTCGCGGATTGATCCGACGATGACTTCCTGCCCGCCCTTCTGGGTCCGAAAATAGATGCCGCCGGTCGTATCGACGGTGATCGGCAGGTCTCCGTCCATTCCCGCAGGCCGGTCGATCTGCACGATCTGGATGCGGGTCGGGCGCAAGTCCCAGCTCAACGGGAGCCCGGCCATTTCGAACAGCCGCCGACACCATGCCCCTACTGCGTTGACCAGCATTCCGCAGGCGATCGCCTGGCCGTCCGCCAGCGTGACTCCCGCGATCCGCCCGCCTACGGTGTTGATCCGCGTGACCTCTTGGCCGAGCGAAATCTCGACGCCCGCCCGTCGACAGGCCTCAGCGAGGTCGGTGAGCGCGTCGACAGGTTCCATATAGCCGCCATCGCACTCGAACAGGTGGCTGCCGCCCTCGACGCAGGCATGCGGCAGCGCACTCTCGAGATCCGGTGCTTCAACGCACGTGCTGAGCATCGGGAACGTGCGGTGAACATCGTCATCGCTCAGGACATCGGTCCGGATGCCGAGTTGCGCCAACCGGTGCGACTCCGCCTGCGGCCAGCGGCGGTCGCCATTACCCAGCCATAATACACCTTGCCGGCGAAAGCGGCCGATCGGCTTTTCGAGCGCTACGAATTCCTGCCAATGCCGATAGGCTGCGATACTGTCGCGCGCGAGTTCCACCATCTCGGCGTGCGAATACTTGAAGCGGCACACAGCCGACGACGCACCCGTTGAACCTTCTCCCAGTCCGGACCCTCGCTCGATCACCCGAATCCGTGCGCGCGAGCGACGTGCCAGCTGAAAGGCCGTGCTTAGCCCCAATATGCCGGCACCCGCTATAACGATATCCGCGCTGGCTGCCGCGCCGGTCATCGTGACAACCCCATCGCAGCGAGCGATAGCGACCCGCTCGGGTCCGGCCAGCGCGCGCTCGCGCCATCCCAGCCCTTACGATGGACCTGTTTGAAATGTGGCATTGCACCCTCTTCCCGGTTTCCATGATTCTTGTCACAAAACATAGATAAGTCTATGGTTTGTGACAAGCGGAATTGTTCGGGTAGTCCCGAAAGGGCCGCGATCAGGGGGCGGCTGTTACCGGGCCTATCAGTGCTTCACAGTAGAGATCGTAGAGGATTCGGCGCTGTTCCGAGCTTTCGGCGATGTCCATCGCTTGATAGCCAACCTGATGAAAATAGGCGATCCGCGCCCGAATGAAGGCCCGCAGATCGTCATAGCCCAGGCGCCTGTAAATCGCGGTGAGCAGGTCAATTCGCGAATCGTCGACGCGGCGGACGCTTTCACGGACGGGTATCGAGCTGTGCGCCCAGGCGCGCACTGCCCGATCATAGGCTGGGTCGTATTCGGTCTCGTCGAGCCACATCCGAAACAGCGCGTCGATCTGCTGCAAGCCGCCGTCGCCGGCGGCTTTCACCGCACGGAACAGCGGTTCGCTGTTCGTCCGCTCCCAATGATCGAGCAGCCCGTCGAGCAATTCCTTCCGGTTGCTGAAATGATGGTAGAAACTCCCCGTCGTCACACCAAGCCGCTTCGCGAGCGGCTCAACTTTCACCCGGTCGGCTCCCTCTTCGATCAAGACTTCGCGCGCCGCGTCCAGCCAGTCGTCGCGATCGCGCTTTGGAGCCTTGTCAGGCCGCTTCGGCCGGCGCGCGCTGTTGCGACGGGGCGGCTCTGGAGGGGGCGAGTTGCTCATACGAAAAAGTCTCTTGCTTAAAAACATAGATAAGTCTACGATTTGTTAAGTTCGACGTAGCCTCGTGAAAGGGAGCGGTACGGCACGAAGAGATGCCACCTTTCCGCGAGGATACCAAAGGGGAGATGTCATGACGAATGTTCGCTTTTCAAAGGGCAAGATGCTCTGCGGCGCGGCGGGAATTGCTGCTGCACTCACTATCGCTTCGCCGGCATTCGCGCAAAATGTTCCCGTCGATGGGAATGCCGGACGCTCCCAAGACGCAGGAGAAGCGAACGATATTGTCGTGACCGCACAAAAGCGCGAACAGCGAGTTCAGGATGTGCCGATTCCCGTTACGGTAGTGAACACCAGTGCGCTTTCGCAATCGAGTCAGCTGAGCATCCGTGACTATTACACCCAAATTCCGGGACTGAGCATTTCGCCAGGCCTGCAGTCGACGACGCTTCTTTCTATCCGCGGCATTACAACGGGCGGCGGGACGAACCCCACCGTCGGCGTGATGATCGATGATGTTCCCTACGGTGCGGCAACCAGTCTCGGGCAGGGCAATGTACTGCCAGACATTGATCCCGGCGAACTTGAGCGAATCGAGGTGCTGAGAGGTCCGCAAGGTACGCTCTATGGGGCTAGCAGCATGGGGGGGCTTATCAAGTTCGTCACGCGGGATCCGACGACAGACGCGGTAAGCGGTCGATTCCAGGCAGGGATCGCCACCGTCCAAGAGGCGTCGCAGCTTGGGTATAATTTGCGGGGCTCGGTCAACTTGCCGCTGGCGAATTCGGTCGCCGTCCGGTTGGGAGGTTTCTATCGCAGTGAACCGGGCTACATCGACAATCCGAACTATGGCGAGCGCAACGTCAACTCGGCAGAGGCGTGGGGCGGTCGCGGCTCGCTTCTCTGGCGGCTGAGCGACGATGTTACGCTTCGACTGAGCGCGTTGGTCCAGCGGAACGAAGGCGATGGAGCGGGTGACGTCGACGTTTTGCCTGGACTTGGTGACCTCGAACAGCAACGCTATCCGGGAACCGGATGGTACGATCGCAAGATCCAGGCCTATAGCGGCACATTATCCGCCAAGCTTGGCGTTGCCGAACTGACGGCGGTGACGGGATATAGCATCAACTCCTACAGAGATTCGTTCGACTACACCTATGCGCTGGGTCCTGTCGCTGTGGCGTCGTTCGGGCCTTCGGGCGTTGCGCTCCAGAATGATAGCCGGGTGAGCAAGTTCAGCCAGGAACTGCGTTTGCGCGTTCCGATCGGCGAGCGCGTCGACTGGCTCGTGGGTGGATTATACACCAACGAAAAGACGGCTCTCACTCAGTCTCTCGATGCTGTCAGGGCCGATGGCGATGTCCTCGGAAACCTTGGCTTCGGGGACTTCCCGACGCGCTATAAGGAATATGCGGCCTTCACCAACCTGACCCTGCACCTGACCGACACACTTGATGTCCAGTTTGGCGCGCGCGAGAGCCATGTGGTCGTCACGAACGAACCACAGACCACCTCGGGGTTCCTCTTGTCCGGTAGCCCGACGCTCCCGCGTATCGCATCCAAGAGCGACCCGTTCACTTATCTCGCGTCGATACAGTACCGACCAAATCGCGATTTGATGATCTACGGCCGCATCGCGTCCGGCTACCGGCCCGGCGGCCCGAACGTCAATCCAATCCTCGGCACACCCGCCTCGTTCGCTCCGGACAGGACGGTCAACTATGAGATAGGCGTCAAGGGCGACCTTTTGGAAGGAGCGCTGACTCTTGACGCATCGGTCTACAATATTGCCTGGTCGGACATTCAGGTCAGCCTCCGCAATCCTCAGACTCGGTTGACCTACAAGACAAACGGCGGCGATGCCCGTAGCCGAGGCTTCGAGGTGACGGCCACGGCGAAGCCGTTCGCTGGCTCCACGATATCCGGCTGGCTCGCCTATACGGATGCAACTCTGCGCGACCCATTTCCTGCCGGCAGCACGGCGGTCGGGGTGCGTGGCGATCGATTGCCGAACACGCCGCGCTGGAGTGCCAATATTGCCATTGACCAAAGGGTTCCTTTGTCGAGCAATCTCGAGGGATTCTTGGGCGCAACGCTTTCCTACGTCGGTGACCGGGTCGCGCTTTTCCGGTCCGTTGCGCAGCGGCAGGATCTTCCTTCCTATGCCAAGCTCGACCTGCGCGCCGGTCTTGACTTCAACAACTGGCGCGGAACGTTCTTTATCAACAATGTCACCGACAAGCGCGGCCTATTGAATGGCGGATTGAGCTATGACCCGCCCTACGCCTTTGTGTACATTCCTCCCCGCTCGATAGGATTTACCCTGGAAAGACGGTTCTGACGTGACGATTTCGCCGCTTCCCCGCGCCGATGGTCACCCATCGCGTCCATTGGCGATCGTAGGGGCGACCGTCATCGATGCCACGGGCGCGCCTCCTCTGCACGACGCGACGATCGTGATCGAGCAGGGCCGCATTGTATCGGTCTCTCCGAAACGGGACTGGCCCGACGCGGCAGAACTGCTCGATGCAAAGGGAAAATTCGCGGTCCCCGGTTTGATGGACGCAAATGTCCATCTCGTGCTCGACATTCCGCCGCTGACCATGGTTCGCTATGAAGATCGGTATGACGAGCTAGCGATCGAAGCGGCCCAATTGGCTCTCGCCAACGGCGTGACCTCGGTTTTCGATACCTGGGGTCCGCGAGAGTTTCTGATTCGTGCGCGCGAAGCGGTTCTGCAGGGGAGACAAGCGGGGGCTCGCATCTTCTTGGCTGGCAACATTGTCGGTTTGGGCGGCCCCTACAGCCGCGACTTTTTCCCTTTGCCGCAGGCGTCACTGTTCGAGGGATTTACCGGCAAGATCAACGCCATCTACGAAGAAAATGTCGGCGCGCGGCTGCTATGGATGACGCCCCGGCAGGTCGAAGCGGAAATCCGCGACTATCTCCGGAAAGGCATAGATTTTCTAAAATATGCTGCGACCGGCCATGCGTCGGGCGACATGGAATTCATAGCATTCTCGCCTCGCATCCAGCGCATGATTGTCGAACAGACCCACACGGCCGGCAAGATTGCCCAGTCGCACACAACCAATGTTGAGGGCTTGCGGATTGCTGTCGAAGCAGGCGTTGATCTCCTTCAACATGCGGACCTGACGGGACCGCAGCCGATTCCAGACGAAACTATCGAGCTTATCGTGAAAAGGGGCACGGCGTGCTCCTTCTTGCCGAATACACGAAGCAACATCGATTGGTATCGCGAGAAGGCCAGGGCGACGCCTGACTTCATGCGCTACGTCGTGGCGGACGAAAATGAACGGGCGCTGGTGAGCGCAGGGGCGCTCGTTTGTCTGTCGACCGACGGCGGGGTCTTTTGTTCGAACACTTGCAACAGCGGACTCTGGCAGAGCCACACGCCGCCTGAGCCAAATTTGCTCAAGCTAGGCAAAGGGCATTTCTACTGGCTCGAGGCAATGGAAGAAAAAGGCATGCCGGCCTTGACGGCGCTCCAGGCGGCCACCCGCAATATCGCGCAAGCTTATGGCGTGCTCGACGAAATTGGAACGCTTGAGGCCGGCAAGATCGCGGATATCGTCCTGCTTGATGCCGACCCCCTACAAAGCGCCGCAAACTATAAGCGGATATCTCACGTCATCCAGTCCGGAAACGTGATCGATCGTGGCGCGCTTCCGAGTACGCGCTTGCTCAGCGAACCGGGGGCCGAATGAAGCAAATGATAAACGATGGTGTCTCGGCGGTAACGCCGACGTTTTCCCGACGCTACAAGTCATATGTGTTGGTCATTCTGAGCAGCGTTTACATGCTCAACCTGGTCGATCGCGCGCTTGTCAGCTTGCTGCTTCAGCCGATCAAGATCGATCTCAAGCTGAGCGATACGCAACTCGGTTTTATCACCGGGATTGCGTTCGCATTGTTCTATGCCACGCTCGGCGTTCCCATTGCCCGCTGGTCAGATCGGGGCGATCGCAGGCTCATTACATCACTGGCCATCGGTCTATGGGGGCTGACCGTGATGGCCTTTCTTTTGGTCGGCAGCTTCGTTCAAATTGTGGCGGCGCGCATCGCGGCTGCGGTCGGCGAGGCGGGGTGCAAACCACCGACATACTCGCTCCTGGGAGACTATTTTCCGGACCCCGCGGAGCGCAACCGGGCGATGGCGGTCTACCTCGGAGGAAACTCGATCGCCGGGATGCTCGCCTTCATTGTTGGCGGCTGGCTCAACGAACTTTATGGCTGGCGGGTCACGTTTTTTGTGATGGGTATCCCGGGGCTTGTACTTGCGGTGGTGGTCTGGCTGACCGTCACCGAACCACGTTCGACCAAGAATTTAGAGACGGACCCCCCCCACCAACTACCCTTTGTCGCGGTACTTCGAAATATCTGGGGCTGCCGGTCCACCCGGCACATCACCATCGCTCTCGTCCTACTCTATACGGTCGGGCAAGGCATGGCACCTTGGTATGCAGCTTTCCTTATGAGAAGTCACGGCATGCAGACCGGCGAACTGGGCTTGTGGCTCGGTTCGATTCTTGGGCTTGGTGGTTTGGCGGGCACGCTCCTCGGAGGCTTTGTCGCAAGCCGATACTTCGTAAATCGCGAGGATCTCCAAATGCGATTCAGCGCCCTAGCGGTGGCCTTGATTGTGCCGTGCGTCGCTGTGTTCCTGCTCGCTCCGCAGAAGCAGATCGCAATCCTCGCGATGCTGCCTTTGGTCGCGGCCTTCAGTATCTTTCTCGCACCGACCTACACGCTGATGCAGCAACTCGTCCCCGACAATCTCCGCGCCACGGTGCTGGCGATCATCATGTTGCTCGCCAACCTTCTCGGCATGGGCCTTGGCCCGCAACTGGTCGGGATTTTCAGCGATCTGCTTAATCCGAAGTTCGGAGACGATTCCCTGCGTTACGCAATGCTGCTCGTCTCGATCGCCGGCTTATGGGCTTCGTGTCACTATTGGCTGGGCAGCCTGTCAGTACGCCGCGATCTTGAGGAGGGGACGTTCGGTTCGACCGTACGCGCCGGGAGTTAGCATATGGAGTCTAAGCCCCTATCAAAATCCGACGCTCTTCAGCCGGAAGAATTCGTTTCAAAGCTGCGGGCCGTGGGGTCTGGGCATGTCAGCGACGCCGTCGATCTCAGGTCATCATCCGACGGGAGCTTCCTGGCTTTTACCGGATCTGTCGAAGATACGTTGGACGAGGGCGCGCATGCGAGGATCTGCATTGTCGATGTCGCAAGCGGCCAACTGCGCGTCGCGACGTTTGGACCGAACGACGACCGCTCGCCCAAGATTTCGCCTGATGGGCGCTGGATAGCTTATCTTTCGGATCGCGTCCGTCGGGGTGACGCCCAGCTTTGGCTATTGGACCTTGAATCCGGCAGGTCGATTGCCACGACGGAGATCGATGGTTGGGTCGAGAATGCCGAATGGTCGCCTGACGGCAGCCAGATTTTGCTTACTGTTGCCCGCAAAGGCGCGGACACCGCGAGCACCCAGACCGTCAGGCAGAACGCTGGTCGAGAGGCCGAAACGCCCTCGTGGACACCTACTGTCGATATCGGTATCTCGGCGGATCAGTGGCGCGATGCCTGGATCTATGGTCTCGCGTCAAAACAGGCATACCGAGTGCCGATTGCGGACCTCAATATTTGGGAGGCGAACTGGCGGGGGTGTTCGGCGCTGGTAGTGATCGCGTCGTCTCGCCCCGGAGAGGGCTATTGGTACAACGCGCAAACATACCATGTGGCACTGCCCGGCGGTGAGGCCGAACACCTTTATTCACCCACCGACCAGGTGGCGCATCCTTCGGCTTCTCCCTGCGGAACCAGTGTCGCATTTGTCGAGGGCGTCGCCAGTGATCGCGGAGTGCTGATCGGAACATTGCGCGTCGCGGGACCGGAGGATGATGTCATTCAGGCTCCCGGTTTGGCTGATATTGACGTGTCGTCGGTCGAATGGCGCAGCGATACGGTGTTGCTCGTCACGGGACATCGCCGTCTCAACACCGTCGTTGGCGTGCTTGATCTCGCAAGCAAGACCTTCCGAGAACTCTGGAGCAGTGAAGAGACGGCGGGCAGCGGCCGCTATGCAGCTGCCGTAGGACTCTCAGTTCCTGATGACTTTGCGATGATCGTCGAGGGCTTCCTTCAAGCTCCAGAAGTCGGTCTGGTGAGCAATGGGAGTTATCGGACACTCATCAGTTTCGATGCCGGTCTCTTGGAGCTATCCCAATACATTCAATCGGTACAAACGGTGCATTGGTGCGCCGAGGACGGATTGGAACTCGATGGGTTCCTTGTACTGCCCCACGGGCAACCACCGTTTCCGACCATTATGCTCGTTCATGGTGGCCCCATCTCGCACTGGCGTGCTCACTGGATGGGGCGGCGCGGCGCAACCGAACTAGCCTTGCTGACCCGCGGCTATGCGCTGTTCTTCCCCAACCCGCGCGGAAGCTCAGGAAGAGGCGGCGAATTTGCCCGCAGCGTTCTGGGAGACGTGGGCGGAAAAGACGCCGGAGACCTGATGTCAGGGCTCGACGCAATTCTTGATGCCGGGATCGCTGATCCCGAAAATCTGGGCGTGATGGGCGGCAGCTATGGGGGGTATATGGCGTCTTGGCTGGTCACGCAGTCAGACAGGTTCGCTGCTGCTGTCGCGGTTGCCCCTCTGACAAATTGGCTGTCGGCTCTCTATATGTCGAACATCCCACATTTTGTGACGATGGCGTTGAAGGGATCATATGCTGAGGCGAACGACCTTTACCGTTCACGCAGCCCCATTTGTTTTGCCGAAAATGTCCGCACACCGGTTCTGAGTATTTGCGGTGCGCTGGATCGATGCACGCCTTCGGCCGAAGCCGTTCAATTTCATAATGCGTTGCTTCAGGCAGGAACAACATCTGAACTCGTAACCTACCCCGAGGAAGGTCACGGCGTGCGCCGCGCGCCAGCCGCGAACGACTACACCGCGCATGTTTTAGCATGGTTTGAACGGCATTTTTCACAACGATACCGCCCGCGATAACGCGCGGGCTCAACGCAGGCCGATAAGAGCAAGCGATGTCCGAGAGGAATTCGATCCTGAGCGCCATCACCGAGCCGCGCACCTGCGCGTGCGGGACGTGGGTGCGCTAGGAAATTATTGCCCCCGTTGTCGCCGCGAAATTCGTCACCCGCCGCCGTTGAATATACGCAACGAGGGCATCGTCTGCCCCGGCTGCGGCCTGCCCTTTACCGACATCGGACTCGAACGGCTGATCGAGCAGGCGATCAAGCGGGTCCGCTCCGCGCGGACCTTTGACACTATCTTCGATCACACGCGCGATGCCGTCGGCGAGCTCGGGTTCCCCCGGCTCGCGATCGTCCACTCGCTATGGTTTACGCGGCCGGGCAGCCGGCTTCTCTTCAAGCATAATTTCGACGAGTTCGGCGAGATCTTCGTCGCGCGCCGCTACTTCGTCCACGATCCCGCTTTGAAGCTTGCGCAGCGTTGCAATCGCCCCTTCACCTGGGCCGAGATGCTGCGCCGGCTCGGGCCGCATCCGATGCGCTCGCGGATCATCGGCGAAGCGCGCCGGCATGGCTTGCGCGCCGGACTCACCGTTCCCGTCACCGTGCCCGGCGAGCCTGCCGGTTGCTGCAGCTTCGCGACCGACGCGGCAGAACTGCCGTGCCTCGCCTATCGCTGCGCCGCCGCCGCGATCGCCGAGGAAGCGTTCGAGGAAGCACGCCGTATCTACGGCTATCCGATACCGATCGACGAGAGTCCGCCGCATCTCGCGCCGCGCATGCTCGAATGTCTCCAATACGCGGTCACCGGCCTCACCGACGAGCAGATCGGCCTCGTCATGGGCGCCAAGGTCACGACGATCCGTTCGTACATGGCCGATCTTCGCCGCATATTCGGCGTGTGCTCGCGCACCGAATTGGCCCGCGTGGCGCAGCGCGCCGGCCTCGTCGGGATCGAAGACCCGATACCATAATATTGAGGAGTTCGGCAGGCGCCGCCGCCTGCTCCCTTGTGCGGACCAAGCCAAGGGAGCGTCATCATGATCCATATCTGCCAAGGTTATTCGCTCGCCGACGCGCGTCACGCGTCGATGTTCCGCGACCGCAAGACATTGTTCGTCGACTTGCTCGGCTGGGACGTGCCGGTGGTCGACGACGCATTCGAGATCGACCGCTACGACAGCGGCGCCGCGCTCTACCTGATCGCGTTCGACGATGACGGCCAGCACATCGGTTCGATGCGGCTGCTGCCGACCGTGCCGGGCCATCTCCTCTCCGACCTGTTCGCCGAACTGTGCAAGGGCGATATTCCGCGCGGGCGCGACGTGATGGAGATCACGCGGCTGTGCCTACCGTAGCGGCTCGGTTGTGCCGGCCGGCTCGCGGTCCGCAACCGGCTGATCACCGCAATGGTCGATTACACACTTGGCTCCGGGATCACCACGCTGACCGGCGTCGTCACCGCCGCCTATCGCGAACAGGTGCTGGCGATGGGCTGGCGCTGCGCGCCGCTCGGTCCGCCCTGCGCGCGCGACGGCGCCACGCTCGGTGCTTTCCGGCTCGAGATCGACGCCGACACGCCGGCGCTGCTCGCAACCAATGACATCTATGTCGCGGGGACGTGCGTCACCGCCGATGCGGCATGAGGGAGGGCAGGCCCATGCACGATCCCGCCCGCTATGCCGCGATGCTGCTCGCCGACGGCTATTGCATCGTCGAGAATGCGATTCCGTCCGCCACTGTCGCGGCGCTCGAAGCCGAGTTCGCACCGCGCTTCGATGCGACACCCTTTTGCGAGGGCGGCTTCTACGGCGCGCGCACCAAGCGGTTCGGCGCGTTGTTGCGGCGCTCGCATCACGCTGCCGATCTTGTTCAGCATCCGCTGATCCTCGCGATTGCCGATACCGTGCTCGGGCAATGGTGCGACCGCCTCCAGCTCAACCTCACCCAAGCCGTCGAAATCCATCCCGGCGCGCTCGCGCAGGCGCCGCACCGCGATCAGGATCTCTGGGGCGGCGACAAGACCGGAATGGAATATCAGATCAACGTCCTCTGGCCGATCGATCCGTTCACCGCCGAGAATGGCGCGACACGGCTCTGGCCGGGAAGCCACCGTGACGTCGGTGTCGATCCGTTTGCGGTCGATCCGATCGTCGCCGAGATGGCACCGGGATCGGCTTTGTTGTTCCTGGGGTCGATCCTGCACGGCGCCGGCGCCAACAAGACCGATGCGGTGCGCCGCGCGGTGATCACCGGCTATTGTCTCGGTTGGCTCAAGACCTTCGAGAACCAGTATCTCGTCTATCCGCCCGAGGTCGCGCGCCATTTCGATCCCGACCTCGCGGCGCTGGTCGGCTATGCGCAGCATCGCCCCAATCTCGGCAATGTCGAAGGCCAGTGCCCGTCGGTGCTGCTGAGCGGCGCCCCGTTCGATTTTGGCGCGCTCGACGGGCTCGCGGCGATCGACGCGCTCAGGCCCGAGCAGGCGGACGCGATCGCGGCGCATGTCGCGGAACAGGAGGCGGCGCGTGCCGGCCTGCTCGGTGGTTAGGGTGGGGGTGTTGCGGCGCCAGCCGCGGGTGCGGCGATTACTTGCCGCGCCGGGCCTTGGCGGTCTTGATAGCCTCGGCGCTCAGCAACTCGTCGATGCCGAGATGGAACACAGGCGCGATCTTGTCGAGCATGTCGACGGTGGCGGCATATTTCTTGGTCTCGATCAGGCTCACATAGCTTCGGTCGATTTGCGCCGCGCCCGCGACATCTTCCTGCGTCATGCCGAAGGCATCGCGCAGCAGCTTCAGATTCCTCGCGAGTATTGTTCTTCCCTGACGATCCATGACCGTATGACCACGGCCATTCGCACCTCGACTCCATAGAACATACTCAACACGATGGCTCGGAATATACTCAACACGCGCATTTCCGCGCGCCGGCGTCAAAATGACACAGTCGGTCTGTGGCGATTTCCCGTCCGAACGGACCGCATCGGCGCCGGCGCGAAGAGCGCGGGCGCGAATCGGACCGCGGCGCCTGGCGCGATTGCCTTCGGTCGGGCGACGCGCCGACGCCTGTTTGATGAAGGGAGCGGACGATGACGAGACCGCCCGACAAGGCGAGGGCGCCCGGCGGCGAGCGCCCCTATCTCAACACCGCGCAGGCCGCCCACTATCTCGGCATCGGCGAACGCAAGCTGCAGAAGCTCCGGGTCAGCGGCAAGGGTCCGCGCTGCCGTCACCACGGCCGCCTGATCTACTATCATCCCGAAGACCTCGAACTCTGGTCGCAGGCAACCGCCGACACGGGGGAACAGCCATGAGCGGCCGTGGAACGATCGCCGGCGTCGGGCGCGCGCTCGCGCGTGGCGCGGCATCGCGGCGATCCGGCCCGCGCTGGAGCGCGGCGACAGCATTGGCGGTTCTGACGGCCGCGATCGCCGTGACGCTGGTCACGCCGCCCGCGCCGCGGCTCGTGTGGAACGTGTCGGCGAGCGCGCCGCGCGGGCTTTACGCGGTGACGCCGGGTGCGACTGCATCGCGTGGCGAGATGGTGATCGCGCGCGTGCCGCTCGCCTGGCGGCGGCTTGCCGCGGTGCGCCGCTACATCCCTGAGAATGTGCCGCTGGTGAAGCGCGTCGCGGCGGGCGCCGGCGATCGCGTCTGCGCGGTCGGCGCCGACATCCGCGTCAACGGCCGCCGCGTCGCGACGCGGCGGGCGCTCGACGGGCAGGGCCGGGCGATGCCCGCCTGGTCGGGGTGCGTGACGCTCGCGCCCGGCACGCTCTTCCTGCTGATGGACGCCCCCGAAAGTTTCGACGGGCGCTATTTCGGGCCGACCTCGCACGGCGACATCATCGGCAAGGCGCGGCTGATATGGCGCGCCTGATCCTTGTCGTGACGACGGCGGCGCTATTGGCGGCGGCACCGGCGCAGGCCGCGACGCCGCGATCCGATTGTGTGCTGCGCTGGGGCCAGCTCGTCGACATGGCGGCAACACGCTGCGGCGTGCCCGTCGCCTGGATCGCACGCGTGATGCGCGCCGAGAGCGGCGGGCAAACGATGCTCGACGGCCGCCCGATCGTCAGCCGTGCCGGCGCGATGGGGCTGATGCAGCTCATGCCTGCGACCTGGGCCGAGATGCGCAGCCGCCTGTCGCTCGGCTTCGATCCCCATGACCCCGCCGACAATATCGTCGCCGGTGCCTGCTATCTTCGCCTGATGTACGACCGGTTCGGCTATCCCGGCCTGTTCGGCGCGTACAACGCCGGGCCGGGACGCTATGCCGCCTGGCTCGCGGGCCGGAGCGCACTTCCCGGCGAGACCCGCGCCTATCTGGTCGCCGTCGCCGGGCAGGGCAGCGCGGCGCCTGCGCCGGTCCCGGCGAGACCAGCGCCGGTCGCGCCGCCGATCTTCATCGCGCTGCGATCGGGCGCCGACATGGCGACAGCGGCGCGTGGGGCGGAGGCTGGAGACGCGCGCGCGGCGTTGTTCCTGATCGAGCGATGAGCAATCAGGTTTTGTCGGAATTGCGCGTTACGACATTGGCGGGTTCGGCCGTCTAACCTCACATGCCGGATGTCTGCATGCCGCTCCCGCGCGAGCGGCTCGCCATTATCGTCATCGAGGCCGAGCATTGCCCGCTCGTGCTGGAACGCATCCTCGCCTTCTTCGCCCCGCGCGGCGTCACCGCCTTCACGATCCGGGTCCGCCGCGTCGGCCGCGTCCAGATCGTCGAACTCGAAATCGACGGCGCGACCGAGAAGGTGCGGACGATCGTCCATCACATGCGCCGCCTGCCGATGGTGCGCCGCGCGCACGCAGAAGCCTTCGCAGACCATTATGATCCGGCGCACCCCGCGCGCGCGAAGCTCTGAGGTCGCGTCGCGCGACAATCGTTGCGTGTGAGGGGCATCGCCCGGCGGGGCGATGCGGATCGAGCGCGGGCCGATTGAGCGCGCACTGGCGGCGTACCGCCGCCAGAGGTCGCGCGTTGTTGGTCGCCCGCGCCTGCGCACTTGGCTCGGGCCGGGCGTCGCGGCGGGCGCGCGCGATCGCCGGGTGAACCGCGCTGCGCGCCGTTCAGGCCATAGCGCGCTATGGCCGACCCGGATCCGCCCGCACGCACGCCGCCGCGCCGGCGGCTTCGCCAAGGGCGCGTCATTGTCTGGCGGCGCCTGCGGCGCCGCGGACGACCGCGCGCCGTCGCATGATCGTCGCGCGGAGGAAGACGGTCGACCATGTAAGAAAGCGAGCATGACAATAGGTCGTGTGATGAGCTGAAGCGGCTTTCCTGGAAGGGGAAAGCTTTCCCCTGATCGCGAGCCCTGCGGTCTCGCGCTACCCCTTCGAGCGAGGGCAGGCCCCCGCAACGCCCCCTTCATGGTCGCCGCGCCTTGCGGGCGCGGCGGCGTTTCTTTTGGGCCTTCCCCTGTCGCGCAGGTGGGCGGCGCTCCCTTCTGGGCCCGGCCCGGCATCCCGCAAGCCGCTTCGCGGCTCTTCCATTGCATTGCGGCCCTTCGGGTGCGGGCTGCCTCCTGGCCGCGCCCGGCAGGTCGCAGTCGCCGCCCACCCCCGCTCCGGGGCAGGCCCTGGGATTTTTGGGGCGGTATTGGAGGACAGCCATGCGCCAGACCGGCCAGCGCCGCGCGCGCCGCGAGGATGGGGGGGGCCACCCCGCAACGCCCCGCGCCAATCTCTACGATGACGTCACCCGCCGCATGGTCGCGGAACTGGAGGCGGGGCGCTTCCCTTGGGTCCAGCCTTGGGATGCCAGCCCCAACCTGCCGCGCAACGCGCTGACCGGACGGCGCTATTCGGGGGTCAATGTCCTGCTCTTATGGGCGGCGGGGATCGAGGGCGCTTTCGCGTCCGCGTCGTGGCTGACCTTCCGCCAAGCCTTGGAGGCGGGCGGCAACGTCAAGAAGGGCGAGCGCGGCACGACCGTTGTCTATGCCGACCGTTTCGTGCCCGACGCCGAGAAGGCGCGCGCGCAGCAGTCGGGCGAGGACGCTCGCGCCATTCCGTTCCTCAAACGCTTCACCGTGTTCAACGTCGCGCAGTGCGAGGGCTTGCGCGAAGGGCTGGCGACCGACCCGCCGCCGCGCCCCGAACCCGAGATTATCCCCCATGCCGAGGCGCTGGTCGCCGCGACCGGCGCGGAGGTCCGCATCGGCGGCGGCGAGGCTTATTACACGCAGCAAGGCGATTATGTCGCGGTGCCGTCGCGTGCAGCCTTCGCCGACGCCAACGATTTCTACGATACGATTTTTCACGAAATTTCGCACTGGACGGGCCACCCGAAGCGGCTCGCGCGCGATACGCTGCGTGATTATCACAAGACCATTGCCAGCCGGGCGCGCGAAGAATTGTGCGCGGAGATTTCGGCATCCTACATTGGCGCGGCGCTTGGGCTTGTCCCGACCGTCCGCCATGCCGATTATGCCGGTCACTGGCTGGCGATCCTGCGCGAGGACAATCGCGCGATCTTCCGCGCCGCCAGCCAAGCGAGCAAGGCCGCCGACTATATCCTCGCCTTCGAGGATGCCGCAGCGGTCGCCGACCAAGCGGGGAGGGCGGCGGCATGATCCTGCTTCCGCCCGAACTGCGCTTTTCGCTGCGCGCCAACGATCTTGAGCGCCGCGCCGCCGACCGCGACGAAAAGCCCGCGCCCGATCCCTTGCCGGTAGTCAAATTCTTCAATCCGGTCGGCGCGGCGACATGGCTGGCGACCGAACTCTATCCCGATGGCGATACCTTGTTCGGGCTTGCGGACCTTGGCTTTGGCTGTCCCGAGCTTGGCCCGTTCAGCCTCTCCGAAATGGCCGAAGTCCGCTTGCCGTTCGGCATGGGCATCGAGCGCGACGAGGGCTTTTCGACCATTCACCGGCTCTCGGTCTGGAGCGCATGGGCGCGCCGCGCAGGGTCGATCATCCAAGCCGAAACCTTGCTTCGCCGCGCGTCTCGCGCCGCGAACGACGACGAGCTTCCGCCCCGAGGCGGATGACGCGCGGCGCGTTTCGCCGCTTTGTAAGCCGGTCCGCCCAATCGCAAAATCCGACGGACCGGCGCTCTCAAGGAGCTGGGCTATGAAACTCGACTTTATCGACCTTGGCAAGCTGTCCGTCAGCAAGGCCAATATGCGTTACGCGAAGAAGGCACCGGACGTGTCCGACATTCTTCCGACCGTGCGCGCACGCGGCGTCATCGTGCCGCTGCTTGTCCGCCCCAACTGCGATCCCGACGCGTTCGAGATTGTTGCGGGCGCGCGCCGCTTCACCGCCGCGAAGATCGTCGCCGACGAACGCAGCGCGGCGGGCGGCGACATCGACCCGCTGCCGTGCGCGATCCTTGAGGATGGCGACGACGCTGCCGCCATCGAGGCGTCGCTAATCGAGAATATCAAGCGGCTCGACCCCGACGAGGTGACGCGCTGGGAAACCTTCGCGAAACTGGTCCGCGAGGGCCGCGAAATCGAGGACATCAGCGCGACCTTCGGCATCCCCGAACAGGGGGTGCGGCGCATCCTCGCGCTCGGCAATCTGTTGCCGCGCATCCGCACCCTCTATCGCGACAAGCAGATCGAGGGCACCACGATCAAGCATCTGACCTTGGCGAGCAAGAACCAGCAGAAAGCATGGCTCGCGCTCTACGACGACCCCGACGCCTATTGCCCGACCGGCTACCAGCTCAAGGAATGGCTGTTCGGCGGCGCGTCGATCAAGGTGCAGAATGCGCTGTTCGATGTCGAAACCAGCGGCCTTGCGATCATCGCCGACCTGTTCGGCGAGGATCGCTATTTCGCCGACGCCGACGCATTCTGGAAACAGCAGAATGCCGTGATCGAGGAGCGCCGCGAGGCCTATCTCGACGAGGGATGGAGCGATGTCGTCATCGTGTCGCCGAGCGAACGCTTCCACCGCTACGAATATGTGAAGGCGGCGAAGCGCAAGGGCGGGCGAATCTATATCGACGTGTCCGCCAACGGCGAGGTCGCCTTCCACGAAGGCTATGTGACGAGCAAGGAGGCCAAGCGGCTTGAACGCGGCGAGACGATCGACGCGCCGAAGGTCGCGCGGCCCGAGGTCACCAGCACGATGCAGACCTATATTGACCTGCATCGCCACGCCGCGACCCGCGCCGCGCTGTGCAGCCATCCCAAGGTCGCGCTCCGCTTGATGGTCGCCCACGCCATCGCCGGTTCGTGGCTGTGGAAGGTCAAGCCCGAGCCGCAGACCTGCCGCAACGATATGGTCAAGGAGTCGGTCGAAACCTGCCGCGCCGAAACCGAGTTTGACGAGAAACGGCGCGCCGTTCTCGCGTTGCTCGGCTTCGATCCCGAGCGCACGACCGTCACCCGCGACAGCATGATGCTCGGCAGCGACGGCATCGGGCTGGTCCCGCTGTTCCTCCGCTTGCTCGACTTGCCCGACCGCGCGGTGATGGACGTGATCGTCATCGTGATCGGCGAAACGCTCGCCAGCGGCGGCAGCGCCGTCGAGGCGGTCGGCGGCGAAATCGGTGTCGATATGGCGCGCTACTGGCAGGCCGACGATGCCTTTTTCGAGTGCCTTCGCGACAAGGAGGTGCTGGCGCGCATCGTCGCCGAGGTCGCGGGCGACCCCGTTGCCGAGGCCAACGCCAAGGAGGCGGGCAAGGTCTTGAAGAAGATCGTGCGCGATCATCTGGACGGCGTGAATGGACGGCCCAAGACCGCGCATTGGGTGCCGAAATGGCTGGCCTTCCCGCCCGCCGCCTACACCGCGCGCGGCGGGGTCGGATCGGTCATCGCGCATGACGAAGTGATAGCGGCGCGCGCCGACCATGACCCCGAACCGAGCGGTCCCGCGACGATCCTCGCGCTCCCCGCGCCGCCCAAGGCCAAGGGTCGGAAACAGCCGCAGCCCGAAGCCGAAGCGGCCTGAAACGGGGCGGGCGGCGGATCATCCGCCGCCCGCTTGCGCCTCAAAAAATCGCGCCGCGCCGCGCGGCCGCAAGCGGCCCGCGCGGCGCGGACTATCCAAGGAGAAATATCATGGCCGACCGTGTTTCGGCATCCATTGCCATCGGCGGAAGCCTTCCCGCCGCCCTGCTTTCCGATTTCGCCGAGGCAATCCAGCGCGAAGGATTGTCCACCGAATGGGACGGCGAACCCTTCACCCTGGACGATATAACGGACGACGCGCCGCTTTCGGTCATGGCGCATGAGGTCGCATGGGGCAGGTTCGAGCAACTCGAAGCCTTTTGCATCGCGAACGGATTGCCGTTCGCGCGCTGGTCGGGCGGTTATCCCGGCCAGTGGGGCGCCGAACGGCTCGTGTTCACCGGCAGCGGCGAGCCGGTCAGCTACGCCGCCGACGAGGATGATTATATCCTCATGGGCCGCTGCACCGCCGAACGGCTCGGCTCCTATGCGGCGATCCTCGCCCATTTCGACGCGGCGGAATTTGCCATCCCGCCGCTCGTCGTCGCCGGTGACGTGAAGGAGAATGGCAATGGCTGACTACTGGACACAGGGCAGCTTCGCCTTTCGCTGCACCGCCGCCGAGCGCGCGCTGATCGAGGAGGCCGTGAACGCGAGCCGCGACCTGTGCGCGGGCATCGAGCCCGATCCGCCGAGCGCGGCGTTGCTCGCAGCCTTTCCGCCCACCGACCCCGCCGCGCCGTTGAGCGGGTTCCGCAGCGCCTTCGGCGACTATGACTATCCGCATGTCGGCGGCGACTTTGCCGCCGCCGACGACCGCGACGACGCCGATCATTGCATTGCGACCTTCGCGAGCATGGACGATTTCGAGCCGGCGGTAATCGCGATGCTGATCCAGCGATGCTGCCCCGAGACCCTTGCCAAGGGGCCGGTCGGATTCGAGTGGGCGATGGTGTGTTCCAAGCCCCGCATCGACGAATTCGGCGGCGGCTGGTGCGCGATCTTCGCCGACCGGATCGAGATGGAGACGACCGCCGAGGTGCTGGAACGCGCGCTGTCCGGCGGGATCGTCTAGCCAGACTTCGGCCGCGCCGCGCGCCGCCATGACGGCGCGCGGCGCGGCACTTTATGCTGGTGCCACCGCCTGACCGCTTCGCCGTCTAGCCCGCGCGCCGGATGACCGTCTTGGTCCGCGCGCACAGCGCGCATGCTTCCTTCTCGCGGTCGTAATCGCGCTCTGTGCCGAGTGCGCGCGTCACGACATTCGCCTGACTCCGCACCGACAGGTTGAGCTGGTCGGTGATGCAATCGTCGCACACCCGCGCACCGTCCAGCCGAGCGATCAGGCGCTCGATCTCGTTGGCAATCGTCGTTCCGCGACCCATGCCGAGGGCTATAGCTGGCGGTCAGCATCGCTGAAAGCGTGAAGGCCAGACCGCACGGGACCGGCACGCCGCGCGTCCATTTCCGATCCGCCATCGTCTCCATGACGGCGCGTCCGACCCCCTGCCGGGTCGCGAGGGGCGCATGACCTGGGACGGCCGCGGCCCCGCGAAACCATCGCGCGGGACTGATTTCCCCGCACCGCTGCGCGGCGCTCCTCGCGGTCGCTTCGCTCCAAATCAGCCCCGCGCTCCGGTCCTCCGCTGCGCTCCGGCCCTTCGGGTTCGCGGGGCCGCTCGATGCCGTCCCTCCGGTCCGCCCATCGCCCGGCACGGGGCTGGGCGAGCAGTGAAGGAGATGAACAATGGCAGCAATCGGTTATGTGCAGCGCCAGCCCGACGGTGTTTTTTCCGGCAGGCTTCAAACGCTTTCGGTGAATGCCGACATCCAGATCAGCCCCAATCGCGGCAAGGTCGGCGATCAGCCCGATTACAAGGTCCGCGCGGGCGCCGTCGAGATCGGCGGCGGCTGGATTCGGACCGGCGAGGTGTCGCAGCGCGAATATGTCCGGCTCTCGCTCGCGCATCCCGACCTGTTCGGCGGGCGCCCGCTCTACGCCAATCTCGGCCGCGCCGCCGGACAGGACGACGATGACGCCTACGCGATCATCTGGAACCCCGGCGAATAATCGCCAAGCGCCCCGCGTCGGTCATCCGGCGCGGGGCTTTTCATGCTCGCGGTTGGGTGGATTGGGTGCGGGAAAATGGCGTCGGTGGGCGGGCGGAAAGAAGAAATCCGCTCAGCAATGGGGTGATTATCCGGCGGCGGACAGGATGCCTCAAGGATGGACGGTCCCCCCAATTTTCACGGCCCCTACGCTCCGCTTCGCTCCACTCCGGGACCGAGAAAATCGGCTCCCCCGTCCACCGCTTCGCGGCCGCTACGCGGTCCTTGACCCATCCCGCCCGCCGCCGGGCGACGGCTCATCTTTCGCGAAAATCGGGAGGATGAGATGTCGATTGAACAGCAGGTCGAGGAGCTTCGGGCGGAGCTTTCATGGTGCGATGACGCGGCCGAACGGCGTCAGATCGAGGCCGAATTGCGCGCTGCTGAGAAGCAAATGAAGCGCAGTAATCGGGCGCAGCGGCAAGCCGATCAGGCCGATTGGGGCTAGTCCGGCGTAATCGGCGGGCGACAGGGTTTCGGGAGTGGTGCCGGCAGGCGCCGCTCCCTTTTTTTTGATCGGGATGGCAGTAGGGTGACGAGCTGTGGGGGCGGGAAGGGGAGGCAGGGACGATGGCAAGATAGAGGCAATGTCTCGCAGGTCAGCGATCCATTGCTATCTCATTGTCTGCACATCGTTTTTTTGCGCTGCGCGCGAGACTCGCCGACGAGCCGCGAGACAGGCCCGCAAAAGTGGCGCTTTTCTGCAGGCTTGCGAGCCTTTTCGCGAGACTCTTGCGGTATCCGCGGGTGTTGCCATTATCTGCGGCGGGGAGCGTCATTCCGCTATGGAAGGACGCCCAGATGCAGGACGACGACGAGTTCACACCGCGCCTTGGCCGCATGCGCAGCCGGGGCAAGGAAAAGCGTTACCTCAGCCTGGTCGTGAAAGCCGCAAAACGGGCGGGGATGAAGACCGGCAGGCGCGGCCGCTTCGACGGCAGCCGGATCGGCCGCGGCGCGAGCGTTGCTCGCGTGCTGCGATCGCGTGATCGATTGGGGGCGTTCCGGTCGCGGCGCTGTATCGTCAAGATACGGCCCGTCGGGCTCGGCGGAAAAGGCATGGGCGGCGCGAAGGCGCACATGCGCTACATCCAGCGCGATGGCGTGACCCGCGAAGGTGAGCCCGGCGAGCTCTATTCGGTCGAAAAGGATGTCGCCGACGGCAAGGGCTTCCTCGAACGCTGCGACGGCGACCGCCGGCAATTCCGCATCATCGTGTCGGCCGAGGACGGCAACCAATATCCCGACCTCAAGCCGTTCGTGCGACGGCTGATGACCGAGATGGAAAAGGATCTCGGCACCACACTCGATTGGGTTGCGGTCGACCATTTCAATACCGGCCATCCGCACACCCATATCGTCGTGCGCGGCGTAAACGACCGCGGCGACAATCTCCTGATCGCGCGCGAGTATATTTCACATGGGGCGCGGCAGCGCGCGATCGAGCTGGTCAATCTCGACCTGGGGCCGCGAAACGACCTCGAAATCGAAGAGCGGCTGCGCAGCGATACCGGCGCCGAGCGTCTGACCGCGATCGACCGGCGGCTAATCCGCGATATTGGAACGGGGAGGCTGGTCAGCGCCAGCGACAGCGACCCGTTCCAGCAATCGGTTCGCGTCGGCCGCTTGCAGAAGCTCGCGCGCATGAATCTGGCGACGCATATCGGCGGTGACAGTTGGCGGCTCGAACCCGATCTTGCCGATACGTTGCGCCGCATCGGCGAGCGCGGCGACATCATCCGCACGATGCAGCGCGAATTGACCGCGCGGAAGCTAGATCGACCAGCGGTCGATCGGGTCATCTACGATCCGGGTGCGAAGGATGCGACGCCGATCATCGGCCGCATCATTATGCGCGGGCTCAGCGACGAATATAACGACCGTCATTACCTGCTGATCGATGGCATCGACGGGCGCACCCATTATGCCGAAATCGGTAAGGGTGAATTGGTCGATCCGATCCCCGAAAACGCGATCGTCCGGATTGCGCCGCGGCTGGGCGGGATTCGCGAAGTCGATCGCACCGTCGCCGACGTCGCCGCAGCCAATGGCGGACGCTATACGGTCGACGCGCATCTGAAACACTACCCGACCGCCAGCGAACGCTTCGCCGAAACCCATGTCCGCCGCCTCGAAGCAATGCGAAAAATCTCGGGTGTGGTCGAGCGTGAGCCCGACGGGAGCTGGATCATCGCACCGGATCATCTAGCCCGGGTCGAGCGGTTCGAGGCGAAGCAGTTCCGTGACCATCCCGTTGCCATCGAGACCTTGTCGGCAATCCCATTGGAGAAATTGCCCGGAGCCGATGCCGCTACCTGGCTCGATCGTGAGTTGGTTGCCGATAAGTCGGTGCCTGTGCGTGATGCGGGGTTCGGTAGCGAGGTTCGGTCCGCGCAGGCGTTGCGGCGGCAGTGGTTGATCGCCGAGCAGCTCGCCGACGAGCAGGATGGCCGCACCGTCTATCGGCGTGGCATGCTCGCTGCGCTCCAGCGGCGTGAATTGCTGCGCGTCGCCGGCCAGCTATCCGACGAGCTGGGCGTGCCGTTCGCGGAAGCCAAGCCCGGCGACGCGGTCAGCGGCAGATTGGTGCGCGCGGTTGAAATGACGAGTGGACGGCATGCGCTCATCGAACGGTCGCGCGATTTTACGCTGGTTCCCTGGCGTCCTGTGCTCGATCGCCATGTCGGAAAATCGGTGTCGGGAATCATGCGCGACGGCGGGATCAATTGGACGCTTGGCCGGCAGCGCAGCGGCCCGAGCATTTCTTAGTCAGCATTTGGGCAGTTTGCCGACTGGGAGATGCTGGAAAATATCTGAGTATCGTTGCCATTCGCGTGCACAAACGTAAGTCGGCAGCTCCCGACCCGACCGGCAGCACATAAACCGATTTATCTCTGGTCCCCCCGCAAGGCCGATAGCGCTGCTCGAAACGAGGCATTCGGAATGACGCGATATTTCCTCGCCTGGCGCCGGAACGCTGGCCAGATAAGCGAAAGGTCAGCGCAACAAGTCGGGCAGGTCGTAGAGCAGCTTCAAGGCGTCGGACCAGCCGACGTCGGAGAACAGGCGCAGGATTTCGACGAGAGCGGCACGGCGCGTGTCGTCCTCGAAGATCGAGCGGTGATCGGCGATATAACGCGTGATCATCCGCACGATGACCGACGTCGCCAGGCTCTCATGATGATAGCCTTCCCGAGCCGCCGGCCCGGTCAGCAGCGCGTGCAGCGCATCGAACACGCCGGCGGGATCGCCCGGGATCAGGAATTCATAGGTTTCGACCAGATGATGGTGCGTCGACGGCTCATGCGAGGCTGCCAGCAACGCCAGCATGGGACGATAGTCGTCGAGAAACCGCCGCATCGTCTCCGCCGACGTCAGCCCCACCGCAGCCTCGCGATTGTCGGCATGAGCGCCCGAGCCGAAATAGAGCTGGTTCATCAGGTGGCCGATGATCGACTCCGCGGCGCGATAGGTCGCGATGGCCGCCTCGCGCGCGTCGCCCTCAACCTGCTCCTCCGTCACGGCGGCATGGCTTGCGGCCGATGCCGCCGAACAGGCTTCCAGAATGATCATCGCGGCGCGCTGCGAGCGATCGGAGAGCCCGGCGTCGCGTTCCTCGCCGCTGGCATAGCGCGTGAAGAACGCGCCACGCAGCATCGACAGGAACGACGTGAAATATTCGCGATGCGCCGCCGGATCACTGGCCCAAGCGGTCAGCCATTCGAGCGCGACCGGCTCCTGCTGCCAGCACCAGAGCTGTGCGGTAAGGCCACCGAGTGGCTCTGCGACCTTTTCGTGGCCCGGCTGGTCGTCGCGCTCGATCGCCTCGCGGCGCGCGCGCACAATTTCGATGATCGCCTTGCACTTCTCGACGTCGTGCCAAGTGGTGCGCGCTACTACATAGTGCAGGAAAAAACCCAGCACGCCGCTGTGCGGCTCATCCCGCGCCACCTGCTCGGCAAGCTCCCACATCCTGTCTCTTGCAACGTCCCAAAGAGCCAGCAACCGTTCCGCTGCCTGCAGGCGGACCTGGGGCGCTGGATCGGCGAGCATCGCGTCGAATTTGCCGACGAGTTCGCCATGGGTGTCGCCGAACCGTCGGGCCAGCCCGACGTAGGCCTCCGCAGCATAGACGCGGACTTCCCAATTGCCGTGGCCTAGGCTGTCGTCATTCTCCTTGGGCTCGGGAAAGCGGCTCGCCCAGAGCCGGTCCAGAACCCCGAGCATCTCTTCGATTGATGGCAGGCCAGCGGCGCCGGGGACATAGGCCGGGACATCGACGATGCGCTCGACCGCGTTGCTGATATTACCCCAGACCGGCTGCTCGACCTTCTCGTGAAGCGCGGTCGCATTCGCGTCGTACATGTCGATCGTCGCGCGTGTCGCCGCCCACAACACGCCAAGTGCTGCCGCATCGCTAGACGAGGGCGTGTTCTGTACCAGATCGGAAAGCGACTCGGACTGCTCGACCATTCGCGCATCCGGACCTTCTTCGGTATCGACGCCTTCCCTGGCGAGGAGGCTGCGCGTCATCCTGCCTGTCGAACCCCATCGGATCGATCCGGACCGGGTTGGCGGATTGCCGGCCAGTTCCTCGGCCGCGACCAGCTCGGCGCGAAGTGCGCGCATTGCGTCGGTGGCGATCGCGTACGCATCGACGAGCGACAGGAACCGACTGAGCGTGCGCCGCCACCAGCGCTGCTCGGCCTCGTCAGTAAACAAATCGGGCCGCAATGCCTCGGCCTCGAACGCCGCGCGCTCCTGAAGGGACCGTGAGGTATACACCGCGGCCAGTAGCCGCACGGCGTCGCGAACAATGTCGCCGTGTCCAAGGATCGTGATGTTACTGGCGAACGGCCAGAGTAGGTCGCCGACCTCACCGACGCGTTCGGCCCCTACGCCGAGGATGCGGGTCCACACCGCTGGCCCGGAATAGTCGCTCGCGGCGGCTTCGACCGTTTCAGCAAACGCTTCAGGCGTACTGCCGCGCAGATGCGCAACCAGTTGCGCCAGGACATCGTCATCCTGCGTGCCGTGGCGCTCCTCGGTGTCATCCCAGCTTTTGTAGCTATAGTCATGGCCCAGCAGATCGAACGGCGCCCGCCCTTCGATCGTGACGCGCGCGCGATCATCGCCGAGCGGCATCGCACGGTCGGTGTCGCTGAGCGCCGCTTCGACGATCGCGCGCGTGCCGAGCGGCACCGACAGTTCCAGCAGCCGCGTCACGCGCCGGCCGAGGTCATAGCGGCAGCCCTGATAATCCTGCCTGCGGTTCGACGAGAGCGGCATGATACGGCTCACCTGCCCGCCGAAATGGGAGGTGCTGTCGTCGGTGATGTCTTGCGAATAGAGCGAGCGATAGATTTCGATCGCGAAGTCGGGATCGCTCCGCGCGATCGGCACGATCTGCTCGGACAGCCAGCGGGCTTCCCGGTCGGCATTGGCCGAAAAATGCGGCTCGCGCAGTATCCGGTCGAGCAGCGCGCGCGATAGGACGGGGTCGGACGCAAAGCTCTTGCCGACGAACCGGATCGCGCCCACCGCTGTCGCCTGCATCGGCGGATCGGCCGCCCAGGCGAAGTCAAGCAGTGCCCGCGCCGCCCGCCCGAACACGGTGAGTAGTTCGGTGTCGGTAAGATCGCCCTTGTCGAAGAGCGTGTGGAGCAGGAAGCGCGTCGCGTCGGACAGGTCGCGCGACCCGGTGGCGATCGCCGCGTCTGCGACCTGCGCCCAGGCAATCGCCTCGCTCGCAACGATGCTGCCGGCCTGATCGACCGCAAGTCCGACGAACCGGGCGAGCCGCGAGAGCATCGTCGCCAGCGGTTCGTCATTCGGCCGCGCCGCGATCAGCGTGACGAGCCCCGCGACATCGGCGGGCGTCGCAACGCGCTCGATCGCGGTCCGCAGCGCGACATTGGCGAGGACCGGATCGACTGCGGTGTCAGCATAGATGTCCGCTACGAGCCGCCAAACCTGCGCCTTGCCGTCAGCATCCTGACGCCACAGCCGCTCGATAGCAAAGCGCAGCGCCGGTGCGAGCATCAGCGCGATCGAACTGTCGCCGCCGAGCTGGCTGATCAGACGGGTGGGATCGTCCCACTCAAGGTAGAAGCGGCCGGCGACATGGTCGAACAGGACATGATGGGCGAAGCTGACGAGGTCGCTGGTATCGGTGAGCACGCCAGTCTGGATCACCGCGTCGAGCTGATCGTGCCCAACCACGACCTTGCGGACGGAAAGCCGGCGCCGGCTGACCATTGCACCAACCGTCGCCGCCGCGGCCTGATGCAAGGCGGTGCCGACCAGCCGGCGGTCTTCATAGGCATCGATCAGATCGGACTGCGTGGCGACGGTGCGGATGCTGTCGGGGCTTGCGCCATCGGCGAGCAGTTGTGCGGCGAGCGAGAGATTGAAGACGTTACGCAGGAGGTCGCGAAGCTTGTCGGGCGCGGCGGCGAGCAGACCGCCGAGATCGGCGGCAGCGGCACCGGCCGCGTCGAGATCCTCGTCGGCGAGGCGTGGCACCTGGAAATGACGGACATTGCCCAATCCGGTTTCTGCGAAGGCAGGATCAGGCGGCGTTCCCGGCATCGCGTCCCGAAACCGGCGCCCGTTGCGCAAGTCGAACGTGCGGATCGAGGCGATGACGGTCCAGTCCGTGCTCGAGGCGCCAAGGGTTTCGATCAGCTGTGCGAACACACCTTCTGCGGGTCCGCCGCGCGCGGCGTCGAGTGCATCGATGATCAGCAGCTTGGCACCGGAGCCGGGAGCCGCGTCCAGCACCTCGGCCAGCGGATGCTCCAGCCCCAGCTCAGATTGGAGATCGGTGGCGATGGCGACGCCGGGAAATCGATCGACCGAGAGAAACACGACCGTGTCGCCAGCAGCGCGGCGCGCCTGCGCGAGCGCGACAAGCGCACCGGTCTTGCCCGCGCCGGGTTCGCCGATGACGATCAGCGATCCGGAATCGATCGCCGCGCTCAGCGGGCCGTCGCTGGCACGAGCAATCGGGACGCCGTCGGCAATCGGCAAGCGGGTGTGTCCGGCAAGACGCGCTAGTTCGGCGTCAGTCGCAGCGGCCAGTCGCCCGACATCAGCGGTATAATCGGCAGCACCGACGTCATTGTGACCGAGGCGTCGCAGCTCGCGCAGTAACCCAGCGCGATTTGCAGGCGCGCCGTTGCCGATCATGCCGCGGATGATGGACTTCAGATCGCGCAGCGGCGCGTCGCCGGCGGCTTCGGATCCATAGAGCCGCCCGCCGATCAGCCGCGACGCTTCACGCCAATTATCCTCGCCCTCGTTCATTGAGAAGCGCGACACGCGGAACAGCCGCGCCATCATCACCAGATCGTCGTCGGTTGGCGGGGTCGCGGAAAGTGCCGCCCATGCGGTCCGTGCATGCGTCTCGAACAGGCCGAGTGCATCGCGTTCGGCCGAAGATCGTCCGGCGCTAATTGTTGCCCAGCTGCCACCAAGATCGAACGCGCGGCAGGCTCGCTCCAGCGCATCAAGCGTGCGTGGCGCATTGGCGGCAACCGCCAAAACGGCGCGAACCTTCGCAGGGTCGACAGCGGTCTCGGCATCGCGGGCATCGACCATCATCCGAGCGAGTTGGTTGATGGTCTTGCCAAGAGGACTCTTCGAGCTTTTCGCGAGGCCCGCGCTGGTCTTGCTTTGCAGGTCGATGCGGCTGGCGTCGTCCTGACCCAATCGAATGTCGTCGAGTCCGTCGCCGGTTTCGAGCTGGATTACGGTCGGCAGCGCCACATTGGCGAGGCCGAAGCGTCCGCCGACAGGCATGCGCGCGAGCAGGTGCGAGGCAAGCCAAGTGCCGACTTCGGCTTGGAAGTCCATGCCGCTCTCGGTGGCCCGCCCACCCGCCCGCATCGGCGGCTCGCCCGCACCGGCGTCAACCATAACCGTGCGCCCCGTGGTAACGGCAAGCATTGGGGTGAAAATTGGTCGATGGTCGCACGCGGATTTTCATTCGCGACACATAGGTGAAGACGGCGCACTTATACAGGTTCGTCGCTCTACCAGTTATAGTGTGTCCGTCGGCAGGACTGGTTTCAGGTCGCGCGCCGTTCTTAGTTTCGTTCGCATGAGCGATGATCGAATGGAAGACGCCGCGGCCGAGCTCTTGGCCAAACGCCCGTCCTGGCGCTCAATCCATGAGACTATAGCAAAATTTCAGGGGCGACGTCGTCGGTGATCGCGCCTTAGTGAAAATCATGGCTGCGAATGCGCAGAATTTCTTCCTCCTCGGCCGCTGTCCCGAATGGCGGTGACGCCAGCGTTCGCCCGCGCGGCGCCCATGTCGGATCGCGCGGATCGGGACCACCGCCATTCTTCGCCCCGTCGCCGCGTCCGGGTGCGACCGTGAAATCCATTCGCCCGATCGACCGCAGCATATCGTCGTGGTCGGTGATCCGGTCGCAGATGATGTGGATGACGTCGCCCTCTTTCTGAAGGCGGCCCCGCATCGCGATCATCGACGACGACATGACCTGGCGGCGATAGACCTCGAACTTGTCGGGCCAGAGAATGCCGTTTGCGATGCCCGTTTCATCTTCGATCGTGATGAACAGGACGCCCTTGGCCGAGCCGGGGCGCTGGCGCACGAGCACGACCCCGGCGACCTCGACGTTTCGACCATCGCGGATCGTGGCGAGATCGGCGCAGCGCACGATCTTTATGTCCGCGAGCTGGTCGCGCAGGAAGCTCACCGGATGGGCGCGTAGTGATAGCTGCGTCATCCGGTAATCCTCGACCACCTCGCGGCCGTCGGTCATCGGCCGCAGCGCCACGGCGGGCTCAAGGCCTTCAGGCGAGAATTGCGCCTCGCGCTCGTCGGCGGCGGCGAACAGTGGAAGCGGTGCTTCGCCGAGCCCGCGAACCTTCCAGAGCCCCTGACGCCGGTCCGCCGCGATACAGTGAAACGCGTCGGCTTCGGCGAGCCGCTCGATCGCAACCCGCGGCACGCCGGCGCGGCGCCAGACCTCCTCGACGCTCTCGAAGGTCGAGGGGCCGCGCGCGGCGACGATCGCGGCGCCGTGGATATTGGCGAGCCCGCGGACCTGCCGCATCCCGAGCCGCACCGCCCTGTATCGGCCACGCGCTGGTTCAAGCGTGCAATCCCAATGGCTATCGTTGATCGACACCGGGCGGACCTCGACGCCGTGCTTGCGCGCGTCGGCGACGATCTGCGCGGGCGCGTAGAAGCCCATCGGCTGCGCATTGAGCAGCGCGGCGCAGAACACGTCGGGATGATGATGTTTCATCCAGCAGCTCGCATAGGCGATCTTGGCGAAGCTGGCGGCGTGGCTCTCGGGGAAGCCGTAAGAGCCAAACCCCTCGATCTGCTTGAACGTCCGCTCGGCAAAGTCCTTGGGATAGCCGCGCTCGACCATGCCGCCGACCAGCTTGTCGTAGAAATGGCTGACCCCGCCCGTGAGCTTGAACGTCGCCATTGCGCGGCGGAGCTGATCGGCCTCGACCGGTGTGAATCCCGCGCCGACGATGGCGACCTTCATTGCCTGCTCCTGAAACAGCGGCACGCCCAATGTCTTTTCGAGCACGGCGCGCAATTCGGGCTTGGGATATTCGGGCTTTTCCTTGCCCTCGCGGCGGCGAAGATAGGGATGCACCATGTCGCCCTGGATCGGGCCGGGGCGGACGATCGCGACCTCGATCACGAGATCGTAGAATTTGCTGGGTTTGATCCGCGGCAGCATCGACATCTGCGCGCGGCTCTCGATCTGGAAGACGCCGAGCGTATCGGCCTTCTGGATCATCGCATAGACATCGGGGTCATCGTCCTGCAGGTCGGCCATGCCGACCCGAATGCCCTTATGCTCCTCGAGCAGATTGAAGGCGCGGTTCATGCAGCCGAGCATGCCGAGGCCGAGCACGTCGACCTTCATGAACTTCAGCGCGTCGATATCGTCCTTGTCCCATTCGATGATCTGGCGGTCTTCCATCCGCGCCGGCTCGATGGGCACGAGATCGTCGAGCCGCTCTTGCGTCAGCACGAAGCCGCCCGGATGCTGCGAGAGGTGGCGCGGTGTGCCGATGAGCTGGCGGGCCAGGTCCAGCGTCAGCCGCAGCCGATGATCCTCGGCATTGAGGTTGAGGCTGGCAATCTGTTCTTCGGGGATGCCGTCCATCGACCAGCCCCAAACGAGGCCGGTCAGCATCTTGGTCAAATCGCGCGGCAGGCCGAGCGCCTTGCCGACCTCGGCGACGGCGCCGCGGGTGCGATAGCGCGTGACCACGGCGGTCAGCGCTGAGCGGTGGCGGCCATAGGTCTCGTAAATCCACTGGATGATTTCTTCGCGCCGCTCATGCTCGAAATCGACGTCGATGTCTGGCGGCTCCTTGCGCTCGCCCGACACGAACCGCTCGAATAGCAGCTCGTGCTTGATCGGATCGATCGAGGTGATGCCGAGCATATAGCAGACACAGCTATTGGCGGCCGAGCCGCGACCCTGGCAGAGAATCCCGCGCCGTCGGCTTTCGGCGACGATCGCATTGACGGTCAGGAAATAGGGCGCGTAGCCGAGCTGGTCGATCAGCCGCAGCTCATGATCGATCTGCTCGCGATATTTGCGCGGCAGCCCATCGGGGAACATCTGCGCGGCGGCGTCTTCGGTCAGTGCGGCGAGCGCTTGCTGCGCGGTTCGCCCGGCCATCACCTGCTCATAGGGATATTGATACTGGATCTCGCCGAGGTCGAACCGGCACGCGGCCGCAATGTCGGCGCTAGCCTGGATTGCATCGGGGAAGGCGGCGAAGCGGCGCTCCATCTCTTCGGGCGATTTGAGATTGCGGTCCATGTGCCGCTCGCGGCGGAAGCCGAGTCCGTCGATCGTGACCTTCTCGCGGATCGCGGTAACGACCTCCTGAAGCGGGCGGCGCTCGGGCGCGTGATAGAGCACATCGCCGGTCGCGACGCTGCGCACGCCAGCAATGCGTGCAAGGGCGTCGAGATCATGGAGGCGCGCCGCGTCGTCGGGACGGCGGCGCAGCGCCAGGGCGCAAAAGCCGCGCGGTCCGAACAGATCGCGCAGCTCGGCCAGATGCGTGGCTGTCGCGGCGTCGGGCAGGTCGGGGACGAGGATCGCGATCAGGCCGTCCGCGTGGGCGGCGACGTCGCTCCAATCCAGAATGCAGCAGCCCTTGCCGCCGCGCGCCTTGCCCGCCGACAGCAGCCGGGTGAGCCGCGACCAGGCGGTGCGGTCGGTCGGGTAGAGCAGCAGTGCGCGGCCATCGGTTGTATCGATGCGCGCGCCGGGGATCATGCGGACGTCGGTGGCCTTCTGTCCGTCCCAGCCGCGCACGACGCCGGCGACGCTGCCGAAATCGGCGAGGCCGAGCGCGCTATGGCCCTGCAATGCGGCCGCAGCGAACAGCTCCTCGGGCGATGATGCGCCGCGCAGGAACGAGAAATGGCTCGTCACCTGGAGTTCGACGTAGGTGGTGGAAGGGGTCGCCATCAGCCGAACAGGCCGTGCATATACCAGCTCAGATCGCCGGTGCCCGCCTCGACGCCATCGCCGCGCCTGAACAGCCAGAAGCGTTCGCCACCCTCGGCCTCGACCCGGAAATAATCGCGCACCGCCCACATTTCGCGATACGTGCGCCACCATTCGCCATGAATCCGCTCGGGGCCGTCGCCGGCGACGACGCGATAGGGCTTGCCGCGCCACACGAACCGGCGCGGCGGATGGTCGGGAAGCAACGCAATAACGTTCGACAGCGATTCGGGCCGCGCGAGCAGCCGCACCGGGCGCTTCCAACGCGGCCAGCCCGCCGGGGTGGAGAGCGCGTCCGAGCGGCAGACCGCACGTTCGAGGACGTCGCTCTCGCGGGCGCCGACCCGGAACAGCGCCTCCTCGCCAACGCGCCCGGCGAGCTGGTCGACAAGCGGCGCGATGTCGGGGGCGCGGTCGCCCTCGGCAAAGCTTGCGGCAAGCGGCACGGCATGCAGATCCTCGACCCGCGGAGCGATCATGATCATCGCCTCGATGCCGAGACCGGGGTCGATCCGCTCGATCCGCATTCCAGCGAGGCGCTTCAGATGTTTGGCATCGCGCGTCGCGCGCGCGGTGCCGAAGGCGATGCGCTGTTCGTCGCCATCGACGCGGAGGCAGGTCATGACGGCGGCGCGCAGCCCGAGTCCGCGCGCCTGGAGCAGCAGCACCATGTCGTCGATGAGATCGCCGATCACCTGTGCGATCGCTTCGGCCGTGCCGATTGGCTCGAGCAGCCGCCGTTCGGCGCGCGGCATCTCGAACGGGACGACCGGCACGATCGGTTCGGCGGCAAGTCCGCGCGCCTGGTCGAGCCGCGTTACGGTTGAAAGCCCGAGCCGCTTCGCCAGAGGGCCGCGCGGCATCGGGTAGAGGTCGGCGATCCGCTCCAGCCCGAACCGCGCCGCCGCGGTGAGCGCGTGGGAGGTCAGGCGCAGCGCGGCGAGCGGCAGATCGGCGATTGCGCTGGTCTCGGCGCCGGATGGCAGGATCGCGATCGGCGCCCCGCCATAGCGCGCCACCGCATGCGCCGCGCCCGGCGTGCCGGCGATCGCGATCGTCGCGGTGTAGCCCAATCGGCGAAGAAATCCGAGCAGGCGGCTGCAGAAGCGGTCCTCGCCGCCGAACAGGTGCGTCGTGCCGCTGAGATCGAACCACAGGCCGTCGGCGCCCGCCACCGCCGCGATCGGGGTCCAGTGCGCGACCGCATGGAGCGCGAGCCGGTCCAGCAGGTCGCGATCGGCGTCGGCATCGGCGTCGCGGACGTCGAGATCGGGGACGAGCGCGCGGGCATGCGCTGCCGCCATGCCGGGACGCAGCCCAAGGTCTCGCGCGACGGGACACGCCGCGGTGACGACATCCTGTTGCCCGGTGCGCTCGATCAGGATCGTCGGACGTGCCCAGGGCGAAGCAAGCGTAATGATCGGCGCGGGCGCATAGCCGGGGGCGCCTTCGTCGGGCGGCATCGCGCGGAAGGGGTGATCGGCGGGCTCGCTGCGCCGTCCCATTTCGCGCATCGTCGGACGCTGGTGCGCGGGGAGGGCGTCGATATCGGCCTGCGCCCAGCGCGCGCCGGGACGCCAGCCGCCGCCCTTCGGGACGGAGCAGGCGCCGGGGTTGTCGTCGATCGGGGCCGGAAGCGGCGCTCGGACATTGAGGGGGCCGCGCTCAGGCGGCTTGGTGGAGCGCTCGGCCCGGCGCAACCGCTCGATCGCGAGCTGCGGCAGGTAGAGCGAGGCGACCCGTGGCATCTGGTGCTTCGACTTCGAGGGAGAAAGGATTGCCGTTCCGCTGACGGACCAGCTCGACCGACCAGCGTTCGCGCCCGACGCCGGCATAGGGGAGCCGCGCCGAGGGCACGCAGCCGATCCGCCAGCGCGTCATCGCGAGCGAATTTTGCGCGAGGGGGTCGGTATCGCGCTTAGAATGGCGCCGATAGAGCAACATCGGGGTCTTGCCATCAGCGGCGGCGAGCTGAAGCCGGCGCGTCGCGGTCTGGTCAGCCGCCTTCACTTCGGCGATGACGCAGGCGAGCGCGCCATCGCGCAAGCCATCTTCGGCCATCGCGAGGACATCGGCGTCCTTGCGGCCCTGCGCGTAGAAGATTCGCTCGGGGCCGAGCCCGACCTGTTCCAGTCCGGGCGCATAGAGATCGAAACGGGTCAACGCCCACAGCACCGTGAAACCGGGGCGATCGGCGAAGCGGGCGGCAATGCCGGCGGCGAACAAGGTCGCGGCGGCGTCATCGCCGAGTGCCGAGGTGGCGGCGGCTATCTCATGAAGACCGGCGCCATCGAGCCCGTGATCCGCGAGCCGGTCATCGATCGCGTCAATTCCGAACGCCAGCGCCGGGCCGCGCGCGGTTTGCGCGCGCGCCAGTTCCGCGCGAAGCGCGGCAATCTGTTCGGCGCGAGGCCGTTCGGGCAGGGCGAGTTCTACGGGCATCGGTCACTATCGACTCTTGTGTTCTCTTTATGTTCCCATCGAATCGGGGATTTCGTCAAGGTCGATGATTCGGGGCGCTCGCCTATTCGACGTCGGCGCCCAGCTGCCGTAGCGTCAATGGATCGCGCGTTCCGCCAAACCAACGATCGATCGCGGCGGCGATGAGCGAATTGGGCCGCGCCGACTCGAAGAGAGTCAGCGACGAACGCAGCTTGGTGGCATCGACATCGCCGAACACGGCAACCGGATCGCTGATCGTCAAATCCTGCAACGCGGCGACGCATTCGAGATAGCGTGGCCCGAGCACCGGATGGTCAAGATAGGCGCGCGCCTCGTCGAGCGAGCGGATTGCGAAATGGCGCGCGGTCGAACTGCGGCCGAGTCCGGCAATCTGTGGAAAGACGAACCACATCCAGTGCGAGCGCTTGGCGCCACGGCGGATTTCGGCCAGCGCGGTCGCATAGGCGAGCGTCTGTGCCTCGACGAAGCGATCGAGCGACGTTTCGTCGCTCATGACAGTTCCAGCGAAGCCTGCGCGGGCGGCGGTGGATAGACGCGCGTCGCGGGCAGGCTGCCTTCGGGAAGCCAGGTCAGCACATCGGCGGCGGGGACGTCGGGATCGAGCCATGCCGCCCAGCGGTCGCGCGGGAGCGGGATGATCTGGCGGTGATGATAGGGGGCGATGTCGGGGCCGGCGTCCATCGTCAGGAGCGAGAAGGCTTCGCCGATTTCGGGATGCGCGCGCCAGACGCCCGCCATGCAGAACCAGCGATGATCGGCGAGCGTGAACAGCCATTTGTCGAGCCGCTTCTGTTTCGGCTCTTCGGGATCGGTGAATTCGTATAAGCCATCGCAGAGCACGAGCGCCCGGTGCGAGGTGAACTCGCGCCCGTCCGAACGATAATTGTAAACCGGCTTGCCGCCCGGTCCCGGCCAGCTCCATCGCCGGTTGACCAATTCGCCGACGCCGCGCTCGCCCTCAACGCTGCGCACGATCGGCGCCATGTCGGTGATCTTGATGTCCTCGCGCGCCGCCACGTTGGGCGTGCCCTCGGGCATTTTGATCTTGATCTTGAGGTCGTCGAAATCCTCGGCGATCGAAGCGATGTCGACCTCGAGGCGATAGTCATTGCACACGCGCGCTCACGCCTTCCTTGCGAATCTTTCCTGTTCCCATTATGTTCTCTTCTATGGAGTCGCCAACCCCCTTTGATTCGGACGCGCCCCTTGGCGCCCGCCGCGCCATCATCCGGCGAAATCCGGACGATGCCAGCGAAATCGAGATGGTCGAGGCGGTGTGGGGCTCGAATCCACAATTCAGCGACGGCATTTCCTACCGTTTCGTGCGCTCCGAGGGCCGCGCGTTTCCGGTGGGCCGCTGTCTGATCGCGGCATCCGAATTCCAACTCAGCATCGGCGACAAGCGGTATCGCGTCACGCTCGACGGCGGTAATCATTTCTACCTCGCTGCCGTGTGGGAGCCGCCGATGGGCGACTGGCCGCTGAGCTACCGCGTCGTCACCGTCGCCGCCAATCCCGAGGTCGCCCACTATCAGGAGCGCCACGGCGCGATCATCCATCGCCGGCAGGTCATGCAGTGGCTCGACAGCACCGTACCCGAATGCGACCTGCTCGAAACCCCGCCTGCGCGCACTTTCCTGGTCGAGGAAATTACCGACGCGCCGCGGCAAGGCGCGCTCGCGATCTGACATCCGGTCGATGGCGTTTTCCGTCTCTATATCGCGCGCGATAATCGCTCTCGGCTTCTGCCTCTGGGCATCGCCCGCGCTGGCGGACCCTTGCGAAGGCGCATTGCCGGCGGAGGGCACGGGTTTCAGCGGTGTCGTCCGCTATGTCGGTGACGGCGACGGCCTCTGTGTCGGTCCGGCGGGACGCCCTGATCGATGGATCGAGGTTCGACTTGGAGATTTCTATGCGCCCGAATTGCACGAGCAAGGTGGCGCGGAGGCGAAGCGCCGGCTCAAGCAGCTTGTATTCGGCCAGACGCTTGTCTGCCGCGCCGGCAGGCACAGCTATGATCGGGTGATCGGCTATTGCACCCTTCGCGGTCGGCCACTCGGAACATTGCTGCGGCAGAGCGGCGGGCGCGAGGGCGGACGGGGCTGGAAGCGGTGAACGCGATGCTTGACCTGTTCGGCACCGCGGCGCTGCCGGGACTGAAGTCGGGCGACGCGATCCTCACGTCCGACGAGGAGCAGGCGCTGATCGCGCGTATCGACGGCGAGGGGCTCAGTCCCTTCAAATTCCAGCAATGGACCGGCAAGCGGATGACCCGCTCGTTCGGCTGGAGCTATGATTTCGAGACGGGGCGGTTCGTGCCGACCGATCCGATCCCCGACTGGCTCGACACGATCAGGGAGCGCGCCGCGCGCTTCGCAGGGCTCGCCCCGTCCGATCTCGTCCAGGCTTTGCTCATCCGCTACGATCCCGGCGCCGGTATCGGCTGGCACAAGGACCGGCCCGTGTTCGAGCATGTCATCGGCCTATCGCTCGGCGCGCCCGCAACGCTGCGCTTTCGCCGCCGGGTCGGCGCGAAGTTCGAACGGGCGACCTCGACGCTCGCGCCCCGGGCGATCTATCACCTGAGCGGCGAAGCGCGGCACGGTTGGGAGCACAGCATCGCCGAGATGGCGGAAACGCGCTGGTCGATCACCTTCCGGACGCTCGTCAAAGCTCGATAGCGGCGTGCTTGCACGCGATTTATGAGGAGCGGCGAACGGTTGGCGTCCTTCGCGCGTTGTCGGTGCGGAAGGAGCAAGACGATGCCAGCAACCTCGAAAGCCCAGCAGAAAGCCGCCGGCGCGGCGCTCGCCGCCAAGCGCGGCGAAGAACCCAAATCGAAGCTGAAAGGCGCCTCCAAACAGATGGAGGAGTCGATGTCCGAAAAGCAGCTCGAAGAGTTCGCGAGCACCAAGCGCAAGGGTCTTCCGAACAAGAAGAGCTGAGACGGCGGGCGCGTGCGGGAAGCCCGCGACTAAAGTTGAGGATGTTCGCGCACGCGGAGGTGCGCACCGAAAAGATTGGGTTCGCCAGAGGCAGATTTCAACGGGTCGCAAGGTGCGAAATCGGTGTCTGGCAGGCAGGGCTCCGCGGTTTAATTCGCGCGCAAACTTCCTATCTAAGTCCTTCGAAATTGGCACGAACGTGCGGAGGCCGGGATGGCGAATGGATGGGCGCGCGACGGCGCCGTACAGGATCAGATCGACGACACCGTGACCGACGCGGTTCTGCGCGCGCGCGGCATGATGCCGACCGGCGACGGCAGCGATGAATGCGACGATTGCGGGGAAGATATTCCGCCGGCCCGCCGTGCCGCGCTCGCGGGAACGCGAACGTGCGTTGCCTGCCAGGCCCAACGCGACGCGAATATCCGCGCCGTCGGTATCAACCGGCGCGGCAGCAAGGACAGCCAGCTCCGAGAGGGATTGGAGCTCCAGCCTCTCGCTTAATCGTCGCGCCACGCCTGCATCGCGCGATCGTACTTCTCGCGCGCCGCATCTACTTTTCGGTCGAGCCGCTCACGTTCGCGGGCCTGATCGGCTTCGAGCTTGCGCCGCTCGCAATCGAGTTCGGCTTGCCGCTTCGCCAGAACCACGCGCTGTTCTTCTTGGCGCGCTTCGGCATCGGACAGTTCGGCTTCGGCGCTGGTGAGCGCGGCGCGATCAGGGCGCGGCTTCGGCTTGGGTGGCGGCTTGGATTTGGGCGGCAGCTTGGGGGCCGACTTCGCTTTGCGGGTAGCCGCCGTGTCCTCGCTATCCTCCGATGGTGCCGTCTTCCTGCGGGGCGCCGGGCTGTCCTTTGGCAGGGCGGCCATATGCTCGGCCATCGTGCCACGCAGTTTGCGGATCACCTTGCCGGGATTGGCGAGCGGTTCGCGCATCAACTCGGGATCGTCGATCCGCTCGGCGGCTCCGCTCGAGAACAGGTCCTTGTCGCTGCCCCAGGCTTCAAGCGCCGCCTTCTGGCTTGGTGCGGCGATATAGGCATCGTGAAAGCCGATCGGGGTGCGAAACACCTTGAGCTTGGGCGACTTTGCCATCGTGATCAGCTCTTCCAGCGCGCGGGTGTCAGTCGGACCGGGATGACCTCGCCAAGTGCCTGCCATCCGAGAAGCGAGATGACATGGTTGCTCTCCTTGGCCTCGCGACCTTCGGCCAGACTCCAGGTGATATGATAATGGCTGCCGTCGCCGCGCTCGGTGTTACCGTCGATCCGCACGACCAGCGCCTGCACGCCGGCATCATCGTCGGCCTCGCCGACGACCTCGCCCGCGGTCGCAGTGGGAAGCGGGGTCGCATTGTCGGTGCCAAAGCGCAGCGTCACATGATCGGCGACCGTCTCGGCATAGCGGGGCGGAAAGCGCGCGAGCAGCGCCGCGCGGTCGGCGAAATCGAGCTTCCAACCGACCGTCACGCCTTCCAGCTTTCGGCAAGCGGGCCGTCCTTCCCGAGGATCGGATCCTCGGCCGGGACCTGGAAGGTACGCATCCGCTGTCGCGCTTCGTCGGACGGCGCCTCGCGGCAGATGTCCCAGTCCTGACCTTCGGGATAGGCGCCGACGACCATGAAGTCGTCGCTGACGTCGAGCCGGCGGTGGCCGGTGCCGACCGGCAGCACGATCGCATCGCCGGGGCGCACCGCGATCTCGCGCCCACCCGGGCCGCCGAGCAGCAAAGTCCCGAATCCCGCTGCCACGCCGAGCGCCTCGTGGGCGGTCGAGTGATAATGGTGATGGTCATAGACGCTATCGCGCCATTGCGGCGGCCAGCCATGATCGGCGAAGACCCGTTCGAATTGCTCGGCGGCCCGCTTGCCTTCGGCTTTGACGGCGCCGCGATAGACGATGACAGGCAGCCGCTCGTTGTTCGGCACCCAGTCCTTCTGATGCAGGATGAACTGTTCGGTCTCCATCATGCCGTCTCTCGCGCGGCCGCCTTGCGGTGGCGTTTCGGTTTGTCCGCAAGCTCGATCCACACCGGGGCATGGTCGCTGGTTTTCTCCCAGCCGCGCACATGAGAGTCGACCTGTGCATCGACGAGCCGGTCGGCGAGGGCCGGACTGAGCAGAAGATGATCGATCCGCAGGCCCGCGTTGCGCGCATAGGCGTTCCGGAAATAATCCCAGAAGGTGTAGATGACCTCGTCCGGGTGTAGCGTCCGCAGCGCATCGGTCCAGCCGTGGTCGAGAAGCCGAAAATAGGCGGCCTTCACTTCGGGCGCGAAGAGTGCGTCGTCTAGCCAGCGTTCGGGTTTGTAGACGTCGAGATCGGTCGGCATCACGTTGAAATCGCCGGCGAGCATGACCGGCAGGCCGCTGTCGAGCAGGGCCTTCGAATGCTCGATCAGCCGCTCGAACCATCTCAGCTTGTAATCGAACTTGGGGCCGGGCCGTGGATTGCCGTTGGGAAGATAGAGCCCGCCGATCAGGATGCCGTTGACCGCGGCCTCGATATAGCGGCTGTGCGTATCGTCGGGATCGCCGGGAAGCCCACGCCGGGTTTCGTGGATTTCGCCGACGCGGCTGAGGATCGCGACGCCGTTCCAGCTTTTCTGTCCGTGCCAGATCGCGTCATAGCCGAGATCGCGGATCGGGTTTTCCGGGAATTTCTCCTGCGGCGCCTTCAGCTCCTGCAGGCAGACGATGTCGGGCTGTGCCTCCTCCAGCCAGCGCAGCAGCACCGGCAGCCGGCCATTGACGCCGTTCACATTGTAGGTGCCAATTTTCATGAGGGCGCCTTCACAGGTCGGGCAGCGTCTGGTCGGCGCGGCCCCAACCCGACAGCGCCTTGGAGCCCGCACGTTTGACCAGATCGGCGGCATCGCCGACATGCCAGTGGGCGGGCGTGTCGATCGTCTCCATCTCCTTCCACGTAATCGGCGCCGCGACCGGTGCGCCCGATCGCGCGCGCACGCTGTACGGCATCACCGCGGTCGCGCCGCGCTGGTTGCGGAGATAATCGACGAAGATTCGGCCCTTGCGCTCGGCTTTGGGCAGAGCGGCAGTGAAATTGTCGGGATCGCTCTGTGCGACCGCCTGGGCGAGACGGTGCGCGAAATCCTTGACCTCGGGCCATTCGGCCTTGGGCACCAGCGGCGCAATGACGCGAATACCTTTGCCGCCGGTCACCATCGGAAAAGTCTCGAGCCCGATCGACTTCAAAATATCGCGGAAATGGAAGGCGGCCTTGCGCACCGCCTCGAAGTTGAGCCCGACATCGGGGTCGAGATCGAAGACGAGCCGGTCGGCCTTCTCAACATCCTCGATCCGCGCGCCCCAGCCGTGGAATTCGATCGACCCCATCTGCACGCAGGTCAGCAACCCGTCGGCGGTGTCGATATAGAGATAGGGCTCCTCATGTCCGTCCTTCTCGGTGATACCGACATGCTTGACGGTATCGCCGAAACTGCCGGCGTCGTGCTTCTGGAAAAAGCATTTCTTGGCGCGGCCCTGCGGGCAGCGCACGAGGCTGATCGGGCGCGAGCCGATCCACGGCAGCATCACCGGCGCGACGGCGACATAATGGTCGGCGAGCTGGCCCTTGGTGATGCCGGAATCGGGATCGACGACGCGGTCGCGGTTGCTGATCTTGACAGTGCTGACCGCTGGCGCCGCGACGTCGGCGACCGGCTCTTCGGTTTCGAGGACGACGGCCTCGGGTTTCTTGTCTTCACGCAGGCCGAGATAGCTCGGGTGGCGCAGCGTCCCCTCGTTGGTCATCTCGGTATAGGCGATCTCGGCGACGAGCCTAGGTTTGAGCCAATGCGCGCCGCGGACCTCGGCGCGCGGCGCCTTCACCGTCGGTGTCTCCTGTTCGAGCGGCTGCAAGATCTCCATCAACCGAAACAGCTCGGCGGTGTCGAAGCCGGTGCCAACCTTGCCGGCATAGCGCAGTTCGCCCGTGTCATGGACCCCGAGGATCAGCGAGCGGAAGGCGCGCGATTTGTCCGACGGCGTCCAGCCGATGATGACGAATTCCTGGCGCTTGATGCACTTGGTCTTGAGCCAGCCGCCCGAGCGCGAGCCGACATATTTGGCGGTCGCGAGCTTGGAGATCACGCCTTCGAGGCCGGCGGCGCAGAATTGATTGAGCAGCTTTTCGCCGCTGCCGACGATATGGTCGGAATATCGGATGCGGTCGCTCTTCTTTGGCAGGATCGCCGCCAGCCTAGCCTTGCGCTCGGTTAGCGGACATCCGGTCAGATCCTCGCCATCGAGTTCGAGCAGGTCGAAGGCGAAATAGTCGATCGAGTCCGGCGACGACTTGATCGCGTTCTGTAGCGCCTGGAAGCTTGACCGGCCATCGGCCTCGAGCACCACCGCTTCGCCGTCGATCAGCGCCGACTGGACCTTGAGCTTCGCGGCGTCCGCGACGAGCGGCGCGAACTTTTCCGACCAGTCGAGCCCCGAGCGCGTATAGGCGCGCGCCTCGCCGCCGCCGATCGCGATCAGCGTGCGGTAGCCGTCATATTTCATCTCGTGGAGCCAGCGATCACCGCTCGGCACCGTGTCGACGAGCTGGGCGAGCTGGACAGACCGGAAGGGCGGGGGACCGCTTGTCGGTTTGCGCGATTGCTTCGCCCGGGATGCCGTGGTGGCCATAGCGGAAAGACGCGCTCGGCAGGTCTATCGTTCCCGCTTGGCCGCGAGCCTGCAACCGCGATCGAATCGCGCGCGTTACCAATGCGCACAAAGGAGAGATGCGATGGCAGACGACAAGTCGCAGCGCGGACCGCAGGATCGGTCACGGATCGCGATGGGCGAGGATTATGAGGTCAACTATTGGACCGGCAAGTTCGGCGTCAGCCGCGACAAGCTTCAGGAAGCGGTGAATGCCGTCGGCAACCACGCCGATGCGGTGCAAGACTATCTCAAACGGTGAATCCAATCGTTGGGTGCCGGCGGCCCCCAGGCCCGCACCGGTACCGACGGTTGGCCCATGACGTGATGGCCGGGGGCAACCGCGCGCCATAGAAGCAGGCGCGAGGCAGCCTAGCGCCGCTGTCTCATTACCGCCGACCAATGCGATTTTCTCCGGGTCAGGACGCCTTGTCCTTCCGGAGCAAATTCGTGACCCCGACCAAGCTGCTTATCGGCCAGATACTCGTGGTATTCGCGATCGTGATCGCGGGCCTCTGGGTGTCGACGCAGTGGGCAGCGGCGATGCTCGCCTACCAGCCCGAACTCGGGAACGCCTGGTTCCGGCTGTTCGGCACGCCGATCTATCGCCCGTGGGCGATCTTCTGGTGGTGGTATAGCTACGATGCCTATGCCCCGCATGTCTTCGATAAGGCGGGCGCGCTGGCGGGCGCGAGCGGATTCATCGGCTGCGGCGCCGCGATCGCGGGATCGCTCTGGCGTGCTCGGCAATCACGCAATGTCACGACCTATGGGTCGGCGCGGTGGGCGCGCCAGCGCGAGATCGAACAGGCCGGCCTGTTCAACGATGCCGGCGTGTTCCTCGGGCGGCAACGCTCGCGCTATCTGCGCCACGACGGCCCCGAGCATGTCATGGCTTTCGCGCCGACGCGGAGCGGCAAGGGCGTCGGTCTCGTCGTCCCGACGCTGCTGAGCTGGACCGGCAGCACCGTCGTCCACGACATCAAGGGCGAGAACTGGCAGCTCACCGCAGGGTGGCGTTCGAGCTTCAGCCATGCGCTGCTGTTCAACCCGACCGACGCGCGCTCCGCGCGCTACAATCCGCTGATCGAGGTCCGTCGCGGCGAGCATGAAGTCCGCGACGTGCAGAATATCGCCGACATACTCGTCGACCCGGAAGGGGCGCTCGAGCGCCGAAACCACTGGGAAAAGACCAGCCACAGCCTACTTGTCGGCGCGATCCTTCATATCCTCTACGCAGAAGGAGAGAAGACGCTCGCGCGCGTCGCGACCTTCCTCTCCGATCCGCAGCGCCCGTTTGTCGCGACCTTGAAGCGGATGATGACGACCAATCATCTCGGCACGAAGGAAGCGCCGCAGGTTCATCCGGTCGTCGCATCGGCCGCGCGCGAGGTGCTCAACAAGAGCGAGAACGAACGCTCGGGCGTGCTCTCGACCGCGATGTCGTTCCTCGGCCTCTATCGCGACCCCACCGTCGCCGCGGTGACCTCGGCGTGCGACTGGCGCATCGCCGATCTCGTCGAAGCCGAGCATCCCATCTCGCTTTACCTGGTCATTCCGCCATCGGACATCAGCCGCACAAAGCCGCTGGTGCGCCTGGTGCTCAATCAGATCGGCCGCCGCCTGACCGAGAAGCTCGACGGGGCCGGAAAGGGCGGCCGCAAGCATCAACTGCTCATGATGCTCGACGAATTCCCGGCTCTCGGACGGCTCGATTTCTTCGAGACCAGCCTCGCTTTCATGGCAGGCTATGGCGTCCGCGCCTTCCTGATCGCCCAATCGCTCAACCAGATCGAGAAGGCCTATGGCGAGCACAACAGCATTCTCGATAACTGTCACGTCCGCGTCGCCTTCGCGACGAACGACGAACGGACGGCGCGCCGCATTTCGGATGCGCTCGGCGTCGCGACCGAACAACGCGCGATGCGCAACTATGCCGGGCACCGGCTTGCGCCCTGGCTCGCGCATGTCATGGTCAGCCGGCAGGAGACCGCGCGCCCGCTGCTGACGCAGGGCGAGGTGATGCAGCTTCCGCCCGCCGACGAGCTGATCCTCGTCTCGGGCATGGCGCCGATCCGCGCGAAGAAGCTGCGCTATTTCGAGGATCGCAATTTCCGCGTCCGCGTCGCACCGCCGCCCGTGCTCGCCGGTGGTGGCGATTATCCCGATCGGCCGAAGTCGCGCGTGGACGATTGGAGCGGGCTGCGCAGCGTGCCAGACACGCGGCTTGGCAAAGCCGACGACGACGCGAAAGAGGACGAGGACGGCGGCTTGCAGCAGCAGCGCCACCCCGGCATCGGCGAGGAGCCGGCCAAGGCGCCCGAACCGCCCAAGCAGCTCGATCTTCTCGGCCTCGAGCGCGACGACACCGATCCGGTCACCGACAAGCACGCGATGGATCGCGCCGGCACCACCGGCACGCTGATCCGCGCCCATGCGATCAACCAGGGGCGCAGCACCGACATGCTGCCAGACTTCTGACGATGGCTGCGACCAAACCAAGGCGCGTGCGCTACCAGCTCTTCCTCCCCGAGGATCTGAGCCGCCGCTTCGACGCGCTCGCGAACGCGCCCGGTGCGTCCAAATCGGCCATCCTCACCGACGCGCTCACCGCCTGGCTCAACCGGCAGGCCGCGAGCGAACTCGAGAACAAGTTCGGCGCGCGGCTCGACCGCATGTCGCTGGCATTGGGGCGGATCGAGCGCGACGGCCATGTCCTGCTCGAAAGCCTCGCGCTGTTCGTCCGCTACGAGCTGATGGTGCAGGCGCCGCTTCCCGACGCCGACGAGGCCGCGCGCGCGATCGGCCGCGACCGCTTCGAGGCCTTTGTCACCCGCGTCGGCGAGGCGCTCGCCAGCGGCCAGCGCACGCTGGCGGCAACATCCCAGACCAATGGAGGCACAAGGTGAGCGAGACGCTATCGGCGGAGCGCCGCCGCGCCATGCTGCGCACCGCGATGGGGCCGGGCATCGCCGCGGCGCTGTCGGACCCCGCCGTCATCGAGATCATGGTCAATCCTGACGGGATGCTGCGGCTCGACCGATTGGGCGAAGGCCGGATCGAAACCGGCACGCGCTACGATCCGGCGCAGATCGAACGCATCATCCGCCTCGTCGCCAGCCATGCGCGCTCCGAAGCCCATGCGTCGGCGCCGATCATCTCGGCCGAACTGCCGCCGCATGGCGAGGGGGCAGGGGAGCGGTTCGAGGGCGTGTTACCGCCGGTCAGCCTCGCGCCCTGCTTCTCGATCCGCAAGCCGGCAGCGCGCATCTACACGTTGCTCGACTATGTGAGCGACGGGATCATGCCCGCCGAGACCGCGCGGCTGCTGGGACAAGCCGTCGTCGAGCGCAAGAACATCCTTGTCGCTGGCGGCACCAGCTCGGGCAAGACGACGCTCGCCAACGCGCTGCTCGCCGAAATGGCGCACCTCGATGAGCGCGTGCTCATCATCGAGGACACGCGCGAGCTGCAATGCGCGGCGACCGACGTCGTCGCGCTGCGCACCCGTTCGGTCGGTCCGTCGGGCGTGGGCGCTGTTACGATGGCCGATCTCGTCCGCTCGACGCTCCGGCTCCGCCCCGACCGGATCATCGTCGGCGAGGTGCGCGGGCGGGAAGCGCTCGACATGCTCAAGGCCTGGAACACCGGCCATCCCGGCGGGATCGCCACCGTCCACGCGAACAGCGCGATCGCGGCGCTCTACCGGCTCGAACAGCTCGTTCAGGAAAGCGTCGTCACCGTCCCGCGCCGTCTGATTGCGGAAGCCATCGACATGATCGTGTTCATCTCGGGCCGCGGCCTCGGCCGGCGCGTCGACACCATCGCGCGCGTCGGCGGCCTCGATCCGGACGGGAATTACGCCGTCCTCGACCTCACCCCCGACACCACCACTTCCAAAGGAGAATGACCCATGCGCCTCGCTCGTCGTCCTGATCGCAACACCCTGACGCTCGCCGTCGCCTCCGGGCTCGCGGGTCTGTTTTTCGCTGCCAGCGCCCAGGCCGCAGGGTCGGGCATGCCGTGGGAACAGCCGCTCCAGCAGGTTCTGGAGTCGGTGCAGGGCCCGGTCGCCAAGATCGTGGCGGTGATCATCATCATCGTGACCGGGCTGACCCTCGCCTTCGGCGAGACCGCGGGCGGCTTCCGGCGCCTGATCCAGATCATCTTCGGCCTGTCGATCGCCTTTGCTGCGTCGAGCTTCTTTCTGTCGTTCTTCAGCTTCGGCGGCGGAGCGTTGATCGCGTGACCAGCGCCGGCGGCCATATCGAAGGCTTCGAAGCGCCGCTGCACCGCGCGCTGGCCGAGCCGATCCTGCTCGGCGGGGCGCCGCGGGCGATCGCGATCGTCAACGGGACGCTCGCCGCCGCGATCGGCCTCGGACTCCAGCAATGGATCGCCGGCATCGTGATGTGGGCGTTCGGCCACACGCTCGCGGTGTTCGCCGCCAAGCGCGACCCCGATTTCGCGCCCGTCCTCGCGCGCCACCTTCGCCAGAAGGGATATCTCGCATGCTGAATCTTCGCGAATATCGGCAACGCGCCGACAGACTTACCGACCATCTCCCTTGGGCGGCGCTGGTCGCGCCGGGCATCATCCTCAACAAGGATGGCAGTTTCCAGCGCACGCTTGCGTTTCGTGGGCCTGACCTTGAATCGGCGACCGAGGCCGAGCTGATCGCGGCGTGTGCGCGGGCGAACAATGTGCTGAAGCGCTTCGGCTCGGGCTGGGCGCTCCATTTCGAGGCCGAGCGCCGCGAGGCGCTGGGCTATCCCGACAGCGATTTCCCCGACGCCGCCTCCTGGCTGGTCGACGAGGAACGCCGCGCCGGCTTCGAGAATGCCGGGCAGCATTTCGAGAGCCGCTACTTTCTGACGCTGACGTTCCTGCCGCCGCCCGACCAGGCCGATACCGCGGGTAGGGCGCTGGTCGAACGCAGCGATGATATGAAGGGGCGTGACTGGCACCAGGCGCTGGCCGCGTTCATCGCCGAGGCCGATCGTGCGCTCGATCTCTTCTCGGGGTTCATGCCAGATGTCCGGGCGCTCGACGACAGCGAGACGCTGACCTTCCTGCACGGGACGATCTCGACGCGGCACCATCGCGTGCGGGTGCCGGCGACGCCGATGTATCTCGATGCCGTGCTTGCCGACACGCCGCTGACCGGCGGGCTCGAGCCGATGCTCGGCGACCAGCATATTCGCACGCTCACCATCCTCGGTTTCCCGAACGCGAGCCGGCCTGGAATCCTCGACGCGCTCAATCATGAGGATTTCGGCTACCGCTGGGTGACCCGCTTCCTCGCGCTCGACAAGACCGACGCGACCAAGGCGCTTACCAAGCTCCGCCGCCAATGGTTCAACAAGCGCAAATCGGTGACGGCGATGCTGCGCGAGGTAATCTACAATCAGCCGGTCCAGCTTCTCGACAGCGACGCGGACAACAAGGTGGTCGATGCGGATCTGGCGTTGCAGGCGCTCGGCGGCGATCATGTCGCCTTCGGCTATCTGACCACGACGATAACCGTCGCCGACCAAAGCCGCTCCCGCGTCGAGGAAAAGGTTCGGGCGGTTGAGCGCATCATCAACGGGCTCGGCTTCACTTGCATTCGCGAGAGCGTCAACGCGGTCGAGGCCTGGTTGTCGAGCCTGCCGGGGCACGTCTATGCCAATGTCCGGCAACCCATCGTCCATACGCTCAATCTCGCACATCTCATGCCGCTGTCGTCGGTCTGGGCAGGACCGGCGCGCAACGCGCATCTGAACGGTCCGCCGTTGCTCTACGCCGAGACCAGCGGGTCGACGCCGTTCCGCCTGTCGACGCACGTCGGCGATGTCGGCCATATGCTGATCGTCGGGCCGACGGGTGCGGGCAAGTCGGTCCTGCTCTCGCTGCTCGCGCTCCAGTTCCGGCGCTACCCGGAAGCCCAGGTCTATATTTTCGACAAGGGCTATTCGGCGCGCGCCGCCGTGCTCGCGATGGGCGGTGCGCATCACGCGCTCGGACTCGGCAGCGACGGCGGACATGATGACGGCGAGGGCGGCCGGATGATCGCCTTCCAGCCGCTGCGCCATATCGATCGCGCCGACGAGCGGGCCTGGGCCGGAGAATGGATCGGCGCGCTGCTCGCGCACGAAAAGATACTTGTCACGCCAGAGGTCAAGGAAGCCGTCTGGTCGGCGCTCACCAACCTCGCAACCGCGCCCGTCGAAGAACGCACGCTGACCGGGCTGTCGTTGCTGCTGCAATCGGCGCCGCTGCGCTCCGCTCTATCGCCCTACACATTGGAAGGGCCGTTCGGCCGTCTGCTCGACGCCGCCGAAGACGATCTCGCCATCGCCGATGTCCAGTGCTTCGAGACCGAAGCGCTGATGGGGCAGGCGGGCGTCGTCGCCCCGGTGCTCACCTATCTCTTCCACCGGCTCGAGGAACGCTTCACCGGGCGGCCGACATTGCTGATCCTCGACGAGGCCTGGGTGTTCCTCGACCATCCGCTGTTCGCGGCGCGCATCCGCGAATGGCTGAAGGTGCTGCGCAAGCGCAACGTCGCGGTGGTGTTCGCGACCCAATCGCTCGCCGACATTGCCGATAGCAGCATTGCGCCGGCGATCATCGAGAGCTGCCCGCAGCGCATACTGCTCCCCAACGACCGCGCGATCGAACCGCAGGCGCAGGCCGCCTATGTCCGCTTCGGATTGAACGCGCGCCAGATCGAACTGGTCAGCCGCGCCACGCCCAAACGGCAATATTATCTGCAATCGGCCCGCGGCAACCGGCTGTTCGAACTGGGACTGGGACCGATCGCGCTCGCGCTGTGCGGTGCCTCAGATCCCGAAAGCCAGAAGCGCATCGATGCGATCCTCGCCGAGCACGGGCCGGACGATTTCGCGGCGCACTTCCTCGCCGATGCCGACCTCGCCTGGGCCGCATCGCTACTCGGAAACTTTCCCAAGCCCTCACCCCCCGAAGGAGAATGACTCATGACGAAGAAACATATCATCGCCGCGCTGCTCGGCTTCGGCGCCATCGGCTCGCTTGGCGCCGGCCTGCTGACCAGCGGTCCCGCATCGGCGCAACTCAGCGTGTTCGACCCGTCGAACTATGCGCAGAATCTGCTGACCGCCGCGCGGACGCTGCAACAGGTCAACAACCAGATCCAGTCGCTGCAGAACGAAGCGCAGATGCTGATCAACCAGGGCAAGAACCTGACCCGCATCGATTTCCCACAGCTTCAGCAGCTCCAGCAGCGGCTCCAGCAGATCGACCAACTCATGGGGCAGGCGCAGGGGATCGATTTCCGCGTCGACCAGCTCGACGAGAAATTCCGCCAGCTCTTCCCCGATACCTTCCCGCAGGCGCAAACGCGCGACCAGCAGATCGCGGCGGCCAAACAGCGGCTCGACAACGAGATGGCCGCTTTCCGCCAGGCGATGACCGTCCAGAGCAGCATCGCCGAAAATGTCCGCGACGATGCCCAGACGCTCAAGGCGATCGTCGACAAGAGCCAAGGGGCCGAGGGCGACTTGCAGGCCCAGCAGGCGACCAACCAGCTCCTCGCGCTCGCCACCAAGCAACAATTCCAGATCCAGAATTTGATGGCGGCGCAATTCCGCAGCCAGAGTCTCGAGGCGGCACGCCGCGACCAGAGCGCCCGCGAGGGGCGCGAGCGCACCACGCGATTCCTCGGCGACGGTCACGCTTACACGCCGCGTCAATAGTACCGGGTTTGGCTGAGGCAGGCGCGGACCGCCCCCAGCTCCCCCGGTCCCAACCTGTCTCGTCGCGGGGGCCGTAGGGCTTGCCCCTCTCATGGCCGCCGGTCCCCGCGACACCATTCCAACTTCGCCAAGGAGTCCGAGCGCCGTGCAGGATCTCAATGTCATCGACCAGTTCATGCAGGCGTTCATCGCTTATATCGACAGCGGGTTCGGGCTGCTCGGCGGTGACGTCGGCTTCCTGACCACGATCCTGATCGGCATCGACATCACGCTCGCCGGGCTATTCTGGGCCCTCGGCGGCGAAGACGACGTCATCGGCAAGTTCCTCAAGAAGATTCTCTATGTCGGCGCCTTCGCGCTGATCCTGAACAGCTTCTCGACCCTCTCTGACATCATCTTTCGCTCGTTCGCGGGGCTGGGCCTCACTGCGGGCGGCAGCGCGATCACCGCGCAGGATCTGCTGATGCCGGGCAAACTCGCCGGAACCGGCTTCACCGCGGCCTGGCCCTTGCTCGAACAGGCGAAGGAGCTGGTCGGTCCGATCGCCTTCTTCGACAATTTCGTCGAGATCGCGGTGCTGGTGATCGCCTGGATCGTGGTTATCCTCGCCTTCTTCATCCTCGCGATCCAGCTTTTCATCACCATCCTCGAGTTCAAGCTGACCTCGCTCGCCGGCTTCGTGCTTGTGCCCTTCGCGCTGTGGGGCCGGACGTCGTTTCTTGCCGAGCGCGTGCTCGGCAATGTCGTCAGCTCGGGCATCAAGGTCATGGTGCTCGCGGTCATCGTCGGTATCGGCTCGAACTATTTCGCCGACTTCACCAGCGCGATCACCGGCGGTGAGGTGTCGATCGAGCAGGCGGTGTCGCTAATGCTCGCCAGCCTCGCGATCTTCGGCCTCGCCATCTTCGGCCCCGGCATCGCGTCGGGCCTCGTCGCCGGTGCGCCGCAGCTCGGCGCGGGCTCGGCGATCGCCAGCACCGCGCTGGCCGGCGGCGCGATCGTCATGGGTGGCGCAGGCGCGGTCGGCGCCGCGCGCGGGCTCGCCGGGGCCGGTCTCGGCGCGATCCGCGCCGGCACCTCGATGGGGTCGGCCGCCTCGACCGCCTACAAGCTCGGCCAGGAAACCTCGGGCTCGACCAGCGTCCGCGCCGGCCTCGGCGGCATGGCGACAGCGGCACGCGGCGCGGCGGCGAACAAGATGCGATCGACGCTCGGCCTCGGTGCCGCCGCCGAGCGCGGCCAGCAAGCCGCGTGGGCCGCGGGCACGACCGGCGGCTGGGCCGCCGCGACCGTGAGCACAGGCGCAGCCGGCGAAGGGATGCCCGCCTGGGCGAGCAAGCTCCACGCCGATCAGGCGAGCCGTCACCGCCGCCAGATGGCGATCCACGCCGTGCAGGCCGGCGACCGTGGCGGCGGCGGAATCACCCCCGACATCAAGGAAAGGGACTAAGCTCATGAAATTCAGGCGAGCATTGCAACGCTATGGGCGAACGCCCGAGCCCGAGACCCCTTATCAGCGCGCCGGGCAGCTCTGGGACGAGCGGATCGGCTCGGCGCGGGTGCAGGCGAAGAACTGGCGGCTGATGGCGTTCGGCGGGCTGTTCCTCACCACCGGTCTGTCGGGTGCGCTCGTCTGGCAGTCGATGCAGAGCCGCGTCGTGCCCTATGTCGTCGAGGTCGATCAGTTAGGCCAAGCACAGGCGGTCAGCCCTGCCGCCAAGGACTATCGGCCGACCGACCCGCAAATAGCCTGGTTCCTTGCGCGCTTCATCACCGATGTGCGCGGACGCTCGCTCGACCCGGTGCTGATGCGGCAGAACTGGTTGTCGGCCTATGATTTTGCGACCGAGCGCGCGTCGCTCTTCCTCGGCGAATATGCGCGCACGTCCGATCCGTTCGCCGACGTCGGCCGCAAGACCGTGTCCGTGCAGGTCACGAGCGTCGTCCGTGCGTCGGACAATTCGTTCCGTGTCGGCTGGACCGAGCAGCAATATGAGCGGGCGAGTCTTGCCAGCACGTCGCGCTGGACCGCCGTGCTGACGATCAAGCTCCAGCCGCCGCGCTCGGCCGAGGTGCTCCGAAAGAACCCGCTCGGCCTCTACGTTGACGCGATCGACTGGAGCCGTGAGCTCGAAACGCCCGCCGACCGGCCGTCGCCACAAGCACCAGCGCCGAACGCATCCGCCCCGATGGCCGCGCCGACCGACATGCCGCTCGGCTCGCCGCTCGATCCGACGCTCGCGCCGCCTCCGGGCACGCCCACCCCCGAAAGGAATGCCCAATGACCCGTATCCTGTTGCTGGCGACCGCACTGGCGTTCGCCGTACCCGCTTCCGCCCAGATCACGCGTGTCGATGCCGCGAACAAGGCCGCTACGCGCGAGCCTTCGACCGCAGGCTACATCAACGCCGTGCAGGTCTATCCCTATAACGACGGCGTGCTCTATCGGCTCTACGCCGCGCCCGAGCGCGTGACCGACATCGCCTTGCAGCCTGGCGAGGCAATCGTCTCGGTCGCGGCTGGCGACACGGTACGCTGGACCGTCGGCGATACGACGAGCGGCAGCGGTGAGGGGAAGCGCGTGCATATCCTCGTGAAGCCCTTCACATCGGGTCTGAAAACGAATTTGATCATCACGACCGACAGGCGCGCCTATCACCTCGCGCTCGAAAGCACGCCCGCGAGCGCCATGGCGGCCTTGTCGTGGAGCTATCCGCAGGACGAGCTGCTCGCGATCAGGCGGCAGCAGTCCGAAGCGAAGGCGGCGACGCCGATCGCGTCGGAGCTAAGCGTCGAGAACCTCAATTTCGCTTATGCGATCAGCGGCGATAGGCCGGCGTGGCGGCCGATCCGCGCCTTCGACGACGGACGGCAGACCTATATCGAATTTTCGCCGGCGATCGCCGTCGGCGAAGCACCGCCCTTGTTCGTGATCGGCGAGGACGGCGAAGCGCAACTCGTCAATTACCGTGTCACGGGCCGCTACTATGTCGTCGACCGCCTTTTCGGCGCGGCCGAGCTGCGGCTGGGCGGCAAGAAACAGCAGATCGTCCGCATCACCACCGTTCAGCCCAAGGGGCGCAAGGCCAAGGCGGGGAGGGGCGCGTGACCGATCCCGTTGCAACCGAGGCCGACTCCCCGGCGAAGGCCGATCCTGAAACGCTGGTGCTGCGCGCGGCACCGGGGCGCGTTACGCGCTTTCGGCGCGGCGCGATCGTTGCGATTGCCGCTGCCGGTTCGACCGCGATCGTCGGCGTCGCCTGGCTTGCGCTTAAACCGGCGACGCTGAGCCTGATCGCGCCGAGCGACGACAAGCTGGTCGGCGCGAAAGCGCCGCCCGATGCGCTGGCGGGCGCGCCGACGAGCTATGGCGACGTGCCCAAGCTCGGTCCGCCGCTGCCCGGCGATCTCGGGCGTCCGATCCTCGAGCGCCAGCGCCAGCTCGGGACGGCGCTCCCCGCCGATCCGGCGGCCGATGCCGCCGCGCGGGCCGCGCAGGAGGCCGAGACCGAGCGCCAGCGTCTCGCGGCCGAGCAGAAGGCCGCACGCGAATCCGGCGTATTGCTGCAAATCGCCGGGAACGCGAGGGCCACCGTGCCGGCGCCGGTCGCGATCGATGCGGGCGCGACGACCGCCGCGGCCGATCCCGCGAAGGCCTCGCTTGGGATCGATGACGATCCGAACGGGCAGGAGCGCAAGAATGCGCTCGTCGGCAAGGCCAACGCGACCGCCGACATCAATCCGCATGCGCTCGTGCAGCCGGTGTCGCCCTGGACCTTGCAGGCGGGCAGCATCATCGCCGCGAGCCTAGTCACCGGCCTGAACTCGGACTTGCCCGGTCTTGTGACGGCGCAGGTCACCGAGAACGTCTATGACAGCGTAACAGGGCGCAGCCTGCTCATCCCGCAGGGGTCGCGGCTGATCGGGAGTTACGATAGCGTGGTCGCCTATGGGCAGAGCCGAGCGCTCGTCGTCTGGCAGCGGATCATCCTGCCCGACGGATCGTCGATCCGGATCGACAATGTGCCGGCAACCGACACGCAGGGCTATGCCGGGCTCACGGACAAGATCGATCGTCATACCTGGCAGCTTCTCAAGGGGGTCGCGCTGGCGACCCTCCTCGGGGTTGGCACCGAATTGAGCTTCGGCAACTCCGAAAGCGATCTCGTGCGCGCGATCCGCGAATCCGCTCAGCAAAGCGGGGCGCGGGCAGGGGATCAGCTCGTCACGCGCGGGCTCAATATCCAGCCGACCCTGAAGGTGCGCCCCGGCTGGCCGCTGCGCGTCGTCGTGCACAAGGATATCGTGCTTCCCGGGCCGTGGGGTGTCCGGCGTGGCTGAGCTTCGCCTGTCGCGGCTGCCCGATCGCACCCCGGTCAAGATGACGATCATGGTCAGTCCCGACCTCGCGTCCGATCTCGCGCTATACGCGGCCCTCTACCAGCGCACCTACGGACGCGAGGAGCCGGTCGCCGAACTCGTCCCCGCCATCATCCGCGGCTTCCTCGACGCCGACCGTGCGTTCGTCCGCGCTCGCCGCGAGGGGAGCGAACAGGGCGTGCCGTGAGCGACCCCGACGATCTCCTGACGCTGCGCCAGGCGGCAAATTTCCTGCGCGTCCATCCGAACACGGCGCGGCGCTACGCGAAGGAGGGAAACATCCCTTGCACCAAGGTCGGCCGCGACTGGCGGTTCCTCAAGGCCGACCTTGTCGCCTGGCTGCGCGGGCGGTATCCTGATGACGCACGGATGCATCTGGGTGCCGACCGAAAGGAGGCCCTATGGCACTCTGGAAACGTGCAAACACATATTTCGTCGACATCACAGCCCCGGACGGAAGCCGCATTAGACGCACTACTGGCACCACCGACCGGGAAAAAGCGAAGGAGTATCACGACAAGCTGAAGGCCGAGCTCTGGGACCTTGTCAGGCTCAAGCGCAAACCGCCGCGGACATGGGACGAGGCGGCGCTCCGGTGGCTTCAGGAGAAGAGACACAAAAAGTCCTACCGGGACGATGTGTCGCGGATCCGCTGGTTCACCAAGCATCTGCGCGGCAAGACCCTGGATCAGGTGAGCAGGGATATGATCGACGGGATCATCTCTCGACACCATGCGCGTTCGAGCAGCCGCACGAAGGATCTCTATGTGGCGCTCATTCGCGCCATTTTCCGGATGGCGCAGCGCGAATGGGAATGGATCGAACATATCCCGGCGTTCAAGACCTACACGAGGAACGCGAAGGTCCGGGTGCGGTATCTGACCCACGCCCAGGCCGAGCGTCTTTTGGAGGAGCTGCCCCCTCACCAGCAGGACCTGATGCTGTTCGCGCTCGCCACGGGCTTGCGGCAGGGAAATATCAAGAGACTGACCTGGGATCAGGTCGATCTCACCCGCCGCATCGTCACGATCGAGCACGGCGACACCAAGAATGGCGAGGCGCTGGGCGTGCCGCTCAACGATCTTGCGGTCTCGGTGCTCGAGCGGCGGATGGGAGAGCAGAGCGAATATGTGTTCACCTACAAGGGCAAGCCCTTGGGTCAGGTGAACACGAAACATTGGCGAGCCGCGCTCAAACGGGCGGGGATCACCGATTTTCGCTGGCATGACCTTCGGCATACCTGGGCGAGTTGGCTCCGGCAGAACGATGTACCCACCTGGGTGCTTCAGGAGCTGGGGGGCTGGAAGTCGGAATCGATGGTGCGCCGCTATGCGCACATGTCGGTGAAACATCTCCAGCCGTACGCAGACCAGCTGATTTTTGCGTCACAAACGGGAAAACCCGGAGAGGCGCAGGAAACTGCGAAAGCCCATGTCACAAAATCACCTACATTCCCGCATGGGAACAGGCTGATTTTGGCGTCGCAAGACGGTAAGTCTTTGATTTGATTGAAAGAAAATGGTGGACGCACTAGGGCTCGAACCTAGGACCCGCTGATTAAGAGTCAGCTGCTCTACCAACTGAGCTATGCGTCCACATGCCGGATTACGGCGGCGCCAGCAGCGGGGTTTACCCCTCTTTGCTGCGAAGCGAGCGGCCCGCTATCATGGCCTTGCCCGCATGGCAATGGCTTTCGTCGATATTTTTTCGCCGCTCAGTGAAAGCGGCGCGTTCCGGTCTTGCTGTCGTTGTCGATCGCTAGGATGATGCCGACGCAGGTCATGATCGTCAGCATCGACGATCCGCCATAGGAAAAGAGCGGCAGCGGGATGCCGACGACGGGGGCAAGGCCCATCACCATCATCAGGTTGATCGCGATATAGAAAAATATCGTCATCGTCAGCCCGGTCGCGACGAGCTGGCCGAAGCGCGTGCGCGCGCCAAGCGCGACGCGCGTCGACCAGCGGAGCAGCAGGAAAAAGGCGATCAGCAGCGCGACCCCGCCGATCAGTCCCCATTCCTCGGCCATCGTCGCGAAGATGAAATCGGTGTGGCCTTCGGGCAGATAATCGAGGTGGCTCTGCGATCCATTGAGAAAGCCCTTGCCGCTGATTCCGCCTGACCCGATCGCGATCTTCGACTGGCTGATATGATAGCCTGCACCGAGCGGGTCGCTTTCGGGATCGAGGAAGATCAGCACGCGCTTTTGCTGATAGTCGTGGAGCATCGAGAAAAGCACCGGAAGCGCCGCCGCGCCGGCGATCGCCGCGCTGCCGAACCACCACAGCGGCAGGCCCGAAACGAACATGACGATCGCGCCGCTCGCGCAGATGGCGAGCGCGGTGCCGAGGTCGGGCTGAAGCATCACGAGGCCTGCGGGAAGGCCGATCATCACCAGCGCCGGCCACAGCGCGGTGATCGTGCGCGTGCTGCCGGGGGGCAGCTGCGCATAGAAGCGCGCGAGCGCGAGCACGATCGTGACCTTCATCAACTCCGAGGGCTGGAGGTTGATGAAGCCGAGGTTGATCCAGCGCTGGCTGCCGCCGCCGACGAAGCCGAGCAGTTCGACCGCGAACAACAGCGCGACCACCGCCAGATAGCCGAGATAGGCGAAATCCTCGAAAAACCTGAGCTTGATCCGACCGAGGATCAACATGCCGACCAGGAAAACGAGAAAGCGCACCCCCTGGTTGAGCGCCCAGGGGGTCATGCTGCCCCCCGCAGCCGAATAGAGGACGAGCAGGCCGAAACCGGTGATCGCCGAAAGCAGCGCGATCAGCTTCCACGGAACGCGCTGGATCGCGGGCGGGACGGGAATCATGCGCCGGGCTCCGGATCGGGCTGCGTCGCGCCGGCCTTCCACGCCGCGAAATTGCGCGCCATTCGCTCTTCGATCGTGCCGCCCCAGCCCGCTTCATAGTCGGTGAGCGCCGCCATCGCCTTGTCGCGGTCGAACAGAAAGGTCATCACGTCGCGCGCGACCGGATAGGCCGAGCTCGACCCGGCGCCATGCTCGATCACCACCGCCGCGGCATAGCGCGGCGCGTCGAACGGCGCGAAGCAGATGAACAGGCCGTGGTCGCGATATTTCCACGGCACGCCCATGCCGCCGCGCCCCTTGCTCAAACTGACGACCTGGGCGGTGCCGGTCTTGCCCGCCATCTTGACGTCCTCGATCGGCAGGCGCGCGCGCCCCGCGGTGCCGGCGCCGTTGACGACCTGGTTCATCGCCTCGCGCACGAGGCCGATATGATCGGGTGCGAAGCCGAGGCTCTGGATCGGCGCGCGATTGGCGTCGCGCGTGAGGTGCGGCATCAGCGCATTGCCGGTCGCGAGCCGCGACGCCATCACCGCGAGCTGCGTCGGGTTGACCAGCACATAGCCCTGGCCGATCGTTGCGTTCACCGTGTCGGCGATCGTCCAGGGGCGGCCGTATTTTTCCATCTTCCAGTCTGGGCTCGGCATCGTGCCATAGCTCTGGCTGGGGACGGGGAGGGGGAATTTCTGCCCCAGCCCCAGCCGCTTGCCCATCGCCGCGATGACGTCCATCCCCATCTGCTGCGCGAAGTGATAGAAATAGACGTCGCAGCTCTGATAGATGCCCTTCGCCATATTGACCTGACCGTGGCCGCGCCGGTTCCAGCAGTGGAAGACGCGGTTGCCGACGCGCAGGCCGCCGCCGCAGAAGGTCGTGGCCTCGGCGGGCAGGCCCGCTTCGAGGAAGCTCATCGCGACCATGGGTTTTACGGTCGAACCCGCGGGATAGAGGCCGCTCAGCGTCTTGTTGCGCAAGGGCACATGATCGTTCTGGCTCAGCCATCTATATTCGGCGACGCCGATGCCGCTCGAAAAGCTGTTCGGGTCGAAACTCGGCATCGACGCCATCGCGAGCACGTCGCCGGTCAGGCAGTCGATCACGACGACCGATCCCGATTCGGGGCCGAGCCGCCGCGCGGCATATTCCTGCAGGTCGGCATCGACCGTCAGCTGCACCGTCTGGCCCTGGACGTCGGGCTGCGTCGATAGTTCGCGCACCACCTTGCCGCGCGCGGTCACTTCGACGCGGCGCGCGCCCGGCTTGCCGCGGAGCACGGGTTCGAAATATTTCTCAAGCGCCTGCTTGCCGATCTTGAAACCCGGCGTGATGTAGATCGGGTCCTTCGCCTCTTCATATTCCTCGGCGTTGGGGGCGCCGACATAGCCGATCAGGTGGCCGACCGCCGCCCCCGTCGGATAATAGCGCGCAAAACCGCGCGCCGGCGCGATGCCGGGCAGGTCGGGCAGGCGGACGAGGACCGAGGCATATTCGGATTCGCTGACGTCCTCCTTGACCGCGACGGGCTGGAATCCCGACGAGTTTTTAAGGTCGCGCCGGATCCGCTGCATCGTGTCGCCGTCGAGGTTCAGCAGCGTCTCGAGCTGGCCGAGGACGAAATCCTTGTCGTGCAGCCGGTCGGGAATGATATCGATGCGCAGCGACACGCGGTTGTTCGCCATCGCCTTGCCATTGCGATCGACGATCCAGCCGCGCCGCGGCGGCACGAGCGTCAGATTGACGCGATTGCTTTCGGATTCAAGAACATAGCGATCATTGTCGATGATCGAGATATAGGCCATGCGCGCGGCGAGCGCGACCCCCACGGCGGCTTGCGCGCCGCCGACGACGAGCGCGCGGCGCGTGAAGGTAATCCCCCTCCAGGCTTCGGTGATCGGTGGACGCTTTTGTCGGGGCATCGAGGAACTATCGGCGTTTCAGGCGGAAATTGTCAAACCGGCCGGTGAGGCGGAGGAAGAAGGGGACGAGCAGCGCCGAGATGACGATCTGCGGCGCGACGAGCCCCAACACCCGGCCGGTCGGCGCGTGCGGGTGCGCGATCAGCGCCGCCGCCGCCTGAACCGCGGCGACGAGCAGCGCGGCGATCCCCCAGTCGTGGAAGAAGCCGCGCCAATAGATGCGCTGCGCGAAATAGTGGATCGCGATGCTGGCGAAGGTCCACAGGCAAACCGCGGTGCCGATCGGCGCGCCGCTGAACAGATCGTCGACCAGCCCGAGCGGCAGTCCGATCCACACCGGCCACATTTCGGTGCGCAGCAATTGCCAGCAGAGGAAGAGGAGCAGGCCGAGCGGCGGCAGAACCGGCGAATTGGCGACGAGCGGCAGCATCAGAGGCAGCGCCGACGCGGCGATCACCGTCGCGACCGGTACCGTGCGCATCCGCCAGAGCGATGCCGGTTCGCCGAGGCGCGGGCCGGCACGGTTCATGGAGCCTCGGGCGGCGGAGAGGCTGGGACCGCCTGTGCCTCGATATTGTCGGGCGTGTAGGGACGCAGCACAGCGACCGCATCGACCTTCGCCGGATCGGCGAGCGGCCGCGCGAGCGCGCCGTCGTCCTGCCGGCTGACGACGATCGCCACCGGAATATTCGGCGGATAGAGGCCGCCAGTTCCCGAGGTCACGAGGATGTCGCCGGGCTTGAACGGGTTGTTTGCGATATTGAGCGTACGCACGTCGAGATTGCCGTTGCCGCGGCCCGACGAAATCGCCGGCAGGCCATCACGCGCGCGGCGCACGGGGACGACATTGTCGACATCGGTAAGCAGCAGCACCTGCGAGACCGAGGGGCCGGCGGTGAGCACGCGCCCGATCAGCCCGTCGGCGCCGCGCACCGGCTGGCTGGGCGCCACCCCCAGATTGCGTCCGATGCTGAGCAGCGCAATGCGCCGGCTGCTCGTCGAGGTCGAGGTGAGCAGATAGCCGTGGGCCAGCGCCGCGCGGTCGGTTTCCTGCAGCTTCAAGAGAGCCTTCAGCTGGCGGTTTTCCTCTTGCAGCGCGCTCGTGGCGACCAGCTTGCGCCGCGCTTCGGTCAGGTCCTTACGCAGCCGCCGGTTCTGAGTCCCCGCCTTCACATAGGCCGAAACATTGTCGTCGATGCCGGAAATCGACCCGGTGACCGAGCGTGTGACGCGCGCGACCGGCGCTGCAAGCTCCTGGCTTGCGATCCTCAGCTGCGCGAAACCGACGGGGTCAGCCACCGACAAGATAGCGAGCAACAGCCCCGCGAGCGCCCCGGTCACCGCGATGACATAGGCAGCGAACAGGCTGTACTGCGCCTTTCGGGATTGTCCCGGACGCCGATGTGCCGGGCGGGCCATGCTTCAATCCTGCGGTTTAGGCTTGCTGGAGCACGCCGCGAAAGGCGGGGTCCTCCATTGCGCGGCCGGTGCCGATCGCGACGCAGGTCAGCGGATCGTCGGCAACCGTCACGGGAAGGCCCGTCGCATCGCGCAACAGCTCGTCGAGTTCGCGGATCAGCGCGCCGCCGCCGGTCAGGACGATACCCTGATCGACGATGTCGGCGGCGAGTTCGGGGGCGGTATTCTCGAGCGCGATGCGCACGCCCTCGACGATCGTGCCGATCGGCTCGGACAGCGCCTCGGCGATCTGCGCCTGGTTGATCGAGATTTCCTTGGGCACGCCGTTGACGAGGTCGCGGCCCTTGATGTGGATCGTCAGGCCGGTGCCGTCGGCGGGAATGCGCGCGACGCCGAAATCCTTCTTGATCCGCTCGGCGGTCGCTTCGCCGATCAGCAGGTTATGATGGCGCCGGACATAGGAGACGATCGCTTCGTCCATCTTGTCGCCGCCCGCGCGCACCGACGTGGTGTAGGCGAGACCGCGCAGCGACAGCACCGCAACCTCGGTGGTGCCGCCGCCGATGTCGACGACCATCGACCCGATCGGTTCGGTCACCGGCATGTCGGCGCCGATCGCCGCGGCCATCGGTTCCTCGATCAGCCAGACCTGGCTCGCGCCGGCGTTCGAGGCGGCGTCGCGGATCGCGCGGCGCTCGACGCTCGTCGAGCCCGACGGCACGCAGATCACGATTTCGGGGCTGCGGAAGGCGTTAGGCTTGCCGCCGTGGACCTTCTTGATGAAGTGCGCGATCATCTGTTCGGCGACGTCGATGTCGGCGATCACGCCGTCGCGTAAGGGTCGGATCGCCTCGATGCTGTCGGGGGTCTTGCCCATCATCAGCTTGGCGTCGTCGCCGACCGCCTTGACCCGCTTGATCCCGTTCAGCGTCTCGACCGCGACGACCGACGGCTCGTTGAGCACGATGCCCTTGCCGCGCACATAAACCACCGTGTTCGCGGTGCCGAGGTCGATAGCCATGTCTTGGGAATTGAACTTGAGCCAGCGAGAAAAGAAGGACATCGATACTGCTTCCTGTCATCGAAGCCGCCAGCCCCGAAACGGACCGCGCCCCCATTGTCGTCGAATCCGCGTGTCCCGGGCCGACGACAGGACCAAATCAAGGAGAGATTCCGGCTCGACCTGAGGGGCCATGCTGGACAAAGCGATCGGGCTGTGCGGATGGGTCGCGATTTGCGTCCGACTGCGCTAGGAGACGCGTCATGTCAATACGCCGCCTGCCGGAAAAGCTCGTAAATCGGATCGCAGCGGGCGAAGTGGTCGAAAGACCGGCCGCCGCGCTCAAGGAACTGGTCGAAAACGCCATCGACGCGGGCTCCACTCGCATCGCGGTGCGAATCGCCGAGGGTGGGATTTCGCGGCTCGAAGTCGAGGACGACGGCTGCGGCATGACCGCCGCCGATATGGCGCTTGCGCTCGAACGCCATGCGACGTCGAAACTGCCCGACGACGCGATCGAGGATGTCACCACGCTGGGCTTTCGGGGCGAGGCGCTGCCCTCGATTGCCAGCGTCGCGCGCCTGACGCTCGAAAGCCGCGTCGGTGGCGGCGATGGCTGGCGGCGCATCGTCGACAATGGCGCGCTGACGGGGGAGGGGCCCGCGGCACTCGCGCAGGGCACCCGCGTGCTCGTCGAGGATCTCTTCGCGCGCGTTCCGGCGCGGCGCAAATTCCTGCGCAGCGCGCGCAGCGAATATGCCGCCTGCCTCGATGTGGTGAAGCGCCTCGCGATGGCGCGCCCCGACATCGGTTTCACCTTCGACCATGACGGGCGCCGCGTGCTCGACGTGCAGGCCGGGCAGGACCGGCTCAGCCGCGTCGCCGCGCTGACCAGCCGCGACCTCGCCGCGAACAGCATCGGCGTCGATCTGGATCGCGGCGAGGTCCATCTCGGGGGCGTGATCAGCCTGCCGACCTTCAATCGCGGCATTGCCGACCATCAATATCTGTTCGTTAACGGCCGGCCGGTGAAGGACCGGCTGCTCGTCGGCGCGCTGCGCGGCGCCTATGCCGACCTGCTCGCGCGCGACCGCCATCCGGTCGTCGCGCTGTTCCTCGATCTGCCGGCAAGCGAGGTCGATGTGAACGTCCACCCCGCAAAGACCGAAGTGCGCTTTCGCGACCCGCAGCTCGTGCGCGGGATGATCGTCGGGGGGCTTCGCCGCGCGCTCGACGAGCATGGCTTTCGCAGCGTCCAGCGCCCCGCCGAGGCGGCGCTTGCGGCGTGGCAGCAGGAACCGGTGGCGTCCACGCCGACCACGGGCTTTTTGTTCGGCCACCATGCGCCGCACGAAGCGCCTGCCGTGCATCTGTTCGGCGCCGAACAGGCGCCCGCCCCCGATGCAGCCACCGCGCGCGTTTATGACCGGATGACGGCATTCGCGCCCGCGTCGCCGTCGGGGCGCGCCGAAGTCGCCGCCACGCCGCCGCCGCAAGCCGCCGAGCATCCGCTCGGCATCGCGCGCGGACAGATTGCGAAAACCTACATCGTCGCCGAAGCCGAGGACGGGCTCGTCATCGTCGACCAGCACGCCGCGCACGAGCGACTCGTGCTCGAAACGCTGAAGCGCGGCATGGCGGGGCAGGCGGTGCCCTCGCAGGGTCTGCTGATGCCCGAGGTCGTTGAACTCGACGAACCCGCGTGCGACCGGCTCGAGGCCGCGGCGCCGCAGCTCGCGGCACTCGGCGTGGAACTCGAACGCTTCGGCCCGGCCGCGGTGATGGTGCGTTCGACCCCCGCGATGCTCGGGGCGATCGACTGCACCCGGCTCGTTACCGACATTGCCGACGATCTCGCGGGCTACGACGCCGCGCTCGGCCTCACCGAAAAGCTCGAACTCGTCGCCGCGACGATGGCCTGCCACGGCTCGGTGCGCGCGGGGCGGACGCTGAACGTCCCCGAAATGAACGCGCTGCTGCGCCAGATGGAGGTGACTCCGCACTCGGGCCAATGCAATCACGGCCGCCCGACCTGGGTGAAGCTGGCGATGGACGACGTCGAAAAACTGTTTGGCCGGAAATAATTGGCGATCACGGGGCGATTTGCGTGTTGTGAGCGATAACAGGACGCTCTTGCGCGAGCGAAACTGTCTCGTTACGGGTCTCCGCGTCATCGGGAGCGGGCGCTTTCAGACGCCTTTTCCCGGGCCAAAGGAGAATATTCGATGCGATCCCCTCTCGCGGCGCCGCTTGGCGCCCTGTTTTTGCTTGCGGCCTGTTCGGGTCAGACTCAGACCAACGACCAGCCCGCCAAGACCGAAGCCGCCAATGACGAAAACAAGCTGCCCGACACCGGCAGCGGCGACCCGATCGAACTTGCGGCGATCGAAAAGGGCGAAATGCTGCGCCTCGACGGCGAACTCGGCTGCGCCTTTACGGTGAACGGCCAGTCGGCCCCCGCTTTCGTCGCCAAGGCCAATGTCGGCGACGACCAACTCGCCGCGGGCGCGATCAAGGTCGGCGGCACGGTTCAGCGCGTTGCCGGTTCGGGCGGCTTCGGCGCGCTCGAAAAGGGCCTGGAAATGTCGGGGCCAGGCCTGAAGCTGACGCTCGACCATGCGTCGGACAAGCCCGTGCGCACCGAAGGCGAGCAGAAAATCTACGAAGCAAAGCTGAACGTCAACCGCACCTATGGCGGCCAGCAGGACTTCGAGGGCGAATGGAGCTGCGGCGCCTGAACCTTTAATCCGCGTCCGGATTCCGGACGCGGATCAGCCCCGTCGAGCGCATCGTCATCACCGGCTCGTCATGCTGGTTGATGACGGTGAGCTTCGATTCGAACAGTCCCATTTCGCGCCGGCTTGCCGAGCGCCGCTTGCTCAGCACCTCGGTTTCGCAGCGCAGCGTGTCGCCCGGGTAAACGGGCTTCAGCCAGCGCAGCGCGTCGATGCCCGGCGATCCCAGCCCCGCCTGCTGCTTTTCCTTCATATTGTCGACCATCATCCGCATCGCCATCGACCCGGTGTGCCAGCCGCTCGCCGACAGCCGCCCGAAATAGGTCTGCGCTGCCGCCTCGTCGTCGAGATGAAAGGGTTGCGGGTCGTATTTTCCCGCAAAGTCGATCACCTCCTCGCGCGTGACGAGCTTGTTCCCGAAGCGCTGAACCGCGCCGACCTCGATATCTTCGTAATAGAGCATGGCGCCGCTATGGCGCGAGGCGCGGCCCGAAGGCAAGCCGCCTAATCGCCGACCCGCTTCGCCAGTACCCCCGTCGCGTCGCTGGGCAACGGCGGCACACCGAGCAGCTTCATCAGCAGCGGATAGACCTCGACATTGTCGACGATGCCGACATCGCCCTTCAGTCCCGTATTGGCGGCGACGAACAGGGCGAGCATTTGCGGGTCCTGATTGTCATAGCCGTGCGCGCCGCCCGCGACCGGCCATTCGGGCTCGCCGGCGAGGATCGTCCAGCCGGCCTCGGCGATGCAGATGATCGCGGCGACGCGCGGGTTCTGGCCATAGTGGAGCCGCGCGGGCAGCTCTTCGCGGCGATAGCAGGCCATGTGGTCGTGCGGCTTCAAGAGCGCATTTTCGACGCGGTCGTCGGTCGCGGCGGCGGGCTCGATCGCGGCATAGGGGCCGGTCTCGACCGCGATGATGCTCGGCAGGTCGATGAGGTCGGAAAGCTGGATAACGCGCGACGCATCGACCGCACGCATTCCGTGATCGGCGACGATCAGCAGGCGTGCGGGTTGATCCATCGCCGCCAGTCCCGCAACGAGGTCGCCGATGCGGGCATCGACGGTACGGATCGCCTCGTTGACCTCGGCGCTGTCGGGGCCGAACCGGTGCCCGGCGGTATCGACGACGTCGAAATAGAGGGTGACGAAGGCGGGGCGGATGTTCGCGGGACGGCGCATCCAGTCGAGCACCGCATTGACGCGCTGTTCGCCCGATACATGCTGGTCGAAGCGCTGCCAGTCGTCCGGCCGCGCGTCGTCGATCGCGACCTCGCTGCCCGGCCAGAACATCGTCGCACTGCGCACCCCGGCCTTGTCGGCGGTTATCCAGGCGGGCTCGGCCTCGTCCCACCAGAAGGGATCGAGCGATTGCTTGGCATCGCCCAGGCTGAACATCTGGTCGGGGCGGCGCGGGTCGATCATGCGGTTGCCGACGATGCCGTTGGTGTCGGGGCGCTTGCCGGTGACGATCGCATAATGGTTGGGAAAGGTCTTGGTCGGGAATGACGGGCGCAGCGCCCCATGCGCGCCCTCGGCCGCCAACCGCGACAGCGTCGGCGTGAGGCCGCGGTCCAGATAGTCGGCGCGAAAGCCGTCGATCGAGATCAGGATCGTGACGGGCGCGCGGTCGCTGGCCTCCTCCGCATGCGCGGGCGCCGTGACGAGCAGAAAAAAGACGAGGAGCAACGAGGCGATACGGGTCATGGGCGCTTCCGCTAAGGGGCTTTCGTGACGGTCGGAAGACAATGGTTCAGGCCATCCGGATACCGGGGGTGCCGTTCTCGACCACGCCCGTGGCGCGCTTCGACAGCGTGTTCACGGGCGTCGTCACCTTGTCGACGACCATGAAATGCGTCTGCCACGCGTCGCGATTGACGTCGCACACCAGATAGCCGCGCTGGTCGTTCGCGAATTTGAGCTCGGGATTGTTGGCGAGGAAGCGGTCGGTGCCCGGCCGCTGGTCGCTGCCGTCGCCGCCGCTCGAGATCGAGGTGCCAACAAATTCGGCGCCGACGACCTTGTCCCCCAGGATCAGGTCGCCGCAGAAATTCTGATGCTCGTCGCCGGTCAGCACGACGGCGTTCTTGACGCCGCGGAGGCGCGACAGCATCCGTTCGCGCGGCGCCTCATAGCCCGCCCAGCTGTCGAGGTTGACGATCTTTTCCTTCTCGTCGTCGTAGCGGCGACGGTCGAGCGACATCATCGTCACCTGCTGCGCGATCGCGGTCCACGTCGCGCCGCCCTCGCCGAGATTTGTCGCGAGCCACTCTTCCTGCGCCTTGCCGAGCACCTGGGCATTCTTGTCGAAGACGCCGGCACAGGCGGGCTTGAATCCGTCGCCGCACGGCTGGTCGCCCCGATATTGCCGCGTATCGAGCAATTGCATCGACAAGAGGTCGCCGTAACGCAGCTCGCGGTTGAGCGCGACCATGCCATTCACCGGCAGCATCGACCGGCGCACCGGCATATGCTCGTACCACGCCTGCATCGCGGCCTGCTTGCGCAGCATGAACACCTCGGGCGGCGGGGCGTCGGGGTCGTTGCCGTCGAGCCCGAGCTTCCAATTGTCCCAGACCGAAACCCAGTCGTTGCGGATCTCATGATCGTCGAAGCTCGAGAGGAAGGGGTGGACCGAGCGCGCCGCCTGCAGGTCGATATCGTCGAGCTGCTGCGAATAGGCGGCGCGGAAATCGGACAGGTCGATCAGGTTGCGCCGGGCGTTCGTCCGCACCGGTCGCGTCGGCAGGCCGGTATCGAACAGATAATCCTGGCTATATTCATAGATGAAGTCGCCATAATGATAGACGAAGGCGAGCTCCTCGCGCGCGAGGTGGCGATAGGCGCCGAAAAAGCCCGATTCGAAATGCTGGCAACCGCAGACGCCGAATTTCAGCGCATCGATCCGCGCGCCGACGCGCGGCAGGGTACGCGCGCGGCCGCGCAGGCTGCGCTCGCCCGCGGCGGTGAAGCGGTAATAATAGGGCCGGTCGGGCAACAGGCCCGCGACCTCGACATGGACGCTGTGCGCGAGCTCGGGGCGCGCGAGCGTCGTCCCCTTGGCCACGACATCGCGAAAGCCGCCGTCGCTCGCGACCTCCCAGTCGACGGGCAGCGACGCGAGCGGCATGCCGCCGTGCGGTTCCATCGGCTCGGGCGCGAGCCGCGTCCAGATGACGAAGCCGTCGCTCGTCGGATCGCCCGACGCGACGCCGAGGCTGAACGGAAAATCGCGGAACAACCCACCCTCGGCGCGCAGCACCGCCGGCGCCGCAAGGCCGGCGAGCGTGGCGGAAGCGAGGAAATGGCGGCGGTTGAACATGGCTGGGCTCCGGGCTGGTCGACTCGACCGGCCCCAGATAGCCCAGCCACGCATTACATCAACGACCGATGCTCAGCCGCGCGAAAACGGTCGCGCCGATCGGGCTGCGTCCATAGGCGGCATCGAGCGCGCGCGGCTTGTCGAACGCAGCGATGCTGCCGCCGAGCGCGAGATTGAGCGGCCCGGTCATCGTTTGCCGCCACGCATAGCCTGCCTGGAATTTGGTCACCCGGAACGGCGTGTCGTGCCGCGAATCGTCATGGTCGGGAAACAGCTCGTCGTTCCGCACATTCTCGATCCGCCCGAACAGCGTGTGGTGCGCGCCGAGTTCCCAGTTCGCTTCGGCGAGCCACGCGGTCAGCGTCGGTCCGGGATCGCGGTTCTTGGCGCTGAAAGCCGCCATCGCCGACAGGCCCTTGCCGTCCGAATATTGGACGCTCGCGGTGGTGCGATGCTCATTCTCGCCCGAGTGCAGCGCTTCGGGCTCCTTCAGCCGCCCGTGACTCGCCTGCACGGCCCAGCGCGGCGTGGGGGTCCAGGTCGCGCGCAGCGACCAGCTGTCGAAGGTCGGGCTTTCGATATCCCAGCGATCCTCGTCGGGTTCGCGCCCGGTGAAGACCGACCCTTCGAGCTGAATCCGCGGCGTCGCATAGCCGAGCGTCGCGACGCCATAGGTGATGTGGGTCGAATCGAACCAGTGGTGGGTGATCGGGGCCTCGGGGTTATAGGTCGCCGAGCTGCGGTGCATGAAGGCGCTGGGTCCGAGCGCGGGCTCGCCGACCGGCCCGCCATAGGCGAACAGCCGCCCATCCGAGCCGACATTCACATCGACGCGCGCCGCAAGCTCCATGAACAGGTCGTGCGGGTGCTGGCGATCGACCAGCGGCTCGCCGCCCGCGGTTTCGCCGGTCGCGAACAGGTTCGGATAGCCGCGGTTCGACATCAAGGGCTCGAGGCTCAGCATCGACCGCAATTGCACGCGACCCCAGCCGGTCTCCTTTTCGCCGGTCGCCATCAGCATCGACTGAACATAGGCCTTGTCGTCGCCGCGCGGGCCCGACTGGTCGGTATAGACACCCCAGGCATAGCCGTGGACCATCGCCATCCAGCCGTCGCCGGCGTCGATATGCAGGCCGCTATGGCCGCCATCGTTGGTGGGCAGCCGCAAGGTGCCCGATCCTTCGGCTGGAAGGGCGCTGGCGCCATGATCCATGGCTTTATGGTTTGCAGTGTCGTCGGGCATGGCTGCGGGCACCGGATGCCCGGCATGCATGTCATGCTCTTGGGCCGTCGCAACGGCAGGCGCGAGTACGGCGAGCGAAGCCGCGCTCGCCAGCAGCAATGATTGTGTCATGGTGTCGTCCTGATTGGATTGAAAAGCGTTGGTTTTCAGTCCAGCGGACGCGGAGGGCGCGGGGGCGGGCGCGATCCGATGCCAAAGCGCTCCGTCAGGGGATGCGGTCTAGGAAGCGAAGCGGCGACGGCAAGCGGAGTGGGGGCTTCGGGCATGCGGGGAATCGCGGCGCATCCAATGCATAGATGGTCTTCAGCGGCGGTCGCCGACTTGCCCGTTTCGCGCGAGGCCCCCCCAGCCATTGCGGTGTGACAATCGCCGCGCGTCTCGGCCGCCGCCGCTTGTGGCGGGACGGCGGAAAGAGCGAGAGCGAAAAGGAAGATCTCGGCGAGCAGATGGCGGATCATTGCAGCAGCATCCAGATCGCCATGCCGACCATCGCCAGATTTTCGGTGAGCGAGACGAAGCCGAGCGGCACCTTGCTGCTGCCGCCGACGCAGGCGCATTTGATCGCGCGCTTGTCGATATAGACCGCCTTGAACACCGACACCGCGCCGATCGTGCCGATGAACAGCGCGACGGGGATCGAAAGCCAGTCGAGGGCCTGCGCGGTCATCAGCACGCCCGCAAGCCCCTCGGCGAAAGGATAGACATAGCTGTAGGGCACCCAGCGCCGCGCGAGCAGGTCGTAGTTCAGGAACATCGTCGAAAAGCTCTCGACGTCCTGGAGCTTGAGCAGCGCGAGCGCACACATGCTGAACGAGACGAACCATTCGGCCGCGCGCAGCGTGAAGGGCGATCCGAAGGCGGCGAAGGAGGCGGCGAGCGCCATCAGCGCGGTCATCGCGAAGAGCGCGGCGACGGGGCGGTAGCTGGTCGCCTCGGGATCGCGCACCGTCAGCCCGAAATGGCGCCGCAGATCATCGTATCCGCCGATCCGCGTCCCGTCGATGAAGGTCTGCGGGGTGGTCTTCACGTCATGCTCGGCCTTGAACGCGTCGGTTTCCTCGCGCGTTTTCAGCCAGTGATCGTCGACCGCGAAACCGCGGCTTTCGAGCAGGTGCTTCGCCTTCAGCCCATAGGGGCAGATATGGCTCGGCATCACCATGCGATAGAGGGTTGCGGTGCTTGTCTGCTGTGTCATGCGCACCATATAGCGTCCGTACCATGGTACGGAGTCAAGCGATGCAGATCACGATCGGAAAACTGGCCGCGGCGGGCGGTGTCGGGGTCGAGACGATCCGCTATTACCAGCGGCGCGGCCTGATCGCCACGCCCGCGCGGAGCGGCGGCGACGGCTGGCGCGGCGGGGTGCGCCGCTATGACGCCGACGACCTGAGGCGCCTCAGATTTATCCGTTCGGCGCAGGCGGCGGGCTTTACCCTCGACGAGATCGGCGAACTGCTCGACCTCGAACAGAGCGACGACCGCCCCCGCGTCCGCGCGCTCGCGCATCAGCGGATCGCGGTGCTCGATGAGAAGATCGCGCAAATGACCGAAACCCGCGCCGCGCTGGCGCGCCTCGCCGACGAATGCGCGGCGAGCGACAGGGGGGCATGCCCGATTTTGGCGGCGTTTGAGGGATAGGGGGCGTCGGCGAATCCGGGGCGCCGGCTCTTCTTCGTCATCCCGGCCTTGATCCGGGATCCAGGCGCGCAACGCTCCCCAAATGGACCCCGGATCAAGTCCGGGGTGACCAAGGTTGGGATCGTCCGCGGGCTGCTGGTCGACGATGCCCCTCAACTATGCAAAAAATGCATCACGTCGCCGTCGTGGACGACATAGCCCTTGCCCTCGGCGCGCAGCTTGCCCGCTTCGCGCGCCTTCGCCTCGCCGCCGAGCGCGACATAATCGTCATAGGCGATCGTCTCGGCGCGGATGAAGCCTTTCTGGAAGTCGCTGTGGATTTCGCCCGCCGCCTCGGGCGCGGTCGCGCCCTTGTGGACGGTCCATGCGCGCGCTTCCTTCGGCCCCACGGTGAAGAAGGTCAGAAGGTGCAGCAGTTCGTATCCCGCGCGGATCACGCGCGCGAGGCCGGTTTCGTGCAGCCCCATTTCCTCGAGGAAGAGCATCCGTTCGTCGGCGTCCATGCCGACGAGCTCGCTTTCGATCGCCGCCGACACGATCACCGCCTGCGCGCCCTCGGCCTTCGCGCGCGCGAAGACGGCCTCGCTATGCGCATTGCCGTTCGCGGCATTGGCTTCCTCGACATTGCAGACATAGAGGACGGGCTTCACGGTCAAGAGCTGCGCCTGTTTCAGGATGCGCTCCTCCTCGACGTCCTTGGGCTCGGTCAGCCGCGCGGGCTTGCCGGCGCGCAGCAGGTCGAGCGCCTGGCCGAGCACCGAAGCCGCGGCCTTGGCCTCCTTGTCGCCGCTCGTCGCTTTCTTCTGAAAGGCGGGAACGCGCTTTTCGAGGCTTTCGAGGTCGGCGAGCAGCAGCTCGGTCTCGACCGTCTCGGCGTCGGCGACGGGATCGACCTTGTTCTCGACATGCTGGATGTCGTCGTCCTCGAAACAGCGCAGCACATGGACGATCGCATCGACCTCGCGGATATTGCCGAGGAACTGGTTGCCCAGCCCTTCGCCCTTCGACGCGCCGCGCACGAGTCCGGCGATGTCGACGAAGGCGAGCTGCGTCGGAATGATCTTCGCGCTGCCGGCGATCGCGGCGAGCTTGTCGAGCCGCGCGTCGGGGACCGCGACATTGCCGATGTTCGGCTCGATCGTGCAGAAGGGATAGTTCGCCGCCTGCGCCGCCTGCGTTTCGGTCAGCGCATTGAACAGGGTGGACTTGCCGACGTTGGGCAGCCCGACGATGCCGCATTTGAAACCCATGAATCCGGTATCTTTCGTAAATCTGGCAGAGGCGCGGCGTGGTGCGCCCCTTTGGCTGCGCGCGCTAGCCGGTCTCGGCCGATTTTGCCAGCCCCGGCGGCATCGGCGGTTGCCGGGCGTTCAGCAGGACCCGATTAGGACGGCGGCATGGTCGCAGGATATGTTTCGCTAGTCCGCCCCGCTGTGCCGTTCGCGGCCGCGCTACTATGTCTGCCCATCGCCGCGGCGGCATCGCCGCGCGGGTTCGAGACCGAAGTGCTGGGCGACCTCAACGCGATGCGCGCCGACCCCGATCGCTATACCGATGAGCTGCTCGACTATCGCGACCGCATCGACGGGCTGATCGCCTATGGTGCGGACGGCGAGGGGGATTTCCAGACGCGCGAGGGCGTGCGCCCGGTCGACGAGGCGATCGCGCAGCTGCGCCGCACCGCGCCGCTCGGCGAGTTGCGGTTCAGCGACGTGCTGGCGCGCGCAGCCGCCGATCATGTCGCGGCGCAATCGCGCAGCGGCGGTGTCGGCCATATCTCGAACGGCCGCAATCCCGGCGCGCGCGTCGTGGCGCGCGGCGGCGGCCGCTATGTCGGTGAGGTCATCACCTATGGCCATTCGGACCCGGCTTCGGTCGTCCGCCAGCTGATCGTCGACGACGGCGTGCCGGGACGCGGACATCGCTGGCAGCTGCTCTCGGCACGCTATCGCTATGCGGGCGTGGCGTGCGGCCCGCATCGCGTGTGGCGCACGATGTGCGTGATCGACCTCTCCGAAACCCCCGACGGCTCGCCCCCGCCGCCGCCGAAGCGGTCGCCTTAGCGGCGGCTTCGCATAGATTCTGCTACGGCAGGCAGGCGAAGCCGCCCGCCGCGCATCGCGGCGGGCGGCGGTCGCATCAGTTGCCGATCGGTGCGCTGTCCTCGCGCTGGATCACGATGGTCGACGAGCGCGGCTCCTCGCCATCGACCGGCCAGTTGCCCGTCGGATGCTGGATGTTTACGAAGAAGGTCGTGAGGTCGGGCGTATAGGCGATCCCGGTGATCTCGCAGCCGGTCGGTCCGACCAGGAAGCGCTTCGATTCCTTCGTCGTCTGATCGATGTAGAACATCGCATTATGGCCGAAGACATCCTCGATCGTCTTGCCGCTGACCCCCGAATTGCCCGGGATGCTGTGGTCGGTTTCCACCCACAGGCGGCCCTGCGGGTCGATGCGGATGCCGTCGGGGCTCGAGAAGGTGTCGCCGTCGATGTCGCCGACCAGATTGCTGCCGCCGCTGGCGAGCGAGGCATCGCCCGCGAGCAGGAAAATTTCCCAGCTGAAGGCGGTCGCGAGCGGATCATTGCCCTCTTCGCTGAACTTGATGATGTGGCCATGCAGGTTGGTGACGCGCGGGTTGGCGGCGTCGGTCACCGCACGGCGGCTGTTGTTGGTCAGCGTGACGAAGATCGCGCTGTTGTCGGGCGCGACCGTGATCCATTCGGGGCGGTCCATCACTGTGCCCCCGGCGACGCGCGCCGCCGACTGGCAGTTGATCAGCACATCGGCCTGATTGTTGAAATCGACCGTCACCGGCGCCGGCGGCGTGGTGCTCTGACTGATATTGCCGGGATCCTGCGCGCCCGCGGTCAGGCCGTTGGCGCCCACACTCAGCTCGCGCCACTCGCCCGACCCGTCGGCGTTGAAGCGCGCGACATAAAGCGTGCCATAGTCGAGGAGGTCGGTGTTCGCCGCGCGATTGTCGGGGTTGAACGCCCGGTCGGGCACGAACTTATAGATACAACCGGGGGTCGAATCGTCGCCCATATAGAAAGCGACGCGATTGTCGTCGTTCGCCATGAAGGTCACATTCTCGTGGCTGAAGCGGCCCATCGCGGTGCGCTTCGTCGGCGTCGCGAGTTCGCGGAAGGGGTCGATTTCGACCACCCAGCCATAATTATGCTCGGGCTGCGCCGGGTCGAGATAATTGTCGGTCGTCTCTTCGCAGGTCAGATAGGTGTTCCACGGTGTGCGGCCGCTCGAACAATTGTTGAGCATGCCCTTGATCGTCCCCGACAGCACGCCCGCGGCAGGGCCGCCGGCGCGATAATTGTCGTTGCCCGTGTAGCGCTTGTTATAGGTCGACCCGTCCTTGACCGCCCAGCTGCCGTCGCTGCCCTTCGCGACCTCGACCACGCCGATGCCGACCGCCGACAGCGCGAGCGCCTTTTGGTCGGCCGAGGCGGTGGCTGGGTCATAATCGCCCGCCATCAGGATGTTGAAATCGGGATATTCGAAGTTGATCGCCAGCAGGCCGCCGCTGTTCGCGTCGACGTCGGGCAGTGCGAAATATTCCATGCCGTCGTGGTTGCCGCCCGCCCATTTCTCGGCGTCGGCAGGGGTGGGATAGCTCCCCGAATAGGGCGCACCCGACTCGATCGAATCGCCGGCTTTCAGCAGCACGGCGACCGAATAGCCCTCGGGCACCGTGACCTTATCGTCCTCATTCGCCTCGACCGGCTCGAAGGTCACGTCATAGCTTACCGGCGTCGGGGTCGGCGTGGGAGTCGGCGTCGGGGTGGGAGTGGGGGTCGGCGTCGGGCTCGAATCGTCGTCATCGCAGCCGGCGAGCGCCACGGCGGGGATAACGGAGAGGCCGAGCAGGCCCTGGCGCAGGATCGAGCGGCGCGACGGATTTCGCGCAACGATGGCTTCCAGGCTGTCGGGTCCGTTCAGATCGTCGGTATCGCGGCGGTACGGCGCGCGCGCCTCGTCGGTGAGATATGACATGCAGTGCCCCTTTTCGCTGTGGGTTTGGATGCGAAAGGCGGCATGCCCTCGCATAGGCGGGGCGGTGGTCGCAGAGCGGCGTTGCACCGCTGTTGCGTTATTGCGTCAAAACAAAGTTTGCAGGTTACGCTCTTGTTACAAGCACTTGCGAGCTACTCTGAAAGCCAGCGGCCGAAGACCTCGACCCCCTGCGGCTCCCATCCCAGATGGCGATAGAGCGCCGCTGCATCATTGCCTTCGCGCACCATCAACTCGACCTTCGGGCAGCCTTGGCCGCGCAGCCAGTTGCACGCCGCATCGAGCAGTCGACGCGCAAGGCCTTCACCGCGGCAGGCGGGCGCGACGCCGAGATAATAAATCCAGCCGCGATGCCCGTCGAAGCCCGCCATCACCGTCCCCGCGATTTCGGTCCCTTGTTCGGCGACGAGCACGGTCGCCGCGGCATGGCCGAGCGCGCGGTCGAAATCGGCTTGCGGGTCGTTCCACGGCCGCGTGAGGTCGCAGGCGTGCCACAGCGCGGCCACCGCCGCGGCGTCGCGCTTCCGCGCCGGCCGGATCGCGATCATGGCTGCAGGCGCAGCGCGAGGTCGCTCTGAAAGCGCGCCTCGTCGCCGTCGGCAAGCCACGGCGCCTCGGCCGCGATCGCGCCGAGCAGGTCGGTCAGCGGCTCGATCTCGCTCTTGGCATAATTGCCGAGGACGTGGCCCGTCACGCGCTCTTTGTGGCCCGGATGGCCGATTCCGATGCGCACGCGGCGAAAATCGTCGCCGATATGGCTGATCATGCTGCGAATGCCATTATGCCCCGCCGCGCCGCCGCCCTGCTTCACCTTGACCTTCATCGGCGCGAGGTCGAGCTCGTCGTAAAAGGCGGTGACGTCCTGCGGCGCCAGCTTGTAGAAATCCATCGCGGCGCGCACGCTGCGGCCGCTTTCGTTCATGAAGGTCGCGGGCTTGAGCAGCAGCACGCGCTCGCGGCCGATGCGGCCGTCCTGCAGCCAGCCCTGGAATTTCTTCGCGGGCGCGCCATAGCCGTGCATGTCGGCGATGACGTCGAGCGCCATGAAGCCGACATTGTGGCGGTGCATCGCATATTGAGGCCCGGGATTGCCGAGGCCGACCCAGAGCTGCATATCAAAAACCCCTCCACGTTCGGGGAGGGGCAGCGAGACTCGCGAGCTTGCTCGCTAGTCGCAGCGGGGTGGGCGCTGGGCTCCGCGCGACCCCGCAAAACCCCACCCCAACCCCTCCCCTGAAGGGGAGGGGTCAGAGCTTGGTGATCAGGCTTCTTCGCCGCCTTCGCCAGCGGCTTCGCCTTCACCCTCGTCCTTGGTCGTATCGCCTTCGCTCGACTTCATCGCCGAGGGCGCGACGATCGTCGCGATGGTGAAGTCGCGATCGGTGATCGCGCTCTCGCTGCCGGTGGGCAGCGTCACATTGCTGATGTGGATCGAATCGCCGACGTCATAGCCGGTGACGTCGATCGCGATCTCGTCGGGGATGTGGGCGGCGTCGCAGACGAGCTCGAGTTCGTGGCGAACGATGTTCAGCACGCCGCCGCGCTTCAGGCCCGGCGCCAGCTCTTCGTTCTGGAACACCACCGGCACCGACACATGGACCTTGGCGTCCTTGGCGATGCGCAGGAAGTCGGCGTGGATCGGGCGATCCTTGACCGGGTGGAAAGCGACGTCCTTGGGCAGGGTGCGGATGGCCTTGCCGCCGACTTCGATCATCACGACCGAGTTCATGAAGTGACCCGTCATCAGCTGCTTGATCAGCAGCTTTTCCTCGACGTGGATCATCAGGGGTTCTTCCTTGCCGCCATAGACGACGGCGGGGACGCGGCCGTTGCGACGCAGGTCACGCGAGGCTCCCTTGCCTCCGCGTTCGCGCGTCTCGGCCGTCAGCGTCAGCTGATCGCTCATAATATTTCTCCGAGAAACAGTTCAACAAACCGCCACGCCTCCAGGGATGACCATGACGGAAGCGCGGGCGCATAGCGGGGAAGCGGCCGAAATGCAAGCGGCAACGGCCGGTCGTCAACCGCCCTATCGCAATGGCGCGCACTTCGCGCTATAAGGAATCGTGCCAGAGGGTCGGGCGATCGCCGCCGCGCGTCAGCGCGGGGGAGGAAAGTCCGGGCTCCACGGAAACCACGGTGCCGGATAACGTCCGGCGGTCCCCGCAAGGGGATCAGGGAAAGTGCCACAGAGACAAGACCGCCAAAGGCTTCGGCCCGGCGAAAGGTGAAAGGGTGCGGTAAGAGCGCACCGCGCGGACGGTAACGGACGCGGCACGGCAAACCCCACCGGGAGCAAGGTCGAATAGGGATGGCATGGGGTGACCCAGGGCTGGTTCCGGCCCCGCCGTCCGGGTTGACTGCTTGAGCGTTCGGGCAACCGCACGCCTAGAGGAATGATCGCCCATCCCCGGCAACGGGGTGGACAGAACCCGGCTTACAGACCCTCTGGCCATTCTCTCCCCAAGGCGTGGAACGGCCCGCGCCGACGGCGCGTTGATTCTTGACGCAGATGAAAGGGAGACCGACCATGAAAGTCGTCGAAGACCATGTCGAAGTCACCGACGAAGAGGCCTCGAGCGGGATCAAGGGGCAGGGCGTTCGCTATGTCCTCGGCATTTCGACGCTGCTCGCGGTGATCGTCCTCTCCGCGGTGTGGATCATCCCGGCGCTGATGCAGCCCTGACCGTCTCCGGATAGTCGACCGCGATCACTTCCCATTCCTTGGGCCCGGCGGGAAGCTGGACGGTTCGAAGGTCGCCGATCGCCGCACCGCGCAAGGCGCGCGCGAGCGGGCTGTTCCAGCCGATGCGTCCGGCGCCGGCATCGGCCTCGTCGTCGCCGACCAAGGTCACGGTGCGGCGCAAATCCTCTTCGTCGGCAAGCTCGACCGTCGCGCCGAACCAGATGCGGCTTTTGTCGGGCTGCTGCGCCGGGTCGACGACGCGCGCGGCCTTCATGCGCCGGGCGAGAAAGGCGAGCCGCCGGTCGATCTCGCGCAGCCGCTTGCGGCCATAGATATAGTCGCCATTTTCGCTGCGATCCCCGTTGCCCGCCGCCCAGCTGATCACCTCGACCAGCTTGGGGCGCTCGTTGCCGAGCAGCGCATCATATTCGGCGCGCATCGCCGCGAAACCCGCCGGGCTGATGATGTTCGGCCTGTCCCCCGCCATCTGGCGCTTCAGCCCGGAGTCGGCTTGCCGAGATAGAAGCTGAGCGGCGCGTCGGGCAGCTTGCGCCCGTCGTCGCGCAGCGTGTCGTAAACCACGGCATTTTCGAGCACGCGCTGGACATAATTCTTCGTCTCGAAGATCGGGATCGCCTCGATCCAGTCGACCATGTTGATCGACCCGGTGCGCGGATCGCCATTCGCTCGGAGCCATTTGTTCACATTGCCCGGTCCGGCATTATAGGCGGCGACAGCGAGCGGATAGCTGCCGCCGAAATAGCGCAGCATCTGTTGGAAATAGGTCGACCCGAGCGTCATATTATAGCTGCTGTCGGTCGTCAGCGCCGACGCATCGTAGCTGAGCCCCAGCTTGCCCGCGACTTCGCGCGCGGTGCCCGGCATCAGCTGCATCATGCCGCGCGCGCCGGCGTGGCTGATCGCCTGGCGGTCGAACTGGCTTTCCTGCCGGCTGATCGCGTGGATGAAGGTCCAGTTATTCTCGTGCCCCGCGGGAACGCGCACCGTCGGAAAGCCCGACACCTCGACCGCGTCGAGGCTGTTCGCCTGGGCGCTGCGCCCGATCATCACGCCCAGGTCGGGGCGGCCGATCTGCTTTGCGAGCCGGCCTGCGAGGACATGATCGGCGGGCGTTGTCGCCTCCTGCGCAAGCGCGCGAAGGAACAGCGATTGTTCGCGCCACGCGCCGATCTCGCCGAGCGCGCGCGCGGCGCGGACGAGGCGGTCGTCGTCGAACGCCGTCCGTTCGGCGGCCGACACCTGGATCGTTGGTTCGGGCAGCGGCTTCGGTTGCGGCCGGTGCAGCCGCTCGAGCGACAATTGGCCATAGAATTGGTCGTAATGCTGCGCGGCGTCGGCGAACTCGGCGTTCGCGGCGTCGCGCTTGCCCGCGGCGAGTTCGGCGCGGCCCGCCCAATAATAGCCCTTGGTACGTGTCTGCGCCGAGCGCGCGGCGTCGCCATAGGCGCGGAACATCCGCGCCGCGTCGGCGGGGCGGCCGATGTCCTTGAGGGCGATCTGACCCGCGAGCCAGGCGAGCGAGGTATAATCGTCGCGCACGCCCAGCGGCGTTTCGCGCACCACCGTGCCGGGCGGCAGCGCATCGTCGAGCCGGCTCGCGATATTATAGGCGCTCATCTTGTCGCCCGCCTCGTCGGCGATCCGCGCGTTGGTGAGCAAGGTTTCGAGCCATTCCTCGGCATCGAGCGGCGCTGCCGCCAATTGGCGGGGGCCGGCGAGCAGCGCGCGCGCTTCGCCGACGCGGCCCGACCGGCGCAGCCACGTCGCCTTGGCGGTGATATAGCCCGCATCGGTGCGCAGGATCGACGGATTGGCCGCCTCGACCGCCGCCGCCTGCATCGCGGCATCGACCGCACCGCTGCGCATCGCGAGGCGCGCGGCGAAAATCGCGCGCTTCTGCGGCGAGGTGAAACCGAGCTGCCGCGTCGCGCCGGCGATATCGTTCGACCACAAGAGCTTGTCCATCCGCGCGTCGTGATCGGCGAGCGTCAGTGCGCCGGGGAAGAAAGAGAGCACCCGGCTGATCTCGTCGTCGCTCAGCGACCCGCCGACCCACGCGCGGCGCACCGCGGCATTGGCTTCGTCGCGGCGGCCCGAGGCGTTGAGCGCGAGGGCGAGACGCAGCTGTCCGCTCGGCGTCTTCGGCGGATAGGCGGTGAAATAGGCGAGGGTACGCGCCGGGTCATAGCTGTCGACCGCAATCGCCTTTTCGGCGCGAACGCGCATCTTCTCGGCATCGGGCCAGCCCTTGTTCGCCATCAGGAAGCGCGACAGCCGGTCGAAGGACGCATTCTGGTCCTGCGTCAGCCGGCGCCATTCGATCAGCGCGTCGCCGACCGAATTGGTCGCGCTCGGCGGCGCGGTCGACACCGACGCGAGGCCCATCTGGGCGCGATACCAGGCCATTTGTTCGGGGGTAAGCTCGCTGGCCGAGGCCATGCCGGGGATCAACAGGGCGACCGCGAGGGCGAGGCGGGAAATGGGGGGCAATCGGATCATGCGCGGCATGATAGCGGCAAACTCCTTGCAGCGCGCTGAATAGGCGTCCATTAGGCGGCGCGCCGGCCAATTCTATCGGTTACCGCCGAAATTTTGTAAAGGAGCCTCGCATGTTTTCGGGTTCGATTCCCGCCTTGGTGACGCCGTTTCGCGACGGGGCGTTCGACGCCTCCGCCTTCGCGCGTCTGGTCGACTGGCAGGTCGGCGAGGGGTCGAAAGCGCTCGTTCCATGCGGGACGACGGGCGAGAGCCCGACCCTCGGCTTCGACGAACATTATCGGGTCATCGACTGCTGCATCGAAGCAGCGGCGGGCCGGGTGCCGGTGATCGCCGGTTGCGGATCGAACGACACCGCGACCGCGATCCGCCATATGCGCCACGCGCAGGCGGCGGGCGCCGACGCGGCGCTGATCGTCGCGCCCTATTACAACCGGCCGACCCAGGACGGCCTGCTCGCGCATTTCAAGGCGCTCGCCGACGCGAGCGACCTGCCGATCGTCGTCTATAACGTCCCTGCGCGCACCGTGACCGACATCGCCGCCGACACGATGTGCAGGCTCGCCGAAATCCCCAGCGTCGTCGCGGTCAAGGACGCGAGCGGCGACCTCGCCCGCGTGACGATCCATCGCGCCGGCGCCGGGGCGGGTTTCTGCCAGCTGTCGGGCAACGACGATCTGTGGCTGCCGCATGCGGTCATGGGCGGCGTGGGCTGCATTTCGGTCACCGCGAACGTCGCGCCGCGCCTCTGCGCCGATTTCGCCGCCGCCTGCGCCGCGGGCGAGTGGAGCCGGGCGCTTGCGCTCCACGACCGCCTGTTCGGCCTGCACAAGGCGATGTTCTCCGACGCCTCGCCCGGCCCCGCAAAATATGCGCTGTCGCGCGTCCACGACTGGTTTTCGCCCGAAGTGCGCCTACCTATCATCCCGGCGTCCGCCGCTTCGCGCGCCGCTGTCGATGCCGCGCTGGCCGCGGCTGGAGTTCTCTAGGTTTCTTTCAATGGCCCGTCCGCAGTCTGCCGCCGAATTCGACAAGAAGAAGGTCGTCGCCGAAAACCGGCGCGCGCGCTTCGATTACAGCATCGAGCAGGTGTTCGAGGCGGGCATCGCGCTGCAGGGGACCGAGGTGAAGTCGCTGCGCTTCGGCGAGGGGACGATCGCCGAAAGCTATGCCGAGGTGGCGGGCGGCGAGGTGTGGCTGATCAACGCCAACATCCCCGAATTCAGCCACGGCAACCGCTTCAACCATGAACCGCGCCGGCCGCGCAAATTGCTCCTGAACGGGCGCGAGATCAACAAGCTGCACGCGGGCGTCGCGCGGCAGGGCATGACGCTCGTGCCGCTGTCGGTCTATTTCAACAGCCGCGGCCGCGCCAAGGTCGAGCTCGCGCTCGCCAAGGGCAAGAAGGCGCACGACAAGCGCGAGACGATCAAGGAACGCGACTGGAAACGCGACAAGCAGCGGCTGATGAAAGAACGCGGATGAGGCGCGTGCAGCAATGGGTCGCGCGCAACCTGCCGCGCCGCGAGGATATGGCGAAGAGACGCTGGATCCGGCCCTTTGCGCACCGCGTCCTGCGTCCCGAACTGTGGCGCTTCACCCGCCGCTCGGTGCCGCGCGGGGTCGCGCTCGGCGCGCTCGTCGGAATCATCATCCCCTTCGCGCAAATCCTCTTCGCCGCGATCCTCGCGCTGCCGGTGCGCGCCAATGTGCCGGTCGCGGCGCTGACCACCTTCATCACCAACCCGCTGACGACGCCGCTCGTCTGGGTCGCGGCCTATGAAACCGGCAGCTTCATCCTGCGCGTCGATGCGATGACCTATGGCCGGCCGATCGGAACCGCGGTGCGCACCACCGATGTCGGCGACATGATGCAGTGGCTGACCGGCGCGGCGACAATCACCGCTTTCGGGCTGATCGTGCTCGGCGTGGTGACCGCGGCGGTGCTCTATGTCGTGACCGCCTTTGGCTGGCGCTGGTTCATCGGCGACAAGTGGCGCCGCCGGCGGCGCGGGCGCGCCGACCAACGACTTGAGCCATCGACGAGCGACAACGGCGCCGGTTGAACCCGCGCGCGGCCTGCGTATAGCTGGATCATCGCGATCGCTCCGTCCGGGGCGATGCCATCTGTTCAAACTGGGGACTTTTCATGACTCGTTCGATCCGATTTCCGCGCCTGATGGCGACGGCGGCGCTGGGCGCCATCCTCCTCGGCAGCGCCGCCACCCCGCTCGCGGCGAAGGAAGAAGCCGCGGCAACCGCCGCCGCGAACACGCCCGAGATCGGCGACTATGGCTTCGACGCCAAGGGCATGGACCGCACCGTGCTGCCGGGTAACGACTTCTACGCCTATGCCAACGGCACCTGGGCGAAGGACACCGCGATCCCCGCCGACAAGTCGAACTATGGCATGTTCACCGCGCTCGCCGACCTGTCGCAAAAACGCACGCAGGACATTTTGGAAGCGGCGAAGGGCGATCCCGACAGCATGATCGGCCGCGCCTATGCGTCTTTCCTCGACGCGCAGACGGTCGAGGCGAAAGGCCTCGCCCCGATCGAGCCGTGGCTGAACAAGATCCGCACCGTCGACAAGGCCGGGCTCGCGGCGCTGCTCGCCGAGGCAGATCGTAACGGCGTTTCGCATTTCTTCGGCGGTTATGTCGGGCAGGACGACAAGAATCCCGACGTCTATATCTATTCGCTCTATCAGGGCGGCATCGGCATGCCCGACCGCGACTTCTACCTGAAGCCCGGCGAGCGCAATGAAAAGCTGCAGGCCGCCTATCTGAAGCATCTCCAGAATATGCTGGCCCTCGCGGGCGAGGCGAATGCTGCGGCGCGCGCGCAGGCGATCTACGACCTCGAAAAGTCGATCGCGACGGTTCATTGGGACAAGAACGACAGCAGCGACGCGACCAAGGTCTATAACAAGATGACGATCGCCGATCTGCAAAAGGCGGCGCCGGGCTTCGACTGGACGACCTTCATCCGCGGCGTCGGGGTCAATGAGGATTCGGTGCTCGTCGCGCAGCCGAGCGCCTTCACTGGCGAGGCGAAGATCATCGCCGATGCGCCGATCGACGTCATCCGCGACATGCTGATCGTGCGCAGTCTCGACGGTTTCTCGGACGTGCTCCCCGACGCAGTGGCCAAGGAAGGCTTCGCCTTCTACGGCACCGCGCTGTCGGGCACGCCCGAGATGCAGGAACGCTGGAAGCGCGCGGTCGACTTCACGACCGGCAATATGGGCGAAGCGGTCGGCAAGGATTATGTGGCCAGATATTTCCCCCCCGAAACCAAGGCGGCGATGGAAAAGCTGGTACAGAACGTCCTCGTCGCGCTCGGCCACCGCATCGACAATCTGGCGTGGATGCAGCCCGAAACCAAGGTGAAGGCAAAGAAGAAGCTCGCCAATTTCACCGTCAAGATCGGCTATCCCGACCGCTGGAAGGATTATAGCTCGCTCGTCATCAAGTCCGACGACCTGTTCGGCAATGCGCTGCGGTCGAACCAGTTCGCGCACGACGACAATATCAGCCGCCTCGGCGGGCCGATCCGGCGCTGGGAGTGGGGCATGACCCCGATGACGGTCAACGCCTATGCCAATTTCGGCATGAACGAGATCGTCTTCCCGGCCGCGATCCTCCAGCCGCCTTTCTTCGATCCCAATGCCGATCCGGCGATCAACTATGGTGGCATCGGTGCGGTGATCGGGCACGAGATCAGCCACCATTTCGACGATCAGGGCTCGAAATATGACGAGACCGGCAAGCTCGCCGACTGGTGGACCCCGGCCGACGTCAAGGCGTTCGAGGCCGCGGGCAAGGCGCTCGTCGCGCAATATGACGCCTATGAAGTGCTCCCCGGCGAACATATCGACGGCACCTTCACGCTGGGAGAGAATATCGGCGACCTCGCGGGCCTCAACATCGCCTATGACGCCTATAAGGCGTCGCTGAACGGCAAGGAAGCGCCGGTAATCGACGGCACGACCGGCGATCAGCGCTTCTTCCTGGGCTGGGCGCAGGTGTGGCGGCGCAACTACCGCGAGCAGAATTTGTCGCAGCGGATCACCACCGACCCGCATTCGCCCTCGATTCAGCGGACTTGGGTCTCGCGCAACCTCGATCCCTGGTATAAGGCGTTCGCGGTAAAGGACGGCCAGAAACTCTATCTGGCGCCAGAGGATCGCGTCCGCATCTGGTGATGCGCCAACAAGGGGAAAAGCGTCATTGACCGCGACAAGCCTGCCTTCCGCTGACGGCGATTTCAGCAGGGGGGCGGGGGCCGCGCCCCCGGTGTTGCCCGGCGGCCTGTCGCGAGTCGACCTCGCGGTGGTCGCGGGGCTCGCGCTCGTTTCGGTGGCGCTCCTCTTCTGGGCGACGCGCGATGCCGTCCTCGCCGGCGGCTTTCTGGCGGGGCTCGCGGTAGCGGCCGGTGGCCTTCTCTTCGTGCGGCGCCTGTTTCCTGCCGCCGCGACGGCCGAGGCGGCGGTGACCGACTGGACGATGCTGCGTCAGGCGGTCGCGCACGACGATGTCGCAATCGCGGTCACCGACCGCGGCGGGCGGCTCGTCTGCGCCAATGATCTGTTCGCGACCTGGATGGGCGGCTTCGTCACCCCTCCGGGCCTGCCGCTCGACGGCGCGGGCGCGGAGCGGCTCAAGGACGCCGGGCGCGGAGCATGGCGCGACGGCGAAGGCGTCGTCGAGGATCTGGCGATCGGCGCGCTGCGGCTGCGTGCGCAGGTGACGCGCACCGGGCAGGCCGAGGATTATCTCGTCTGGCGTTTCGCCGCGCAGGAACGGCTCGATCTTGCCGGTGAAATCGTGCGCCACCTCGAAGGGCCGGCGGGCCGCACGCTCGGCGAGGCGGGGGTGATGGCCGCGCTGGTCAGTGCCGAGGGCCGGCTGCGCGTCGCCAATCAGGCCTTTTTGCTGCGCGCGTTGGGGGAGGCCGGTCAGGCGCATTATGTCGGGCGCGACGCCGCGCAGATGTTGCGGCTCGACGACGCCGGCGCGCTCTATTTCACCAACGAGGGCGACCGCGCGACGCCGGTGCGCCTGATCCAGGTGCCGCTCGCGCCCGCCGACAGCATCGGACCGATGCTGCTCGCGCTGATCGACGAGGATATCGGTCCCGCCGACCGCGGCACCGCGCAAAGCTATGTCGAAACCTTGCTGTCGCTGCTGCCCTTCGGCCTCGCGATGGTCGATCGCGACGGCCGCTTTCTCTATATGAACCGCGCCTTCAAGCGCGCTGCGGGGGTCGCCGAGGGGCGGATGCCGCGCTATCCGGGCGACCTCGTCGTCGGTGAGGACAAGGGGCCGCTCGCCGACATGATCCGCCGCCACAGCAGCGGGCAACAGGTCGGCGGCGACCTGTCGATCCGTCTGGCCGGGCAAAGCGACGATCCGGTGTCGATGCGCGTCGTCGGGGTCCGCGGGCTCGGCGAGGCCGCGGTGCTGCTCAGTCTCAAGGATTCGAGCGAGGAGTCGCGGCTCAAGCGGCAGGTCGCGCAGCAATCGAAGATGCAGGCGGTCGGCCAGCTCGCGGGCGGCGTCGCGCATGATTTCAACAATATCCTGACCGCGGTGCTCGGCAGCTGCGACCTGATGCTGATGCGCCATACGCCCGGCGACAGCGATTATGACGACATCCAGCAGATTCGCAGCAACGCCAATCGCGCCGCCAGCCTGACGCGGCAATTGCTGGCCTTTTCGCGCCAGCAGACGCTGCGGCCGCAGATTTTGCAGTTGCCCGATGTGATTTCCGAAGTCTCGCATCTTCTGAAGCGACTGATGGGCGACACGGTCGAGCTCGTCGTGCACCACGGCCGCGGGCTCGGCGCGGTGCGTGCCGATCCGGTGCAGCTCGAACAGGTGATCATCAATCTTGCCGTCAATGCGCGCGACGCCATGCCTGGCGGCGGCACGATGACGATCGAAACCTTTCCCGTCTCGACCGCCGAGGTGCGCGTGATGGGCAGCGAGATCATGCCGCCCGCCGACTACAGCGCGCTGCGCATCACCGACACCGGCAGCGGTATCCCCGCCGATGTGCTGCCCAAGATTTTCGAACCCTTTTTCACCACCAAGGACGTCGGCAAGGGGACGGGGCTGGGGCTTTCGACGGTTTACGGCATCGTCAAGCAGTCGGCGGGCTTCATCTTCGCCGACAGCAAGCCGGGCGAGGGGGCGAGCTTTACCGTCTATCTGCCCGTCCACCGCGCCGCCGCCGGCGGGGCGCCCGCGCTTCCGGTGCCGGCGGCGCGGCCGAAGAAGAGTCAGTGGGGCAGCGGCACCATCCTCCTCGTCGAAGATGAGGATATGGTGCGCGCGGTCGCGGAACGCGCACTGGTCCGTGCGGGTTATAATGTCGTGGCGGCGCAGCAGGGCGAAGAGGGACTCGAACGGTTCGACGCGATGGACAAGATCGATCTGGTGATCAGCGACGTGGTGATGCCGGTGATGGACGGCCCGGCGATGGTGCGCGCGATGCGGGCGAAAAAGCCCGATCTGCCCATATTGTTCATGTCGGGCTATGCCGAGGAACAGCTGCGCCAGTCGATCGACATCGACCATGTCGCCTTCCTGCCCAAGCCCTTTTCGGTCGCGCAGCTTGCCGAGGCGGTGTCGGCGACGCTCGACGATGCTGCGCATCGGACCCGCGATGGCGGATGATCGCCGCCTCCTGCTCGTCGAGGACGACGTGCTGATCGGCATGATGCTCGTCGATATGCTCGACGCACTCGATTTCCCGGAACCCGCGCAAGCCACGACCAATGCCGAAGCGCTCGCGATCCTCGACCGCGAGCCGATCGTGGGGGCGCTGGTCGATATCAACCTGGGTGAAGAGAAGGGCTGGGCGGTCGCAGATGCGCTGGCCGAGCGGGGGATTCCCTTTGCCTTTACCTCCGGCGGCGGCGATGTCATCCCGCCTGCGCACGCCGACCGCAAGCTGGTGAGCAAGCCCTTCCGGATCAGCGACATCGAAGCGACCCTCGCGACTTTCTTTTCCTGAATAATAGCGTCGCCCCAGCGAAAGCTGGGGCCGCCATCGGCCATGATCTTCGCTGCCGTGCGGCCCTCCGTACTCCTGCCGATCGTGACAGAGGCAGCCGCGGAACATTAATTCCGTTCCCCTCTTGTTCCATGAGAACAAATGCCGTACACGATGGTCCGGGCGTTGCGATGCGTCTGCTGTCGCTCTAAGCAGGAAAGGGACGGTCATGGCCGGACAATTGTCACTCGTCGAATCGGGGAAATCAGTGAACGGAACGGACAGGCAGAAGGCGCTCGACGCCGCCTTGGCGCAGATCGATCGCGCCTTCGGCAAGGGCTCGGTGATGAAATTGGGCTCGAAGGAAGCGATGCAGGTCGAGGCGGTCTCGACCGGCTCGCTCGGGCTCGACATCGCACTCGGAGTCGGCGGGCTGCCGCGCGGCCGCGTCATCGAAATCTATGGCCCCGAAAGTTCGGGCAAGACCACGCTCGCGCTGCATTGCATCGCCGAGGCGCAAAAGACCGGCGGCACCGCCGCCTTCGTCGACGCCGAACATGCGCTCGATCCCGTCTATGCGCGCAAGCTGGGGGTCGACATCGACGAGTTGATCGTGTCGCAGCCCGACACCGGCGAACAGGCGCTCGAGATCGTCGATACGCTCGTGCGCTCGAACGCGATCGACGTGCTCGTCGTCGATTCGGTCGCCGCGCTCGTCCCGCGCGCCGAAATCGAGGGTGAGATGGGCGACAGCCATGTCGGCTTGCAGGCGCGGCTGATGTCGCAGTCGCTTCGCAAGCTCACCGGTTCGATCAGCCGCTCACGCTGCATGGTGATCTTCATCAACCAGCTGCGCATGAAAATCGGCGTGATGTACGGCAACCCCGAGACGACGACGGGCGGCAACGCGCTCAAATTCTACGCCTCGGTCCGCCTCGACATCCGCCGTACCGGCCAGATCAAGGACCGCGACGAGATCGTCGGCAACACGACGCGCGTCAAGGTCGTCAAGAACAAGGTCGCGCCGCCGTTCAAACAGGTCGAATTCGACATCATGTACGGCCAGGGCATTTCGAAAATCGGCGAAATCCTCGACCTCGGCGTCAAGGCCGGTCTTGTCGAGAAATCGGGCGCCTGGTTCAGCTATGATTCGGTGCGCATCGGTCAGGGCCGAGAAAATGCGAAGAATTTCCTCATGGAAAATCCTGAGCTTATGCAACGTCTCGAAGCCGCCATCCGCGGCCGCACCGAGGCGGTGGCCGAAGAGATGATGACCGGCCCCGATGCGGACGACGATAGCGATCTTTGATCGCGACTGAACGTCTTCCGGCCGGTCACGCCCCTCCCGACCGGCCGGCCGACGGCGGCGGGCCATGGAATCGCTCCGGCTCCGGCCGGGCCGCTTCCGCTCCTTGGGTCTGCACCCCTCTCGCAGACCGGCCCGCCCGCCGTTGATCGCTTGCCCCTCCCGAGCGCCCTTCCGTCGCGAAGCGGCGCCCGAACTTCATGGGCAAACTTCATTGGCAAGCGGGCGCCGGGTCGGATAACGCCGATTGCCGGCCTTTCGAAGGCCGCCGTCACCGAGGAGTGCGCCATGACGCTGATCGTCCACCATCTCAACAACAGCCGCTCGCAGCGCATCCTCTGGCTGCTCGAGGAGATCGGCGCGCCCTACGAGATCAAATATTACGAGCGCGACGCGGCGACCAATCTTGCGCCGCCCGAACTGCTTGCGGTCCATCCGCTCGGCAAATCGCCGGTGCTTGAAGACGATGGCCGCGCGATCATCGAATCGGGCGCGATCATCGAATATCTGTGCGAGCGCCACGGCGGCGATCATCTCGTGCCTGCGCGCGGAACCGACGATCATGTCAGCCATCTCGAATGGCTGCATTTCGCCGAAGGCTCGGCGATGACGCCGATCCTGCTGCGCCTCTACACCGCGCGTCTCGGCGCCGCGGCCGAGCCGCTCGAAGCGCGAATCGCGCAGCAGCTCGATTCGCATTTCGCCTATATGGAGAGCAAACTCGGCCCGAGCGGCCATTTCATCGGCGATGAGCTGTCCGCTGCCGACATCATGCTGAGCTTCCCCGCCGAGATCGCAGTGATGCAGGGCATGGCGCCGCGCTATCCGAAGCTGGCGGAGTTCGTGAACAGGTGTCACGCGCGCCCGGCTTGGCAGCGCGCCCGCGCGAAGGGCGGAGCCTATTATGGCTATTGACCGGCGCAGCCGAATATTGCTGCTCGCCGCGCTGCTGGCGACCAGCGTTCTGGCCGCCGCCGCGCCGCCGGCGGTCGGACCCGAAGTCGAGCGCGAGGTCGTCGCGCCCGAGGGCGTCGATTTCAAACCGGCCGCTGCCGACGAGGAAGGGGCGGTCGACCGCTTTGCCGAATATACGCTCGCGCTCGCCCGGCGCGATTATGCGGCGGCCTATGCGATGTTGCGCCCGTCGCTGCAGATTTCGAGCCCGCGGCTCGACTGGGAGGCCGAGCTGCGCAAGCGCGGCGGGCTGTGGGCCGACGGGACGATCCGCATCCTGCGCCTGACCTGGTATCTCGACCCCGCCGGGCAACCGCCCGGTGTCTATGCCGCGTTCGATTTCCGCGGCGACCGGAAGGACGGGACGATGGATTGCGGCTATGTCGTCGTCCATCGCGCCGCGCCGGCCGCGCTCTTTACCGTCGTGCGGACCGACACGTCGGAAGTGCCATCCGACATGATCGAGGACGGGGTGCCGAAGGCCGACGTCTTGCGCCAACTGCCCTGCTATCTGGGCAAAGGGATTGCCACCGCCTTCTGATCGCCGACATCGATCAGCTTGAGGGGCTTTTCCCGGCTTGTCGGGAGGGGGCAAAGCCCTTAATTCGCGCGCATGACATCGACCAACGACATTCGCCGCTCTTTCCTCGACTATTTCGCGAAGGAAGGACATCATATCGAGCCGTCGGCGCCGCTGGTGCCGCACAATGACCCGACGCTGATGTTCGTCAACGCGGGCATGGTGCCGTTCAAGAATGTCTTCACGGGGCTCGAAAAGCGCCCGTACAGCACCGCCGCTTCGTCGCAGAAGTGCGTGCGCGCCGGCGGCAAGCACAACGATCTCGACAATGTCGGCTTTACCGCGCGACATCATACTTTCTTTGAAATGCTGGGGAATTTTTCCTTCGGTGACTATTTCAAGGAACAGGCGATCCATCATGCGTGGACGCTCGTCCACAAGATTTGGGGCCTGCCCGCCGAAAAGCTGACCGCGACCGTCTATCACACCGACGACGAAGCGTTCGATCTGTGGCGCAAGATTTCGGGCCTGCCCGAAGAGCGGATCATCCGCATCGCGACGAGCGACAATTTCTGGTCGATGGGCGACACCGGGCCGTGCGGGCCGTGCAGCGAGATCTTCTATGACCATGGCGACCATATCTGGGGCGGCCCGCCCGGATCCGCCGAAGAGGACGGCGACCGTTTCGTCGAAATCTGGAACCTGGTGTTCATGCAGTACGACCAGCAGCCCGGCGGCGAGCGCATCGACCTGCCGCGGCCGAGCATCGACACCGGCATGGGGCTCGAACGTGTGGCGGCGGTGCTGCAGGGCGTCCACGACAATTACGACACCGACACCTTCAAGGCGCTGATCGCAGCGTCGGTCGAACTGACGGGCGTTCCCGCCGACGAGGCGCGCAAGGCGAGTCATCGCGTCATTGCCGATCACCTGCGCGCGTCGAGCTTCCTGATCGCCGACGGCGTGCTGCCGTCGAACGAGGGGCGCGGCTATGTGCTGCGGCGGATCATGCGGCGCGCGATGCGCCACGCGCACCTGCTCGGCGCCAAGGACCCGCTGATGTACCGGCTGCTGCCGTCGCTGACCGCCGAGATGGGCGCCGCCTATCCCGAGCTGATCCGCGCCCAGCCGCTGATCGCCGAGACGCTCGAGCGCGAAGAGACCAAGTTTCGCCAGACGCTCGACAAGGGGCTTAGGCTGCTCGACGAAGCGACCATCGGCATGGACAAGGGCGCGACGCTGCCCGGCGACGTCGCGTTCAAACTCTACGACACATACGGCTTCCCCTATGACCTGACCGAGGATGCGCTGCGCACACAGGGCATCACGGTCGATCGCACCGGCTTCGATGCGGCGATGGCGCAGCAAAAGGCGGCGGCGCGCGCAGCGTGGAAAGGCAGCGGTGAAAAGGCGTCGGACGAAATCTGGTTCGACCTTGCCGAAACGCAGGGCAGCACCGAATTCACCGGCTATACCTCGACCGAAGGCGAGGGCGAGGTGATTGCGCTCGTCAAGGACGGAGTGCCGGTCGATGCGGCGCAGGTGGGCGACGAAGTCGTCGTGCTGACCAACCAGACGCCCTTTTACGGTGAGAGCGGCGGCCAGATGGGCGACAGCGGTTCTATCAGCGCGTCGGGTGGCCTCAAGGCATCGGTGCGCGACACCGGCAAGCCGCTCGGGCGGCTGCACACGCATCAGGCAGTGATCGAGAGCGGCAGCCTGAAGGTGGGCGACACGGTGCATCTGAGCGTCGACGCCGAGCGGCGCGACCGCATTCGCGCCAACCACAGCGCGACGCACCTGCTCCACGCGGCGCTGCGGAACCGGCTCGGCGACCATGTGACGCAGAAGGGCAGCCTCGTCGCCGACGACCGCTTCCGCTTCGACTTTTCGCATCCCAAGGCGCTGACGGCCGAGGAAATCGCCGACATCGAAGCCGAGGTAAATGCGCAGATCCGCGCCAACGAGCCGGTGACGACGCGGCTGATGACCCCCGATGACGCGATCGCGGCGGGCGCGATGGCGCTGTTCGGCGAGAAATATGGCGACGAGGTGCGCGTGCTCAGCATGGGCCAGGCTGATGACGCAACCTATTCGGTCGAGCTGTGTGGCGGCACGCACGTTCGCGCGCTCGGCGACATCGCCTTGTTCAAGATCGTCAGCGAAAGTGCGGTCTCGTCGGGCGTGCGGCGTATCGAGGCGCTGACCGGCGAGGCGGCGCGCCAGTGGCTCCTCGGTCGCGACGAGGCGCTGAAGGCCGCGGCGGCGGCGCTCAAGACGTCGCCCGACGAGGTTCCGGCGCGCGTCGCCGCGATGGCGGAGGCGCTGAAGAAGGCCGAGCGCGAACTCGCCGATGCGAAGAAGGCACTGGCAATGGGCGGCGGCGCAGCGAGCGGCGGCCCGGCGGTCGAAGAAGTCGGCGGTACGAAATTGCTCGCGCAGGTCGTCGAAGGGCTCGATCCCAAGGGGCTGCGCGGCGCGGTCGACGATATGAAGAAGCAGGTCGGCAGCGGCGTCGCTATGCTCGTCGCGGTCAATGACGGCCGCGCATCGGTCGCGGTCGGCGTTGCGGGCGATGCGACCGCTTCGCGCAATGCCGTCGACCTGGTCAAGGTTGCGGTCGCCGCGCTCGGCGGGCAGGGCGGCGGCGGCCGCCCCGACATGGCGCAGGGCGGCGGCCCCCATGGCGCAGCCGCCGATGCGGCAGTGGCGGCGGTCAAGGCGGCGCTCGCCGCCTGACCTTCAGCGCATCGCCGCCCATTCGACGGCGAGGCGCGCGACCGAGGCGAGGACGGCTTCGTCCTGCGGGCGCATGTCCCGCGTCGCGACGGGGCCTTCGTAGTAAGCCGTGATGAGCAGCGGCGCGCCCTGCGGCGGGAAGGCGATCGCGACGTCATTATATTTGTTCATCATGCCGGTCGGCGTGGCGGTGCCGGTCTTGTGGCCGAAGCGCCAGCCTTCCGGAATGCCAGCGCGCAAGCGATGCGTGCCCGTCGTCGTGGCGACGCCCCAGTCGACGAGACGCGTTCGCGACCGGGGCGATAGCGCGTCGCCGAGCAGGACGGTATCGAGCAGGGTGGCCATGGCGGCGGGAGTCGTCGTGTCGCGCTCTTCCTCGGGGCCGACATGGTTCAGTTCGGGTTCGTGACGATCGAGGCGCGTCACGGGGTCGCCCCAGGCGCGGAACTGTTGCGTCACGGCGTCGGGACCGCCGATGAGGGGCAAGAGCAGGTTGGCGGCGGCATTGTCGCTGGTGGTGATCGTCGCCTCGATCAGCTCGGCGACGGTCAGCGCGCCTTCGCCGACGCTTTTGCTCGTGACGGGCGAATTGGGGATCAGGTCAGCCTGTCCATAGGGCACGCGCCGGTCGAGCGTCAGCTTGCCGTCGTCGACAGCTTTCAGAACTACGGCCGACATCGGCCATTTGAAGGTCGAGCACATCGCGAAGCGTTCGTCGACGCGGTGACCGGTGATGCGCCCGCTTTGCGCATCGCGGAAGCAGACGCCGAGCCGGCCACCGGCCTGCTGTTCGAGCGCGGCGAGCCTTTTGGCGATCGCGTCCATCTTGTCTTTGGGCTTCTGAGCCGGCGTGCCGTCGGCTCCGGCCGTGCAGCCCGACAGCAGCGTCCAGCCGGCAAAGGCGGCGGCGGGAGTAAGCGAGAGGATGCGGCGACGCGAAAGAGCGGGAAGGGGCATATCGATGATCCTCATGAAGCCGGTAGGGAAGCTCCGATATTTTCCGCATTTGGCGCCGCGGCCAAGCGATGATAGTTCAGCAGCGTCATTAGATTTTCTAAGTTCTGTTCGCCGCGAACGAACGCATCTCGCAATGACGGCTTTCGATCAACGGCATTGCTTTTCCAAGGATGAATATGGCGGTCACCGAAATCTCCCTGAATCTGCTCCGCGCCTTCGATGCGGCGGCGCGGCAGGCGAGCTTTACCGAGGCGGCGAAGGAATTGTTCGTCACCCAGGCGGCGGTGAGCCACCAGATCAAGGCGCTCGAGACCTGGCTCGGCAAGAGCCTGTTCCATCGCACCTCGCGCGGGCTGGTGCTCACCGACGAAGGATTGCTGCTCGCGCCGACGGTCGCCGATGCGCTCGCGCGGATCGAGGAGGTGATCGACCGCGTGCGGCACGGCGTCGCGCGCGAGGTGCTGACGGTGGGGGTTGTCGGTACCTTCGCGGTGGGTTTCCTGATGCGCCACTTACCCGACTTTCGGCGGCGATACCCGCATGTCGAGCTGCGGCTGCTTACCAACAACAACAAGCCCGACCCCTCGACCGACAGCCTTGACCTGTCGATCCGCTTCGGCGACGGCGCGTGGCGCAGCGTCGATGCGGTGCGCGTGATGGACGCGCCGATGACGCCGCTGTGCGTGCCGGCGATCGCCCAAACGCTGGAACGCCCCGCCGATCTTGCACGCTGGCCGCTGCTGCGGTCGTATCGTGCGCAGGACTGGCCGGCATGGTTCGCGGCGGCGGGCGCGGCCCCGATCGTCGCGCGCGGCGCGCAGTTCGACACCTCGACGATCATGGTGCAGGCGGCGCTGCTGGGCGAGGGAGTCGCGCTAGCGCCGCCCGCGATGTTCGAAGCGGAGCTTGTCGACGGGCGATTGGTGCAACCGTTCGACGCCGAGGTCGATGTTGGCGCCTATTGGCTGACACGTCCGCTGGCGAGGGTAGGGCGCGAGGTGGAGAGAGTGTTTGCCAAGTGGCTGGTCGAGCGGGCGGAGACTCTGGCGGGGCTTCATACGAGTCCCTCCCCTTCAGGGGAGAGGTAGGGGGTAGAGCCTATCGACCTCGCGCAAGGTTTCGAGGCCCCCCCACCCCAACCCCTCCCCTGAAGGGGAGGGGCTTGAATGGTCACCCCTCGACGCCCTTCGCCTTCCCCCATGCCCGCGCCGCGGTGTAGCCGAGATAGCCGGTGCCGAAGAGCGCGTAGAGCGGCTCGGGGATGCCGGACAGATAGGCGTTCATGCCGTCGGCGATGCCCCTCGCCATGTCGGGCCGCGCGGCGGCGATCAGGCCCATCGGGATGGCCCATAGCAGCAACACATACATGACGTAGAGGAAGCTCGGCCGCGCGCGGCTCGTCCACGGGTCGCTGCTGTTCGCTTCGGCGACGATCGCGGTCATGCGCGTGCGGATCGCCTCCATCTCCTGACTGCCCTCGAGCTTCAGCAGTTCGAGTTTGGCGCGGTCGCGCGCTTCGGGGTCGGGGATGATCTTGTCGATCAGCCTTTCAAGGGGGCCGATCAGGCCTTCGATAATGCTCATTGATACGCTCCTTGATGTCAAAGTTCAGGAAAGGTCAGCCCAATGACGCGCTTTCACGCGTCGCCCTGCCCGATGCGGTTGGCGAGCCAGCCATAGAGAAAGGCCTCCTGGCTCGGGCGGCGTTCGGCGAGCGCGATGTAGCGTTCGCCCTGCAGCGCCTCCATCGCGCGCAGCAGCACCGTTTCGCCCGCGCCGCCGCGCGCACGCAGGAATCCGTCGAGCGCCGAGAGGGTGCGCGGGCCGATGGTGCGATCGACCGCAATGTCGGGATAATCGCGCGCGGCGCGGTTGAGCGCGTTGAGCGCGCGCTGGAGAAAGCCCGTCGCGACCGCAGTGCCCATGTTGACGCCGGTATCGAACAGCTCGCCGGCGATCCGCGGCGCGCGCAGCGCCACCTGGTCGAACAGCGGGCGGTGCCAATAGAGACGGCGATAGATCGACGCCGCGGTCTCGCGCGGCAGTTCGGGCATCGCCCCGGCATAGCCCTCGGCGCGCGCGACGGCTTCGGCGATGCCCCAGCAGGTCGCACCGCCGCGGTCGGCGGGATGGTTTACATATCGGCCTTCGCGGTCGATGACGGCCTCGATCAGCGCGTCGGCGTGACAGGCGAGTGGATCGGGTTTCGGCATGATTCGCTCCTTTGGTGCATTTTAGAACATAAGAAGAACCATATAGGAACAATGTAGGAAAGGATTTTCTGAATGCGGGCTTTGGAGGTGCGCGAACTGGCGCCCGATCATGGCGGATGCGCACTCGTCGAGCGGCCCGTTCCGGAGCCGGGGCCGGGCGAGGTGCGCGTGCGGGTGCGCGCCGCCGCGGTGAATTTTCCCGACCTGTTGATGACGAACGGCGGCTATCAGCTCAAACCCGACCTGCCCTTCACGCCGGGGCTCGAATTCGCCGGCGAGGTCGAGGCGTTGGGCGCGGGCGCCGAGGGGTGGGCGATCGGCGACGCGGTGGTCGGCGGCAATCGCTTCGGCGCGATGGCCGAGGCGATCACGGTCCCGGCGCGCGCGCTGCGCCGCAAGCCCGAGCGGCTGAGCTGGGAGGAGGCCGCGGCCTATGGTGTCGCCTATCTGACCGCCTGGGTCTCGCTGGTCCGCTGCGGCCGCGTCGCGGAGGATGAGTGGGTGCTCGTCCACGGCGCGGCGGGCGGGGTCGGACTGGCGACGGTCGATCTTGCCAAGGCGCTTGGCGCGCGGGTGATCGCGGCGGCGAGCAGCGCGGCGAAGCGCGAGGCGGTTGCCGGCCTCTATGCGCCCGAGGCGGTGATCGCGGCCGAGCCGGGGTTCCGCGACACGGTGAAGGCGCTGACCGGCGGCAGAGGCGCTGATGTGATTTTCGATCCCGTCGGCGGCGATGTCTTCGACGAATCGACGCGCTGCATCGCGTTCGACGGGCGGCTGCTCGTCGTCGGCTTCGCATCGGGCCGTATCCCCGAGGTGTCGGCGAACATTCCGCTGATCAAGGGCTTCGCGGTCGTCGGGGTGCGCGCGGGCGAATATGGCCGCCGCTTTCCCGAGCGCGGCGTGGAGAATCTGGCGGCGATCGACGCGCTCGCCGCCGAGGGACGCATCCGGCCGCACGTCCATGCGGTGCTCGACCTTGCCGACTGGCGCGAGGGGTTCGCGCTGCTCGAACGGCGCGAGGCGGTGGGGAAGGTGGTGTTGCGGCCGTAGGGGGGGGGGCGTCGGTCGGCGGCGCCGGGGTCGACCGGGAAGGGCTGCTTTCCGGCGATTGCTGCCGCAGTGATCCCCGGCGAAAGCCGGGGGCCAGTGGTCATGCGATGCGCTTGCCAGCATGGGCCCCGGCTTTCGCCGGGGCTCACGTCTTGATTGCATCGAACGTCCGCTCCCATCCCAAACCAGCCCTTCCGCAGGGAAACCGGTTTCGACCTTCAAGTGTCTTCCCCTGCATAGCTATGCGCACCGCCTCGGCGGATGGCCAGTCACGAAGCCCGCCGCTAGCGTCCGGGTCGACAAGGGAGCGGCAACCTCCCGCACACATCCCGGGAGACGATTTCATGGCCCTTGCCCCCGACGTCAGCAGCAGCAGCGATCCACATCCGGTCGAGAGCGGCGGCACGCATATCGATGCGCCCGACCTGCGATTGTTCGTATTCGGCCTGTTCTTCATCTTCGGCGGCATCACCTCGCTCAACGACGTGATCATTCCCAAGCTCAAAGAGCTGTTCACGCTGAGCTTTTTCGAAGCGTCGCTGGTGCAGGTGTGGTTCTTCGTCGCCTATGCGATCGTCGGCATCCCGGGCGCGCGGCTGGTCAAGCGCATCGGCTATATGCGCGGTGCGGTCGCGGGGCTGGTGACGATGATCGCCGGCTGCTTCCTGTTCATCCCGGCGAGTCAGACCGCGGTGTTCGGGCTGTTCCTCGTCGCCTATTTCGTCCTCGCGAGCGGCGTCGTGCTGGTGCAGGTCGTCGCCAATCCGCTGATCAGCCTGCTCGGCCCGGCAAAGACCGCGCACAGCCGGCTGACCTTTGCGCAGGCGTTCAATTCGCTGGGGACGACGATCTTTCCCTATTTCGGTGCGATCCTGATCCTCGGCGGGCTGGCGAAGGTCAGTGCCGACCAGCTTTCGGGGCTCGAACTCGACGCCTATCGCACCGCCGAGAGTCAGGCGATCGTTCACGGCTATCTCGGCATCGCGGCGGCGCTCGCGGTGGTCGCGGCGGCGGTGTGGCTGTTCCGCAACCGGTTGAAGGGCGAGCAGCACGAGGCGTCGAGCCTGGTCGACGGCCTCGCGCTGCTCAAGCGGCGCCGTTTCGGTTTGGGCGCGCTGTGCATCTTCCTCTATGTGGGGGCCGAGGTCGCGATCGGCAGCTTCCTCGTCAATTATCTCGCGCAGCCGCATGTGCTCAATCTCTCCGATGCCGCAGCGGGCAAGCTGCTCGCCTTTTATTGGGGCGGCGCGCTCGTCGGGCGCTTTATCGGATCGGGGTTGCTGCGGATCATCAATCCCGGGCTGCTGCTGGCGCTCGTCGCGTGCGGCGCGCTCGCGCTGATCGGGGTTTCGGTGAGCAATACGGGCACGCTGTCGGGCTATGCGCTGATCGCGGTCGGCTTGATGAACTCGATCATGTTCCCGACGATCTTCAGCCTCGCGTGCGAAAAATTGGGCGCGCGTGCGGCCGACGGATCGGGGATCATCAACGTCGCCATTGCGGGCGGCGCGGTGATCCCGGCCTGCTATGGCGCGCTTGCCGATCATATCGGGCTGGGCGCCGCGCTCGCGCTGCCGGCGCTCTGCTACACCATGATCGCCGCCTATGGCGTCTATGCGCGGCGGCCCGCCGAGGAGCCGGCGTCAGCCGCGCTCGCCGCCGCCGCCTGATGCAAAGGGGTTGCCGCGCAGCGACTTGCCCGCGGTCTCGGGCATGAAGCGCAGCGCGACGAGTCCGACGAGACAGGCGAAGATCATGTAATAAGCGGGCATCAGCTGGTCGCCGGTCCAACTGATGAGGCCGCTGCCGATCGCGGGTGCAGTGCCGCCGAAGATCGAGGTCGAGACATTATAGGCGATCGCGAACCCGGCAAAGCGCACCGAGGTCGGGAAGAGTGCGGGAAAGGTCGCCGAAATCGTCGCGAGCTGCGGGACATAGAGCAGGCCGAGGAGGATGAAGCCGGCGATCGCGCCGGCGAGGCCGGTGCCCATCAACAGATAGAGCGGCACGACGCCGACGAGCAGCCCGAGCAGCGAGAAGCGCCACATTGCGCGGCGGCCGATGCGATCCGAAAGCGCGCCGGCGAAGGGCAGGAAGACCATCATGAACAGCATGCCGATGATCGGCACGATCAGCGCTTCGTCGGTCGTGAGGCCGATGCGGCGCTGGAGATAGGTCGGCATGTAGCTGAGCAGCGTATAGTTGACGACGTTGAGCGCCACGACGAGCCCGCCGACGACGAGCAGGGGGCGCCAATGGTCGCGCGCGAGCGTGGCGAGTCCGGGGGCCTGGCGGCCCTCCTCGACGACGCATTCCTCGAGAAAGATCGGCGTATCCTCCATCTTCGAGCGCAAATAGGTGCCGATCAGCCCCATCGGTGCGGCGACGAGGAAGGGGATGCGCCAGCCCCAGTCGTGCATCGCCGCGTCGCCGAGGGTCAGCGAAAAGATCAGCATCAGCGACGCGCCGAGCGAGAAGCCGGCGAGGGTGCCGAATTCGAGGAAGCTGCCGAAAAAGCCGCGGCGGTCGTCGGGGGCATATTCGGCCATGAAGGTCGCCGCGCCGCCATATTCGCCGCCGGTCGAAAAGCCCTGCACCATGCGCAGGACGATGAGCAGGGTCGGCGCCCAGAAGCCGATATGTTCGTAATCGGGGATCAGCCCGACCCCGAAGGTCGCCCCCGCCATCATCAGGATCGTCAGCGCAAGCACCGACTTGCGCCCGATGCGGTCGCCGAGCGGTCCCCAGAAGAGGCCCCCCAGGGGCCGGACGAGGAAGGAGATGGCGAAGGTCGCGAGCGCAAACAGCACCGCCTCGTCGGTATCGCCGGGAAAGAGCGCCGCCGAGATATAGGTGACGCCATAGGCATAGATGCCATAGTCGAACCATTCGGTCGCATTGCCGAGCGCCGAGGCGGTGATCGCGCGGCGCAGCGTCGCGGGATCGGTCTTGTCGTCCGCCGGAGCGCATAGGTCCGGAGCTATCGTCTGCGTGGTCATGTCGTCACCTGTTGCTGGGGCGCGGCCCCCGCGGCCGCGTCATCATCGTCGGGAAAAGCGGGATCGAGCAGCGCCGCGGTGGGCGTCGTGCGCGGCAGGATCTGGAAGTCCTGCTGCGCCTCGGTCGGCACCGCGTCGGTTGCGGCGAGGCGCCAGAGGCCGAAGGCCAGCATCGCGGCGGCCGCGAGCGCGATGAAGAGGAAGAGGCCGCCCGCGCCGGCGATCGTCATCGCGGTCGCGCCCGCGATCGGACCGGCGGCGGCGCCCGCCGAGTAGAGCAGGACGAGCTGGCCGCTCGCGGTGACGCGTTCGGAGGGGAGCAGGCGGTCGTTCGCGTGCGCGACGCTCAATGGATAGAGAGCAAAACTGAGCCCGCCGAAGAGGAAGCCGAGCGCGAGCAGGACGATGCCAAGCGGCTGGAGCGCGAGGCCGGCGCTGACCGCGAGCGTCACCGCGAAGCCGCCGACGATCACGCGGCGACGGTCGTAGCGATCGGAGAGGCGCCCGAGCGGCCATTGCAGCGCGACGCCGCCGAGGATCACCACCGTCATGAAGGTCGCAGTATCGGCGAGGCTGAGCCCGAGGCGGCGCGCGTAGATCGCGGCGAGGCCGTAGAAGGCGCCGAGCAACAGCCCGGTGATGCCCGCGCCGACGACGCCGAGCGGCGAGGCTTCGAAGAGGCGGCGGAGCGGCAGCGAGTCGGCTTCCTCGAGCGCGGGGGCGTGGCTGCGCGTCAGGCAGACGGGGATGATCGCGAGCGAAATCAGAATCGAGGCGAGTTCGAAGGGGATTTGCGGAGCGCTATTGCCCGAACGGAGGAGGAGCTGCCCGAGCGCCTGTCCCGAATAAAGGCACACCATATAGAAGGCGAGGACCGTCCCGCGCGTTTCGGGCTCGGCGCGGTCGCCCAGCCAGCTTTCGACGCAGATGAAGACCCCGGCGACGCACACCCCGTCGACGAAGCGCAATGCGCCCCACAGCAGCGGCTGCTGGAACAGCGCATAGGTGAGCGTGCTCGCCGAAAGCAGTGCGACGAACGCGGCATAGGCGCGGATATGTCCGACGCGGCGCACGACCCCGCCGGCGCGCAGCGCGCCGGCGACGAGCCCGCCAAAATAGGCGGTGGCGACGAGCCCGATCACCATCGTTCCGCTGCCCGCACGCTCGAGCCTGAGTCCGATCAGCGTCGACAGGAAGCCGCTGCCCGCCATCATCACGAAAATCGCGATCAGCAGGCTTTGGACCGGGCGGATGGATGCGAACATGGGCGCCGCGCCGGCGGCCGCGTTACGCGGCGCGCCGATCCTCCACGGCGGCTTCGTCCTTTTCGACGAGTATCTGATGCAGCACGCGCACCGCCCTATCGAAATTGCGCGGTTCGACGAGGAACTGGACGTCGACGTTGCGGATCTGATGCTGCATCGCGATCACCGAAACGCCCGCGTCGTCGAGCGCGCGCATCGCGTCGGGCACCAGGCCGGGGCGCGAAATGTCGCTGCCGATCACCGAAACCATCGCGATCGGGCGCTTGGTGATTTCCGCCTCGAGATATTTTTCCTGCAGGTCGACGAGCGCCTTGTTCACCGCCGCGGCGCTGGCCGACAGGTAGTGGGTGATCGTGTTGGCGTTCGACGATTTGCTGACGATCCACAGCTTGTGGCGCGTCAGCGCATCGAGGATCGCGGCGTCATAGCCCTTTACCCCGACCATATCCTGTTCGAAAAATTGCAGCGCCTGCATCTGCTGGATGCCGGTGACGATCTCGACCTTCGGAACGTCGGAGACATAGTCGCCGGTGACGAGCGTGCCCTCGTCCTCGCGGTCGAAGGTGTTGCGCACGCGTAGCGGAATGCCCGACTGACGCAGCCCGCGCCCGGCGCCGGGATGGATCGCCTCCATGCCGAGGTTCGCGAGCTGGTCGGCGACGTCGTAATTGGTGCGGCCGATCTTGCGCGCCTTGTCTTCGCCGACCAGCTTCGGATCGGCGCTCGACAGGTGGAACTCCTTGTGGATGATCGCCTCGCGCGCGCCGGTCAGCACCGCGAGCCGCGAAAAGGTCATCTCGGTATAGCCGCGCGCATAGCGACGCACCATGCCGCCCTCGCAGCCGGCGTAGCCGGTGACGACGGGGAGGGTGGTCGCGAGATCGATCGAGGCGAACGCCTCCTTGATCCGCTCGTCGAGGCTCCTGAGGTCGTCTTCGTCCCAGAGGGTCAGGTCGACGAACGTCGCATTGACGTCGCGGTCGCGGAGCAGCAGCGCGGTGCTGTGTGCGCTATGCGCTTCGCCGATGCCGGCAAGCAATTCGCGCACCGTTGTCAGCTGTTCCTTCAGGCTGAAGCGCCCGTGGCTGCGCAGCCGCGCAAGATCGTCGAGGCAGGCGCTGACCGCGTCGATGCGCCCGTCGACGAAGCGATCGGCCTCGGCGCGGCTTTCGGGGCGCACGAACATTTCGGCATTGCGCTCGTGCATCGCCGTGCGCACCGCGTCCATCGCCTTTCGCCAGGCGTCGACATCGTCGTCGTCGACGAAATGGCCATAGACCCCTGGTTCGCCGGTCTTCTTGTTCTCGAGCAGCAGGTTCGTCATCCCGGCATAGGCCGATACGACGAAAATGCGGTTGTAGAGGTCCTTGCCCGAGCGTCCCGCAATCAGGACATTGTCGAACAGGGTGGCGGTGGCGGCCATCGACGTACCGCCGATCTTTTCGACGCTGTGCGTTCCGGTCATGCCGCTAGCTCCTGCCGGGTGAGCGGGCCGTGTTCGACGACCAGCGCCTCGGGCTCGCCGCGATGGGCGAGGAAGCGCGGGCGCGGCTTTTCGACGCCGAAGGGCGCCTCAAGCCGGTTGCTCACCGCATTATAGACGAAGAAGGCGTTCGAGCGCGGGAAGGGCGTGATATTGCCGTTCGACCCGTGCATCAGATTGCAGTCGAATATGATGACCGCGCCGGGCTTGCCGGTCGGGGCGACGATGCCCTTTTCGAACGCCATCTCGGCGAGGCTGTCTTCGTCGGGGACGCCATATTCCTGCTTCTTCAGCGAGCTGAGATAGTGATTTTCGGGCGTTTCTCCGACGCAGGCGAGGAAGCTGCGGTGCGACCCCGGAATCACCATCAGCGGCCCGTTGTTCGCATTATTTTCGGCGAGCAGCACCGACATCGACAGTGCGCGCATACGCGGCATGCCGTCCTCGACGTGCCAGGTTTCGAAATCGCTGTGCCAGAAGAATTCCTTACCCTTGAAGCCGGGTTTGTAATTCAGGCGCGACTGGTGGACGTACACCTCGTCGCCGAGCAGGAAGCGCGCGACCTCGGCTAGCCGCGCGTCGGCGGCGAGCCGCGCCATGACGTCGCTCTGGCGATGCAGCTCGAAGATCGAGCGGATTTCCTTGCTCTGCGGTTCGGCGATGATCGTCTCTTCGTCGAGCGCGGCGGGGTCGCCGAGCAGCTTGCCCGCTGCGGCCTGAAGATGGGCGACTTCGGCGTCGGAGAAGATACCGTCGAGGACGAGATAGCCGTCGCGTTCGAACCCGGCCGCCTGCTCCTGGCTGATCGGCGCGTCCGCGGTCCATTCGCTATGGACCACGGGGTCGAGGCGCGGCAGCAACTCGGGAGTTGCTGCTCGCCTGGATGGGTAGATGTCTTTCATGGGACTTCCCCCTGCTATTGTGTCTATAGGTCAGTCGGTTGCCTCCGGGAGAGAGGTCAGTCGGCGGCGACCATGTCGGCCTCGGCCGGATAGGCGCCATTTTCGTCGTGCACTTCCTTGCCGGTGACCGGCGGGTTGAACACGCAGGCGGTCAATATGTCGGTTTCGGGGCGCACGATGTGGCGGTCGTGGTCGTTCAGCGCATACATCACGCCGGGCTGAAGTTTGTGGATTTCGCCCGTGCCGAGATCCTCGATGGTGCCCGTGCCCTTCAGCACGAGAACCGCCTCGAGATGGTTCTGATAGTGCATCTTCAGTTCCTGGCCGGCGAACATCGTCGTGACGTGGAACGAGAACCCCATATTGTCGTCCTTGAGGAGCAGGCGGGCGCTGGCCCAGCCGTCCGAACGGACATTGCGGTCGCTCTTGCGGATCTCGCCGAGATTGCGGATGAACATGAAATAATCTCCTGATTTTATAAAAAGTTATTCGGCTGCGACGGCGAGGTCGTCGGCCATCGCTTCGCGCAGCCGCGCCTCGAGAATGTCGAGCCCTTTCGCGAGCAGCGCATCGTCGATGACAAGCGGCGCGAGCACCTTGATCACCTCGCCGTGTGCGCCGCTGGTCTCGATGATCAGCCCGTCCTCGAAACAGGCGGCGGTCACGGTGTCGGCGAGTTCGCCCGAGCCGACGTTGATGCCGCGCATCATCCCGCGGCCGCGCGTTTCGAAGCCATGTTCCTTGGCCATCGCCGTGAGCCGCTGCTCGAGCAGCTTGCCGCGGCGTGCGATGTCATCCTGAAACGCGGTATCGCTCCAGAAGTGGCGCAGCGCCGCAGTCGCGGTGACGAAGGCGTGGTTGTTGCCGCGGAAGGTGCCATTATGCTCGCCGGGCGACCATTGGTCGAGGTCGGGGCGGAACAGTGTCAGCGCAAAGGGAAGGCCCATGCCCGACAGCGACTTCGCCTGCGTGACGATGTCGGGAGTGAAGCCCATGTCTTCAAAGCTGAAGAAGTTACCGGTGCGGCCGCAGCCCGCCTGAATGTCGTCGACGATCAGCAGCGCGCCATGCTCCTTGGCGAGCACGGCGATCTTGCGCAGCCATTCGGGCGACGCGGCGTTGAGCCCGCCTTCGCCCTGCACCGTTTCGACGAGGATCGCGGCGGGAGCATCGAGGCCGCTCGACGGATCGGCGAGCCGCTGTTCGAGCAGATCGGCGGTGTCGACATCGGGGCCGTAATAGCCGTCATAGGGTTCGTGGCTGACGTGGCTCAGCGGCACGCCTGCGCCGCCGCGCTTGGCGGCATTGCCGGTGCAGGCGAGCGCGCCGAGCGTCATGCCGTGAAAGCCGTTGGTGAAGGCGATGACATTTTCGCGGCCGGTGATCTTGCGCGCAAGCTTGATCGCCGCTTCGACCGCGTTGGTTCCGGTCGGGCCGGTGAACATCGCGCGATAATCGAGCCCGCGCGGCTTCAGGATCAGCTCTTCGTAGGTGCTGAGGAATTTTTCCTTCGCATCGGTATGAAGGTCGAGCCCGTGGGTGATGCCGTCGGCCGAAATATAGTCGATCAGCGCCTGTTTCAGGATCGGGTGATTATGGCCATAGTTGAGGGTCGAGCAGCCCGACAGGAAGTCGAGGTAGCGGCCGCCCTGATTGTCGTGCATCCACACGCCTTCGGCCTTGTCGAACTGGCGCGGCATGGCACGCGCATAGCTGCGCACTTCCGATTCGCGGCGCTCATAGATGCTGCGGTCGGGAATCCGGCCCGACGGTTTGGGGGTCGTAATGGTCATGACTATTGTCCCTGCTTTTCCTGCGGTTGCTTGTCGTTTTTGTTATCGGCGAGCGGCCCGATGCGGGCCTGATATTCGGTGTCGTGGGCGCCGGCGAAATGCGCTTCGCGCTCGAACAATGCGGTCCGTTCCAGACCGGTGTTCCAATCGCGCGCGAGGCCGTTGAAGAGCGCCCACGACGCGGCATTGTCGTCGGTGACCGTCGTGATCAAATGGGTGACGCCCGCCTGTTCGGGGCGCTCGATCAGATGGTTGATCATCCGGTTCGCGAGCTTTTGCCCGCGCGCCGCCGAGGACACCGCGACCTGCCAGACGAAGAAATCGTCGGGATTCGATGGCGGGCGGTGGCCCGAAACCCAGCCGACCAACTCTCCGTCCTTTTCGGCGACCACGCAATGGTCGGCGAAATGCGTGCACTGGACGAGGTTGCAATAGGCCGAGTTGCGATCGAGCGGCGGGCAGGCCGCGATCAAGGCGGTCACAGCGGGACCGTCGGTCGCCTGCGGCTTGCGCAGCGTCAGCGCCCCGGCGGTGGGGGCATCGGAATCATTCGGGTCGGGCAAGGACGCATCGTCTTTTTGCCGGTCAAAGATTATTCATCTCCTGAAATATCTGTTTCGCTATGCCCGTTCGACGGGTCTTTTGAAAGCGCGCGATACATAGCGATTCTTACCTCAAGATCAACCCCGGCGGGATAAACTATTTCACTATATGAAATAAAAATTGCCCGGAATGGACGCGATATTGCCGTTGGCGACGCGGCGCGGCGCGGGTAAGCAGGCGCGATGGAGAGCGACATTCCCAATGCCACCCTGCGCGCCCTGCGCCGCATCCTGCGCGCGACCGAGTCGGGCAGTCGCAAGCTCGCGGCGATGACGGGGCTGACCCCGTCGCAGTTGCTCGTGCTCAACGAAATCGGCGGCGGCGAGGCGGTGACGCCGGGCCGTGTGGCGCAGCGGCTGCAGTTCAGCCATGCGACGATCACCGCGATCGTCGACCGGCTGGTCGCGCAGGGACTCGCGACGCGCGAACGCAGCGACAAGGACAAGCGACAGTTCCTGTTGTCGGCGACGCCGGCGGGACGCGCGGCGCTCGCCGAGGCGCCCGACCTCCTCCAGATGACCTTTGCCGAGCGCTTCGCGGTGCTGCCCGCGTGGGAGCAGGCGATGATCCTCGCGGCGGTCGAAAAGCTCGCCTTCGTGCTCGACGCGCAGGATATCGACGCCGCGCCGCTGCTCGATACCGGTGCGATCGACCGCGCCGAGCGGAAGGGTTAGGAAATGAACCGTTTGTCCTGAGGATGGGCCGAGCTTGTCGAAGCGCCGTCTCGAAGGATGCTGATGCTACGGACCTTCGAGACGCCATTTCGACGGGGCTCGATGGCTCCTCAGGACGAACGGCTTTTTATGGGCCCGATCGTGTTTCAGGTCGCGATCGGCGCGACGACGCCCCCGAGCAGCGCCGTCGCATCGCGCGGGTCGAGCCGGACCTGCAGGCCGCGTTGGCCGCCATTGATATAGACGCGCGCGTGCGCGAGCGCCGCTTCGTCGAACGCGACGGGGACGCGGCGCGCCTGGCCAAAGGGACTGACGCCGCCGACCTTGTAGCCCGAGATGCGCTCGGCTTGCGCGATGGGCATCATCGCCGCCGACTTGCCGCCGAGCACCGCGGCGACGCGCTTCATCGACAGCTCGCGGTCGGAGGCGAGGATGGCGCAGGCGGGCCGACCGTCGACGAGCAGCATCAGCGTCTTGAGCACGCGCGCCGGCTCCTCGCCGAGCGCCTCGGCGGCCTGAAGGCCGATGCGGGCGGCGCCGGGATCATAGTCATAGCTGTGGATGGTGAAGGCGATACCCGCCTGTTCGAGCGCCCTTGTGGCGCGCGTCGCTCGCGACATGGCGACCTCCGCAGAGAGCTTCGATGATGCGAAGAGATAAATGGTCGGGACGAGAGGATTCGAACCTCCGACCCCCACACCCCCAGTGTGATGCGCTACCAGGCTGCGCTACGTCCCGACCGGCCCCGTGGGGCAGGCGAGGCCCCTAGCGCGCCTTCGCGGCCGATGCAAGCGCGGCGAGCGCCGATCCGTCGCAATCGCGCGCCGGTGGCTTGAACCCGCCGCAAAAAGGCCCATCTGCGCCCGGCCTGTCGAGGGGGAAGGCCGCAGCCATCGGTTGCGCACCGCGCCCCTGCGTGATAGGCGCCGCGCCATCATTTCGCGCGCCGTTTTTCGGGAAGGGGAGCGGCGCATTCGAACGGAAAGTCTTTCATTCATGTCGACGTCATTGCTTCTGACCCAGGCGGCCGGATCGGGGGGCGGGGCTGCCGGCTTCCTGATGCTGGTCCCCTATCTGCTGATCTTCGTGGTTTTCTGGTTCTTCCTCATTCGCCCGCAACAGGTGCGGATGAAGGAGCATCGCGCCAAGGTCGCGGCGGTCAAGCCGCGCGATCAGGTCGTCACCGGCGGCGGCATCGTCGGCAAGGTCACGCGCGTCGACGACGATTATGTCGATGTCGAAATCGCGCAAGGCGTCAAGATCAAGGTCGTCAAATCGACCCTGTCGGACGTCCTGCAGCCCGGCGGCAAGCCCGCCAACGACTGACGCGGCGCGGCCCGCCGTCGCGCGGGCCGGCCTTCTAACGGATTCCCAATATGCTCGATTTCCCGCGCTGGAAAACCATCGGCATCAGCATCATCCTGCTGTTCGGCATACTCTTCGCCATCCCCAGCTTCCTGCCCGACAAGGCGTTCGAGAGCCTGCCGTCCTTTGCACAGACCAAGGTCAATCTGGGCCTAGACCTCGCCGGCGGTAGCCATTTGCTGCTCGAGGCCGACCTTGCCGATCTTCGCAAGACCCAGCTTACCAATATGGAAAAGACCGTGCGCACTGCGATGCGCGGCGAGCGCGGACCCGACGACGATATCGCGATCGGCGAGCTGCGCATGGCGAACGGCCAGATCAGCTTCCTCGTGCGCGACCAGACGCAGCTCGACGAAGCGCGCGAGCGGCTGTTCCGCGAAACGCAGGGCGCGGGGCTGACCGGCCAGCGCGACTGGAATATCGAGGTCGTCGATACGACGCGCATCGTGCTCACGCCGACACAGGTCGGGCTCGACCAGGCGGTCGACCGCGCGATGGACACCGCGCGCGATATCATCGACCGCCGCGTCAACTCGCTCGGCACGCGCGAACCGACGATCATCCGTCAGGGCGACGATCGCATCGTCGTCCAGGTTCCGGGTCTGCAGGACCCGCAGCAGCTCAAGGATCTGATCGGCAAGACCGCGCGGCTCGAGTTCCGCATGGTCGATGCCAACGCCGACCCCGCCGAAGCCGCGCAGGGCCGCGCGCCGGTGGGCAGCGAAATCGTGCCCTATGCGCCCGGCGAAGGCAGTGGCGCGGCGTTCGAAGTGCTGAGCCGTCAGGTGATGATCAGCGGCGAGCAGCTGATCGACGCGCAGCAGAGCTTCGACCCGCAAACGGGCCAGCCGGTCGTGTCGATCCGCTTCGATTCGGGCGGCTCGTCGACCTTCGCGCGCGTGACCTCGCAAAACGTCGGCAAGCGCTTTGCGATGGTGCTCGACGGGCAGGTGCTCTCGGCGCCGTCGATCAACGAACCGATCCTCGGCGGCAGCGCGCAGATTTCGGGCAATTTCACCGTCGCCAGCGCCAACGCTCTCGCGATTTCGCTGCGCTCGGGCGCCTTGCCGGTGAAGATGGCGGTGGTCGAGGAACGCACCGTGACCCCTGAACTCGGCGCCGATTCGATCCGCAAGGGCGCGATCGCCGGTATCGTCGCGACGGTCGCGGTGCTCGCTTTCATGATCGTCGTCTATGGTCGCTTCGGCATCTATGCCAATGTCGCGCTGGCGTTCAACATCGCGCTGATCGTGGCGATCATGGGCATGTTCAACGCGACCTTGACCCTGCCGGGCATCGCCGGCTTCGTGCTGACGATCGGCGCCGCGGTCGACGCCAATGTGCTGATCAACGAACGTATCCGCGAGGAATTGAAACGCGGCCGACGTGTGTTCCAGGCGGTCGAGATCGGCTATAAGGAAGCGAGCCGCGCGATTTTCGACGCCAATATCACCAACGTCATCGCCGCGGCGCTGATGTTCTGGTTCGGCTCGGGTCCGATCAAGGGCTTTGCGGTGGTGCTGACAATCGGCATCGTCACCAGCGTCTTCACCGCCGTCACCGTCACGCGCCTGTTCGCGGCCCGCTGGCTCCACGCCAAGCGTCCCGCGGCGCTCAACATCTAAGCGAAGGGACCGAACATGCGTCTGCTGAAACTCGTCCCCGACGACACGAACATCCACTTCCTCAAGTGGCGGAATATCGCGATGGCGATCAGCTTGCTGATGATCGTCGCCTCGATCGCGCTCGTCGCGGTGCGCGGTCTGAACCTTGGCGTCGATTTCGTCGGCGGTCAGTCGGTGCGTGTCGAATTCACCGGGGCGATGCCGCCGATCGACGAAATTCGCGAAAAGGTCGGCGACATCGGCCTGGGCGAAGCGACGATCCAGCAATTCGGATCGGACAAGGCGGTGTCGATCCGCACCGCGCTGCCCGAAGGCGACAAGGCGGCCGCCGACCGCGCGGGCAAGCGCCTGGTCGACGGCATCCACAAGGCATTCCCGGGATCGAAAACCGGGTCGGTCGAAACGGTGTCGGGCAAGGTTTCGGACGAGCTGTTGCGCACCGGCGCGCTGAGCCTCGCGCTCGCGATGGTGGCGATCTCGATCTACATCTGGATCCGCTTCGAATGGCAATTCGGCGTCGGCGCGTTGTTCGCGCTTTTCCACGACGTCGCGCTGACCTTCGGCTTTTTCGCGCTGACGCAGCTGCAATTCGACCTCAACATCGTCGCCGCGCTGCTGACGATCATCGGTTATTCGCTGAACGACACGATCGTGGTCTATGACCGCATCCGCGAAAATCTGAAGAAATACCGCAAGATGCAGATCCTGCCGCTGCTTGACCTCAGCATCAACGAGACGCTGGCGCGCACGGTGATGACCAGCTTTACCATGCTCATCGCGCTCGCGGTGCTGCTGTGGGTCGGCCCCGACGTGATCTTCGGCTTCACCGCGGCGATGCTGCTCGGCATTTTCGTCGGCACCTATTCGTCGATCTATATGTCGGCGCCGATCCTCGTCTGGCTGAAGGTCGGCCCCGACAGCTTCGTCCCGCGCACCAGCGCGGCGACCGAGGGGGCCGAACGGATCGCGAGCAAGGGCGACGACGGCGCGGTGGTCTGACCGCGTCGGCAGGCGGGCCCTTAGCGCCCCGCGCAGCGCCGCAGGTGCTCGGCAAGCTCGCGGCCGTTGCGGTCCCAGTTGAAGCGCCCGCCGAGGCTTGCCGCGACCGCTGAGGGAAGCGGCGGATCGGCCAGAATGTCGGCGACGGCCGCTGCGATGGCCTCGGGCGCCCGCTCTGCGATGCGGCCCGCGACCGGCCCGGTGACGAGTTCGGCCGCGCCGCCGGCGTCGCTGATCACGATCGGCGTTCCGCAGGCGAGCGCTTCGACCCACGCATTGGCGAGCCCCTCGCTTTGCGAGGGCATGACCACCGCGTCCGCGGCGCGATAGAGCGCCGGCAGGTCGGCGTTGGCGACCGGCCCCATCAGATGAACGCGGTCGGCGACGCCCAGCCTCTGCGCGAGCGCCCGGTAGCGGCCTTCCTCCTCGCCCGCACCGGCGAGGCGATAGTGGACGCCGGGCAGCGCGGTGAGCGCTTCGATCACCAGCGCCTGTCCCTTGCGCGGGATCAGCGCACCGACGGTGAGGATCGTCGGCGCGTCGCCGATGCCGAGCGCGGCGCGCGCTGCGGCGCGGTCGCCCGGCGCGAACCGGCCGGTGTCGATCCCGGTATAGTGGACCATCACCTTGGCAGGGTCGATGCCGATCGCCGCCATGTCGCGGCGCATGGCTTCGGAGACCGCCAGCAGCCCGGCGGCGCCACCCGCGGCTTCGAGGAGCTGCGACCGGCTCGCGGGATCGTGGCCGAAATGGCTGATGTCGGCGCCGCGTGCCTTGACCGAAAAGGGCAGGCCGAGCGCTTTGGCGACGCGCATCGCTGCCGGACCGTCGGGATAGAAGAATTGCGCGTCGATGATATCGGGCCGGACAGCGCGCGCGATCGGCAGCACTGCGCGCGCGATCGCGGCGGGGTTGAGGCGGGTTCCGATCTTCGGCACGAGCGCGAAGCGGGGCCGGTGAACGGTGAGGCCGTCGCCGCTTTCGCGGCGCGCAAGGTGGCGCAGCGCGCTGTAGCGCGGATGGAGCGAAAGCGGGAAGGGAGGTAGCCCGAGGGGGGCGACGACGCTGAGCTCGATCCCCGGTTGCTGTGCGAGCGCGCGCAGGCTGCGCTCGACGAACAGGCCGAAATTCGGCCGCGCCGCGTCGGGAAAGAGTGTCGCGATCGACAGGACGCGTAAATTGGGGGCGGAGTTCACCTTAGAGCGAGCGGATCAACCGCACCGCGACCGCAGCCCAGGGCGGGTTGCTGACCACCTGTTGTCGCTGTCCGGTGCCGAGCGGGAGAAGGTGGAGCTTTTCGCCATCGACGTTGAGCAGCCGCGCGAAAAAGAAGCGGCCCGCAGGGCGCGGGACGAGCAGGTCGCGGTTGAGCGCCTGTCCCCAGTCGCCTTCGATCCGGCGGCACCAGATTTCGTCGCCGGCACGATAGTCGCCGATCGACGAGGTGACGCGCATCGCGACCATGTCCTCGCTCGGCCTCGCGGTAAGCGCCTGTTCGGTGCGGGTGGGCGCTTGCGCGCCATCGGCGCCGAGCATTGCGGTGATCGTGAGCTGCGTGTCCTGCGGCAGCTGTACGAGCTCGGCGGCATCGACGCCCAGCGCTTTCGCGATGCGGTTCATCCAGCCGAGCGACAGGGTGCGCGTGCCGGTTTCGAGCCGGCCGATCGTCTGCGCGGTCGTCGGCGGGTCGCAGCGCTGCGCGACCTCGTCGAGCGTCAGGCCCTTGGCGCGACGGACCGCGCGGATACTGTTGATCATCGCCTGCCTTTCGTAACCGATCTGGTTTTTTCTTTCCTACATGATGATCCAATGTCAAGGGTGATTCGCCGAGCAGCAGGAGATCGCCGATGACCGCACGCCGCCTTGAAACCCGCCTTCACCCCGACGACCGGCTCGATCCGGGCAAGACTGGGCCGCAGGTGATGCGGCATGTGACGGTCAATGCGGCCGAAAGTCCGCTCGCCTGGCTAGCGGCACGCGGGCATTTGAGCGATGCGCAGCTTGGCGCGGGCGAGCAGCTGCGTGCCGATTACGAGCGCGCGGGGTTGGCGGCGCGCGTCACGATGCGCTGGGATTCGGCGCCGCCGGGCAAAAGCCGCGGCGGTGCGCGGGCCGCCGACGCTTCGCTCGCGCGGATTGACGCGCACCGACGCTTCCACGCGGCGCTCGATGCGGCGGGGCCGGGGCTTGCCGACATCTGTTGGCGCGTGATTTGCGCTGGCGAGGGGGTCGGCGGTGCGGAAAAGGCATTGGGGTGGCCGGCGCGTTCGGGGAAGCTGGTGCTGACGCTGGCGCTCGACCGGCTGGCGCGTTTCTATGGGACGGGATGAGCCGTACCTCTTAGGGTCCTGACCCTAGCTCCAAAGCGGCCCAACCAGCGATGCGAGTTTCAGAACGGCGCCCAAAAGGATAGCGTAAAGCAGCGGATCGCGCTGATAGGTTGCGAGTGCCAGATGGATGCGGGCGTTGCTGGCGAGCCACGCCTTGCGCCCTTCGTCGGGTTCGCGTTCGGCGGCGCGTTCCGAACGCCGGCCGCGAAGCAGACGAAGGGCGACATAGGCGGCGCTGATCGACAGGATCGCATCGCCGGCACTGCCGACATGAGACCAGAATTGCGGTGTCATTCGATCGAGATGTGCAGCGACTTGCCGAGCGCAAGGGCAATCTGCGCCAGCGAGGCAACGGTCGCTCCCTGCGGATTATAGCCGCGCGCGAGCTTCGATACGAAAGAGGGGTCGAGCCCCGACGCGCGTTGAAGATCGCGCAATGAGCCGTCATAGTCGGCGAGCGCTTCGCGAACCGCATCCGCCACCTCCGTCTGCGCGATATCGCGCGCGATGGCGCGCAATTTATCGACATTGGGCAGGGCGGCGGGAGGCGCCAGAGCGTCCCCGATCTCCGCGTCGGCGAGGGGCATGCTTTTGCTCATGTTGTATAACTAAACCACGACGGGTGAATTGTCAAGGATTGACGCGTCAGGCTCAGCCGACAAGCTCGGGCCAGTCCGCAAGCCGCCCCGATGTCCTGCGCAGGCGCGTCATCGCTTCCACCCCGTCGCTCTCGGGGCCGATCGAGACGATCCACAGCGTCCGGGTCGGGTGGAGATAGACCGCGAGCGCGATCATCTTGCCGAATTCGCGCGCGATTTCGGGACCCATCGTCATCGGAACGCAATAGCAGTCGGCGCCCGATTCGGCCCGCATGCCGATGCGGATCTGCGCGGGCAGCGGCGTGGCCATATCGAGTCGGAGTCCGGCGAGGCAGTCGGCCGCGCCCCATGGCCAGCCGAATCGCCCGCCCGCATCGAACAGCGCCTGGCGCAATGTGTCGACACGGCCATCGGGAAGCGCCGAGCCCGCACCGCGTGCCTGGCGCCGCGCAAAGCTGCGGCCCTGGCTTTCGAACTTCAGCGTCATCAGCCGGATATCTTCGGCGATTTCGGCGCCGCGCGCGCCCTTTGCCAGATAGGCATCCTGGCACCGGGCGATATGGCCAAGCGATATCCGAAAGGCGAGCATCGATCAAAACTGGTCGATCATCTCCGCCAATGTCAACCAACGGTCCTCGGCCGCCGCCTTTTCCTCGCGCAGCGTGTCGAGCTTTCCGGTCAGCGCCGTGAAGCGCGCATGGTCGCGGGTAAACAGGCCGCCGTCCGACAATTCGGTCTCGATCCCCGCCATCTCGGCGTCGATTTCCTCGATCCGGCCAGGGAGGAGATCATAGTCGCGCTGGTCCTTGTAGGAGAGTTTCCTGCGCTGCTGCGGCGGGGGTGGGGGCGTCGCAGCCGCACTTTCGGCCTTTGGTTTCACGGCGGCGGGCTTGTTGCGCTTCGCCTCCCAGTCGGCATAGCCGCCCGCGACGACGTCGACCTTGCCCGACCCGTCGAGGCCGAGCGTCACCGTCACCGTGCGGTCGAGGAAATCGCGGTCGTGGCTGACGAGCAGCACCGTTCCGTCATAGTCGGCGATGACTTCCTGCAAGAGGTCGAGCGTTTCGAGGTCGAGGTCGTTGGTCGGCTCGTCGAGGACGAGCAGGTTCGATTCGCGCGCGAACTCGCGCGCGAGCAGCAGGCGCGAGCGCTCGCCGCCCGACAGCGCGCCGACGCTCGCCTCGACCACGCCGGGGTCGAAGAGGAAGTCCTTCAGATAGCCCTGGATATGCTTCTTGACCCCGCGCACCTCGACCCAGTCGCCGCCATCGGCGAGGATGTCGCGCACGCGTTTGTCGGGCGATAACAGGCTGCGCTGCTGGTCGATGACGATGCCGTCGAGCGTCGGGGCCAGCGTGACCTTACCCTCGTCGGGTTCGATTTCGCCGGTCAGGAGCTTGAGCAGCGTCGATTTGCCCGCGCCGTTCGCGCCGACGATGCCGATGCGATCGCCGCGCTGGATGCGGAAGTCGAAATCGCGGATAATCGTCCGGTCGCCGAAGCGTTTGGAAATATGGTCGGCGACGATCACCGACTTCGAGCGCACATCGTCGTTGGCGAGGCCGAGCTTGGCGACGCCGGGGCCGCCGATCATCGCCGCGCGCTGCGCGCGCATCTCGACCAGCTTTTCGAGCCGCCCCTGGTTGCGGCGGCGGCGCGCGGTGACGCCGCGCTGGAGCCAGTGCGCTTCGAGCTTCAGCTTGGCGTCGAGCTTTTCGGCGGCGCGCGCTTCCTCGGCATAGATCGCTTCGGTCCAGGCGTCGAAGCCGCCGAATCCGATCTCCTTGCGCCGGATGCTGCCGCGGTCGAGCCACAGCGTCTGTCGCGTGAGGCGCGTCAGGAAGGTGCGGTCGTGGCTGATCGCGACAAAGGCGCCGGTGAAACGCGACAGCCAGCCTTCGAGCCAGTCGATCGCGGCGAGGTCGAGGTGGTTCGTCGGCTCGTCGAGAAGCAGCACGTCGGGGTTCTGCGCCAGCGCGCGGGCGATCGCGGCGCGGCGGCGTTCGCCCCCCGACGCGCTCGCCGCCTCACGGCCCATGTCGATACCAAGCTGGTCGGCGATTGCCGCGACCTCGTGGCTTTCGGGCGGATGGGCGCCACCGACGGCATAGTCCATCAGCGTCGCATAACCCGTGAAATCGGGTTCCTGTTCGAGCAGGACGACATGGGTGCCGGGGACGATGGTGCGATTGCCCTCGTCGGGGTCGATGCGATCGGCGAGCAGCTTGAGCAGCGTCGTCTTGCCCGCGCCGTTACGGCCGATCAGCGCGAGCCGGTCGCGCGCGCCGATATAGATGTCGAGCCCGCGGAACAGCCAGCCGCTGCCCTGGACCAGGCCGAGGCCTTCATAAGAGAGAATGGGAGCTGCCATGATGAACGGCTCGCTACCGGCGCGTTCAGCGCGATGCAAGCGGCGTTCGGGCAAAGGGCGGAACGGGTCCGCTCCGTCGGCGTTACGGGGACGGGCCGACACGGTGCCGGGTCCCCGGCTGATAGGAGATAATCATGAAAACGCAGATGTTCACCGCCATGGCGACCGGGCTGGCGCTGCTCGCAGCGAGCCCGGCCATTGCACAGCAGGGAGGAACGACGGTGACGACAGCGACGACGCAGGGTCCGATCCTGAGCTTTTCGGTGAGCGAGGAGGTCCGCGCGCGGCCCGACCAAGCGACCGTGGGTGCCGGCGTGCAGACGACTGCGCCGACCGCGGTCGAGGCGATGCGCAGCAATGCTTCGGCGATGGACAAGCTGGTCGCCGCCGCGAAAAAGCAGGGCATCAAGTCCGAGGATATCCAGACGAGCGGCATCAACCTGTCGCCGCAATATGATTACAGCAGCCGTACCGACGGCCAGCCGCCGCGCTTTCTGGGCTATCAGGTGACGAACAGCGTGCGTGCGACGACGAACGACATCGCCGGTATCGGCCCGCTGCTCGACGCGTTGGTCGCGGCGGGCGGTACGAACATCGACGGGCCGTGGTTCGCGATGAAGGACCCCGACGCGATGCTGGTCGGTGCACGCGGCGCGGCGATCAAGTCGGCCGAAGCGAAGGCGCAGGATTATGCGAAGCTAGCCGGCTATCGCAGCGTCGAGCTGGTGTCGATCAGCGAAGGCGGTGTCTCCGGCGGGCCACAGCCGCCGATGCCCTATGCGCGCGGGGTCGCGATGGAGGCGAAAGCGACCCCGGTCGAGCCGGGGCAGGTCGGTAATACGCTGACGCTGAATTTCCAGTATCGGCTGGTGCGGTAACGATCCGTCGCCCCCGCGAAGGCGGGGGCCGCTGGCAAGGTGGCGCCAGGCCGATGACGACCCCCGCCTTCGCGGGGGCAACGGCTTGGCGTTAACCCAGCTCGCCCTCGGCCCACGGCCAGGGGCGTTCGCGGAACCATTTGGTGATGATATATTTGCGTCCCTTGCGCACCTTCATCCCGTGGTGGAGCGTGTCGGGGTTGGGCTCGCCGTCGGCGCGGACATTGTTCCACGCGAGCAGCTTGCCCATTTCGGGCTGGTGCATCTTGCCGGTCGCGAGGAAGCGCGTCGCGCCGCCCGCGGCGGGCTGGTTGAGGTAGATCATCAGCGTCCAGCTCCGCTGGCCCGGCACCGCGCAATAGGTATCCCAGTCGGCGCCGTGTGGATCGAAATAGTCGGTGTGCGCCTTGAACTCCTGCCCGACGTCGTAGCGCTGCCCCTGCAGCGGCTCGCCATATTCGAGCGGGATGCCCGCGAGCTCGTGGAGCCGCTGGTTCACCGCATGCACGAGCGGGTCGCGATGGTCGAGGTCGCAGGTCGTGCTGGTGCGAAAGGCGGTGTCGCCGTTCGGATCGGCGATCGTCGAGGGGTGGACGTCGCGGTCGATCCGCTCGATCAGCGCGGCGCAGGTTTCGGCATCGAGAAAACCCGGCAGCATGAACTGCTGAAGCTTCGGCGTCGGGGCGCGGCGGATGCCGGGAACGGCGGCGAGCCGATCGGCGGTGCGGTCGGCGTGCGAGGTCGCGAGATCGACGAAGCTGGGGGCGGCCATGCGCGCCTCTTTAGAGCCAGGCGCGCGCGCGAACAATGCTTGACGAAAGCGGGCGCCGCGCCTATCGCCCGCCCGCTGTCGGCGGCGCGTCCGTCCGGCCCTGTGGCGATCGTAGCTCAGTTGGTTAGAGCACCGGTTTGTGGTACCGGGGGTCGCGGGTTCAAGTCCCGTCGATCGCCCCATTTTCTCGATCATCGCGCATATGCGGCTTTGGGCGTGACTCGCGACCCTTGTTGCATTATTACGTCTTCGCGTAATTTTTTAACGTGAAGGGTTGAGCCATGTCCGCAGTCTGGGATTTTGCCGATTTCGACGATCACGAGCATGTCCACATGTTCCGCGATCGCGCGAGCGGGCTGACCGCGGTGATCGCGGTGCATTCGACGCACCTCGGCCCCGGCGCGGGCGGGGTGCGATACTGGCACTATCCGCAGCGCGCGGCGGCGATCACCGACGCGTTGCGCCTGTCGCGCGGCATGAGCTATAAAAATGCGATGGCGGGGCTGCCGATGGGCGGCGGCAAGGGCGTGATCCTGGCCGACGAGGGGCAGGCGAAGACCCCCGAACTGCTCGCGGCGTTCGGCCGCGCGGTCGAATCGCTCGGCGGCGCCTATGTCACCGCCGAGGATGTCGGGATGAGCGACGCCGACATGGTCGCGATCGCCAAGGAAACGAGCCACGTCAGCGGCCTGCCGGTGGCGAGCGGCGAAGCGGGCGGCGACCCCGGCCCGCTGACCGCGCTCGGCGTCTATCTGGGCGTCAAGGCGGCGATCGCCGAAGGGTTGAAAACCGACAGCGCGAAGGACGTTCGCATCGCGATTCAAGGCGTCGGCAGCGTCGGCGGCGGGCTCGCGCGGCGGCTCGCGGGCGAGGGCGCGAAGCTGATCCTCGCCGACGTCAACATCGCCAAGGCAAAGGCGCTCGCCGAGGAACTTGGCGCCGACCTCGCCGATTCGGCGGCGATCATGGAGATCGAGGCCGACGTGCTGAGTCCCAATGCGCTGGGCGCGATCCTGACCGAGCGTAGCATCGAAAAGCTGAAGGTTCCGATCGTCGCGGGCGGCGCGAACAACCAGCTCGCGACCGCGGCCGACGGCCAGCGCATCCACGACCGCGGCATCGTCTATGCCCCCGATTATGTGATCAACGCGGGCGGCATCATTAACGTCGCGCTCGAATATCTGGGGCAGGGGAGCCGCGAAGAGGTCGAGAGCCGCATCGCGCAGATCCCCGGCCGCCTGACCGAAATCTGGGCCGAAAGTCGCGCGAGCGGAACGCCGGCGTCGGTCGTCGCCGACCGCATGGCGCAAAAGCTGATCGGGCGGGGGTAGCCCAAGGCCGCGATGCCCACCCCGCTGCGGCTAGCGAGCAAGCTCGCAAGCCTCGCTGCCCCTCCCCTGAAGGGGAGGGGTTTTGTTGTTCGCGATTTCCGCTAAGCCCGCAGCGATGAAGCGGCATTTCTATCTGGTCGGCGGCTGGGCGTCGCTGGCGCTCGGGGCGCTGGGGGCGTTCCTGCCGCTGCTGCCGACGGTGCCCTTCGTGATCCTTGCCGCCTTCTGCTTCGCGCGCTCGTCGCCGCGGCTCGAGGCGTGGCTCGTTACCCACCCGCAGTTCGGCCATCACATCGTCGCGTGGCGCGAAAAGGGCGCGATCAGCCGCAAGGGCAAGATCGCCGCGACGATCGCCTTCGCCGTCAGCATCGCGCTCGCCGCGATCTTTTCGCCTTGGCCGTGGGTGATGGCGCCGGTGATCGCGGCGGCGGTGACCGGAAGCTGGATCTGGACGCGGCCCGAGTGAGGATAAACACTTGGGGAGATGGCGGATTTGGGAACAATCCTGAATGTCGGCTTTGAGTGTTGATCGCAGGAAACGGAAAAAGCGAGGTTCAAGACGATCTGCAATCCAATGGGTCAGCGTTAGCGATTTTCCCAACGATAATATTGGGAACGCTCCGCTTCGGAGAGCGTCGAGATATAGCCCCATTCTAGCACGCGGCGGAATTGCCGGAGCGAAACGGGCTCACCATCAGTTAAATCGCTACGCGCATGGTTCCAAATTCGGTCGTCAGATCCAGACCAAGTCAACTCTACGTTTTTCGCGCCCGCCCAACGGGGTCCCAAGATGCCCTGAATAGCATTGCGAACTTTCAGTCCTCGCACTTCGGCCACGGCTGCGATTCCCGTGAGGAAATATGCTTCCGTGTGTTGAGCTTCTATAGGTGAGAGGATGATCCCCTCGGGTTCGAAAATCACTCTTGTAAGTGGTTGATCTCGAAGCCGCTCCATTTCTCTTTCGCGAATTGCGAGGAATAATGGCCAATCAAGTAACAACAATAGGCGACGACGCAGCGGTGAAAGCTCTCGCCATTGCGGGGCGTCCTTCAGGCGGAAAATGGCTTCGTCCGCTACGGTTTGGCGCCGGATGATCCTCATCGCCGCCCATGCCAATAGGAACATCAGGCCAAACCCGCCCCATACTACACCGTCGAAGCCGATCAGAACCCTGCGCATAATGGCTAAGAGACCCACTGCGGAACCGAGAATGCAAAGGATTGAAAAGGCTAGCTGGTGCCGCGACATCCCTTACGCCTTAGCAGCGGTGCAACACGACTGCACCATCTAAGTCCAGCGACGGTTTTGGGTCGCGGATGGCAACCATCAGCATCGGAAAGCGGGCGATCCCCGCAATCGTCATCCCGGACTTGATCCGGGATCCATTCTCCCGGCGCTGCGCTTAATGGACCCCGGATCAAGTCCGGGGTGACGATATTGGATCGACGTTGCCTGTCGCATCCCCCCGCGTCCGCCATGGGGCTGGACCGCCGCCCTTCGCTCGCCTAAGGCTCGGCACGCGATGCATGCCTATGCGAATCCGACCCGTTTCCTGGCCATTGCCCGTCCGTTGACGCCCTGGTTGCTCGGCCTGGGGCTCGCGCTGGTGCTTGCGGGGGCGTGGGCCGGGTTGGCGCTGGTGCCTGGCGACTACAAGCAGGGCGATACCGCGCGTATCCTTTATGTGCATGTGCCATCGGCGTGGCTCGGCATGGGCGGGTGGAGCGCGCTTGCGATCACCGGGCTGGTGCAGCTCGTCTGGCGTCATCCGCTGGCCGGGATCGCGGCGCGCGCGATCGCGGTGCCGGGGATGGTCTTCACCGCGCTGTGCCTTGCCACCGGCTCGATCTGGGGCAAGCCGACGTGGGGGACCTGGTGGGAATGGGACGGGCGGATGACCTCGATGCTCGTCCTTTTGTTCCTCTATGCCGGATTCCTTGCGTTGACGACGGGCGACGAGGGGCAGGGGCGCGGCGGATCGCTGTCGCGCGGCGCCGCCATCTATGCGCTCGTCGGCGCGATCAACATTCCGATCATCAACCGCAGCGTCGTGTGGTGGAACAGCCTGCACCAGGGGCCGAGCATCACCCTGCGCGGATCGAGCATCGACGGATCTTTGCTCTGGCCGCTCGCGCTGACCGTGCTCGGCTTTTCGCTGTTGTTCGGCGCGATCGTGCTGATGCGGATGCGGCGGATCATCGCCGACAATCGCGTCGCGGCGCGGCTGCGGCGGCTTGCCGACGACGAAGGAAGTTGACGCGATGCCGGGGGTAATCAGCGGGGGCGGCCAATGGGCCTATGTCGCGGCGGCCTATGCGTTGACCGCGCTTTTGACCGGCGCGGTGCTGTGGCATAGCTGGCAGGCGATGCGCAAAGCCGAAAAGCGCAGCGACGCGCTGCGCAGGGACCGGAAATGAAAGCAAAGCATCAAAGGCTGATCCTCGCGCTCGTCGCGCTCGCCGGGGTGGCGGGCGCGGGGGTGCTTGGCGCGAGCGCGCTGCGCGACGAGGCGGCCTATTTCCGCACCCCCGAAGAGGTGGCGGGCGGCCACGCGAAAGTCGGCGAGCCGATGCGGCTCGGCGGCATGGTCGCCGCGGGCAGCCTGAAACGGCTGGGCGACGGGGTGACGATCCGTTTCGTCGCGACCGACGGCAAGGCGTCGGTGCCGGTGCAGTTCACCGGCATCGTCCCCGATCTGTTCGCCGAAAAGGCGGGCATGGTCGCCGACGGCCGGATGCGCGCCGACGGCGTGTTCGTCGCCGATCGCATCCTTGCCAAGCATGACGAGCGCTATATGCCGCCGCAGATGGGCGATATGCCGAAGGATATGAAGGGGGCGGCGGGCGGATGAGGGGTTTGCCTGTCCCGCCATTGCGAGCGCAGCGAAGCAATCTCCAGCGGTCGTCCCGGCTGGACGACAGCGGGAGATTGCTTCGTCGCTTCGCTCCTCGCAATGACGAGGGGTTTGCGGCGGACGGTGTGGCAGCATGATCGCCGAACTCGGCCTTGCGCTTTTGTGGATGGCGGCGGCGCTCGCGTGCCTGTCGCTGGTTGCGGGCGTGCTGTTCGTGCGCGGCGGCAAGAGCGAACTTGCGGCGCTGGTGCGGCCGGCGAGCATCGCGCAGGGGGTGCTGACCGCAGCGTCGTTCGGCCTGCTGATCGCGCTGTTCGCGCGCTCGGACATGTCGGTCGAGCTCGTCGCGCGGAACAGCCACAGCCTGAAGCCCATGCTGTTCAAGATCGCGGGCGCGTGGGGCAATCACGAAGGGTCGATGCTGCTGTGGCTGACGATCCTCGGCCTGTCGGGGGCGCTCGTCGCGCTGTTCGAGAAGAGGCTGCGCGAGGATACGCTGATCGCGACGCTCGCGGCGCAGGCGGCGCTGAGCCTGGGCTTCTTTGCCTTCCTGCTGTTTTCGTCGAACCCGTTCAACCGGCTGCCCATCGCGCCGCCCGACGGGCAGGGGCTCAATCCCTTGTTGCAGGACCCGGGTTTGGCGTTCCATCCGCCGACGCTTTATGTCGGCTATGTCGGGCTGTCGGTCGCGTTCAGCTTTGCCGTCGGGGCGCTGGTGACGCGCGAGGTCGGGCCGGCCTTCGCGCGCGCGATGCGGCCGTGGGTGCTCGGGAGCTGGATTTTCCTGACGCTGGGCATCACCGCGGGCAGTTATTGGGCCTATTATGAGCTTGGCTGGGGCGGCTGGTGGTTCTGGGACCCGGTCGAGAATGTGTCGCTGGTGCCGTGGCTCGCAGGGGCGGCGCTCCTCCATTCGGTTGCGGTGACCGCGACGCGCAACGCGCTGCGCGCCTGGACGGTGATGCTCGCGGTGATCGGCTTTTCGATGTCGATGGTCGGCACCTTCATCGTGCGATCGGGACTGCTCACCAGCGTCCACAGCTTCGCGGTCGATCCCGAGCGCGGCACCTTTCTGCTCGTGCTGATGGCGATCTATATCGGCGGGGCGCTGACCTTGTTCGCGCTGCGCGCCGGCACGGTCGCCGAAGGCAAGACATTCGCGCTGTTGAGCCGCGAGGGCGCGCTGGTGATCAACAATCTGCTGCTGACGACGATCCTCGCGCTCGTGCTACTCGGCACGCTCTATCCGATCGTCGCCGAGGCGATGGGCGAGAAGATTTCGGTCGGGCCGCCCTATTACAACAAGGTCGCGGGGCCGCTCGCGCTGATCCTGTGCCTGGTGATGGTCGCGGGGCCGCTGCTGCGCTGGCGCCGCGACGACGGGCGCACGCTATGGTCGCGCCTGCCGCTCGCGCTGTTCGCAGGCGCGGCGGTGCTGTTCGCGCTCGTGCTGTTCGGCGGGTCTGTCGGCGTGCTGCCGCTGCTCGGCATGACGGTCGCCGCAATCGTCGCGGTCGCGAGCCTGGCGCCGCTGTGGAAGCGCAACCTTCGCCGCACCCCGCTGCCGGTCTGGGGCATGGTGCTCGCGCATTTCGGGGTCGCGGTCGCGCTCGCCGGGATGGCGGCCGAGAGCGCCTTCATCAAGGAACGGCTCGTCGCCGCGGCGCCGGGCGAGACGGTGACGGTGGCCGATTTTTCGGTGAGGTTCCAAGGCGTCGAGCCGGTCGCGGGGCCGAACTATACCGCGGTGAAGGCGACGCTGATCGCGGCGACGCCCGACGGCGACCGTTTCGTGCTGCATCCCGCGGCGCGGACCTTTCCTGGGCTGATGGGCGGGGCGCCGACCGAGACGAACGAGGCGGCGCTGCTGACGCGGCCGGGCGGGCAGCTTTATGCGGTGATCGGGCAGCCGGTGACCGGCGCCGACGGGGCGCAGCGCTATCAGCTGCGGCTGTGGTGGAAGCCGCTCGTTTGGTGGATCTGGCTCGGCGGCGCGCTGATCGCGATCGGCGCCGCGATGGCGATGCTCGGCCGCGCGCAGCTGCTTGCGATCTGGCGCGCGCGGCAGGCGCGCAAGCGCGAGGAGCGCTTTGCATGAGGTCGCGCTGGGTCCTCTTCGCGCCGCTCGCGATCATGGCGCTGCTGTTCGGCGCGTTCATCTATCGGCTGTCCGTGCCGCCCCGGACGCTGATCGAATCGCAGTGGATCGACAAGCCGATGCCGCTGTTCGACCTGCCGCCCGCGACCGAAGGCGTCGCGGGGCTGAAGAGCAGCGACCTTGCCGATGGCAAGCCGCGGCTGGTCAACGTTTTTGCAAGCTGGTGCATCCCGTGCCGCGCCGAGGCGCCCCAGCTCGAGGCGCTGCACGCCGCGGGGGTGCCGATCGACGGCATCGCGATCCGCGACCGGCCCGACGATGTCGCGGCCTTTTTGCGCGAAAACGGCAATCCCTTCGACCGCATCGGGTCGGACGTGCAGAGCAGCGTGCAGATCGCGCTGGGATCGTCGGGGGTGCCCGAAACCTTTCTGGTCGATGGCAAGGGGATCATCCGCGAGCAGATTCAAGGTGTTATCCTGCAGGACGATGTGCCGCGCATCATCGCGAAGCTGGAGGCGATGAAGTGAGGGGGCGGCTGTTCCTCGCCGCGATACTGGCGCTGTTCGCGGCGCCGCTCGCCGCGCAGGACCGGCTGCCGCCGGCGCCCTATGCCTATCAGCAGCTCGCCGATCCCGCGAAGGAGGCGAAGGCGAAGGCGCTGATGGAGACGCTGCGCTGCCTTGTCTGTCAGGGCCAGTCGATCGCCGACAGCGACGCGCCGCTCGCCGGCGACATGCGGCACGAGGTGCGCACCAAGATCGCGGCGGGCGAGAGCCCCGATGCGATCCGCAAATGGCTCGTCGCGCGCTACGGCAATTGGGTGAGCTACGATCCGCCCTTCGATGGCGCGACAGCGCTGCTGTGGCTGGCGCCGCTCTTGTTCCTCGCGGTCGGGCTGTGGCTTGCCTTCGGGCGCCTGCGCGGCGGAGGAGGCGAGGAGTCATGATCTGGGCGTGGATCTTGCTCGCCGCGGTGCTGACCGTCCTCGGCCTCTTCTGGCTCGGCAAGCTGCCCGCGGCGTCGCGGCCGCTCGCGGCGGCGGCGATCATGCTCGGGCTCGCGGGCTATGCCCTGCAGGGGAGCCCCTCGCTGCCGGGCAAGCCGGTGGTCCGTTCGCAGCCCGAAAGCTTTGGCGACGCGCTGACCGATACGCGGCGGGGGATGGCCGACCGCTTCGGCCCCGCCGCGCCCTGGCTCGCGATGTCCGACGGGTTCGCGCGGACGGGCAAGACGCAGCTCGCGGCGCAGACGCTTGAAAAGGGGCTGGAGAAATATCCCGACAATGTCGATCTGTGGGTGGCGCTCGGCAACGCGCTCGTCGCGCATGGCGGCGGGATGATGTCGCCGGCGGCGGCGCTCGCCTTCGACGAAGCGGCGAAGCGCGATCCCGCGCACCCGGCGCCGCCCTTCTTCGCGGGGCTTGCGATGGCGCAGAGCGGCGATTTGCAGGGCGCCGACCGCGTGTGGAGCGACCTGCTCGCGCGCAGCCCCGCCGACGCGCCGTGGCGCCCCGACCTCGAAATGCGGCTCGAGCAGCTGCACCGCGCGATGGGGCCGGGGTTGCCGCCCGAAGATGCGGCGGGGCCATGATCGCCCCTGTTGTTATCCGTTTCGCTCGTCTAAAGGCGCGCCATGACTGCTGAGTCGCAACGGGCGGCGGGCGGTGCGGGTAGCGCCGCGCTCGCCGCCGACATGGGCCATCACGGCCACGGCCACCATGGCGACGGCAAGCTGAAGCTTGCGGTCGGCGCGGTCGGCGTGGTCTTCGGCGATATCGGGACGAGCCCGCTTTACGCCTTTCGCGAAACCTTTGCCGGGCATCATTCGATCGATCCCGACCGGCTTCACATCTATGGCGTGCTGAGCCTGGTCTTCTGGTCGATGATGCTCGTCGTCACCTTCAAATATGTGCTGACGATCATGAAGGCCGACAACAAGGGCGAGGGGGGCAGTCTTGCGCTGCTCGCGCTGATCAGCCGCTCGTCGGGCGGCGCGCGCTGGACGTGGCCGATCATCCTGCTCGGCGTGTTCGCGACCGCGCTCTTCTATGGCGACAGCATGATCACTCCGGCGATGTCGGTGCTGTCGGCGACCGAGGGCCTGAACTACGTCAATCCGGGGTTCCAACCCTATATCGTGCCGATCGCGCTCGCGATCCTGATCGGGCTGTTCGCGCTGCAATCGCGCGGAACGGCGAAGGTCGGCGCGCTGTTCGGGCCGATCATGCTCGGCTATTTCCTGATGCTTGCGGTGCTCGGGGTGATGCATATCCTCGATCATCCGACGATCATCATCCAGACGCTCAATCCGCTCAACGCGCTGCGCTTTTTCTACCTCGACGGCTTCACCGCCTTCATCGCGCTCGGCGCCGTCGTGCTCGCGGTGACGGGGGCCGAGGCGCTTTACGCCGATATGGGGCATTTCGGGCGCGCGCCGATCGGCCTGTCGTGGCTGTGCTTCGTGCTGCCCGCGCTGATGCTCAACTATATGGGGCAGGGCGCGATGGTGCTCGAGGCCGACATGGGCACGCGGCTGGGGCTGATCCAGGATCCCTTCTTCCTGATGATGCCCGATGCGTGGCGCATCCCCGTGGTGATGCTCGCATTGTTCGCCACGATCATCGCGAGCCAGGCCGTGATCTCTGGCGCCTTTTCGCTGACCCAGCAGGCGATCCAGCTCGGCTTCATCCCGCGCCTGCGCGTCGAGCATACGAGCGCGTCGGCGGCGGGACAGATTTATATCCCGGTGGTCAACTGGTTCCTGATGACGATGGTCATCATCCTCGTCCTCTTCTTCGGATCGTCGAGCAACCTTGCCGCGGCCTATGGCATTGCGGTGACGGGCGCGATGTTCATCGACACCTGCCTGATGTGCGTCGTGCTGTTCGCGCTGTGGAAATGGCCGGCGTGGAAGGCGCTGCCGCTGCTCGCGCTCTTCTTCGTCGTCGACATCGCCTATTTCGGCGCCAATCTGATCAAGGTGCCCGACGGCGGCTGGGTGCCGCTGGCGATCGGCCTGACGATCTTTACGATGCTGACCACCTGGTCGCGCGGGCGCAAGCTGATGCAGCAGGAAATGGCCGACGGCGCGATGCCGATCCCGGTGTTCGTCAAGTCGGCGGCGAACAGCGCGACGCGTGTCCCCGGCACCGCGGTGTTCATGACGTCGTCGTCGGACGGGGTGCCGCACGCGCTGCTCCATAACCTCAAGCACAACAAGGTGCTGCACGAACGGATCATCCTGCTGACGATCAAGATCGCCGACGTGCCCTTCGTGCGCGAAGAGAGCCTGTGCAAGCTCGACGATCTTGGGCAGGGCTTCCACCGCCTGATCCTGAACTATGGCTTCATGCAGCCGGTCGACGTGCCCGAGGCGCTGAAGCGCGTCACCGGATGCGGCGGCGAGTTCAAGATGCTCGAAACCAGCTTCTTTCTGTCGCGCCAGACCTTGATCGCCGCGAAATCGCCGGGAATGCCGATCTGGCGCGAAAAGCTCTTCGCCTGGATGCTGCGCAATTCGGAAAGCGCGATGGAATATTTCCGCCTGCCGACCAATCGCGTGGTCGAGCTGGGCAGCCAGGTCGCGATTTAAGCCCCCCCCGGAACGGACATAATAAGGGTTTGCGAAAGCCGCGCCTTCTTGCGATGCAGGGGCGATCCTGTGACCGGGGATGCTGTCGGTGCCGCCAAAACCCTTTGCCCTGATCCTCGGCTCGAGCCTGTCCGCAGCGTCGCCGGCGGCGCTCGAGGCGGCGTTTCGGCGCATGGGGTTGAGGCCCGAACGCGCAGTCGGCGATGGCGACGCCGCGCCGCACTATCGCCTGCAATTCGGGACCGCCGCGGCGACGATCGCACGCGCCGGCGAGCCGCAGCTGGCGGAAGCCGATCCGCGCGATCCCGCGACGAGTTCGCTGGCGACCAGCCTGCCCGCCGATTGGCGCGAGGGCGGCGGCGGCTGGGCGCTGCGGTGGGACGAGGATGCGACCTCGGTGGACGCGCCCGCGATGCGCGCGACCTTTCAGCTGATCGTGCTGCTGCTCGACCTGTTCGGCGCGAGCCATATCTTCTGGTCGCCGGCGCGGCTGTGGTCCGATGCGCCGCAGTTTCGCGCCGCGATGGCCGAAATGCTGGTGAGCGGCATGCCGCCGGTGCTCCACCTCATCGCCTTCCGGCGCGGCGAAGCGGAGGGCGAGGCGGTGGTTCGCACGCGCGGCCTGATGCTGTTCGCCGGGCAGGAAATCGAAGCGCCGATCCCCGCTGGATGGACGATCGCCGATATGGTGAAGCGCCTCGCGCGGCTGGCGCTCGAACTGATGCTGGGCGGTCCGCTGCGCGAAGCGCAGGAGGCGCGCGGCCTGCAACCGGGCGAGACGGTGCGCCTGCACCTGCCCGATCGCGGCGACGGTGTGGCGGTGGTGCGCGCCGAGTTCGGGCAGGCCGGCTGATTGGGCCAAGCGGTCGCGGCATCGCCCCATCGGCGGCGCTGGCAGGGCGCGGTTCCGGTGTGCCACGGTTTCCAGCGCCACCATCTGATCCCCGTCGCGCTGCTGAGGCGTGCGCAGATGGCGGCCATGTTCGACGCGCTGCGCAGCGACGGGTTCGCGCTCCAGCGCTTCGACCTCAACGGATTGGTGCTGCCCGCGAGCGAGCGGAACGCGCTCCGGTCGGGGCATGCGCTGCATCGCGGGCCGCACCATGGCTATAGCGACGTCGTCGCGGCGCGCGTCGAATGCGTGCGCGCGCATTTCGCGGCGCAGGCACCGGGCGATCCGGGCGCGGCACGGCGCGTGGCGATCATGCGGCTGCGGTTGTTGCAGGATGCGACGCGGCGCGCGCTGACCGACCGGCACCGGCTCGGCTTCTGGCTCAACCGGCGCGACCCGATGCGGCTGTTCGCCGACCGGCCCTATCTGGACGCGGCGATCGACAAGCTATTCGGCGCGTAAAGTCATCGATACCTCGTCGATGCCCGGCCGTTCTTCTGTGAATCTCGCACAAAGACACAAAGAGGGTGCGCTTGGCGCTCCGCGCGGGACAGCCTGCATCCTCGGCGTCGAAGCGCGGCATCTTCGCGTCCTTGTGCGAGACACTTCTACTGCCAACGTCTCGGCCGCGAGGACCCTCCCGATCGCGAGCCTCAGCCGATATATTTGGCCTGCAGCTCGCGCCAGGCGTCGCGATATTGGGCGGATAGCTGTTCGACGAAATCGGCGACGGGGCGTACCGCTTCGACCGAGCCGATACCCTGGCCCGATCCCCAGATGTCCTTCCACGCCTTTGCCTTGGTATTGCCGCCCGAGCCGAAATTCATCGTCTTGAGGTCGCCCTGCGGCAGATTGTCGGGGTCGAGCCCGGCGTTGACGATCGACCCGCGCAGATAATTGCCGTGGACGCCGGTGAAGAGGTCCGAATAGACGATATCGGCGGCGCGGCCCTCGACGATGCCGTTCTTGTAGCCTTCGTCGGCATTGGCTTCGGCACAGGCGATGAAGGCGCTGCCGATATAGGCGAGGTCGGCCCCGCACGCCTGTGCGGCGAGGATCGAGCGGCCGTGCGCGATCGCGCCCGACAGCGCGACGGGGCCGTCGAACCAACTGCGGATTTCCTGCACCAGCGCGAAGGGCGACTGCACCCCGGCATGGCCGCCCGCGCCCGCGGCGACGGGGATCAGGCCGTCGGCGCCCTTTTCGACTGCTTTGCGCGCGAAACGGTCGTTGATCACGTCGTGAAGCGTGATGCCGCCCCAGCCGTGCACCGCCTGATTGAGCTCCTCGCGCGCGCCGAGCGAGGTGATGGTGATCGGCACCTTCCACTTCTCGCACGTCGCGATGTCGGCCTCGAGCCGGTCGTTCGAACGGTGGACGATCTGGTTGACCGCATAGGGGGCCGAGAGGCGGTCGGGATTGTCTCGGTCCCACGCCGCGAGTTCCTCGGTGATCCGGTGCAGCCATTCGTCGAGCAGCGATTGCGGCCGCGCGTTGAGCGCCGGGAAACTGCCGACGATCCCCGCCTTGCACTGCGCGATGACGAGGTCGGGGCCCGAAACGATGAAGAGCGGCGAGCCGATGACGGGCAGGCGCAGGCGGTCGAAGATCGGGGGAAGGGCCATGTGTCACTCTCCGGTTGCGGATTTGGGGCTGACCTTAACGTAAACGGAAAGCGGCGCAAGGGGGATGGTGTGTGGGGGGTGCCGGCGGCTTTTGGGGTGTCCCGTTGCCCTTGCCGCCTTCGGATGTCGCGGGCGGGGTTCGCGTCGCCGTTTCAAAGTTCAGCAAAGTTCAGCCTTGTGCGGCCGCGTGGCGAACCTGCCGCGCCGGCGTCCGTTCGCATGCGTAAACCGGGACCGCTTTTATCCACTTGTCGAAAGAGCCGTGACGAAGGCTGACATAGTTGAACGATGTAGGACAGCGGTTTTGCGGCGGATGTCCGATTTTGAGGTGGGGAGCAGACGTTCCGGCGGTGGCATCATAAGGTGATCCCCGGCGAAGGCCGGGGTCCATGCGTCAGCCGCGGCGCTTGCGCGCTGGACCCCGGCGTTCGCCCGGGATTACCCAAATATGCAGATATTCCTTTCGTCATCCCGGACTTGATCCGGGATCTATTCTTCCAACGCTGCGCCAAATGGACCCCGGATCAAATCCGGGGTGACGACGGTCGATAGGGCAGCAATCGGTCGGATGCCGCCTTGCAAACATTTCGCGCAGAGACGCAGAGAACGCAGAGATTTTTCGCACTTGCCCTCTGCGTTCTCTGCGCCTCTGCGCGAATCTGATGAAACTATCAACGCGAGGCCGCCTCCTCCGTTCGGCGACCTGACACCCCGTCACCATAGGCGCGGCCCCAGCGATCAACGGCATCTTCATTCCGTTTGTCTTGCTTCGATCCTGGCCTTCCGCGCCGCGAAAAATTGTCGAAATCGTGCTACCAGAATGAAAGACAGCAGGGAGAACACGACCCAAGGAGGAAGTACTGCACTCATCACAATTCCCAGAAACGGAACTAGGCCAAGCGGCTGACTAAGCACCACCAGTAATCCGATCGACATAGGCAACAACGCCCACACCCCAAATAACCACGACCGCATTTTTGAGCGTGGCAATAATCCCAGCAAGGCCGCAATAGGCGCAGCGATCTCCGCAGCTGCACATGCCGAGCTAAGTGCCAACTTCGTCCAAGTGATCCCGTCCAGCACCGAATGCTCCCAACTGAGCTTTTACTGAATACTCATCGCGTGTCGAAAACAAGTCAATGAACGCTCGAAGTCAGCCGTTTACGGCCTTCGTAACCCCTACGTGACCGGCGTTATAGCTGCGCTGCCGTCGTGGCGGGATGACGAAGGAGATTCGTTCCTCCCTGTCGCATAGCGTTGGCCTGGGGGTGCCCCGCCCTGCTTGCCCGACCGCGCTGGCCTCACCGCGATTGCGGCGCCTATCCGCCGCTCGCCGGGCCTTTGAGTTCGACGATATTGCCCTCGGGATCGCTGATATAGATCGACGGCCCTTCGCCCTCGGCGCCGTAGCGCTGGCCGGCTTGTTCGACCGCGACGTCGTGGCGCGCGAGGTGGGTGCGGATCGCGGGCTCGTCGAACGGTTCAATGGCGAGCGCGAAATGGTCGATGTTACGGCCTTCGCGTCCGAGCGCCGCGCCGCCCATCGCGCCGAGCTTTCCGTCGACGGGTACGAGGTCGATCAGCGCGTTGCCGGCGCGGAGCTGGTGCAGGCCGATTTCGGGCTGCGCGCGTTCGTCGACGCAGCCGAGCACCTGCTTGTAGAAGCCGAGCATCCGGTCGAGGTCGACGACGCGCAGGACGATGTGGTCGAGGCCGCGCAGCGCGAAGGGCGTGGTCATGTCCTTGGTTCTCCTGTTTAGCGCGACCCGATCCCCGGGCCGGCGGGCTCCTTCCAGTCGACGCGGTAGAGGTCGAAGCGGCGGTCGCGCAGATTCTGCACCGCGCCGCTCTGGCGGCTGGTGAGAAGGTCGGCAAGGCTGAGATCCGCGATCGCGATCGTCTCGGTATTCGGGGCGGTGTCGGCGGCGACGCCGTCGCGCGCGAAGGCGAAGTCCGACGGGGTCAGGATCGCGCTTTCGGCATAGTGGATGTCCATATTCTCGACGTTCGGCAGATTGCCGACGACGCCCGAGGTGATGACATAGCATTGATTTTCGACCGCGCGCGCGTGGCAGCAATAGCGCACGCGGAGGTATCCGCGACGCTCGTCGGTGCAGAAGGGGACGAAGAGCATCATCGCGCCCTGGTTGACGAGGTGGCGCGCGAGTTCGGGAAATTCGCTGTCGTAACAGATCATCACGCCGATCGGGCCGCAGTCGGTGTTGATCGCGTCGGCCCCATAGCCGCCCTTGATGTTCCACCAGCGGCGCTCCGACGGGGTGGGGTGCAGCTTTTCCTGCCGGTGCACCGATCCGTCGCGCAGGAAGACATAGGCGATGTTGCGGATGTCGCCGCCCTCGACCCGCGTCGGGTGCGACCCGCCGACGATGTTGATATTATAGCTGACCGCGAGCTTTTCCATGAACTCGATATAGCGATCGGTATAGTCGGCGATCTTCTGAATCGCCTTTTCGGGCGCCGGCTTGTCCTTTTCGATCGACAGCAGCTCCAGCGTGTAGAGTTCGGGAAAGACGACGAAATCGGCGGCGTAGTCGGCGGCGACGTCGACGAAATATTCGACCTGTTCCTCGAACTGTTCGATGCGGTCGATGCCGCGCATCTGGAACTGCACCGTCGCGACGCGCACCGACGCGGGCAGGCGATCGGGCGCCGAGCCGCGCGCGCGGTTCACCGCTTCCTCGCGCGGCGGGGCGAGGGGGTTTTCCCAGACCATCAGCACGGCGTGACCGCCGCTTTCGCGGTCGCTGGGGAGATAGTCGTGGAGGACGCCCTTGACCTGATAGCCCTGATTGACCTGGAAATTGATGACGGGATCGCGGATCTGCTTGTCGAGCACGGCGTCGAGATAGGCCTCGGGCTCGGGAAATTTGCGGCGGCGGCGCGCGTAGCCGGGCATACGGCCGCCGAAGGCGATGCCTTGCAGCTCGAGCGCCTGGCAGAGTTCCTGCCGCTTGCGATAGAAGCGCTGGCCGATGCGCAGCCGCCGGTAATCGGGATCGACGCACACCTCCATGCCATAGAGGATGTCGCCGTCGGGATGGTGGCTGGTGCCGAAGCCGCCGCCGCTGATCGCGGTCCAGCGATGGTCGCGCATCGCCATCGCTTCGGGCACGATCAGCGTCGCGCAGAAACCGACGATTTTGCCTTCATATTCGGCGAGGAACTGGCCTTCGGGGAAATTGTTGATCTGGCCGCGGATCTGCGCGGCGGTATAGGCCTCGGCGCGGCCGTAGACCTTGGCGGTCAGGCGCGCGATCGCGGCGGCGTCGCGCGGTTCCGAATTGCGGATGACGAGTTTGGGGCGGGTCGATTCCATCGCCTCGATATAGGGCCGCCCGCTTCGCTGTCCAATCGCGCCTCTGGCGGAGCGGGCAGGCCGTCCCCATCTGGGCCGCGAAAGGAGACGTCCCATGACCGAGCGTGTGAAACGGATCCCGGGAGCCGACCACCCGATCGCCATCGCCCCCTGTTCGGGCCGCGTCGTGGTGCGGGCCGGCGACCGGGTGATCGCCGACAGCCATGATGCGCTGACCCTGTGCGAGGCCGCCTATCCGCCGGTGCGATATATCCCGCGCAAGGATGTCGACATGGCGGTGCTGACGCCGTCCTCGCATCGCAGCTATTGCCCCTATAAGGGCGAGGCGGACTATTTCGACCTCGCGCTGCTGGGTGAAAACGGGCGGAACGCGGTCTGGACCTATGAGGCGCCCTATGAGGCGGTCGCCGAGATCGCCGGCTATCTTGCCTTCTATCCCGACCCTGTGACCATCGTCGTCGAGCAGCCCGGGGACTGACCGTTCGGCCTCAGGCCGCCGCCGAACGCCGGCGCCCCGCCCTGAGTGCGGCATAGCCGAGCGCGGCCATCGCGACGAGCAGCGCGGCCTGCGCGGCGACGAAGGGCGGTTCGCTTCCGGTGGGGGCGAGCGCGTTGAGCGCGGGCACCTTGAGGAAGGCCTGGACGACGAGCACGAAGAGGTTGAGCCAGAGTGCGAGCGTCGCTGCGACGGCATAGGCGGCGGCGGCGCGGCCGGCGAGCTTGCGCCCGTACCAGGCGACGAAGGCGACGACGAGGATCAGCGTCGAAATCAGCCCGACACCGAGCGCCGGGGTGAAGGCGACGATCGGAAACAGGAATCCCGTCAGGCTGGTGAGCAGCGTCGTCCACAGGAAAATGCCGGTGATGCGCGGCAGCACGACTCCGCGCGCAAAGGCGGGCAGGGCGATCAACCCGGTGCCGATGCCGACGAGGCTGATCGCGACATGCAGTGCGGTGAATTGGGGAAGAGTCAGACCGAGGATCATGGCGTGTCTCCTTCGCAAAGGAGGGCGCGGCCGGGGCGGCCGCGCCCGCACCCTATCAGCTTTTGATGAAATCGAGGAGATCGTTGTTGAAGCGGTCCTGTTCGGTGACGATCAGGCCGTGCGAGCCGCCGTCATAGACTTTGAGCACCGCCTGCTTGACGATCTTCACCGTCGCGTGCGCCGAGGCGTCGATCGGGACGATCTGGTCGTCGCTGCCGTGGAGGACGAGCGTCGGGATGTCGAACTTCTTCAGATCCTCGTTGAAATCGCTCTCCGAAAAGGCGCGGATGCTGTCATATTCGCCCTTGAGGCCGCCCATCAGGCCTTGCCGGACAAAGTCGTCGCGCACCGCTTCGGACACTCTCGCGCCCTCGCGGTTGTAGCCATAGAAGGGCAGGGTCAGGTCCTTGAAGAACTGCGGACGATTGTCGAACGTGCCCTTGCGGATGCCGTCGAAGACGTCGATCGGCAGGCCGCCGGGATTGGCTTCGGTCTTGAGCATCAGCGGCGGCACCGCGCCGACGAGCACCGCCTTGGCGACGCGCGCCGTCCCATGACGGCCGATGTAGCGGGTGACTTCGCCGCCGCCGGTCGAGTGGCCGACGAGGATGACGTCCGTAAGGTCGAGCTGTTCGATCAGCTCGGCGAGGTCGTCGGCATATTGGTCCATATTGTTGTTTTCCCAGACCTGGTCCGAGCGGCCGTGGCTGCGGCGGTCGTGGGCGATGGTGCGATAGCCTTGGTTGGCGAAGAAGAGGAGCTGCGGGTCCCAGGCATCGGCGCTGAGCGGCCAGCCGTGTGAAAAGACGATCGGTTGTCCGTCGCGCGGTCCCCAATCCTTGTAGAAGATGCGCGTGCCGTCCTTGGTGGTGATCGTGGTCATGTCGTGGTTCCTTTCGTCTGAGAACGACGGGCCGTCCGCCGATGGAAAGCAAATAGGCCGCGCCGGACTTGATTGGCATTGGCGGAAACGACATTATAGGGGCCGAATCCGACAAGGAGATTGTCATGGGCACCAAGGACGAGGCCGCGAGGCCGTCGGGCGCCGAGGTCGGCATCCTGCTCTATCCCGATTGCCAGCTCGGGTCGGTGCATGGGCTGACCGAGCTGTTCGCAACCGCGAGCCGCTTCGCGCGCCGCCACGGCCGCGCGCCGCTGCGCGTCAGCCACTGGCAGCGACAGGGCGATCGCTTCGAGCGCGCGTTCGACAGTGCAGCGGCAGAGGGCGGCGGCGGCATGCCGTCGGTGCTGATCGTGCCCGGCAGCCTCGACCATCCGCTCTCGGCCGAGGAGGCGGCGCCCTATGCCCACTGGCTGCTCGACCGCCACGCGCAGGGCGCGATCCTGGCGTCGAACTGCGCGGGCAGCTTTGCGCTCGCCGCGGCGGGGCTGCTCGCCGGGCGTCAGGCCACGACGCACTGGGCGTTCGAGGAGCTGTTTCGCGGCCGCTTTCCCGAGGTCGATCTCGCGATCGACCGCATGGTCGTCGACGACGGCGACATCCTCACCGCCGGGGGGATGCTCGCCTGGACCGACCTCGGGCTGCGGATCGTCGAGCGACTGCTTGGGCCGACGGTGATGATCGAGACGAGCCGTTTCCTGCTGATCGACCCCGGCGGGCGCGAACAGCGCAACTATGCGAGCTTTGCGCCCAACATGACGCATGGCGACGCAGCGGTGCTCAAGGTCCAGCACTGGTTGCAGTCGCGCGGGAGCGCGCATGTCGCGGTGCGCGACATGGCCGCCGAGGCGGGGCTCGAGGAGCGCACCTTTCAGCGCCGCTTCAAGGCGGCGACGGGGATGACCCCGCTCGAATATTGGCAGCAGCTTCGCATCGGCAAGGCGCGCGAACTGCTCGAATTCACTCGCGATTCCGTCGACCGCATCGCGTGGGAGGTCGGCTATGAGGACTCCGGCGCCTTTCGCAAGCTGTTCCACCGCATCACCGGGCTGACCCCGGGCGAATATCGCCAGCGCTTTTCGGCGGATGCGCTCGCGCGCGCCGGTTGAGCGCGGCGGACGGGCGCCCGGTCACGCGGGCCTCGACAAAGGAGTCGAACCGCTTTGATAAGGCCGGGCCAAAAAATATTCGCGAGGGATGTCGATTTCGCGCCGGGCGGTTCGTCGTCTGGACAGGAGACCGGTTTTGGTCCCCGCAAAAGAGGAGATGACCGATGCGTGTGATGGTTTTCGTCAAGGCGACCGAGGACAGCGAACAGGGGATGACCCCTTCGCCCGAACTCGACCAGATGTTTCTCGACATGGGCAAGTTCAACGAGGAGCTGGTCAACGCCGGCGTGATGGTCGCCGGCGATGGCCTCAAACCCTCCTCGTTCGGCAAGCGCGTCGCGTTCGACGGCGCGAGCCGGACGGTGATCGACGGCCCCTTCGCCGAGACGCGCGAGCTGGTCGCCGGTTATTGGCTGTGGGACGTCAAGGATATGGACGAGGCGGTCGCGTGGGTGAAGCGTTGCCCCAACCCGATGTTCGGTCCGAGCGAGATCGAGATTCGCCCGCTCTACGAGATGGAGGATCTGGCCGAGGTCATCCCGGCCGAAGCGGCCGCGATCCACGACGGTATCGGCGAAAAGCTCGCGAAGGGCTGACCCCCTTGCCCGTCCCGCCATGCGCCTCTAACCCGGGCGCATGGCGGCGGACCCCACCCACCGGGCCATCGAGGCGACCTTCCGGATCGAGCGGGCGCGGCTGATCGCGACGCTGGCGCGGATGACCCGCGACGTCGACCGCGCCGAGGAGCTGGCGCAGGACGCGCTGATGCTCGCGCTCGCCGAATGGCCGAAGGCGGGGGTGCCCGCCAATCCCGGCGCCTGGCTGACCGCGGCGGCGAAGCGGCGCGCGATCGACGGCTTTCGCCGCAGCGCGATGCAGGAGCGCAAACATGCCGAGATCGCGCGCGAGGCGGATGGCGAGCGCGACATGAGCATCGAGGATTTCGAAGCGCGGCTCGACGACGATCTGGGCGACGAACTGCTCGGGCTGATCTTTGCGGCGTGCCATCCGGTGCTGTCGCCCGAGGCGCGCGCCGCGCTGACCCTGCGGCTCGTCGGCGGGCTGACGGTTGAGGAAATCGCGCGCGCCTTCCTGTCGAACGAAGCGGCGATCGCGGCGCGGATCACGCGGGCCAAGAAGGCGATCGCCAAGGCCGGCGTGGCATTCGAGGTGCCGCGCGGCCGCGCGCTCGCGCCGCGGCTCGCGTCGGTGCTCGAGGTCGTCTATCTGATCTTCAACGAAGGCTATGCGGCGACGAGCGGGTCCGATCTGGTGCGCCCGCCGCTCTGCGCCGAAGCGCAGCGGCTGGGGCGCATCCTCGCGGGGCTGATGCCCGACGAGCCCGAGGTATTGGGGCTGCTGGCGCTGATGGAGATACAGGCCTCGCGGCTCGCGGCGCGTGCCGGCGCCGACGGCGCCTTCGTGCCGTTGACCGAGCAGAACCGGGGCCGCTGGGACCAGCTGCTCATCCGGCGCGGATTGAAGGCGCTGGAGGAAGCCGACCGGCTCGGCGGTGCCGATGGGCCTTATGCGTTGCAGGCGGCGCTCGCGGCGTGCCATGCGCGGGCGCGGCGGGCCGAGGACACCGATTGGCAGAAAATAGCGGCGCTTTACGACCGGTTGGCGCAGGTGATGCCCTCGCCAGTGGTCGCGGTGGGCCGCGCGGTCGCGCACAGCATGGCGTTCGGGCCAGAGGCGGGGCTGGCGCTCGTCGATGCGATCGCCGGAAAGGCGGAGCTCAAACACTATGCCCCGCTCCCCGCGGCGCGCGGCGACTTCCTGCTGCGCGCGGGGCACAAGGCCGAGGCGAAGGCGGCGTTCGAGGCGGCGGCGGCGCTGACCGCGAACGAACGCGAGCGCGATTTCCTGTTGGGGCGGGCGACGGCGTGCCGCTGACGGTCGAGACGATCGGTGCCGAGGCGCAGCCGCTGTGCATGCTCGACGATTTCGCGCCGCGCCCCGATGCGCTGCGCGCCATCGCGGCGAAGGAGGGCTTCGAACCTGCGCTGCATCATTATCCCGGCGTCCGCGCGCCGTTGCCCGCAACCTATCTGGAGAGCCAGCTGCCGATCATCGCCGCGACGGTGCGGGCGGTTTTCGGCGGCAGCGGGGCGGTCGACCTGATCGACGCGAGCTTTTCGATCGTCACGACGCCGCCTGCTGCGCTGAGCGTCGCGCAGCGGCTGCCGCATTGCGACGCCTTCACCGCCGACCGCATCGCGCTCGTCCATTATCTGTCGCCCATGGGCAGCGACGGCACCGCCTTTTTCCGGCATCGCGCGACCGGATATGAGACGGTGAACGAGGCGCGGCGCGCGGCCTATTTTGCCGCGGTCGAGGCCGACCCCGAGCCCGAGGCGGCCTATATCGCCGGCGATACCGGCGCGTTCGAAGTGGTGCATCGGGCCGAGGCGCGCTATAATCGCGCGCTGCTCTATCGCAGCTGGAATCTGCACAGCGGGGCGATCGCGCCCCATGCCGCGCTGTCGGCCGATCCGCTGGACGGACGGCTGACGGTCACCGCCTTTCTGTCGATGCGTTGAGGCGGTCTTTCCCCGGTCACGATTTCGTGCCATTTTGGCGCAGGGTCGGCGATGGTGAGGGAGTCGGCGATGCGGATGGTGGGGATTTGGGGCGCGGCCTGCGGGCTCGCGCTGGTGCCGGCGATGGCGCTGGCGGTTTCGATGACGAGCCTGAAGGGCGCCGGGATGGAGGCCGACTACGGCAGCTATGCCCCGGGAGGCGATTGCAGCCGTGAGCCGCGGATCGCGATCGGCGACGATGGGTTCGCTTTTACAAGCGGCGGGCGCACCGTCGCGGGCAGGCCGTTCGAATTTGCCGCGAGTTTCTTTGGCAACAGCTATGAAGGCATCAGCAACGCCTTCTTTCCCTTTCCCAAATCGGTCGACGATTATGGCACGGTCCTGTTGACGACGAGCCCCGACGAGAAGCGCGGGACGCTGCTCGTCGAGTCCAATTTGGCGCCGGGGCAGCGCATCGACGCGTTCGAGGGCGCGTTCGTGCGGCCCGAGCCCTATGTCCGCTGCAAGGGCACCGAGGTTGCGGTGCCCGAAGCGCCGCCGCCACCACCCGCGGCGCCCGCGGTGCCGCTCGACTGGACCAATCTCGCGTCGCTCGAGGGCCAGTATCAGGGCGGCTTCGACGCCTTCGACGCCGGACCGGTCGCGGCTGTCATCCGCAGCCTGATGGGGTCGAAGCTCGCCACGCTGAAAGCCAATCTGCAGGTCGGCGGGCCGCTGAACCGCGAGGGCGGGCTTTATTATTTTTCGGGCAATGCGCCGCATCGGGGCGGCGAGGATCAGGCCTATGTGCTGATCGACCCGCGGCGCCGCGCGGTGCAGGTCGGACTGTGGGACCGCGGCAGCCTGAAAGTCTACCTGGCGGGCAGCACGACGCGCCTGCCGCTGCCGCGCGACATCGCGACGATGATGGCGAACAGCCCGCCCGAGGGGGCGGTCGCGGCGCCGGGAACGCCGTGGGAGGTCGTTCCCGCCGAGGGGCGCGCACCGCTCGCCTATGTCGACGCCGCCGCTTCGCCGCGCATCCGCTCGATCAGCATCTTCTGCGACGGCGGCCGCCCGGCGCTTGCGATGCTGACGGTGAAGCCGATCACCGAGCGGCCGGTGACGCTGACCTGGAATTTCAACGGGCGCACGACCAACCTCGCGATGATCCAGAGCAACAGGGAAGCGACCTTCTGGCAGGCGGGGCTGTCGGGATCGCCGCTGATTTCGCAGATCGAGCAAGGGCGCGACCCGGCCTATCTGCGCATCAATGGCGCGCTGGAGGGGCAGGCGGCGCTGACCGGGGCGAGCGCTGCGATCAATGTCGCGCTGAAAGGCTGCGGGCGCTAGGCCATCGCCTTTGACCGAGCAGGTGCGTGTGCGCCCGCGAAGGCGGGAGCCCGTCACCCGCCGGCTTGATCTTGCACCGGTCGGCGATGGGTCCCCGCCTTCGCGGGGACACACGGATTTTGGAAGCGCTGCATTCCATGGCGATCGGGCGCTGACGCCCCCTCGCAACCCTCGGCCCGTCGCGGTCGGTGCACGGTCCGGCACCCCGCCGTTGGCGCTGGCGCGGCGACTGTGAAAGCGGGGCGCTTCGGCCCGTTTTCCGCAGGAGACCCCCATGCCAAAGCCGTTCGGCTTGATCGCGTCGCTGTGCCTTGCCGCTGCCGCCGTGCCCGCTGCGGCGGCGCCGGGCAAGGCCCCCGCCACTGCGCTGATCCCGGGCGCCAAAGTCTATGACAATGCCGGCGAAGAGGTCGGGACGATCGCCAAGGTGGCGGGCGACAAGGTCGCGGTGGTGATCGACGGCAACGGGCTCGTCGTGCCGAGGGACGCGCTCGTTCAGGGCAAGAAGGGGCCGGCGCTGCAGGCTCCGAAGGCGAAGATTCTGGCGGTGCTGCACCAGGCCGAAAAGGACGCCGCCGCGGTCGACGGCGCGCTGAAACCCGGTGCCGCCGTGCGCACCGCCGACGGCAAGGATGTGCTGGGCAAGGTCAAGAGCGTCAGCCCGCAGGGCGCGGTGCTCGCGACGAGCGAGGGCAATATCACCATGCCGCGCGCCGCTTTCTTCCTGTCCGACAAGGGGCTGGCGGTGAAGGTGACCAAGGAAGGCTTTGCGCAAGGGGTCAAGGCGGCCAAGGCGCGGCAGGCGGAGGGCCGCTGAGCGGCGCCCCGAAGGTAAAAGACCATGCAGGATTTCATCGCGCCCTCCCTCGTGGGCGGTCTTGCCGTGTTTGCGGGGCTGATCCTGCTGTGGAGCGCCATCGGTTTCGCGACGCTGCGCCAGCGCGTCCGTCACACGGCGTTCGCCGGAGCCGTCTCGGCGCTCGCCACCCTTCTTATCTCGGGAGCGGTATCGGGGGCCTTATAGGGAAATAGGCGCGCAGGCCGCGGCGGGCGCGATAGGCCTCGATGCGGTCGGCGCAGCGGTGCGAGAGCGCGGGATCGCGTGGTTCGAGCCCACGGCGCCGGGCGCGCGCGGCTTTCATCAGCGCGATCTGATGGTCGTGGAATAGCTGGTTCATGTCCATCGCTTTTACGTCTCCTTTCGGGAGGCTGCGGCCGGTTCAGGGCGGCGAGAGCGACGTCAGCCCTTTTCCCTTTCGGCGCGGGCGGTTTCGGCGCGGATGACCTTGTCGGCCATCGCGCGCCATGCCGCCGCGGCGCGCAGGTTGCGCTCGCGCACTTGTTCGAGCCCGGTGTCGTCCGCCGCCACCCGGCAATTTTCGGCCTGGGTCAGATAGAAGTCGCTGGTTGCCGACACGCTGATGCTCCTTTGTCGATCAATCGATCATATCGGCGATGAGCCGCTTGAGTTCGCGGCGCGAGAGCGTCGGCGAGCGGCGCCGCGGCGCGGTGGGCGCAATCGCCTTGCCGGCAAGCGACAGGGCGGCGAGGCGCGGGAAGATCATGGTTGCGGTTGTCGTAGTCATCATATTTATCTTTATGTCTTTGCTTGTTTTTTCAAATTATCGGGCGGCGTTCATCGCCGCCGCGGCTGCCCGTTGACGGGCGCGTTGCCGCGTTCGCGATAGACGACGCGGCCCTTGGTCAGATCATAGGGCGTCATTTCGACGCGAACCGCATCGCCGACGACCGACCGGATGCGAAAGCGTCGCATCCGGCCGGCGGTATAGGCGATGATGCGGTGACCATTTTCGAGCACGACGCCGAAACGGGCGTCGGGCAGGATTTCATCGATCACACCATCGAGGGTGAGAATATCTTCCTTGGCCAAATATCAGGCCGACTGGAGATTGACCGCGGACGTCTTGCCGCGCTGGTCGGTCTCCAGATCATAGGTGATCCGCTGGTCCTTGTTGAGCGTCGCCATTCCGGCGCGCTCGACCGCGGTGATATGGACGAAGCTGTCGCCCGAGCCGTCCTCATTCGAGATGAAGCCATAGCCCTTGTCGGTGTTGAAGAATTTTACGGTGCCGGTCGGCATGGGGGTGTTTCCTTTCACGAAAACGAAAATTCCACCGGCAAAAGCACCGATGGAGCTGGTAGCGAGTGAAGGGAAGTATCCGCCACGGGGGCATCTATTTTCCGTCGCAGGCGACGTTAGCGCGGGCTATATGGAATATTTTCGGGCAAAAGTCAATAATCGCTGCGTTTTGCGAGGAATTAAAGGGCGGTAGGATGTAATATTTCCTGTGATTTTATGCCATGGCGGCCGATTCTTGGGCGGGGCGAGCGTATTTGGCCTGGTGCGGGGTTCCCGCTCGACAGCACGGATGAAAGCGGGACCCCGGATCAAGTCCGGGGTGACGAGGTGGGAAGGGTTCCTCCCAGTCGCGCAGCGATGGGGAGGGGGACCGCGAAGCTGTGGAGGGGCACGGGCGGTCGCGTCATTTCTCCTCCGTCAGTCCCTCGGACTGCCACCCCCCCCCCCCTGGCTGCGCAACAGGGAGGATTGGTTATGCGGCGTTCGCCGCGCTGAGGATCGCCCGCACGCTCGCCGTCGCCACGTCCGTGTCGAGGCCGCAGCCGAACAGGCTCTTCCCGTCGGCGGTGCGGCATTCGACGTAGGCGGCGGCTTGCACGTTACTGCCCTGGCCGATCGCGTGCTCGCTATAGTCGACGATGTCCATCAGCGGGCCGCCGGACTCGGCGAGCGCGGCGATGACGCTGCTCATCAGGCCGTTGCCGCGGCCGCTGACGCTGCGTTCGCTGCCGTCGATGGTCAGCTTGCCGGCGAAGATGCGGTCGGGGCCGCTGTGCGTCTCGGTCCAGTCGACGAGCTGGAAGCGCTTGCCTTCGGTGGCCAGATACGTCGTCTCGAACGCCTGCCAGATGTCGTCGGCGGCGAGTTCGCGGCTGGTGCTGTCGGCGACCGCCTGGACGATGTGGCTGAAGCTCGCCTGCATCTTTTTGGGGAGTTTCAGCCCCTTGTCCTGTTCGAGCACCCACGCGACGCCGCCCTTGCCCGACTGGCTGTTGACGCGGATCACCGCTTCGTAGCTGCGCCCCAGGTCGGCGGGGTCGATGGGGAGGTAGGGGACTTCCCACTTTTCGTCGTTCTGGCGTTCGCGCGCGGCGAAGCCCTTCTTGATCGCGTCCTGATGGCTGCCCGAAAAGGCGGTATAGACCAGCTCGCCGCCATAGGGGTGGCGCGGGTGGACGGGCAGGTTGTTGCAATATTCGACCGTCTGGATGACCTGATCGATGTCCGAGAAATCGAGCTGGGGGTCGACGCCCTGCGTGTACATGTTGAGCGCGATGGTGACGAGGCAGGTGTTGCCGGTGCGCTCGCCATTGCCGAACAGGCAGCCCTCGACGCGGTCGGCGCCCGCGAGCAGGCCGAGTTCGGCCGCGGCGACGCCGGTGCCGCGGTCGTTGTGGGTGTGCAAGGATATGATCGCCGCCTCGCGATTGGGGAGGTGCTTGGCGAAATATTCGATCTGGTCGGCGTAGATGTTCGGCGTCGCCGCCTCGACCGTCGCGGGCAGGTTGAGGATGATCGGATTGTCGGCGGTGGGCTGCAAGATGTCCATCACCGCGGCGCAGCATTCGATGCTGAAATCGATCTCTGCGGTCGAAAAAGTTTCGGGGCTGTATTCGAAGCGCCAGTCGGTGCCGGGCAGGCGCGCGGCATTGTCGCGCAGCTGCTTCGCGCCCTCGACCGCGATTTGCTTGATGTCGGCCATCTCCATGTTGAAGACGATGCGGCGCCACGCGGGGCTGACCGCGTTGTAGAGGTGGACGATCGCGGTCCGCGCGCCCTCGAGGCTGTCGAAGCTGGTGCGAATGAGGTCGGCGCGCGCCTGCGTCAGCACCTGCGGCGTGACGTCGTCGGGGATGCGGCCCGAGCGCACGAGATTCTGGATATAGTCGAAATCGGTCGCGCCGCTTGCCGGAAAGCCGACCTCGATCTCCTTCAATCCGCATTTCACGAGCAGGTCGAAGAAGCGGGTCTTTTTCTCCGCATCCATCGGGTCGATCAGCGCCTGATTGCCGTCGCGCAGGTCGGTCGAGAGCCAGATCGGCGCCTTGGTGATCGTACGCGCGGGCCAGTCGCGCGTTTCGAGCGGGACTTGCGGAAAGGGTCGGTATTTGGCCGAGGGGTCGCGGAGCATGGGCATGGTTCGGGTTTCTTCTGCGGTCTGAATGTCGGTGCGGTGGTCGGTAGAGCCCTTGGGCGCGTGGCCCGCCGCTAGTCGCGCAGGCCGAACGTCACGCCCAAGGGCGTGTAAGTCGCAGAAGAAGAAGGCCGCGCATGTGCATGGCAGCGTCCATGATGCAAAATGTCGCGCTTGGCAAGGGGCGCGTGGGAAAATTTCGTGGAGGAGGGGCGGCGCCTCCCTTCGTCATGCTGAACTCGTTTCAGCATCCATGGCCGGGCCTTGCGATCGGGCGCGCCGCTGATCGCGAGGGCAGGCCATAGACCCTGAAACAAGTTCAGGGTGACGATCAATGGACATGAGAAGGCCGAAAAATGTCGCCGGGCCGCGGGTTGCCGCGCGGCCCGGCGCAGGCTCCAGGGGATTGTCAGGCGTCCTCGTTGTCGCGCAGCGCGGTTTCGTCTTCGCTGTCGTCGAGTGCCTCGTCGTCCTCGTCCCACGGTTCGAAGACCTCGTCCTCGATCCGGTTGTCGACCGCGTGGACGCGAACGACGAGCAGCCAGTCCTCGATCTCGCCCTCCCACGCCGCCTCGACGGGGGTGAGGGCATCGGCTGCGCCGTCCGCGGGGCGATCGCCGACGAGATCGAAATCCTGCACGCCGTCCTCGGGCGGGGTGATGTAGACATGGGGTTCGAGCCGGACGTTGCTCCAGCCGGCGGTGGGGGCGAGGCCCTCGGCCTCGACGGTCAGCAGGGGATGTTCGTCGTCGCCGGAGAGGAAGGCGGCGACCTCGACGATTTCGCGTACCAATTCGCTCATAAGACGGGGCTCCTCGCGAAAATGGGCGGGGCCTTTCGAGGCCCCGCCCGCGAGTCTATCCGCCGCGTGTGACAGATTGACGCGTTACTTCTTCTCGAAGGCGGCGGTGATTTCGAGCTCGACCTCGTCGCCGACCAGCGGGACGCCGAAACCGAGGCCGAAGTCGCTGCGCAGAATCGTCGTTTCGGCCTCGAACCCGACGGTTTCGGTGTTGCTCATCGGCGCGGGGCCGGCGCCGGTGAAGTCGACGTCGAGCGTGACGGGCCTGGTCACGCCATTGAGGGTGAGGTTGCCGGTGACCTTCGCCTCGTCGCCCGCGGGATCGACGACGACCGTGGTCGAGACGAAGCGCGCGGGCGCTGGATCGGCGCCGAAGAAATCGGGCTTGCCGCCGTCCTTGCCCGCGCGAAGCAGATGGTCCTTGAGCCCCGCGCTCGCGACGGTGACGCTGGCGATCGGGATCGTAACATCGACCTTGGCCGCGGCGGGATTCTTCGGGTCGAGCGTCAGCGTGCCGGTGACGTCGCCGAAAATGCCGAAATAATCGTTGAATCCCAGATGGTTGAGCCGCCATCCCACGAGGCTGTGGTTCGGATCGGCCTGATAGGTGCCGCCGGTGACGCGCGCGGCGTTCTTGGCGCCGGGGGCTTCGGTGGGCATCTGCGCGAGCAAAGGCACCGCGACGAGGAGGGGGAGGGCGAGGAGGGAGGCGGCATAACGCATGGACGAACGCTCCTTGGGTTGGGGAGCGGGCAGGCTATGGGGCGCCGCGCCGAGCGTCAATCGTCGGCGGCTTCCTGTTCGATCAGCCGGCGTTCGGCGAACCATTCGCGCATCGCCCTGGCCATGCAGCCGGTGTAGCCGTTCGAGCCGACCGGCGAGCAGCCGTTGGGGCGCAAGGCGCTCGCGACGGTTTCGTCATATTCCTCGACCGCGGCGCCCCATGCGCTGCCGCGGCTCGCCTGTTCGTCCTCGGCGACCTCGCGCAGCGGTTTGGGGACGCGGTAGCGTTCGGATTCGGGTTCCTGTGCGCAGACGACGATCTCGTCGCTCGTCGTCTCGGGACATTCCTCGTCGCCATAGGTGATGAGGATCGAGATGCGCTCGGCGCCGTCGGCGCTGGGGGCGGGGGTCGTCTGGTCCTGCGCCGATGCGGGAGAGCCGAGCGCCAGCGCGGCGAGCGCGAGCAGGGGGACGGGTTTCATGATCGTCATATAAGTCCTCGTACCGTCCCGGCAACGGGTGGTAGCGGGCGCCGATGAACCTGAGCCGAACGGCGCTTGTCATCACCATCGCGATGACAAGGGAAAGCTAGGCGACCAGATCGAGCGAGGCGGCGATCGTTTCCCAGACGTGCGCGAGGTCGGCGGCGCTCGTGCAATAGGGCGGCATGACGTAGACGGTGTTGCCGAGCGGCCGGATCAGCGCGCCGCGCTCGCGGTAGAAAGCGGCGAGGCGCGGAGCGAGCGACGAGAGATAACCGCCGCCCGGCTGAACCACGTCGAACGCCGCGATGGTCCCGAGGGCGCGCGGGTTTTCGGTGCGGGGGTCGGCGGCGAGCATCGCGAGATGCGCGCGCTGCGCGTCGGCGAGCGTGTCGATGCGGTCCTGCACCGGCTCGTCGCGCCAGATTTCGAGATTGGCGTTCGCGGCGGCGCAGGCGATCGGGTTCGCCGTGTAGCTGCTCGAATGATAGAAGAGCCGCGCGCGGTCGGTCGACAGGTGCGCGGCGAAGATCGGTTCGATGCACAAGGTCACCGCGAGCGGCATCGCGCCGCCGGTGAGGCCCTTCGACAGGCAGACGATGTCGGGGATCACCCCCGCGCGGTCGCATGCGAAGCGCGTGCCGGTGCGGCCCCAGCCGGTCATCACCTCGTCGGCGATGAAGAGGACGCCGTGGCGTGCGCAGATCGCGCGCATCTCGGCGAGCACCCACGCGGGATAGATCAGCATTCCGCCCGCGCCGAGGATCAGCGGTTCGACGATGAAGGCGGCAGGCTTTTCAGCGCAGGCGGCGTCGAGCGCGTCGAGCGTCGCCTGTTCGCGCCCCACGGCGGGGAAGGGGATGGTGCCGACGTCGAACAGCAACGGCTGATACGGCCGGTTGAACACCCCGCGCTCGCCGACCGACATCGCACCGATCGTGTCGCCGTGATAGCTGTGTTCGAGGACGAGGATGCGGTGGCGGTTCTCGCCGATGTTCGCGAAAGTGCCGAGCGCCATCTTGAGCGCGACCTCGACGCTGGTCGAACCCGAGTCCGAGAAGAAGACGCGAGTGAGCGGGTCGGGGGTGATGCGGATCAACTCGGCGGCGAGGCTTTCGGCGGGCTCGTGCGTCCAGCCGGCGAAGATCAGCTGGTCGAGCTTTTCCGACTGCGCGCGGATCGCCGCCATGATGCGCGGGTTCGCATGGCCGTGGGTGGTGACCCACCAGCTCGAGATGGCGTCGATCCAGCTGTTGCCCTCGGCGTCGTAGAGGCGCGCGCCCTCGGCCCGGTCGATCAGCGGGATCGGCTCGCCAAGGCCGTGCTGGGTGAAGGGGTGCCAGACGGGGGACATGGCGGTTTCTCTCTTTTCCGTTTGTGCCGAGCTTGTCGAAGCACCGTAGTTTCGTTGGATGCCCGATAAAGACAAGGACGGCCCTTCGACAAGCTCAGGGCGAACGGGAGTTGGAGTCAGGCGAAATTCCCGAGGTCGAAATGGTCGGCGAACGCGGCCGCCAGCGTTTCGGGCGTCAGTGGGTCGATGGTCGGCAATCGACCGAGGCGCTTCACGCCGGACATTTCCGAAATGATCGCCTCGCTGTCTTCGACCGCGTCGCCGATGAAGGCGATGCCATGGATCGGGACGTTGCGGGCTTTCAAGGCTTCGATCGTCAGCAGGCTGTGGTTGATCGTGCCGAGCGCGGTGCGCGCGCAGACGATCACCGGCACTTGCCAGCGTGCGAAGAGGTCGGCGTAGAGGAGCGTACGCGTGACGGGGACGAGCGCGCCGCCCGCGCCTTCGATCAACAGGTCGCCCGGCGGCGGCGCAAGGGCGTCGGGGTCGATGGTCACCCCGTCGATCTCGGCGGCGAGGTGCGGCGAGGCGGGGGTGACGAGGCGCCAGGCTTCGGGATGGATGGGAACGCCGGCGAGGCGCGCGACGGTTTCGCTGTCGGTTTCCTCTTCGAGGCCCGACTGGATCGGCTTCCAATAGGGCAGGCCGAGCGCGCCCGCGAGCGCGGCGGAAAAGACGGTCTTGCCGATGCCGGTGTCGGTGCCGGTGACGATGAAGCGGGTGGTCATGCCGCGGCCATAGCGGCGGCGAGCGCGTCGGTCATCGCTTCGATGTCGCTTTCCTGGGCATTGAGGGTGATCGCGAGGCGCAGCCGCGCGGTGCCGTGCGGGACGGTCGGCGGGCGGATGCCGCGGATGTCGAAGCCCGCGGCCTGCATGGCGCCGGCGACCCGCATCGTGCGCGCATTGTCGCCGATGGTCACCGGAAGGATCTGGCTGCCGCTGGACGGCAGGCCGAGCGCGGCGAGGCGCATTTCGGCGTGGCGGATGCGCGCGTGGAGCAGCGCCTGCCGCTCGGGCTCGTTCGCGACGATCTCCAGCGCCTGGCGGACGAGGAAGGCGATCAGCGGCGAGGGCGCGGTCGAGAAGATGAACGGGCGGCCGCGGTTGACGAGAAACTCGCGGACGATCTGCGGGCCGCAGAGCAGGGCGCCTTCGCAGCCCAGCGCCTTGCCGCAGGTGTGCAGCGTGATCAGATTGTCGCGCGGGCCGAGCGCGTGCGCGAGCCCCTGGCCGTCGGGACCGAAGACGCCGGTGGCGTGCGCTTCGTCGACGACCAGCACGGCGTCGTGGCGCTCGGCGACCGCGGCGAGGTCGGCGAGCGGGGCGCGGTCGCCGTCCATCGAATAGAGGCTCTCGACCGCGATCCACGGCGTCCCGGTGCCGCCGCCGCGGCGCCAGCGCGCGATCATGTCGTCGAAATTCTGCGCGTCGTTATGGCGCGCGTCGACGCGGCCGGCGCGGCCGAGCTTCATCCCGTCGTGCGCGCTCGCGTGGATCAGTTCGTCGTGGACGATCAGGTCGCCGCGCTGCGGCAAGGTGGCGAAGAGCGCGGCATTGGCGGCGAAACCGGTCGGGAAGAACAGCGCCGCCTCGCTGCCGTAATGGCGCGCGGCGTGCGCCTCGAGCGCCTCATGTTCGGCGTGATTGCCGCGCAGGAGGCGCGAGCCGCCCGAGCCGGCGGGGAGCCCGCGCGCGATCCCCTCGGCGAGCGCGCCGCGCAGCGCATCGGAATTCGCGAGGCCGAGATAATCGTTCGAGGCGAAATCCCGGCCGGCGCGCGCGGTGAGCCCGCGGCGGCGATCGTCGGCGGCGAGCGCGGCGAGATCGGCGCGGTGGGCGGTGAAGGGGGGCGAGCGAGGGGTCATTGTGGCCCTATCACTAGCCCCTCCCCTTCAGGGGAGGGGTTGGGGTGGGGCTGGCGGCCTCGCGCCGAGGTCGATCGCCCACCCCGCTGCGACTAGCGGGCAAGCCCGCAAGTCTCGCTGCCCCTCCCCTGAAGGGGAGGGGTTTGGGAGGCATCAATTGACCGACTTATCCACCAGCTTGTTCTTGGCGATCCACGGCATCATCGCGCGCAGCTTTTCACCGGTCTGTTCGATCGGGTGCGCGGCGGCGGCCTTGCGGCTCGCCTTCAGCTCGGGCTGGCCGGCCTGGTTGTCGAGGACGAAATCCTTGACGAAGCGGCCCGAGGTGATGTCGGCGAGGACGCGCTTCATTTCGGCCTTGGTCTCGTCGGTGATGATGCGCGGGCCGGTTTTGATGTCGCCATATTCGGCGGTGTTCGAGATCGAATAGCGCATGTTCGCGATGCCGCCTTCATAGAGGAGGTCGACGATCAGCTTGGTTTCGTGGAGGCATTCGAAATAGGCCATTTCGGGGGCATAGCCCGCCTCGACGAGCGTTTCGAAACCCGCCTGGATCAGATGGGTGATGCCGCCGCAGAGCACCGCCTGTTCGCCGAACAGGTCGGTCTCGCACTCTTCCTTGAAGGTCGTTTCGATGATGCCGCTGCGCCCGCCGCCGACGGCGGACGCATAGGAGAGGGCGAGCGCCTTGGCGTGACCGTTGCCGCTGTTGCCGCTCGCTTCCTGCGCGACCGCGATCAGGCAGGGGACGCCGCCGCCGCGCTGATATTCGCTGCGCACCGTATGGCCGGGGCCTTTCGGGGCGACCATGAAAACGTCGATGTCGGGGCGGGCTTCGATCAGCCCGAAGTGGATGTTGAGGCCATGCGCAAAGGCGAGGGCGGCGCCGGGCTTCAGATGGTCGGCGAGGTCGTCATAATAGATTTTCGCCTGATGCTCGTCGGGGGCGGCGATCATGATGACGTCGGCCCACGCCGCGGCGTCCTTGTTCGACATCACCTGAAAGCCCGCGCCTTCGGCCTTTTTCGCGGTCGCCGACCCGGGGCGCAGCGCGATCGCGACCTCCTTGACCCCGCTGTCGCGCAGATTCTGCGCATGGGCGTGGCCCTGGCTGCCATAGCCGAGGATGGCGACCTTCTTGCCCTTGATCAGATCCTGGTCGGTGTCGCGATCGTAGTAAACCTGCATGTCATTCTTCCCTTGTTTTCATTCGTCATGCCGGGCTTGATCCGGCATCCATGGACCCCGGATCCAGTCCGGGGTGACGAGGTTGGACCGTCATTCCTGTTAAAACTCAGAGCGCCTCCGGCCCGCGGGCGATGGCGACGACGCCGGTACGGCCGACCTCGACCAGTCCGCATTCGCGCATCAGCGCGACGAAGCGGTCGACCTTGTCGCTCGATCCGGTGATTTCGAAAATGAAGCTGGTCAGCGTCGTGTCGACGACCTTGGCGCGGAAGACGTCGGCCATGCGCAGCGCCTCGATCCGCTTGTCGCCGGTGCCCGCGACCTTCACCAGCGCGATCTCGCGCTCGACATGCGCGGCGCCCGCATCGGTGAGGTCGGTGACTTTGTGGACGGGGACGAGCCGGTCGAGCTGCGCGATGATCTGGTCGATCACCGGCGGCGGGCCGTTGGTGACGATGGTGATGCGGCTTAGCGCATGGTCGGGCGTGATGTCCGCCACCGTCAGGCTTTCGATATTATAGCCGCGCGCGGTGAACAGGCCGGTGATCTTGGCGAGCACGCCGGCTTCGTTGTCGACGGTGACGGCGAGCACATGGCGCTCGCCTGCTTCGGTTGTGATTTTCATGAGCTTAAACCAGCGCTTTCGCTTCGTCGTCCATCGTGCCGGTGACATCGCCCGGCTGCAGGATCATCTCGGTATGCGCCGCCCCCGACGGGATCATCGGGAAGCAGTTGGCGAGTTTCGCGACGCGGCAGTCGACGATCACCGGGCCGGGGGTGTCGATCATCTTCGCGATGCCGTCCTCGAGCTCGCCGAGCGTATCGATCCTGAGCCCGGTCCAGCCATAGGCCGCGGCGAGCTTCACGAAATCGGGCAGGCTGTCCGAATAGCTGTTCGAATAGCGGCTTTCATAGGTCAGCTCCTGCCACTGGCGGACCATCCCCATCCATTCATTGTTGAGGATGAAGATCTTCACCGGCAGGCGATACTGGCTGACCGTCGCCATTTCCTGAATGTTCATCTGGAGCGAGGCCTCGCCCGCGACGCAGACGACGAGGCGGCCCGGATGCGCGATCTGCGCGCCGACCGCGGCGGGAAAACCATAGCCCATCGTGCCGAGCCCGCCCGAGGTAAGCCAGCGATTCGGGGCCGAAAAGCCGAAATGCTGCGCCGCCCACATCTGGTGCTGGCCGACCTCGGTCGTGACGATCGGGTCGCGGCCGCGCGTGGCATCGAACAGCGCCTTGATCGCGCGCTGCGGCATGATCTCGGCATCAGCTTCCTGCTTTTCGGGAAAATCGAGGCAGCGCGTCGCGCGCCAGCCGTCGATGCGGCGCCACCATTCGCCGAGGTCGCGCGCCCGGTGCCCCTTGGCGCCCCAGGCGTCGATCAGCGCGTCGAGCGCGCGGCCCGCGTCGGCGAGCACCGCGACGTCGACGGGAACGATCTTGTTGATCGAGCTGCGGTCGATGTCGATGTGGATCTTTTTCGCCTCGGGCGCGAAGGCGTCGAGGCGGCCGGTCACCCGGTCGTCGAAGCGCGCGCCGACCGCGACGATCAGGTCGGCGCGGTTCATCGCCATATTCGCCTCGAACGTCCCGTGCATCCCGAGCATGCCGAGCCACTTCGGATCGTCGGCGGGAAAGGCGCCGAGTCCCATCAGGGTCGAGGTGATCGGGGCGCCGGTCAGGCCGACGAGCTTGCGCAGCGCGGCGCTCGCATCCGGCCCCGCGTTGATCACGCCGCCGCCGGTGTAGAAGACCGGGCGCTCGGCCGCGGCGATCAGCGCGATCGCTGCGTCGATCGCCGATGCCTCGGGCTCGACCTGCGGGCGATAGCTTTGGTGGTCGATCGCCTCGGGCATCGAATAGCTGCCGGTTGCGACCTGCACATTCTTGGGAATGTCGATCACCACCGGGCCGGGGCGGCCGTGGGTCGCGATATAGAAGGCCTCGTGCAGGATCGGTCCGAGCCGGTCGGGGTCCATCACCAGATAATTATGCTTGGTGCAGTGGCGCGTGATGCCGACGGTGTCGCATTCCTGAAAGGCGTCGGTGCCGATCAGGTTCGTCGGCACCTGCCCGGTGAGCACGATCATCGGGATCGAATCGAGCAGCGCGTCGGTGATGCCGGTGACCGCATTGGTCGCGCCGGGGCCCGAGGTGACGAGCACGACGCCGGGCTTGCCGGTCGAGCGTGCATAGCCCTCGGCCGCGTGGGTCGCCGCCTGTTCGTGGCGGACGAGAACATGCTTGATCGTCGGATGGTTGAAGAGCGCGTCGTAGATCGGAAGGACCGCGCCGCCCGGATAGCCGAACACCGTATCGACCCCGAGGTCGACCAGCGCCTGAACCACCATGTCGGCACCGCTCATTTCCGTCACGATTTTGCTCCTTCCATCTTTCGCGCACGCGCGCGGCGGGCGCAGCTTGTGCGCTGCAACAGGGTTGCGGGCAATAGGTGTATGATTCTATCCTGTCAACAGCTTATCGTGTAATAATGTTGCTAATTGGTTGATTGAATCGACTGATAATGATTCCTGATGGCGCGGCCATTCGGGGGGAGGCTGGTGGCGGAACCACGTATATTGGCGCTTTGCATATTGGCGCGTCGCCGCCTGGGCGCGTTCGAGCGCCTCGCCTTGGGAAAGCTCGCCGGCCAGGAAGGCAGCGATTTGCGGCACGCCGATCGCGCGCATCACGGGAAGGTCGGGGTCGAGCGCGCGCGCAAGAAGGGCTTCGACCTCTGCGACCGCGCCGCGCTCGAACATCTGGATCAGCCGCGTGTCGCAGCGCTCGCGCAGCCAGTCGCGCGGCGGCAGCAGGACGAGCGGGGCGAGGTCGACGTCGTCGGCGATCCCGCCCTCGCGCGCCTGTTGCCAGTCGGCGAGGGTGCGGCCGGTCGACCGCACGACCTCGAGCGCGCGGGCGACGCGGGTGGTGTCGGCGGGGGCGAGCCGCGCCGCCGCCGCGGGGTCGCGCACCGCAAGCGCGGCGTGGGCGTCGGCGACCGCCATCGCGCGCACCTCGACGCGGACCGCCGGGTCGATTTCGGGCACGGGGGCGATGCCGAACAGCAGGGTCCGGAGGTAAAGGCCGGTGCCGCCGACGAGGATCGGCACCTCGTCATCCTCCCACGCGCGGGCGAGCGCGCGGCGCGCGTCGGCCGCCCAGCGCGCGGCATTACAGGCCTCGGCGCCGTCGATATGGCCGAACAGGCGGTGCGGCACGCCGTCCATTTCGGCTTTGTCGGGACGCGCCGACAGGATGGCGAGATCGCGATAAACCTGACTCGCGTCGGCATTGATGACTTGCGCCCGCCCCAGCCGATGGGCCAAAGCGACGGCGAGGGCCGACTTGCCGCTGGCGGTGGGGCCGGCGATCAGCGCGAGCCGCAGCCGCGCGCCCGAAGAGACAGAAGGAGACGCCATGTTCGTAGCGACGCTGATAGCAGCCGGAAAGCTGACGGGCGAGGTGGTACGCGAGGCGATCGACCGACTCGCGGCGACCGAGCATGAGGTGGGGGCGCCGCACTGGCTCGACGAGGGCGACGCGGCGGACATCGTCTTTCATGGCAGTCTGGTCAGCGCGCGGCGCGAACTCGCGAAAATGGATCATGGCGCGCTCGACATCGTCGTGCAGCCGCTCGGCGACCGCACCAAGAAGCTGATCGTCGCCGACATGGATTCGACGATGATTACCGTCGAGTGCATCGACGAACTCGCCGATTATGCCGGGATCAAGGCCGAGGTCGCGGCGATCACGCAAAAGGCGATGCGCGGCGAGGTCGATTTCCGCGGCGCGCTGCTCGAACGCGTCGCGCTGCTCGGCGGGATGGCCGAAGGCGTGCTCGCCGAATGCCGGATGGAGCGCGTGCGGCTGACCCGCGGCGCGCGCACGCTGATCCAGACGATGAAGGCGCATGGTGCCTATTCGGTGCTCGTCACCGGCGGCTTTACCGCCTTCGCGAATCCGGTGGGCGAGGCGATCGGTTTCGACCGGATCGTCGCCAACGAGCTGCTGATCGAGGGCGGCAAGCTGACCGGTACCGTCGCCGAGCCGATCGTCGACAAGGACAGCAAGATGGAAGCGCTGAAAAGCGAAGCGGCGAAACACGGCCTGCCGCTCGCCGAGACGCTGGCGGTCGGCGACGGCGCGAACGATATTCCGATGATCACCGCGGCGGGGCTGGGCATCGCCTATCACCCGCACCAAGCGGCGGCCGACGCGGCCGATGCGGCGATCCGGCATCATGATCTGACCGCGCTGCTGTGGGCGCAGGGCTATTCGCGCCGCCAGTGGGTGTTGGGGTGATGTAAATCCTCCCTGCGACGGCAGCCGTGGGGAGGGGGGCCGCCGAAGGCGGTGGAGGGGCAGCGAGCTTAAGCGAGCGCTTTGCGCTCGGCCCCTCCGTCAGCGCTTCGCGCTGCCACCTCCCCATCGCTGCGCGACAGGGAGGATCGACAGGCCCCAACGCATAGCTATGCCCTGTTGCATCGCGGCGGGGGGCGTTACAATCGCTCGCTCGCGGCCAAATGCGCGCAAGGGAGAGTCATGAGCACGTCGATTGTCACCGTCGATATCGGGGGAACCCACGCGCGCTTTGCGATCGCCGAAATCGAGGCGGGGCGCTGTATCTCGCTCGGCGAGGCGGTGACGCAGCATACCAAGGATCATGCGAGCTTTCAGACCGCGTGGCAGGATTTCGAACAGCAGCAGGGCGGCACGCTGCCGCGCAAGGTCGCGATCGCGGTCGCGGGGCCGGCGAAGGGCGACATCATCCGCTTCACCAATAATCCGTGGATCATCCGCCCGGCGCTGATCCGCGAAAAGCTGAACGTCGACGACTATGTGCTCGTCAACGATTTCGAGGCGGTCGGCCATGCGGTCGCACAGGCCGACGCGCGCTATTTCGAGCCGCTGTGCGGGCCCGAAGCGGCGCTGCCCGACACCGGCACGATCAGCGTCATCGGGCCGGGCACGGGTCTGGGGGTCGCGCATATCTGGAAGGGCGGCGACGAATATCGCGTTCAGGCGACCGAGGGCGGGCATATCGACTTCGCGCCGCTCGACAGCATCGAGGATGCGATCCTCGCGCGGCTGCGCAAGCGGCATCGGCGCGTGTCGGTCGAGCGCGTCGTGTCGGGACCGGGGATCGTCGACATCTTCGAAACGCTCGCCGCGATGGAGGGCCGCGCGGTGGTCCAGGAAGAGGACAAGGCGATCTGGACGCGCGGCATGGAGCAGAAGGACAGTCTCGCTGCGGCAGCGGTCGACCGCTTCTGCCTGTCATTGGGCAGCGTCGCGGGCGATCTGGCGCTGGCGCAGGGCGCGAGCGGGGTGGTGATCGCCGGCGGGCTGGGACTGCGCATCCGCGAGCATCTGATCCGGTCGGGCTTTCCCGAGCGCTTCGTGTCGAAGGGGCGGTTCGAGAATTTCATGGCGGCGATCCCGGTCAAGCTGATCACCCACCCGCAGCCGGGCCTGTTCGGGGCGGCAGCGGCCTTCGCGCGGGTGCATCGGTAGGGTTTGCCCCGTCATGCCGGATCAGGTCCGGGGGTGACGACGCCGGCGATGGTCTGGCGACGGAAAGCATCGACAGCAGGGGCGAACTGGGCCACCTATTCGGCAACCCGATTCTGAACCTCTGCGGAAAGCCCAAGTCCTTATGCCCTCCGGCCTTTTTGCCCTGCTCGACGATGTCGCGACGATCGCCAAGGTCGCGGCGGCGAGCATCGACGATGTCGGCGCCGCGGCGTCGAAGGCGGGGGTGAAGGCGGCCGGGGTCGTTGTCGACGATACCGCGGTGACGCCGCGCTACGTCACCGGCTTTACCCCCGATCGCGAGTTGCCGATCATCTGGCGGATCACCAAAGGATCGCTGTTCAACAAGCTGGTGTTGATCCTGCCCGCGCTGCTGCTGCTCTCGACGCTCGCGCCGTGGGCGATCACGCCGCTGCTGATGCTCGGCGGCGCCTACCTGTGCTTCGAGGGCGCCGAGAAGGTGATCCAGTCGCTGCAAAAGGACGAGGCGACACTGGCCGAGCATGCGGTCGAGGTCGCCGACAAGAATCATGAGGAGACGATGGTGAAGGGGGCGGTGCGCACCGACTTCATCCTGTCGACCGAGATCATGGTGATCGCGCTCAACGAAGTGCTCGACGAGCATCTGCTGATGCGCGGCGCGACGCTGGCGGTCGTCGCGGTGCTGATCACCGTCGCGGTTTATGGCGTCGTCGGGCTGATCGTGAAGATGGACGACATCGGGTTGCATATGGCGAAAGAGGGATCGAGCGCGCGGCGGTCGATCGGGCGCGGGCTGGTGGCGGTGATGCCGAAGCTGCTCGCCGCGCTCGCGGCGATCGGCACCGCGGCGATGCTGTGGGTCGGCGGACAGATTTTCCTGCACGGGCTCGACGAATATCATATCGGCGGGCTCGGCCATGCGCTGCACGATTTCGCGCACCGCGTCGGCGGCGGCCTGCCGCTCGGCGGAATGTGGGAGTGGGTGATCGGCGCCGCGGGCGCGGGCGTGTTCGGGTTGTTGCTGGGCGGCGTCATCGCTGGCATTTTGCATGTGCTGCCGGGGAAGAAGGGCGGGCATTGAGGATGGTTTCGAGCCCCTCCCCTTCAGGGGAGGGGTTGGGGTGGGGCCATCGGCCTTGCGCGGACTTGGATGCCCACCCCGCTGCGACTAGCGAGCAAGCTCGCGAGTCTCGCTGCCCCTCCCCTGAAGGGGAGGGGGTAAGGAGGTGGAATGAAAGGCGAAAACGACCCGCTTGCGACTTTCTGGATGCCCTTCACCGCGAACCGCGCCTACAAGGCGGAGCCGCGCCAGCTCGTGTCGGCGAGCGGCATGTATTACCGGAGCGCCGACGGGCGCGAGATCCTCGACGCGACGGCGGGGCTGTGGTGCTGCAACGCCGGGCATTGCCGCGCGGAGATCGTCGAGGCGATCGCGCGGACGGCCGCGACGCTCGATTTCGCGCCGACCTTCCAGCTCGGCCACCCGCTGCCGTTCGAGTTGGCGCAGCGGCTCGCGGCGCTGATGCCCGCGGGGCTCGACCGCATCTTCTTCACGAACAGCGGATCGGAGTCGGTCGACACCGCGCTCAAGATCGCGCTCGCGGTGCAGCGCGCGAGGGGGCAGGGGACGCGGACGCGGTTGATCGGACGCGAGCGCGGCTATCACGGTGTCGGCTTTGGCGGGATCAGCGTCGGCGGGATCGGCAATAACCGGCGCGCCTTCGGGACCGGCCTGCCCGGTGCCGACCATCTGCGGCACACGCACGATCCCGCGCGCAACGCTTTTTCGCGCGGCTTTCCGGCGCACGGCGCCCAGCTGGCCGACGATCTGCAGCGGCTGGTCGACCTGCACGGCGCCGAGACGATCGCGGCGGTGATCGTCGAGCCGATGGCGGGCTCGACGGGGGTGCTCGTGCCGCCGCTCGGCTATCTGCCGCGGCTGCGCGAGATTTGCGACCGCCACGGCATCTTGCTGATTTTCGACGAGGTGATCACCGGCTTCGGCCGCGTCGGCGCCGCGACCGCGGCCGAGGCGTGGGGCGTGACGCCCGACATCATCACCATGGCGAAGGGGCTGACCAATGCCGCCGTGCCGATGGGCGCGGTCGCGGTGAAGCGCGCGCTGCACGATGCGGTGATCGACGCGGCGCCGGGCGGGATCGAGCTGTTCCACGGCTATACCTATTCGGGGCATCCGCTCGCGGCGGCGGCGGGGCTCGCGGCGCTCGACCTCTATGCCCGCGAGGGGCTGTTCGCGCGCGCGGCCGAGCTGGCGCCTTATTGGGAGGAAGCCGTGCATGGGTTGAAGGGTGCGCGGCACGTCATCGACATTCGCAACATCGGCCTCGTCGCCGGGATCGAGCTCGAACCGCGCGCGGGGGCGCCGGGGGCGCGCGTGATGGAGCTGTTCCACGCCGCTTTCGATGCGGGGCTGCTGATCCGCGTGACGGGCGACATCGTCGCACTGTCGCCGCCGCTGATCGTCGAGCGCGAGCAGATCGACGCGATGGTGGCGATGCTGGGGGAATTGCTCGACGGGGTTGCGTGAGGGGCGTGGCGGCCGCTTTGGGGCGGGAGCGGACGAACCGCCTTACCGGAAAGGGTGGTGTCCGGAATCGACCGAGAGCTGCCCTATTGATTATCGTCACCCCGGACTTGATCCGGGGTCCACTAGGTGCAACGTTGGAAGAATGGATCCCGGATCAAGTCCGGGATGACGAACGGAATATGCGCATATTT